>Ga0209698_10006242_pt1 | contig 12703 bp, 13 predicted proteins | sample LitLauG_LLR_2012_FD_187203 | JGI IMG/M metagenome (GOLD analysis project Ga0209698, IMG submission 187203) | Freshwater sediment microbial communities from Pennsylvania, USA - Little Laurel Run_MetaG_LLR_2012 (SPAdes) (version 2) | ecosystem: Environmental > Aquatic > Freshwater > Creek >...
GCGCTGATCCTCGACCTGGACGCTTTCGAATCCAACGTGAAGCGGCTCGCCGGCGCGGTGGCGGGGCGCGTGCGGGTGAGAGCGCACGCCAAGACCCACAAATGCCCCGAGATCGGCAAACGCCAGATCGCGGCGGGCGCGGTGGGCCTGTGCTGCCAAAAAGTGTCGGAGGCGGAGGCGATGGTGGATGGCGGCATCGGCGACGTGCTGGTCTCCAACGAAATCGTAGGCGCCTCCAAACTCGAGCGGCTCGCGGTACTGGCCAAGCGAGCCAGGTTGGGCGTGTGCGTGGACAACGCCGACAACGTGCGCGATCTGGAAGCGGCGATGAAGAAGGCCGGCGCGCGTATCGACGTTTACATCGAACTCGAGGTCGGGATGCGCCGCTGCGGCGTCGCAGCCGGCGCGCCGGCGCTGGAGCTTGCAAAAGCGGTCGTCGCTTCACCCAGCCTGCGGTTTGCCGGGATGCACGCCTATCACGGACGCGCGCAGCACATCCGATCGATAGAAGAGAGACGCGCCGTGATCCGGAATGCTGCTCTCCAGGTGCAGAACACAAAGGGCATGCTCAAGGCTGCCGGCATCGACTGCCCGGTCGTCACTGGCGCGGGCAGCGGTACCTTCATGTTCGAAGTGGAGATGGGCGCCTGGGACGAGATCCAGCCCGGCTCCTACGTTTTCATGGACTGGGACTACGCGCGCAATGAATGGGCGGCGCCGATGCCGCGCTTCGAACATTCCCTGTTCGTGCTTGCCACGGTGATGAGCCGGCCGGGACCGGAACTCGCGGTGGTGGATGCGGGCCTGAAGGCTTCCAGCATGGATTCCGGGATGCCGGGCGTGTGGGAGCGGCCGGGGCTCGCCTATACGCACGCTTCCGACGAACACGGCTGGGTGGAAATAGCGCCCGGCGCGGCGGCGCCTGGGCTGGGCGACAAGTTGCTGCTGGTGCCCGGCCACTGCGACCCGACCGTGAACCTCTACGACTGGTACGTTTGCGTGCGCGGGGGCGTAGTGGAAGCGCTGTGGCCGATCACCGCACGTGGCGCGGTCAATTAGCGCGCGGCGAAGTGACTTGAAGCAGGGTTCCTACGGCTGGGTGGTGGTGTTGTGCGCCTTCACCCTGATGTTCGTCGGTTTCGGCGCGGCCTATTCTTTTGCCGCGTTCTTTGGCGCCTTCCAGGCCGAGTTCGGCGCCTCGCGGGCGCACGTTTCGCTGGTGTTTTCGCTGTGCGCCTTCCTCTATTTCCTCCTCGGCGCGCCGGGCGGCATGCTGGCCGACCGCTACGGCACGCGCAACGTGGCGCTTGCCGGGGTCCTGTTCATGGCCGCCGGCCTGGGGGCGGCCAGCGCCGCGCATTCGATCGAGGTTCTCTACGCGACCTATTCGATCGGCCTGGGGGTCGGCATCGGCCTTACCTACGTGCCTTCGGTCGGCGCGGTGCAGCCCTGGTTCGACAAGCGGCGCGTCCTCGCCTCCGGCATCGCGGTATCGGGGATCGGCGCCGGCAATCTGTTCGTGCCGCCGCTTACCGCCTGGTGGATCGAGGCGTTCGGCTGGCGCGGGGCCTATCTCATGCTTGCCGCCTGCGCCCTGGTGCTCGGCGGCGCGGCGGCGGCGGCGATTCGCAACCGACCGGCGGGCGGGGCGCGGGCGACCGACGGCCTGTCGCTGCGAGAAGCGGCGCGCACGCGCAATTTCTGGGTGCTCTACGCGACGCTCGTGCTGTCGGGTTTCGGCTTTTTCGTGCCGCTGGTGCACCTCGGCCCCTACGCAGTGGATGCGGGCCATCCGGAATCCTTCGCCGTGCTGCTGGTGAGCCTGATCGGCCTGGGCAGCCTGGTCGGACGATTCGCGATCGGCAGCGTCGCGGACTTCTTCGGCCGCATGCGCTCGCTCGCGCTCATGTACCTGGGCATGGCGCTGATGCTGCTGCTCTGGTGGGCCTCGACCGGCGCGCTCGCGCTGTCCATCATGGCGGTCGGCTTCGGCATCTGTTACGGCGGCCTGGTCGCCACCTTTCCGTCGGTGGTGATGGACCTGTTCGGCGCCCGGTCCGTGTCCGGCATCATCGGCTGCATCTATACCGCGGCCGGCATCGGCACGCTGATCGGCCCGCCGCTGGCGGGCGCCGCCTTCGATGCGACCGGCAGTTACAGTGCCCCGATCCTCGGCGCCGCGGTGCTCGCGTTGATCGCGACGGCCGGCGTGCGGTTGTTGCGCGAACGCGGTTAAATGAAATTGAATTCCACAAGAAAAGCGAAACGGCCCGATCTGGTGGTCAGCGAGGAGCGCGGCGTGCGGCACCTGCACGTCGGCGGCGAGGCGATCCAGAGCGCCATGCGCCTGGACGATCCCTACGCGCTCGAACTGGACTACACGCGCTGCATGATGGCTTTCCTGCTGTTCCATCCGCAGCCGCGGCGGGCGCTCATGATCGGCCTGGGCGGCGGCTCGCTCGCCAAGTTCTTTCACCGGCGCCTCGCCGGCCTGCGCACCCACGTGGTCGAGTACGATGAGCGCGTGATCGCGACGGCGCGCGCGCTGTTCCACGTGCCGGCGGACGACGCGCGCCTGACGGTAGAGCACGGCGACGGCGTCGAAGCGCTGGCGCCGGAATGCTGCGATCTGCTGGTGGTGGACGGCTACGAGGACGAATCGACGCCCGCGGCGATGGTGTCGCAGGCATTCTTCGACGCGGGCTGGTGCGCGCTGCAGGAGCCCGGCGTGCTGGTGATGAACTTCATGAACGATGATCCCAATTTCGACCGCATCCTGCAGCGCATCGAGCGCGCCTTCGGCGGCGCGGCGATCGCTTTCCAGTCGCTGCGCGATCCGAACATCGTCGTGCTCGGCCTGAAAGGCGCGCCCGCATCGCTGCAGTGGAGCGTGCTGCGCGCGCGCGCCTCGGCGCTGGAGAAAAGCTACGGGCTGCCGTTTGCGCGCTATGTGGAACGGCTGCGCACCATGAACCGCTGGACGGCGGCCGAACTGCTCATCGTCGCGGCTCCGGGAGCGGCCTGAGGTGGCGCTGGATCCCGCCGAAATCGCGGCGCTGGCCGCGGCCGCCTTCGCCGGTTCGGTGATCTTCGGCGTCACGGGCTTCGGCGCGGCGCTGGTCACGGTGCCCTTCGCGACGCATTTCGTGCCGCTGCCGTTCGCGCTCGCGCTGTTCGTGCTCATGGACCTCGCCAACGCCTTCCGCATCGGTTTCGAGAATCCGAAGAACGCGGTAAAGAACGAATGGACGCGCATGGTGCCGATGATCCTCGTCGGCACCGTCATGGGCGTAACGCTGCTCGTCAACCTGCCACGCGGCGCCGCGACCATGGCGCTGGGGGTTTTCGTGCTGCTGTTTGCGCTCTACAGCCTGCTGCGGCATCCGGAAAACCACCGCGTCGTCTCCTCGCGCTGGGCCTGGTTCGCGGGCCTGACGGGCGGCATCACCAGCACCATCTTCGGCGCCGGCGGGCCGCCCTATGCGATGTACCTGTCGCAACGCGGTTTGACGAAGGAGCAATTCCGCGCCACGCTCGGCCTGGCGACGCTGACCAGCATCTCGATCCGCACGGTGGCGTTTCTGGTGACGGGAATCCTGCTCGATCCCAAGGTCTGGGTCTACGCCATGTTCATCGTGCCCGCGGGACTGGCGGGCATCTGGGCGGCGGGCCACCTGTTCCGGCGCATTTCCCGCCGAATCCTGATGCGCGTCGTGGCGCTGATGCTGCTGGCGAGCGGCGCCTCGCTGATACTGCGCGCGATTTTTTAACGGTACATGTAGTCCCGCGTCCAGGGGAGCGGGTTGCGCTCCGGGGCCGAGGATTTCGCCGCCAGGATCTGGTGAATCGTGACCCAGTTGCGCTCGAAGGCGTGGGCGCAGCCGGTGAGGTAGAGGCGCCATATCCGCGTGCGTCTCTCGCCGGCGTGCGCGCGGGCCGTCCCCAGGTTCGCTTCCAGCCGGCGCGACCAGCGGGCAAGGGTCTTGGCGTAGTGCAGACGCAGGGTTTCGACGTCCATCACCTCCAGGTTCGCCGTGGACATTTCTTTCAGCACCAGCGACAGATGCGGGATTTCACCGTCCGGGAACACGTACCGCTCGACAAATTCGCCGAGGCCTAGGCCGACTTCGCGGCTCTCCGGGTCCGCCGAGGTAATGCCATGGTTCATGGCGATGCCGCCGTCCGTCAGCAGCCGCCGGATCGCGCTGAAATATGCGGGCAGGTTCTTGAGGCCGACGTGCTCGAACATGCCCACCGAGGAAATTTTCTCGAATGCGCCTTCGCCCTCGAGGTCGCGGTAGTCCCGGAGCAGCACCCGGCAGCGGTCCTGGAGGCCGGCCATGCGAATGCGCTCTTCGGCGGCGGCATGCTGGTTTTCCGAAAGTGTGATGCCCGTGGCGTCGACGCCATACTTTTCGGCTGCGTGAACGACGAGCGCGCCCCAGCCGCAGCCGATGTCGAGAAACCGGTCGCCGGGTCCGAGCCGCAATTTCCGGCAGATATGGTCCAGCTTCTGCTCCTGCGCCGTATCGATGTCCTCTTCGCCGGTTTTGAAGTAGGCGCAGGAATAAACCATGCGCCGGTCGAGCCAGAGGCGGTAGAAATCGTTCGAGACGTCGTAGTGGTAGCGGATCGCCTCCTGGTCCTGTTTCTTCGAGTGCGGCGAGAGGCGTGGCAGGCGCCTTTTCGGGGGGCTGCCCATGCTGCGAACCAGTTTTTCGGCGGCGCGAAAGGCCTCGTCGATCGGGCCTTCGACGTCGACGTCGCCCTCGACGTAGGCCTCTCCGAGCGCGGCAAGGTCGGGATTGATCAAACGCCTGAGAGCCGAGGTGCGTGGTACGCGCAACGTCACAGGAGGGCACCCGTCCGGCGCGAAACGCCGTCCGTTCCAGAGCTCGATCGCAAGCGGCAGCTGGCCGTTCGCCTCGAGCTCCGAAAGTTTCTTCTCGACGCGATATTCGAGGAGCATGGCTCCTATCTCAGGCGACTTTCTCCCGCATGGTAACGAACTCCTCGGCCGCCGTCGGGTGGATGCCGATGGTGGCGTCGAACTGCGCTTTGGTCGCGCCCAGCTTGACCGCGATGGCGACGCCCTGGATGACCTCGCCCGCGTCGGGACCGAGCATGTGGGCCCCGACCACGCGCTGGCTGGCGGCATCGACCACCAGCTTCATGAATATCCTCTCCTCGCTGTTTCCCATGGTGTGCTTTAGAGAGCGAAAGGCAGTTTTGTAGATGTCCACTTTGCCGTGGCGCTCGCGCGCTTTCTCTTCAGACAGCCCCACCGTGGCAAGGTTCGGATGGGCGAATACCGCGGTGGGCACGTTTTCGTGGTCCACGGGCGTCGGTTTGCCGCCGAACAGGGTCTTGGCAAGCGCCATGCCTTCCGACGTGGCGACCGGCGTCAGGTTCAGGCGGTTGGTGACATCGCCGATGGCGTGGATGGAATCGACGGAGCTTTTTGAATAGTTGTCGACGACGATCGCGCCGTCGGCTGCCAGCTTCACGCCCGCGGCTTCCAGGCCCAGGCCGGCGGTATTCGGTTTGCGGCCGGTGGCGAACATGACGAGATCGAACGATTGATGGCTGTTGTCGTTGAATTCGACTTGAAGCGATTTTCCCTGTTTCGTCAGGCCGGCTGGACTGCAATTCAACGTAACGGCAACCCCTTTTCTCGCCATTTCTTCGCCGAGTCTCCTGCCGAGTTCGGTATCGAAGCCGCGCAGCAGCTGCGCGCCGCGGTAGGCGAGGGCGGTCTGCACCCCCAGGCCGTTGAAGATGGAAGCGAATTCGACCGCGATGTAGCCGCCGCCGACGACCAGCGCGCGCCCGGGCAGCTTGTCGAGATGGAAAGCTTCGTTCGATGTGATCGCGAGTTCGCTGCCGGAGATGTCCGGCTTCTGCGGCCAGGAGCCGGTGGCGACGAGGATATGTTTTGCAGTGAAGGTTTTTCCATCGAGGGAAACGCAATGAGGATCGAGAACCGCCGCGTGGCCGCGCAGTATCGATGCCCCCGCGTTGACGAGGGCCCGCTCGTAGACGCCGTTCAGGCGGTCGATCTCGCGGTCCTTGTTGGCGAGCAGCTTGGTCCAGTCGAAGACCGGCTCGGAAGCGCTCCAGCCGAAATCGGCGGCGTCCTTCAGGTCGTCGCGGAAGTGGGCGGCGTAGGAAAACAGCTTCTTCGGGATGCAGCCGACGTTGACGCAGGTGCCGCCGAAACGGCCGGACTCTGCGACCGCGACCCGCGCGCCCAGGTTCGCGCTGAAGCGGCTCGCGCGAACCCCGCCCGAACCGCCGCCTATGGTGAAAAGATCGTAGTCGTACTTCAAAAACAGCTACTTCAGATTCTTGAGATTCATCCCGACGAGGTCCAGCGTGGCGGCCAGTTTCATGTGCTGCGGCTTGTCGGCGAGCCACTTGGTGGCGCTATTGACGCGCTGCTCGATCTGCGCAGCGGGCATGCCTTCGATGCCGACGAACATCTTGGCGAGGTCCGTGAGGCCGGCGCCGGCCGCTTCCCCGCCGACCTCGCGGAGCTTTGCCTCGATCGCGGCGCGGTCGAGATTGGTCACCAGCTTCATGGTCGGCTCATTGCTCATGGGGCGCTCCTATCCGGAGGTAAGTATATAGCGCCCCGAGGCTTGCCGGGCGCGTCCCTCGGCCACCAGTTTGTCGAGATGCGCGGTGAGCGAGCGCATCGCAACTGGATGTAATTTCGGCGAAACATCGTCATAGACGTCCGTCACCAGCTCCTCCAGCGTCGACGTTCCACGGCGCTTGAGGGCCGCCGCGACCTTGGCTTCTCGCGCCAGCCGGTGCCCCACCAGCCGCCGCACTTCCTTGTGCGGCGCACCGATCAGGTAGCCGTGCCCGGGCGCGATGATGGCGATGTCCTCTGCCAGCAGTTTTTCCAGCGACGCGAGGTAGGCGCGCATGTCGCCGTCGGGCGGATTGATGACCACGGTCGAGCCCTGCATGACGTGGTCGCCCGTGAACAGCATCTTCGTCTGTTCCAGCAGGTAGCAAAGATGGTTCGATGCGTGCCCAGGGGTGTGGATCGCGCGCAGCCGCAGTTTCCCCAGCGACATTGTTTCGCCGTCGGCGGGCGCGCGGTCCGAGGCGTAGCCCCGGTCCTGGCTCGCCCCCGGGGGCGCGGGGCGGCCGAGCACCTGCGCCCCGGTGGCCGCTTTCAGCGCTGCGGCGGCGGGAGAATGGTCCATGTGCGTGTGCGTGGTGAGGATCCAGCGAATTCGGCTCCCACTGCGCCCGGCGCCGGTTTCGATGATTTTCGCGATGTGCGATTCGATCGCCGGGCCCGGATCGATCACCGCGAGTTCTTCTTCGCCGACGAGGTAGGTGTTGGTGCCGGGCCCCGTCATCGCGCCCGGATTGGGCGCGGTGATGCGCGCGACATACCGGTCGAGGCGCTTGGGTATGCCCGGCTGGATGACGAAGCAGGTATTGCCGGTTTCCTCCGGGTCGCTCCAGTGGATCTCGAAGTAGGGCGGATCGGCGCGGCGGAACAGGCGCTGCGAGCCTTCATGGTCCAGTGCCCAGCAGGCGGCGTTCACTTCGATGTCGCCCAGGCTGCGCGCGTGCTCCAGCACCGCGCGCGGTGTGGTGAAGTGCGCGAGGTCGGAGAGCGTGCTGCGGGTCGGGAAGATCAATTCGATTTCCTTGCGCTTGCCGCGCTCGAGCGCTTCGCGCGGGCTCACCCAGACGCTGTGCACCGTCTCGGAACGGTCGTGCGCGCCCTGCTGCCCGGCCGGCGCGCAGGCGACGAAAAAGCGCGTGCTGAAGCGCCGCGCGCGGCCCGGCGCCGTGATCCAGTGACTGTAGTAGGCGATTTCCTGCGCCGGAACGAACAGATTTTCCTTTTCCAGGAAATCGCTGAACAGGAGCGTTCCCGCGTTCAAAGGCTGCCGAAGATGCTCGAGAGCCTTTGCCCGCTCCGGATCGACCGGGGCTTGTCGTTCATTCCAAGCCAGGAGAATCCCCGATTCCTCGAAGCATTCGCGCGCCGCGGCAACCCAGTAGGCGAGGCCGCCGGAGGCAAGGCCCAGCCGCGCGCTCGCCTGTGCGTCGTCCATGCCGCGCACACGCCGTGCCGCGCGTTCGCTGGAATCGTCCGGATCGAGCGCGCCGCCGGGAAACACAAACGCGCCGGGCAGGAACACTGCCTTGCTGGTGCGCTGGAGCATGAATACCTCCGGCGCCGGGGCCTGTTCGCGCAGCAGCAGAATCGTAGCCGCGGGACGCGGGGCGGGTTTATTTTCCGTCGTCACGCGCTGCGATCCGGCGCGGCCGCCTCACCGCGCCCCGCGCGGTCCTTATCATTCTGCGCCTTGATCATCGCTCGCGCCTTCTCCCAGTCGGCGTCGGTCAGCTTGTCCAGGCCGGTAAAGCCGGCGCCGTTGGCGAGATAGCCGGCGCCGTCCACTGCGATGGTTTCGCCCGTGAGCCACTCGCATCCGTCGGCCATCAGGAAGGTGGCGAGGTTCTGCAGTTCGGGCATCTGGCCGATGCGGCGCATCGGATTGACGTCATTGGAATCCTCGAAGCTGCCGCCGGGGCGCAGGCGCTTCGAGGCGCCCTCGGTCGGGAACGGCCCGGGCGCGATCGCGTTCAGGCGGATACCGTAGCGGCCCCATTCCACCGCCAGCGACTTGGTCATCACGTGCAGGCCTGCCTTCGACATCGCTGAAGGCACGACGTAGGGCGAACCCGTATGTACCCAGGTCACGAGAATGGAGAGCACCGAGCCCTTGTGCTTGCCCTCGATCCAGCGCCTGCCCACGGCGTGCGTTACGTAGAAGCTGCCATGAAACACGATGTTGGCGATGGCGTTGAAGCCATTGGGCGTCAGGTCCTTGGTCGGGCTGATGAAGTTGCCGGCGGCGTTGTTGACCAGGCCCGTGAGCGGTCCGGCTTCGTCCCAGATGCGCTGCGCCATTGCATCCACGGCCTGTGCATCGCGGATGTCGACGGCGTGGGTCCTGACTGTTCCGCCGTGCCTGCCCATCAACTCTTTCGCGGAGGAATCCAAAACGGCCCCGCGCCGCCCGGCGATCCAGACTTCGGCGCCCAACTGCAGATAGCGCGTGGCGATTTCCTTGCCCAGCCCGGTGCCGCCGCCGGTAATGAGGATGCGCTTACCCTTGAGCAGTCCCTCTTTGAACATGGCGTTCCTCTTTGCGAAGAACGCCTATTCTAATCATGCGGCGACGGTTTCCATGGGCGCGTAGGAGGCGATGCCGTTGCCGAACGACCAGTTTTCCCTCGCCACTTCGACCAGATTGATCAGCACGTCGTCCGGCCGCAGGCCCGCCGCCGTGCCCAGACGCTCGGCGATGGTGCGGTACAGCGCGCGCTTGAGATGCAGCGAACGTCCGAAGGCGAGCGTAATCTGGATGATCACCAGCTCGCGGCTGCGCGCCATGCCGAGGAACTCGCGGTCGTAGACGAAGTCCTCCGGGTCGTGTTCGGTGATGAGCTGGAAGCGGTCCTTCGCGGGAACGTCGATGGTTTCCACCATCGCCTGGTGGACCGCGTCGCCCACCTTGCGGCGGTACGACGCGGGCTTGCCTTTTAGCATCGATATGCGCACGAGCGGCATGGCGGCCTCAGGCGAGCGATACGGAAGCGTCGGCGAATGCCTGCACCAGGGTGAGGCCGGGCTTGCCGATCTGGTAGCAATGGCCGGGCCCGAGCACCACGTCTTTGCGACTGTTCTCTTCCGTGATCCATACCGTGCCCTCGCGGGCGCAGATGGTGCTGCCCGCGCTGTCGGTCAGTTTGAGGGTCTGCCCGCGGGAAAGCTTGAGGGCACCGGAGGCGATTTCGAGTTTCATGGCTTGCTCCTTTGCTTTGATTGCAGGGTTGCGATCAGCCGAGACGCGCAATCCAGCGCGCGGGGCGGATGTGGATGCGGGGCGTGAGACGGTCCCGCAGCCAGGCGAACCCGGCGCGAATCGCCCGGGCGCGCCCGCGATGCGCCGCCTCAAGCATGCGGAAGCGCATCTCCGTGTCGTCGAAATACTGTTCCTGGGTAATCGTTTTCATGGTTGCTCCTTGCGTTTGACATGCGCATGGTGCATCCTTGGCCCTCTCGTCTCAAACGGTAAATTCTCAGGTCTGGCATGCAAAAAGGTAATGTCAAATCCCGGCCGCGCCTGCCTGCCCTCGACCTGTTGAACGGCTTCGAGGCGGCGGCCCGGCTGCTGTCCTTCACCAAGGCCGGGGAAGAGCTGTACCTCTCGCAGTCGGCCGTCAGTCGCCAGATTCAGGAGCTGGAGGACCAGCTCGGGGTGCGGCTGTTCGAGCGCCGCCACCGCGCGCTTGCCCTGACCGAGGCCGGGCAGACGATGTACGCGGCTGCGGCGCAGGCACTCGCGACGATGCGCGCGGTGACCGATCGCCTGCGCGCCGGGCGCGGCCGCCAGACCCTGGCCGTCACGACCACGCAGTCCTTCGCTTCGCTCTGGTTGATTCCGCGCCTGGCGGGCTTCACGCGTACGCACGCCGATCTGGATGTACGCATCAGCGCCGAGACGCGCGTGCTGGACCTCGAGCGCGACGGCCTCGACCTCGCCATCCGGCACGGCCCGGCCTCGATGGTCGGCGCGAACGCGGTGAAGCTGTTCGGCGAGCGCGTGTTTCCGGTCTGCAGCCCGAAGCTGATGAAAGATCCGAAGCGGCCTCTGCGCGAGCCCGCGGACCTGCGCCACCACGTGCTGCTGCAATACGACGACCCGGACGGCCGCCATCCCTGGCTGCACTGGAAGACCTGGCTCGAGATCGAGCGTCTGACCGATCTCAGGCCCGCGGGGAGCCTGGTGTTCTCCGGCTACGAGCAGATCATCCCGGCCGCGATTGCCGGCCACGGCGTGGCGCTCGGCCGCAGCCCGCTGGTGCGCGAGGCGATGTCCTCGGGCGAACTGGTGGCGCCGTTCAAGCGCAGCGCCGACCCGGCGCGCGCCTACTTCGCGATCGTGTCGAAGAATTCCGCAAACCGGCCCGAAGTGGCCGACTTCGTCGCCTGGCTGAAGGAAGAAGCGAAGAAAGAGCCGCTCTAGATTCGCCGCCCGCGTCCTGCAACGCGGCGATTCAAGCGTTGCTCCGTTTGCTCGTAATCACCAACGCGATGCCGCCAAGAATTGCAATCGAACAAATCACGAGGCGCGTCGTGAGCGGCTCGTCCAAAAAGACAACTCCGCCCCCAGCGGCGATGACGGGCACGCTTAGTTGAACCGAGGCGGCCGTTGTGGCTGTCAGCCCGCGCAGCGCCGTGTACCAAATGGCATAGCCAAGCCCGGATGCCAATGCGCCAGAGGACATTGCGTAGAGGATGCCGGCAGTATCCAGTGACGCCCAGGGGAGCATGCCAACGCCTAAACATGCGGCAAACGCCGAGGCGCGCAGGAAATTCCCGGACGTGACCCGCGTCGCGTCGCCACCCCCTTTCCCCCTCAGGGAATAGATGCCCCAGGCGAAGCCCGCGGCGAGCATTAGCAGTGAGCCCAGAAGGGGCGGCGCGGAAAGACCGGGCAACAGTAGCGCTGCGAGGCCGCCACCTGCTGCCAAAAGGCCAAGCGTCTGAATCCTGTCGGGTCGCTCCCCCGTCCACAAGCCGTAGCCAATCATGGTCGCCTGTACGGCACCGAAAAGCAGCAAAGCGCCCGCGGCCGCGGGCAGGGTCACATAGGAAAACGAGAATGCAGCCGCATAGCCAAATAGCGCCGCGGCGGACGGCCAGTTACCCAATTGCGGCCCGTAAGGGGCACGGACTTGCACAACAAGCCACAGAACGATCGCCCCGGAGAGAATTCTGACCGCGGTAAAACTCGCGGGGTCTATAGCTGTGTGCTTGAGCGCCAGTCTGCATAGGAGAGAGTTGCCGGCGAACGCGATCATTGCCAGCGAGGTCAGGACAAATACCCTCGCGCGAGTCATCCTTGGTCCGTCAAAACCGACCTAGACGGTCAGGACAATCTTGCCGATGTGCGTGCTGGTCTCCATCAGCCGGTGCGCTTCGCTCGCCTGCGCGAGCCGAAAGGTCTTGTAGATCACGGGTTTTATTTTTCCCGTCTCGATCAGCGGCCAGACCTTTTTCCGCAGGTTCCGCGCGATCGCGCCTTTGAACTCGACCGGCCGCGGCCGCAGGGTCGAACCCGTGATGAGGATGCGGCGCCGCTGTATTTCGAAGATATCGATTTCGGCTTTCGCGCCGCCCAGCGAAGCGATGAAGACCAGCCGGCCTTCGTCGGCGAGCGACTTCAGCTCGCGAGGCACGTAGTCGCCCCCGACCATATCGAGGATCACATTGACGCCCTTGCCGCCGGTGGCGGCCTTCAGCTCGGCGCCGAAGTCCTGAGTGCGGTAGTTGATCGCCTTCTCCGCGCCCAGCTTCACGCAGGCGGCGCATTTCTCGTCGCTGCCCGCGGTGGCGAAGACGCGGTTGCCCATCGCCGCGGCCATCTGGATCGCGGTGACGCCGATACCCGAGGACCCGCCCTGCACCAGCAGCGATTCGCCCGGCGCGAGGCGCCCGCGGTCATATACGTTCGAATAGACGGTGAAGAAGGTTTCCGGCAGCGACGCGGCCTCGATCGCCGACAGTCCTTTCGGAATCGGCAGCGCCTGCACTTCGGGCGTGACGCAGTACTCGGCGTAGCCGCCGCCGTGCACCAGCGCGCAAACCTTG
>Ga0209698_10006244_pt1 | contig 12700 bp, 11 predicted proteins | sample LitLauG_LLR_2012_FD_187203 | JGI IMG/M metagenome (GOLD analysis project Ga0209698, IMG submission 187203) | Freshwater sediment microbial communities from Pennsylvania, USA - Little Laurel Run_MetaG_LLR_2012 (SPAdes) (version 2) | ecosystem: Environmental > Aquatic > Freshwater > Creek >...
CTTCTGCTGGTCAACGTCCCAGATGGCAAATGCCCACTGACCGTTAAGCCGCCGGACGCACTCCTCACCCTCCTCTTGATAGAGGTGCAGGATGACCTCTGTGTCAGAGCGAGTCGCGAATTTGTGCCCCTTCTGGAGCAACTCGTTGCGCAGTTCAATGTAGTTGAAGATTTCACCGTTGAAAGTGATCCAGAGTTTGCCGTCGGCGATGGACATGGGCTGGCGCCCGCCTTCAAGGTCGATGATGCTCAACCGCGCATGGACCAAACCCGTCGGACCCTCACAGTAAGCACCGCTGCCATCGGGGCCGCGGTGCACGAGCGTCCCGACCATGTCGCGGAGTATCTGCAGCTCGGGTGAGCCACCGCGAAGCTTTACAATTCCGGATATTCCGCACATATTTGAGAATGTTCCCTTACTACTGACCAATGCCGCGTCGCGACATCAGAACGCGGCGCGCTTTTACAACTTTGTGCCTGTTTCGATCACACGTGCGCTCCCCATGACCCAAGTGCCTTTCGTGGCATCGTACTGCTTAACCAGTCTGGCTGGGTTTCCAGAAATCACTGAGTTAGGTGGAAAGCTCCTGGTCACTACTGCGTTGGCTGCAACCACACAGTTTCGTCCCAGAACGAGCTCCCCTTGGGTGCATACGATGGCCGCACCATGTCCGATCCACGATCCTTCACCAATGTGGATCCGCCCGCCTTTCATGAACCCCTGTGCCTTGATGGGAAGGTCAGGAACTTCGTACTCATGACTATTGTCCGTAATCAAAACCGAGGCAGAGAGGAGGACATTGCGCTCAATGTGAACCCGGTTTCGCACTGATATCTGACAGCGTCGAGCTATAAAGCAATCGTCGTCGAGAATAATACTTGGCCCCGTTTTGGCCTCGTCCGGGAGCACCGGATGCAGCCATACATCTTTATCAATGATGACCCTGCTTCCAATTCTTATCAGCCATGGATTCCGAACATCGCACGTGTAATGGATTGACACTCTCTCACCGATACCGGCAAAGGGATAAGTGAGTCGGACCCATACACTATGCAGCTTATTAAGAAAGCGGGGAAGAAGCTTATGCGGAGCACCGAACCACTTGATGACTAGCGTGCTCGGCCGCCGTATGCCCCTGTATGAGTTTCGGTTCTGTTCAACCATTTGGTCAACGATGAGATCGCCCCCGGGCATTGCGAGCTCGATTTTCTTGAGGTGAAAATGGATCACGTCAATGGCCGACGGACGGTCGCGCCAGTTCGCAGGTACTACTAGTGACCGAAATGGAACTCCCGATGGTTGTTGTTGGGGTCCCCACCTGGTCTGGCCGATAAGACGAACTCACTGGATAGCAGCGGGTCCAGCAAACCAAATGTCGCTTTAGTGAGCTTTGCGGTTCGTGGTGAGGGAAGGTGTACAGTCCGCTCCAATGTCATCCCGGAACTGACAATCCACTGGCGTGCACTGCGAAAAGACGTAAACTGCACGCCACTTTGGTTGAAGGTCCTTAGTCCCGAGAAACAATGGTCCCCAACGAATCGATGCCAATCGACGGCGAGACTGGACATGTTTGGGAGGCTGAGGATGAGAATCCCATCGGGAGACAGCATCTTTCTGATCGAACGTAGCAGGTGAATTGGGTCGGGCACCAGATGGAGCACGTGTGACAAAAGAATGCACCCGAATTGTCTACCGCATAGGGCCAGCAGCACATCCTCCAGTTCGCCTGAGACCACTTCCACACCTCGGTCGCATATTCCTCCGGGGATCACGGGATCCAGAGGAACGGCGGTCACTCGCAGCCCATTTTCCGCTAGTCTGGCCTCTAAAGCTCCCCAACCGCAGCCCAACGAAAGTACGGTATCCGCCGTCGATGGAACCAGAGACAAGACTGTGGGGCTTGCTGGTTCATAGTAGTTCTTGGAGTACAGACCCATTCCCAGTTTTGATTCAGTATTCAAGAGCGAGCCAGGTTGCGGTCCGTGCACCACGAAACGTCGCAAGCACGACATCTGCCTACGAAGTTCCGTGTCATTAATGCCAAACTCGCTGCCGATGTACTTATTTGGAAGGTGGTGAACTAGGAAGGAATCTATGTGAGAAATGCAGATCACCTTCCTAAACCCACACTGGGTATATGGATCGGTCGCGGCTGTCTCGGCCAGGCCATACCTCCCTCGGTGCGGATTAACCATGAAACCACCCGAAGTGAGGCAACGTCTCAATTGTGGCTGCGTGAGCGCGTAACATCCCGAATGCTCGTTCGTGAAATGAGCCAACACGAGATCCTGTCCTCCACGGCGCACCGATTTCGGATCCCAGTGAAAGTGGCCGTGAACATCTGGGTAATTTCTTTCCCCGTTCGGTGCTTCTTCAAAGCGTAAGAAGCCTAGCAGTTCGTCTGAAGGCAGCACAGAAGAGAGATCAAGAAATGCTCGAACATTTAGCTCAGTGAATAAAATGTCGTCTTCTGAGTAGATAAACAAGTCGTAATCGTCCACCCTCTCAGCAAGGACCTTTTTGTGCGCAAAGGGCAAAGACCATGGGTCCTCGCCCTGCAGATCCACGATTCTGAGCTCGGAATGCGGGAGTAATCGTTTCGTGACATTGGACAGGACAACGACGTCGACTGAAAAAGACATCGCTTGGTACTCTGCCATCAGCCGAGCCAAGTAGCGATCGTTGGCTGTTCCATAGTTTGCAACCGTAACGAGAACCTTAGATGAGCGCATAAGACGGTTTTCGACTCCTTAGACTACCCGCTGCAATTCTGATCACGGAGGAGAGCTTCCGGTGAAGTACATTCGACGGGCGGAGAACGACGATCAAATGACTTTGCGGAATACTGCTTCAATCGCCGGTCCACTTCCGGCCAGAGAAGCCGCTTTGCTAAATGCATACAGCGCTGTTATCCGAATAAGTTTGCGAACCCCTCTCCAAGCAAGATGTGGAGAGGAATCAAGTGGCAACACAAGACGGGCAAAACCGAGCTTACCTGCGAGATCCGTTATGGCGTAGCGGGTACTATACTCGACATAGTTAATCGGTGGTGTCTGGAAGAATTCTTGGCGAAATCCCACAGACCCAACCAGCGCCTTCAGAGAATTTGGTGAGAAGTGGTATAGATGTCTGGGTAACTCGAGTCCATACCAATATGAGCCAAACAGGCGCGACTCCCAACAGCGGATGTTGGGGACGAACAAGTAAATGACCCCATCAGGTTTCAGCCATTGCCAAATCTTCTGGAGCGTTGCGCGGGGCTGATAGAGGTGCTCCAGAACATCGAAGCAAGTGATTGCGTCAAAGGTCTCGGGTTCAAACTCAGCGTCGAAAACGTCCCCCACAAAGATCTTAGCGCCGGTTCGTGCAACTGCCTTCTCGGCCGAATTCGACGACATCTCTATACCATAGAGGTTCCACTCTTGGCCGCTCAGAGCCGCAAGAAAAGAACCGGAACTGCAGCCAACATCGAGCACAGCTCCGCCGCTCTTGAACTTCGTCAAGATCTCTGCGTGTCTCCGCCACCGTTTTGGAGATGTCTCTCCCGCTCTATTCACAAGTCTGTGGTAGTCAGCGCCATAGTGATAAGTCATTTCGCAGGGTGGCGGCGGATCGTTGGTCCAAACGAGAGAACACGATGTGCAATACACGAGTGTGTAAAGCGGGCTCCTCTGGTGGAACCGGTCAGGCGCGCTGAACCAGGTTTTCGTAACGGTGTTGCCACAAGTCGGGCAGTACTGCACAGTGGGCATACGCGATTGCTCGTATCCACCCTCGGGCACACGAACTAGGAAGTTACCGCTCATTAGATTCTCTTTCCGAGTCATTGCGCTAGGAAAGTGTCCTGTAGCCGTTCAGCGCACGATAACTCATTGGAAGCCCCATTCCTAACAGCGTTCACTCTTGCCGACAACATTTTCACCAACATGCCGTAGGCTAAGAAACAACCACCAATGCCGCAGGAAATCGTGAGCAGGTGCTGGGCAGAAGGAATGAGTAGTCGCCCTCCGACGCAGAACAGGACGGTGACCGAAGAGACTGCAGCGGGCAGCAGCAATGTCCTCCCATACTGCTTCAGATTGAGACTTGTCACGCAACGAATCCGCTCAAGCTGAATCCCAAAGCCCACAGAGATCGCCATCAGGCAGGCTAACTGTCCTCCCAGAGGGCCAAAGCGTTTCGCAAGAGGGTAGGTCAGAAGCGCCATTCCGATGGCCATTGCAGCAACACATCTACGGTGCAACTCTGGACGACCCGCCGCATAGAAAACGCCTGTCAACGGTGCATTGAGCACGTTGATCAATGCGACCCACGATGCCACTACAAAAGGTGTTACCGCTGCAGTGTAAGGCTGCCCATAAATCAAACGGAGAAGAGATTGGCCATTGAAGCAGACAAAAATGAGTGCAGGTAGAGCTGCAGAGGCAACTATCGTTGCTGTGCGAATTACGATCCTGTTTGTTCGGGCCGGGTCGTGCTGTATCTGAGAGAACGCAGGCACAACAATCTGCCCCACAAGATTAATAATGAAACCCGCCGGGACTTGGATCAAATACACCGCCATCGTATACAGGCCCACCTCTGCTACCGGAAACAGCTTCGCAAGGATGAAGACGTCCGTGCGCATAAAGACAAGATTCAAAAAGGATAGCCCGAATAGTCCTCTGGAAAAATTGAGTAATTCCTTCAGTGCCGATCGATCGCAATGAAGAGTGGGAAGGAACGGACAGATCACGTAGGACAGTACACATCTCGCTACGCTTTCAGCACAAGAGCCGAGTACCAGCGCCCAAACATCCCTGATCAGAAAGCTCAAGAGAACAGTCGTCAGAACTCCAATAATCCCCCCGCCGTGAACGATCCCGGCCCACCTGGAATAGTTCATGCTTTTCAAAGCCACGTACGCCTTGGCACTCATGGCGCCTTCGAAGAGCAGCCCTATGACGGCCACTCGCAATAGCAACGACAACTCGGTATTTCCATAGAATCGTGCGACTCCTGGCGCAGCAACAAACAAAAAGATGTAGGTCGCAGCTGCGCGACCGAATGCTATCCACCATGCCGCTTCCACATACCGATGATCGGTGCCTCGAGGGCTCTGAACAAGTGCTTCCCGAACGCCAACCTCAGTAAAGGCTCCTAGAACGGACGACACCGACAGCACGATCGCCATTGTTCCGAAGGCGGAGGGCGCAAGCAACCTCACGAGGATCAGATTGCGGACGAAACGTGCAGTTTGCTCGGCCACGCTTCCGGCACCCAGCCACGCACCCCCACGCAGGGCTTTCGCTGTGAGGCCATCGCCGAAGCGCGCGACCTTGATACTTGTTTTAGGTTGTCTGTACACGGGGTCTCTACGAAGACACTGAAAGATCGGAATTAGCTGTGGGTCGACGTTCTCGTAGACATGGTCAACGAAGAAAGGAGTCTCTGCCTTTGCTCGGCCCGCAAGAACGCCATGAACTCTCCGGCAACAAGCCTTGGCTCATTCCCGAGATAGGACCAGATGAAACCCAATAATCTTGCTGCTCCGCCCACGACAAAGGGCCGCTCGGGAAGCCTCAGGAGGCATTTGACTACTTCAAAGGGCGCGTAACTCCCAAACGAATAGTCGAGCTTTCCTTGACGGTATCGGTATCGAATAACGCCAGCGGCTGTGCCTGTTGGCCTGTGGTGAAGAACCCTTAACTGCGGAAAGGATCGAACTCGCCACCCTCGCATCCGTGCCACGACTTCAGCATGCCAATCAGGCCCTCCGTACTTCAGGGGCAGATAGCCGCCAATTTGCTCAAAACATTTGCGGCGGAACATCTGCACAGCGTGTGGAACTGACCGTTCTCGATTACCCTTGCGAGCTCGAAAGACACCGTCTTGGGCTTCATGAATGAAGCCTCCCGCCAGCCCAAGGTTCGTATCTTCCTCAAACTTATTCAGTAAGCTCCAAAAATAGTCGGGTTCGAAAGAAATATCTGCATCTACGTTTCCAATAAAGTCGTACTCAAGACCTTTCAATTGTTCGAAGCCAGCATTGATGGCATTCACCTGTGCGACAAAGTCTCTTGGGTGTTCCTCCGTGATGCGCAGTAATTGGATAAACGGATGCCGATTTGCTTGCTCTCGCACGATCTCGTCCGTATGATCCGTCGACCCGTCACTGACAATGACCCATTTGCTTGGCGGTACCTTTTGGGAGACTACCGAGGCAATCGTCTTGGGAAGAAATGCATCTTCGTTGTAAGCGGCGGTTACGAGAACGTAAGGTCTTGCGCGCTTCGTATCAGCATTCATCGCGCGTCTACCTCCTGGTAAGCTTTCAAGCCCATTAGAGAACGCAGTCCCGCAAGGTTTCTCCTGATTTCCAGCAGCGCTTGGGAGTGTGATGAGCGTTTCCATAGGTACACAAGTGCATATCCCGTGGTTCGGATAAAGTTGTTGAGCCAAACGGTCAACCAATACAACAACAAAGAAGTTGGGCCATGATGCTTCTTCCAGTACTGCAGATTGGCTCGCTGCATTTCTACGTAAAATCGTACTGGCGCATTCGCAGAGCTCGCCCCTCCGTAGTGAATCGCTTCGGCCTCAGGGAAGAAAACGACTCTCCAACCGGCTTGGTGGAAACGTTTGCACCAATCCATATCTTCACCGTACATGAAGAACTGTTCGTCGAGACCACCCACCTGCTGCAACGCCTCTCTTCGAGTCATCCAGAACCAGCCGTTGAGTACATCGACGTCCTGAACCTTCGTGAAGTCGAGGTCAAAATTAAGAAATCCGGAAAACAGCCCTGTTCCTTTGAACAACGTGTCGAACGCAATGGCCCGCACGAAGCAGTCCCAGATGGTTGGAAACTTCATGGTGGATCGTCGCACTTCGCCATTCGAACTGAGCATCCGAGGTCCGATGAGCCCAATTTGTGGGAACTGTTCCATGTGGCGGATCAGCGTCGGCAAGCAATTCGGCGGAACGTTTACGTCGGAATTGATCAACGCAACATGTCTTCCAGACGCCGCTTTCATCCCGATGTTGTTTGCTTTGGCGAAACCCAAGTTTGAGCCGGCTTCGATGAGCTTCACATCGGGGAACTGAGCGCGAACTTCCTCGACCGAACCATCGCTCGACGCATTGTCAACGACAATGATCTCCACTCGCAGGCTGCTCGTCGCGGCTCGCAACGAAGTGAGACATTCCAGGATGTACGTCTTCGCATTCCAACTTACGATGATTATGGACAGCTCAGTCATAGAGACTCGGGCTCGACTACTCAGCTCCTGAATGGAGACAGAGCTGGCATCTTTAGCTCTTCAGCTGGTGAGTCAGAAGACAAGTTGGGTTGGAGACTCGAGAATTCAGGCACCTGGTGCTCGCTGTGGACTGGGGCTTTTTGACCCGCCGCCGCGGCAATCATACCGAGGAGGGCATACCATGCGACGATTGTCTGATCGAAGTAAGAAATGCCGAAAAATGCAACTACATTTGCGAACAGGGCCGCGCCTACGGCCCACAGGAAGAGTCGCGTCCTTTTATCGATGCCAGGAGCTCGCCGCGCCCGACCAACATATCCGAAACCGTACGTGATAATGGTCAGAAAACACAGGAAGGGCAGCAGTCCCGACGTTTGGCCAACGGCCACGTACTGATTGGCCTGATCCCACATACACCAACCCCAATCGGCATTGGATTTGGTTCCCAATAGCCACCAGTCGCCGAAGTGGCGGATAAAACCGTCCACGAGCATGAATCGATGGTATGACGAAGAGCCGCCGGTCAAATCGATTCGCGAAATCAGGTGCCAAACTGGCGCCTTCATGACAAGGTGCAGGCAGATGAGCGTGATCACAATGCTCCAGCGAATGACTCGCATGTACTGACGTGCAGGCCACAGGCAGAGTGCGAAGACTCCCGCGATGTAGGCAATCAATGGCGTGCTGGAATCACAGGCCACGGTCATGGCAGTAGCACCCGCGATCCCAATCAGTGCAGACGCGCGGTGCCGCGGGTCCTTTAACCACAGGCCGACGAAGAGCGGGACAAGAACGGCGCCAAAGGTTCCCGCCAGAATCGGGTGCGCGAAGCTGCCCATGGCGCGGAAGTGACCATCGCGTTCGATCCCTGTGGCGTACACAGTCGAGCGAGATCCTCCCAGAAAAGCGTAGGGATTCCAGCTATTCGCCTGTTCGTAGATCATGAGGACTCCGACGATAGCCACAATGTAAGCGAAGGTGCGAATGGTGAAGAGCATGTCTTCCTGATCGCGAGTTACAAAGCGCAGGAAGAAATAGACACCAAACACGGAGTACAGTTCGCCGACTTGGGCGACCAGCGCCTGCAATTCCTGCCAGAGCAATAGGGCATTAATGGCGGAAAACAAAGAGAGAAGGATCACCACTAGGTCCAGACGGTTCAAGCCGCCACTGAATAGCGGCGTCCGCTCTGAGAACCTGCTTTTAAGGATTCGCGCCAGCGCGAACAGAGTTAGAACGCGAATCGTGGGAAAGTGCATTCCACCAATCAGCAGTACCTGGTCGGGAGGAATCAGGATCGCGGCCACCAGAAAAGGTACAACAGCTCTCGTCCGTGGCAGTACAAACATGAGGGTCCCGCAGATCAATAATGCGAGAGCCACGGCCGGGTGCAGGAAAGTCATCGACGGCCCGCCCCCGAATCTGAGATTCTCCGGAATCATGTCGGTGTCTTTACTTCTAACAGAAGGCTATCGCGCTGGAACTGCGAGCTGTTCCTGTCCCGGCGCCTCGGAAGCCAGCAACTGGCTGGCAGCCGGCTTTCGCCACAGAACAGCCAGAGATGACGTGGTCAGTTCCTCGACTGAGTAGTCGAGGACTTCACCCCGGGCATGTAGCAGTTCAGCCGCCTTCACAGCGGACTCTTCGCTCGACGTCGTGATGAGTTGAGCTCCCGGCATCTTCGCCTGAAAGAGGTTCCTCCATTCGTTCAGACGTAGCTTATTCAAGTAGACGTTGTGATTGTCGTACGTACCCTGCAGATCTGGTCTAAGATGTGGCCATCCTAGGACCTGGTCGCGTTGATCGGTAAAGACTCTGGGGTCGAGACATCCCGTTTCGCTCGTATAAAGATGTAGCAGGATATACGTGGACCCTCCCGGCCTCAGCACTCGCGCAATGCCGTCTAACGCGGCGCCGGGATCTGGCAGGTGGTGGAACACAGATCTCGCGTACACGAAGTCAAACGAGTTGCCGGGGAATGTGATGCGACAGGCATCCATCTGGCGCACGTCCATTCTTCGCGAGCCGGCAACGCCTAACTCTCTCGCCACTTCGGCGGCAAACCGTCGGTCAATGCCCAGCAGCTTGCGGGCGACAGTCTTCGTCGTACGTGCCAGACCATTCTGTCGTAGCATCCGTAGATAGGGCACGGGATTCGCGCCCTCTGCTATGACCTCCAGATCGATACCAATGATGTGGTTCCGCATCGCGAGATATTGCATCTGGTTCAAGAATTGACCAGGGCCAATCTCCAGGATGTCCAAGTTGCGGAGTTCTACTCCAAGACGGTCGGCGATTAATGTTTCAGCCCGACGGATGTCGGAAGCGACATCCTGCACCCGCTGTCGTATGTTCTGCCGGTAGGAATGATACAAGCACCAACTCTCTCGCAGAAAGCCGGCAGTGGAAGTGCGTTCAGAACTGTAAGAACGGATGGAAGACATTTAGATTGCTTCGGTAGAGAATTGAGAGTGCCGAACTTGACATCGATTGGGAATCGGTCAGAACGGGCGGAAGCGTTCAAATCCACCGACAACAATCCACGATTTGGTCAGTCCGCAAAACTTCTCGGACAGAATCATGGCGTCTGGGAATAGCGTTTTGAGCTCACGACGTCGCATCAGACGAACCTCTTCAACGAGCTGCCGCGCCCGGGCGGGATCTGAGCAGGGGCCCCGCCACCCGCACCGCCATCGTCGGATAATGGTCACGCGCAGATTCAGTGGTATCCACTGCCATCCTGGCACATGAAAGTGCGGCTCAATAGGAAACCAGAAATTGGGGGTTTGTACCCAGAATACCTTTCCTACCCGCTGGATCTCAGAGGCCATACGACGCTGCATTTCAAAACTGAATAGATGTTCAATGACTGAATTGCTAAAAACGACATCCATGCTCTGATCGGCAAACTGACGGAGATCCGTAGCGTCGCCGTCAGTGGGAATGATGTTGTCGTGAAGTCGTGCTTCCGGAATGATGTTGAGTGTTGTAATCTGCACATCCCCACGCTCTGCCCAACCACGGTGCTCCCAGAATGAGTTCGTGCCGCCCACGTCGAGGACTCGTAGAGGGCGAGGCAACGGAGCAATCATTTCCTCAAAGCGTCGGAAACGCAGGGCTCGGAGCTTGTTGGCAAACGAATTTGTATCTTCGCTGTCCGCAAAGCGGCGCAGATCTGCGACTGAAACGGTCATGTGAAAGCGGGTTCCGATACCTTCAACTATGCAGTTGTGCAGAAATGAGGAAGAAAGATGAATCGCTTTTGACTGACTGATAATGCTAAGTCCGCCAGAAAACACGCGCTCGCAGAAATCGTCGTATTCACTGCGTTCGGCCAACTGCCGGCTTTATTGCACAATCGCAGCCAACCCGGTGGGAGCGGCGGGCAGTCCTTGTCCGGAGGTGTACTCATAAGCGCCCACATCCCATGCTCCGCTGCTGGGACGAGGGTTTCCGTCAAGCCCTATGCAGAGCGCCGCCAAGATCCCCGAGCATTGTGCCGTGAGATTCACGCCCGCTCCAACCGTAGCGCTCGTTGCGCCAGTCGGAGCATAGTTGTTGCCGGAAACGTACCCTTGCGTCGTTGCTGTGCCAACAGTTTGGCCCACAATGTTGTTCGTCGACGGATTAGTGACCATTCCACCGAAATCGACCGGAGTGGTGTTGTTCGGTGAGATGCAGTGCAGGTTCTGCACATCCATATTTGTAATCGGCGGCGTAGATCTGGGCGTTACCCTCACACATTCCGCTCCGCCAAAGGTTGCGACGTAAGTATTGTTCCAGTCATGAATCGTGGTGTTCAGGCCGGAGGGCATGTTGTACGGATCGACGTCATTTCCGAACTGCACCTGCGAACCATAGACAACGTTATTGAAAATCCAATAGGTCACGGACGACGTGGCCCCTGAATCGCCGGGATTGGGATAGATCGAGCAACAGGTGGCGTTGCCAGCCGTGTTTGTGACTAGGTTGTTGTAGATGTACGCCAGAAAAGTCGAGGCCGTGCTGCCCGCGCCGAAGAGGTGAGAATAGATCACATCCTCATGGGTGACCCCGTCGAAGGTCGCCCCAATATTGTCAAAGTGGCTGTCGTGAACGATTCGGCACCCCTCTTTGCACCCCGATCCGGCATCATGGATATAACTGTAGTTGGCCTGCTCGATATTGTGTAAAGCAGAACCGATGTTACTGCCGTTTTCTGGGTTTCCGACATCGGAATGATCTACGATCACATTGGCCATTGTCGGGCCGTTCGCCCACGCGGCACCCTGAATTCCGCCTGCGAACCAGGAGTTATCCGTCACCGCGCCAGTGCAGTAAGGAGTTGGCGCCCCGGCCCCCGTGCAACGGTTCCAATTGTGAACATAAAGGCGGGTCATAAAGATGTCGCCGTTATAGGTCAGAATGCCCAACGAGGGAGAGTTTCCAGGATAGTTCATCATCAAGCCGGTAAACTCTAGGTCGTCAATCGTAATGTGACCTGCAGAAGAAATCGACATCAGCCCGCTAGCGCAACACAGAAACTCTGCATCCAGTTTCGGGCGAACGAAAGAGGCTCCTGTGTACCAGGTCTCGTCCACACCGACGTAGATGCGGTTGCCCGCCGCGCCACTCCATGTCCAGGTCCACGTGAGATTGCTATGGTTCCACGTATCTCCGCCCCGCAGGATGATGCTGTCTCCGGCAACGGGCGCAGTTGATGCGCACACCGCACTGCAGCCGTTCATGCCAGGTGCGTGCTGCCAAGGCGTGGTCTTCGAGCTGCCATTGTTGGAATCGGAGCCGCTCGTGGCGACGTAGTATGTAGCGGCGGAAGCGCTGCCGACAGCCAGTATGCACAACATCACTATCGAAAGGGGAAGGCGAGCGAGGGGGCCCATTAACGTCCTCTGTGTCTTAATCGGCACATTTGCCGGTGGAGTGAATTTGTTCAAGGCTATCTCTGCCTGCCTTGATCCACAAGACACAGAAGTCCCGGTCTGCTGCGTCATCCGTACGTGTCCCGAAACGCCAATAGGCTATTGCAAAATTCAACATCCAGTGGCCCTGTGAGTCTTCTGACGCAACCGCTGACGTGCATATGTACTGGGAAACTCAGCCGGATTCTCGTGCTCACGATCTTGAGGACCTGCTCGATCAGAACTAGGGGTGGAATGAGAAGCTCATCCAACGTGCTTGTACAGAAAGCTGCCGATTAGTGCGAGAACCCTGGGGGGCATCTGCCCCAGCATGCTCTTGGCGACCCGGGATTTCCAACCTGTACCCGGGAGATCAAAGACGTGCGTTGAGTTCTCGGAGGGGGCGTACCTTGAATACGTAAGAGTTGAGAAGGTTGCTCCCCACCGGTTCTTAAAAGTGACGAGGCCATCCTGGCCAGCATCCGTGCGCCCTAAGTCGAAATATCGCAGGCCTTCCCGCTTGGCCTCCTGAATTGATTGCCAGTACAGGAGGTGCACGCC
>Ga0209698_10006245_pt1 | contig 12698 bp, 24 predicted proteins | sample LitLauG_LLR_2012_FD_187203 | JGI IMG/M metagenome (GOLD analysis project Ga0209698, IMG submission 187203) | Freshwater sediment microbial communities from Pennsylvania, USA - Little Laurel Run_MetaG_LLR_2012 (SPAdes) (version 2) | ecosystem: Environmental > Aquatic > Freshwater > Creek >...
TAGCGGCGAGGCTGGCCTATAAGCCCGACGATCGGAGTGTAGCGCAGTCTGGTAGCGCACCTGCTTCGGGAGCAGGGGGTCGGAGGTTCGAATCCTCTCACTCCGACCAACCGCCATATTCTTCTAGGGTCTCCGGTGGTGGGTCTAGGCGGTGGGTCTATTCAGGTCGAACCTTTTGGGTCCAGGGCGTGAACGGAGCCGGAGACGAGGCGGCGTTTGTCGGCGGCTTCGGCGTAAAGCGTCGCCAGCCGCTCGGTGCTCCAGCCGAAGATCGCCATCATCTGCTTGGCCGACATCCCCGCGAGCGCGCAGCGCACCGCGCCGACCTTGCGCAATCCATGCGGGCTGCAACGGTCGTCGAGGCCGGCCTCGCGGACCCGGTCCTTGAACCAGTTGGCGAAGCTATCGCCGCTGGCGTGCGGCTTGCCGTAGCTGTTGAGCAGAAACGCGGTGAGGCCGTGCGGCGTGGCGGCGAGGCTGTCGCGCAACAAGGGCAGAACCGGCATCTCGACGATGTTGCCCGTCGATTTCGACGTCTTGCCGGGCTTGAAGCCGATCCACGTCTCCGGCTTGCCGGTGTTCGGATTCTTGACCTGCCGGTAGTTCTTCGGCCCGAGCTTGACCACGTCGCCGCGCCGCGCGCCCGTGTAGAGCATCAGGTCGAGCGCCAGGCGCGCCTGGCCGCCGAGCGCGTGGCGCGCTTCGTACCGGGCGACCTCCTCCTCGGTCCATGTGTACCAGCCCTCCGAGCGATGCCGGATCGGCTTGACGCCCAGAAACGGGTTGACCTTGACCTGGTCGGATCGTTCCTCCAGCCCCCAATTGAAGATCAAGCGGAGATTGGCGAGGCGATGGTTCGCCGCCGAGGGCGCGGCCGCCTTGCGATCGCGCAGCACGCGGGCGAGCTTGCCGTCGAAATATTTCAATTCGCAATCGCCGATCAGCAACGCCGACTCCGGCCGATGCGGCTCGTCGAGCGCCGAGCGCACGAGCAGATGCCGATTGCGTTGCTCGCGAAACGTCACCTTGGTGAAGGCGGGACTGGCCTCGAATTCGCGCACCAGCCAGCGCAGCGTGTGCAGGGGCGCCTTGGCGACGGGCGCGGCGCCGCGCAGCGCTTCGAGCGCCGCGCGATATTCAGAAACGAATTCGGGCGTGCCGGGCTCGGCGCGCAGACGACGCTTGCCGGAGGTCTCGCCCTGCAGCCGGACATACCAGCGCTCGTTGCCGTGCCGGTCGCGGTCGCGGAACAGGTAGGGCAGATCGACCTTCATCGCGGCCTCGTCACGCATGGGCGTCCGCGTAGGGATTGTCCTGCGCGGCCTCCCCGCCCCCGGCGCTGGGCAGCCTGCCGAACGCCGCCTCCAGCTCGAACCGCGACCAGATTCGGCGCGCATTGACCAGCCTCGGCCTCGGCATCCTACCATCGGCGACCATGTCGTCAAACAACGTCGGACCGACCCCGATATAGGCCGCCGCCTCCTCGCGCTTGAGGCCGAGCCTGTCCTGCGGTGCGATCAGAGAGGCCGTCCTCGCCATTCAGGGCGCCTCGCCGCTCAAAACAGGATCGTCGGAACCGGCGGCGAAGGCGTCGCGGGCGCGCAGGGCGGCGCAGGCGTCGGCGATGATCTCGCGTCCCGTCAGAAGATCGAAACAGGTCTGGGCGAGCGTCGCATGGACCGGGCGCCGGGCTTGGGGAAGTCGGCGGCGGTTGGCGATCGCCACCAGTTCGCTGACATGGAGCACGTCGAGCAGCCGGCGCGAATGCGGCGTGGTCCAGTTTCCGTGAACCTCGCCCTCGACGACGCCTTGATCCGCATCGACGGTCCACGTCTCGACGCGGCCGCCGAGCCGGTTGACGATCTGCTGCGCGGGCGTGAATTGCGAGGCGAAGCCCGCGTGGCTTACCCCCTTATGCTTGTATTTGACCGGCTTCATCGGCAGCTTTTGATTGAACGACGGCGCCAGCGCGACGATGAGGCGACCGCAGATCGGTTCGAACGCGCGAAGCTGCGCTTCGAGACGATCGAGTGTGTCGCGGCTCGATTTGATCTCGACGCCGACGATGCCGTCGGGCTGAATCGCCGCCAGGTCGATGCGGTTGGTCGAATAGCGGACCGGAAATTCTTCGACGATCCGGGCGCGAGGAAATCGAGCGCGCAGTTCCGCTTTCGCCAACTGGCGCATCCGCCATTCCTCGGCGGATCGGTTGACGGGCGCGGCGATCTGGGCGCGCGACGCGTCGTCGTTGAGCAAGGCGTCGCTCATGGTTTCTCGCGGATGTTCAGTAGCGGCCCCAGCGCGTCCAGCGCGACGCGCAAGCGGTCGGAGATCACGGCGTCGCAGCGCCACGGCGTGACGATCTCGGGGACGTGTTCGCGGCAATCACGCACGCACGCGCCTTCCAGCACGATGCGCCTGACGATCGTCCAGGCGGCGGGGCCGGCCTTCTCTTCGCAGGCGGCTAACCGTTCGCGCGCGTGCAGGCGCACCGAGACGGGGTCGATGCGGGCCTTGCGGGCCGTATCCGCGCGTGGCGACGCTTCGAACGGCGCAGCCTTCATCTCGTCGCGCGTCGCCACCTCATGCACGCCGCGCAGCGCCTGACCGGTCAACCAGCGAATGTCGTTGAGCCGGGGATCATGCGGCGCCAGGGCGCGCGTCGCGCGCATCACGTCGAACGGGTCGAGCAGGCGGGGGCGAAGGCCGGTCATTCGGGCTCCTTGCGGGTTTCTTCGTCGCCGCCCGCGTCCGCCGGCGGCCACTTGACGACTCCGGGCAGGCGGCGGTCGGGCAACGCCGCCTGCAACTCGGCGACGCTCGGCGCCGGCGGCGCGCCGGGCGTTTCGGAGGGCGCCGGGCCGCTGAGGAATTGGCGGGCGCGTTCGGTCATGCGGGCGACGAGGGTTTTGTGCGCGGCCTCGGTGCGGGCGCGGAACGCGTCGAGCGCGTCGCCGGACTCGCGCGCGGTGGCGTCGATCGCCGCCTTGGCCGCTTCGGCGGCGGCGTCCTGCGCGGCGACGTGACGGAACGCGATCTCCGCCTGGACGGCGGCGAGTTCGGCGGCGGCGCGCTCGATCTCGGCGGCGTAATCTTCGGCCAGGTCCTTCATGCCGGGCGCCGCATCGTGCGCGCGAACGCCGCGCCGGCCTCGGCCTCCAGCCGGCGCGCCAGCGCGCGGACCTCGGCGGCGGTCAGCAGCAGCGGGCCGGCGACGTCGAGCTCGAACGCGTCGGGGCCGACGCGGGTGAAACAGATCGGCGCGTCCTCGGCGGCGACCTCGATGGCGATTTCGGCGTTCATGCGGCCTCCGGAGCGCGCCGCGCGTCGGCGGCGTCGATGTTGGCGAGAGCGACGGTGAAGGTGAGCGCGGCGACGTAGGGGTTGGCGGCCCAGGCGTCGGCGCCGTGAAGCGCGTCCCAGAGCGTTGCATAGCTTCGCTTTGGGTTGACCTGAACGTGAATGGGCTTCGGTTGAGGCGAGTAGTCTTTCCAGTTCGCGCCGTCGGCAAATCTTTCGACGCCCTCGGCAACCGCGTCCGCTTCGTCGATCTCCTGCAACCGCTGCACGCGCACGTCGGTGACGGTCAGCGTCAGGCGCGAAGCCCAGCGAGGCATGTGGATTGCGGGGAGCGCGTCTCGCTTCCAAAACCAGACGGCGCGACCGTCGGAAACACTCAAGACGCCATTTCCCAAGACGCCGGTGTTGTCCGCTGGATAGTGGCAAGTCGCACGTTCGCCGCTGACAAATTTGGTAATAGCCTCGCGCACCCAGAGCCGGTCGCCGGGCGAAAAGCGCAGGGGCTCACTTTTCAGAACGTCGCCTCGCTCGTCATAAAATTGAACGTGCAAATCTTGACCATCGCCTCGAAACGGATGGGCCACGAGATTTGCGCCCGGTGGCGGCTGCGGCTTTAAAACCCGTCGCGTCTGCGTCTTGCGGCCTTCGAGCAGCGCGCGGATCATCGGGGCGGAGAACAGGATCGGGCGGTCGGTCATTGGCGGCTCCCGTCGAAATCATCGGGGACGAAGGTCATGGCGCCGAGCCGGATGCTGAGCACCTGCGGGCACGCCGTCCCGTCAGGCAGCGAGGTCGCCACGAAATCGCGCAAGGATTGATCGGCGCTTTCCATCGCGCGCCGCTCTGTCTCCATTTCGCCGTCGCCCCTTTCGACGCGAAACGTGCCGACGACGAAGGGCGTTTTGCCGGGATAGGCGGCCTCGATCACGAAACTGCAGATCGTCTTCCCGGACCTGCGAACGCCGTAGTCCTTGCGCTCGATCATGCGCGCGGCTCCGCAAAGGAGAACGAAAGGCGCCCCGCGGCGACGAGGGCGAGGCGGTGGGTGAGCGCTTGCGAGGCGTAATAGGCGGCGTCGGTCTGGTGGCGGGTCACGGCGTGGGGCTCGTTCGATAGGGCGGCGGCTTCGGCCGCGCGGCGATGCGCCTCGGCGGCGCGCTCGGCGTATTGGTTGGTCCAGCCCCAGAGTTGGCTGAGACGCAAAGGCGTCACGGCGCGGGCTCCGGGAACGCGTCGTGCAGGACGCCGTCGAGCAGGCGGCCGGCGGCGTGTTTGCGGGAGGGGACGGCGAACCAGCCCGGCTGCATGAACGAGCCGACGCTCTCGCCCTTCGCGGCGAGGCGGAACTCACAACCGTTCCAGCGGCGCATGCGGGCGAAATCGCCGCTCGCGGGGATCGGCGGGACCAGCTCGCCGCCTTCGCGCAATTCGTGCAACGAGTGCGTGCCCCATTGCTTGAGATGAAATGGCACGTGCGCCGCCGCGCATTGATCCCGGATCTGGCGCGCCCAGTCGGGATGCATCGGCCGGTCGCCGTTCTCGCCGCCGACGATGATCCAATCCAGACCGCCGCACCCCACCCATTGGCCTGACCAACCGGCGACGGGCGCGCGCAGGCGGCGCTCGTCGTAATTCCAGAGCCATCCCTGCGGCGTGGTGAAATCAATCGGCCCCAGCAACGGTTCGGCGCTGACGAAGCGCACGGCGGCGGGGGTCGCGAGCAGGTCGGGGATGCGCTCGTCGGCCTCGGCCTGACGCTCGGCGCTGACGCCGAGCCAGACGTTGGAAAGGAACGCGTTCGGCGTCACTTTCTCAAAGCTCAGGTCACGGTCGGCCATCGCCCATTCGTCGTCGATCCAGCGAAACCAGCGCGCGGCGTGGTCGGGATCGGCGAAATAGTCCCGCATGCGCTTGGCGCGCTTCGTCAGCAGCTGAAACTGATGCTGCGGCGCCAGCGCCATCACGGCGAAGACGCGGTCGATCCAGGCGTCGGGGACCGACTCGTGGAACAGGTCGCCCATCGAATTGACGAAGATGCGGCGCGGGCGGCGCCAGCGCAGGGGTTTTGTCAGCACCGCCTCGGGCGCCAGCGCGACCTTGCCGGTCCACACGGCCTTGCCGTGGCGTTTCTCGACCAGGCCCTGATAATGCGTCACGCCCGAGGCGACGATGCGATGGGCGTCGCGCATCGCGTAGCAGTTGCTGCAGCCGGGCGAGACCAGGCTGCAGCCGACGATCGGATTCCACGTCGCGTCGGTCCAGGAGATGCCTGTTTGGTCGCTCACAAGTCCAGCCTCGTCGGTTGCGGCGCCGGCCACAGCGCGGCCTCGATGCGGGCGCAGCGGGCGGCGAAGTCGGGGTCGATGGCGATGAGGCCTTCGGCGCGACGGCGGGCGTGCTGGGCGGTGGTGTGGTCGCGGCCGCCGAGCGCGCGGCCGATTTCGGGATAGCTGAGCTTCAGGCGCCCGCGCGCCAGAAACGCGAAGGCGAAACGGGCGTAGACGCGCTTGCGCTCGTGCGAGCGGCCGGTGAGGTCGCTGTCGATCAACCCGAATTCGAGCGCCGTCGCCAGCCGCAGCGCGCGCGGGCGCACAGCGCCGCCGAACAAGGCGACTTCGGACTGGAGCAGGCGCGACAGGCGCCCGGCCTTGAAAACCGCGAGGAAAGCCGCGCGATTGCGACGCTCGACGGCGACATGCGATTCTGGTCTCATCACGCTCACTCCCTCCAACGAACGCCCGGGTCTTCCGGCGCGCTGAACACGTCGCCGTCGTCGTCGCGGCCAAATTTGCGGAAGAAGCCAAGCAGCAGCGCGTGAGCCAGCGCCAAAGCGGCGACGCCCAGCGCGAGACCGGCGCGGGCGCTCATGGGGTTTCGCCTTCGGGCGGCGGGCGGCGGGTCCTGGCCTTGAGGACGGCCTGCGCCTGACGCCAGGCGTCGCGCCAGTCGATCTTCTGGCCGGCGGCCTTGGCCACGTCGTTGGCGATCTTCATCGCGCGGCGGGCGCCGTCGCGGCGCGCGGCGCGGTAGGTTGGCGCGGGCCTCATGCGATCATCCTGTCTGACAAAGGCGCGGCCTCTTTCGAGGTCAGGAACAATTGCGGCGCGGGCAGCCAGTCCATTTTGGCGTCGATCTGCGGCTGGGCGAGCTCGTCGCAGGACGAGACGCAGGCGACGAGCACGCGCACGCGGGTCCCGTCGCCGGTGACGCCGGTCCACATGCGCGCGACAGGGAAGTTGGGGTCGCCGAGGCGCACGAAGACGGCGGTGGCTTCAAGCGTCAGTTGCACGGGCGCGCCTCCAGATGGCCGCCGCGCTTCAAATTGGCGACCAGCCGAGCCGCCGCGCCGCCGTCGATGCCGAGCGCGTCGCGCACTTGTTTGTAATCGTCGGTGTTCAACGACCGACAGGTCTGCAGCACCTTGGCGGTCAACGAACCGGGCCTCGGCGCGGCGGAATGATCGAAGGCGCGGACCGGCGGCGGGGCGGTCCTGACGAAACCCTCGATTTCGGGGGCGTCGGCGACGGCTTCGCTGCGCGGCGCGGGCGCCTCTTCGCTGTGAGGGGTCTTGAAGGATTCGTAGGTTTGATTGGTCTCGTCGAGCGTTTCGTCGGCGAACATGATGTCGGGCCAGCAGGCGCGGGCGGCGTTGCGGATCATCTCCATCGCGCGGCCCGCATCCTCCACGGTTTCGAGCGTGACGCTGACGCGCACTTTGCCTATGTCGAAGTCGATTACGGTCTCGCCCCTCACGGCGCCCTCCTCAGAAAATCGGGAACCCAGGCTTTGGCGCGGGCGATCAGCGCGGCCTCGCTCAACAAGGCCTCGTCCTTCATCCAGGCGCGATCGCTGGCGGCGGCGGGGCCGCCGCAATCGCGGATCGCGGCGAGCGCGACGGCGCGACCGGCGAGGTCGAAGAATTGCGGATAATCGAGCACGTTCGACGTTCCCTCGCGCGTCGAAGGCGAGGCGGGCTCGTCATCGTCGAGCCAGTCCATCAGGCCGAGGATCGCGTCATCCTCCGCGCCCTTGCGGAAATCGACGCTGGTCGCGACGGCGTCGATGAAAGCCTGCTCGACCTCCTCGTCGCTTTCGTCGCGCAGCGCGACCAAAGCCTGCGCGAAAGTCAGTTTGGCGACGCGGCGCGCCAGCGGGCCGGCTACGCCGCCGGGGCCGGCGGCATGGTCGATCATCACCGGCGAGACGTCGCTCGACAGCATCGCGGCGAGCGCGATGCGCACCACGTCGCCGCACAAGGCCTGCTGGATCGCCGAAGCGCAGGCGCGCGAGGCGGCGGCTTCGGCGAGGCGACGCGCGCCGGCGTGGAGGACGGGCGGTTCGTCGTTCGAGGCTCGCTGCGCTCGCGCCTCACGATGAGGACGCTTGGTGAGAGGGTGGGCGGCTCCGGCTGTGGGGGAACCCGGAGCCGCCGCGTCGATGGAACCAACGGGGCCAGGGGCAGCCTCGCCATCGACGATCTCGGCGTTTGTTTGTTGCGGCGCGATCCTGACGCCGCGCACGACGTCGAGGCGGCCTTCGCTGTCGAGGCCGACATAGACGCCGTAGGCGCCGCGTTCGGCCTCGGCGACGCTGCGTAGCGCGCCCAGGCGCCCGAGTTCGGCGAGGCGGGCTTGCTGCGGCGGCGTCGGATCGACCTCGATGCGCTCGATCTCGGCGATCTCCTCGGGCGTGTGTCGCGGCGTCGCGACGTGTTTGACGTCGCCGACGTCGAACAAGACCGTGCCCCAGCCTTCGGCGGCGGCTATGCGGTCGGCCTCGAGGCTGAGTTTTCGGCGCTCCAGCTTGCGCAGCAGGTCGGCGTCGAGGAACCAGGATTCGGCCTCGAACAGATCCTCGTGGATCGCGCCGCCGGCGAACACGTAATCGTCGATGCCGACATAGATCGCCGAAGGCGCGCGCGACGAGACGCCCCTGGGCAGCAGCGCGGCGCGGATCGCGCGCGGGTCGCTCAGCACGGCGCGGGAGTCGGGGCGGGCGAACAGAGCCTCGATCGCGTCGGCGTCGCCGACGGTCAAAGCGCGCGCCTGGGTCAGGTTGATCGCGCCCGAGAGCCAGTTTTCGCGGGCCACGGCGGGCAAGGCGGAGAGCGCGACGCATTCGCGCACGAAACGCGGCGTCTTCGAGACGGCGCGCGCGACGGTCTCGACGCGGGCGCCCCGCGCCATTTCGGCGACGCGGTCGGCCTCGTCGAGCGGATGCAGGTTTTCGCGCGCGATGTTCTCGGCCAGCGATAGCAGGGCGGCGTCCTCGTCGGGGCCGTCGAACACGCGGGCGCGCACCAGCGTCAGGTCGGGAGAGCGCGCCTTCAAAGCGCGCCAGCGGCGGCCGCCGGCGAGCACCCGATAGGCGTCCGGCGCGCCGCGCAGGATCAGCGGGTTCAACAGGCCGCGCGCGGCGATGTCGTCGGCGAGCTCGGCGAGGTCGGCGGCGGTCGGCTCGACATGGCGGGCGTTGCACGGGTCGAGGCCGTCGATTTCGCGCAAGGCGACCTCGATGACGGCGCCGAGGCGTCCTTCGAGAGCCTCAGGACGAGCGAGAGCCTCGGGACGAGGGGCGGACTTGCGGGCCGCAGCCTGTCCTGAGCTTGTCGAAGGGCGGGTCACAGGCAGGCCCCTTTGCGCTGCAGGCGCGCCTTGAGGCGCGTAGCGAAACGGTCGGCGCGGGCGGCGAGGCGCTCGGCGTGTTTGCGCTGCTGCTCGCGCGAGGCGAGGACGTCATGGGCGCGCATGCGGCAGACTTCGTCGCGCTGCTGGCGCGAGTGGACTTGCGGGATCACTTGACCGGTCATCGGAGCGTCCGTCGGTTGGCGACGGGGCTATTCATACGTGACGTATTGGTGCTGTCAATACGTTTCGTATGTCATTCGAAAAAATGTTTCTGCCGGTCGATCGGCATCCTTCGATCGGCCCTCTTTACTTGCTTCTCAAACAGCGCAAAAATGACGCTGCGTCATACTTGCGGAGAGCGGCTTTGAACATTTACTTAATATTCCCGTTGTTGCTTTTGTTTTATTTATTGCCGGCGTTGAGCGCGGCGGCGCGCCGGCATCGATCGGCGCCGGCGATTTTTGTGCTGACTATTTTCTTGGGCTGGACCGGGTTGGGTTGGCTTTGGGCGTTGATTTGGGCGCTGACCGACGACATAAATAGCCGCGCGCAAGTCGCTAGCGCGCACGGCAGTTTTGCTGCAACGAGCGAGACATGCGCGGAGCCCGTCTTTCGTCGCGGCGGCGGCAATGCGCAAATTGCTCAAGCGCAATTCGCCGTTTTGCAAGATTTGATGAAAAAATGGGAGCGAGAGGTCGAGGTTATCTCGGGGGCTCCCACGCCCGAGGGTTTGCGCCGGGTTCAAATCATCGTTCAATTGCTTGAGCGAGCCGTCCGGGTCGGCAAGACGCTTGTGGAACAGGCGCGCGAGGGTGTGCCGGTGCGCGGCGCAGAGCCCGCCGCGCTTGGCGCGGCGACTCCGATTGAGCCGCACAAGGGTCGCGATGGACGAATTTATTATCGAAACGAAATCCCGGCGGGTCTCGCTGATTATCCGTCTGTATTTGGGCGCGCGTTTTATGACCTCGACGTTGCGGGAGCGTTGCATCATCAGGTCGAACTTGACGAGATCGTCGGCGGTCGGCGAGACGCGCCCGTCTATTTTCGCACTAACGCGCTTGTCTATTGTGAACCAGATAACCCTCATGACGAGAACGCCGTCGCGGTCGATATCGGTGGTTGGCGGGTTGGCTACATCGCGCGCGGAGACGCGCCCCGGTTCGGCGCCGAACTTGCCGCCCTTGGCGGCGCGGGCGCGTTCGCCTGTCGCGCCTTGATTGAAAACGGATGGCCGGAATGGCGCGTCAAGCTCGACGCCGAGCGGCCGTTGCGGGTTCGCTAGGCTTTCGCGCGCGCTTGGCCGTTTCGGGAACGACGACGCGGCGCCCGTCGCGCGGGCGGTGGGTCGAGAGCCAGGGATAGGCGCCCAACAGCTCGACGTCCTCGATCGGGTCGGCGTTGTGCGATTCGAGGCGCCATAGGTCGCGGGCGCGGCCTCGACGCAGGATTTTGACGAACCGGTCGCCCGAGTTCTTCATCTGCACCAAACAATATTGGCCGACGAGTTGCTCTTCGGGCTCGCTCTTGAGCGAAAACACCACGATCTGACCGGGGTAGAACGCGGGCCGCATCGAATCGCCCTCGACGATGAAGCCCCAGGCGTTTTTGGGGTCGGGCAATTCGAACCATTCGCCGCTGGCGCGCTCGGCTTCATCCTGGGCCATCGTCACGAGCGCGCCGGCGCCGATGCGGCCGTGAATCTCGACGCCCGCCGATCCGGTCTGCGGCCCACGTCCGGTCAGTAGCCAGCCGACCGGAACGCCAAAGACGCGGGCGTATTTGGCGGCGTTGCGGGTAAAGCCGCGCGTGCCGTTCTCGTGATGGACGTAGCCGGCCTCGCCGATTCCCAGCGCGCGGGCGGCGGCCGACGCGGACTCGTAGCCCGCTTTTTCCCGCGCGAGCCGCAGACGCCCCGCCGCTTCCTGATCAGCCAGCATGGTGCTGCCTATACGCGGCGTATTCATACGTGGGGTATTGACTGCAACGAATACGTTTCGTATGGTTTGCGTCATGACCCGCGCCCTCACCCTTCGCGAGAATCTCGGCTGGTCGCAGAAAGCGATGGCCGAATTTCTCGGCATTGAGCAGCCCAGCGTCTGGCGGCTCGAAAACCAGCGCGAGGAGAACGGCCCCGAAAGCCGCCTATTGAGCGCGCTCGAATCGGGATTGCGGTCCGGCCTCGTCGCCCCGACCGCATCTCCCACCGAAGCGCTCGGCGCGCTGGGATTGCAGCCTTTGTCCCCTTCATCTGTCGGAACCCCGACGCAATCAACCGGAGGCTGAGCATGGAATTCCGGGCGGGGCAGCGGGTGCGCTGCGTCAACAACATCGGCTGGGTCTGCCTGATCCATGGCGTCGCCAAGCCGGGACCTGCGTTCGGGCAGATTTGCACGACCCGCGAACGCTACGAGGAGCGCGTCGGCGCCGCCGAGGTCGCCTTCCTGACGCTGGAGGGGTTCGACCCGAAATGCGGCTTCACCGAGCGGCTGTTCCTGCCGCTCGGCGACGGCGAGAGCGAAATCGAAAGGATGCGGGCGATCTGCGCCGATCCGCCGATCAAGGCGCGCGAACTCGCGGGGGCGCTGTGATGCGCGTCTACGAGCGGCTTCGGGGGCGCATGATCGAATTGCGCGGGGTCGAGGTCCTTCCGCCGCGCGGGTCCGATCTTTCCGATCAGCGCGGGCTGTTCGCGCCGCTCGCGCTGGGGTTGCTGGCGGCGCTGGCGGTGCTGGTTCTGGGGCTGGCGGGGGGCGTGCTGTGACGTTCCGGCCGGTCAAGGCGCGCGCGCATGGCGCGACCAAGACTTTGGTCGCCGCCCTGATCGACGCGGCCGGCGGGGCCGAGGAGGCGGCGTTCCTTCTCGAGCGCGGCGTGTCGCAGACCTATGGCTACGCCGACCCGGCCGTGCCCGACGCCAATATCTCGCTCGACCAGGCGCGGCGGCTCGCGCTGGCGGCGAAATCGCCGGCGCTGGCGGAGGCTTTGGCGACCGACATCGGCGGCTATTTCACGCCGGGAAGCCGGACCGGGCTCAGCATCAACGAATTGCTGGCGCGCGCCGAGACGGCGCAGGCGCAGATCGTCGCCGATTATCTGCGCGGGCTGGAGGCGGGGACGCCGCCGACCAACCGGGACGTGCTGAAGCTGGTCGACGCGACGCTGCGCGCGCTGGCGGAGCTGCGCGCGGGGCTGGCGGCATGAGCGTGTTTCGCAGCCGCCGGGCGCCGCCGGGGCGTCCCTGGGACGGGAACCGCGACACGGTGCTGCGCCGGTTGATCGTGCAGGCTTTGGGCCGCGACGGCTGGCGCGAGGGCACGCTGGTGCAGATCGCGCGGCGCCTCATCGACGAGATCGCGCCGCTCGAGGCGCGCAACGCGGTCGAGGCGGTGCGCGACGCCGCGTCGGGCGTCGAGGCGCAGCCGGTCCGGCTGCGCCTGCAATTGCTCGGCGCTCTGGCCGTGCCGGGCTGGAGCGGCGCGCTGCTCGACGGCGTGGCGCGGCTGCTGCTCGACCGCGCCAGCGAATTGCTCGGCGAGGTCGAGGGCCTGCGCGAGGCGCTGGAAGAAAACGAACGTTCAGGGGTCGGCGCATGACGGAAGGGCTCGGGCCGCAGATCGATTTTCCGCCCGAGCCCGTCGTTCCCGAATCGGGACCGAAACGGGAACGGGTGAGAAAGGCCCGCCCGGTCAAGCCAAAGTCTTTGCAAAAGTCCGGCGCCCGGCCGAAGCCGAAGCCCGCGTTCACCGGCCCGCGCAAGCCGCGCCTCAAATA
>Ga0209698_10006248_pt1 | contig 12697 bp, 8 predicted proteins | sample LitLauG_LLR_2012_FD_187203 | JGI IMG/M metagenome (GOLD analysis project Ga0209698, IMG submission 187203) | Freshwater sediment microbial communities from Pennsylvania, USA - Little Laurel Run_MetaG_LLR_2012 (SPAdes) (version 2) | ecosystem: Environmental > Aquatic > Freshwater > Creek >...
GAAGCCGGGAGTTGAGCCCGATGTACGTGTGATCCCAGGTGATCGAGTTCGACAGCTTCACCCCCGAGTCGACGGTGGTGTACGCGCCGATGACGCACGGACCGTTGATCCAGGCGCCGGCTCGGATCTTGGCCCCCGCACAGATGAGGGCAGGCCCATCGATCCGCGCGCCGGGCGCCACCTCGGCCTCCTCGTGGACCCAAAGCGACTCGGCCACCCGATCGGCCGGCATCTGCACCTTTACCCGGCCCTCGAGGCAGTCGAAGTTCGCCTTGACATAGGCGCTGTGGCTGCCGACGTCCTCCCAGTAGCCGTCCGCCACCCAACCGAAGACGTGCTCTCCCTGCTTGAGCAGCTTCGGGAACACGTCGCCCGACCAGTCGGTCACCTCGCCCGGGCGAAAGAAATCGAAGACGGCGGGGTCCAGGATGTAGATGCCGGTGTTGGCCAGGTCCGAGATCACCTCTCCCCAGCTCGGCTTTTCGATGAAGCGCTGCACCGCGCCTCCCTCGTCGACCACCACGACGCCGTACTCGAGCGGGTTGGGGACGGGCTTCAGGACGATCGTCGCGATCGCGCGGCGCTCACGGTGGAATCGAGCAGCCGCAGCAAGGTCGATGTCGGTCAGCGAATCGCCTGAGATCACCACGAACGGCTCGTTGAGATGCTGGCGGGCGAGCATGACCGAGCCCGCGGTGCCCAGGGGCGAATCCTCGACTGAGTAGGTGAGCGACACGCCCTGCTCGGACCCATCGCCGAAGTAGTTGCGGATGGAGGCTCCGAGGTACTGCACCGTGGCCACGACGTCCCGCATTTGATGGCGGCGCAGGTGAAGCAGGATGTGCTCCATGATCGGCCGCCCGGCGACGGGCACGAGTGGTTTCGGCTGACTGCTGGTGAGCGGCCGGAGACGTGAACCTTCTCCTCCAGCCATGACCACCGCCTTCATCGAGTAGTCACCGTCTCTACGATCTTAAGTCCGTGCTCGAAGAACTCAACCGCCTGGCGCACGACCTGCTCTGGACCTGGCAGCCCCGAATCGAGGCATTGTTCAGGTCGCTCGATCCCGAGCTCTGGGCGGCCACCCGGCAGAATCCGGTCCTGCTGTTGAGCCGGCTGGGCGAGGAGGGGGTGAACGCCGCCCTCCAGCAAGAAGAGGTGAAGCAGGCTCTCGAAGCGGCCCGCGCGGACCATCGCGAGTACTACGGCCGCCACCCGAGATTCATGGACGCCAAGGCGCCGCTCATTGTGGGGTACTTCTCGCTCGAGTTCGGCCTCTCCGAGTGCCTTCCCATCTACTCCGGCGGTCTCGGGGTCCTGGCTGGGGATCACCTCAAGGCGAACAGCGACCTGGGCCTGCCGCTCGTGGCGGTCGGCCTCCTCTACAAGCAAGGATTCGGGCGGCAGCAGATCGACTCAGGCGGACGCCAGTTCGAGGTGTATTCCGACAACCTTGGCGCAGAGCTGCCGGTGACGAGGATCCCCGGCGTCGAGGTCGAGGCCCCCATCGGTGAGCGAAATGTGCGGATCGCGGTCTGGCGCGTTCAGGTCGGACGCGTGCCCCTCCTGCTGCTCGACACCGATCTCGAGTCGAATCCCAGCGACCTGCGCATGATCACCGACCGGCTCTACGTCCCCGAGCCCGATCGCCGCTTGCGCCAGGAGATCGTCCTGGGCATCGGCGGGGTTCGCGCTCTCCATGCGCTGGGAATCGATGCGGGCGTGTACCACCTCAACGAGGGCCACAGCTTTCTGTGCGCCATCGAGCGCATCCGCGAGCTGCGCTCCTCTCGGCAGATGACCCTGGATGAGGCCAGGCTTGTCGCACGGGCCGGCATCGTGTTCACGACGCACACGCCGATTGCGGCGGGCAGCGACTACTTCGAGCCGGGCCTCGTCTGGGACCTCCTCAACCCCTACCTGACGGAGGTCGGAATCAAATACGACAAGTTCATGGACCTGGGGCGAAGGCGCCCGGGCGACACGAGCGAGAGCTTCTGCACGACATTTGCGGCGCTCCGATTGGCTGATGAGTCCGTCGGGGTGAGCAGGCTGCATGGCGCCGTCTCACGCCGCCTGTGGAAGGACGCCTGGGGCGGCCTGCCGGAAGCGCGCGTCCCGATCGGCTCCGTGACCAACGGCGTCCACATGCCCACCTGGCTCGCTCCCGAGATCGCATCACTCCTGGTCAAGCACGTCGGCGCCGACTGGTGGGACCTCGACGGGGCCGACAGTCGGTGGAACGCCGTCCTCGAGATACCGGCGGGCGAGCTGTGGGCGGTGCACAGCCAGTTGAAGGGCCGCCTGATCGAGCTGGCGCTATCGAGGGCTGAGGGACCTGCAGACCTCGATCCAGAAGCCCTGACGATAGGTTTCGCGCGGCGATTCGCGCCCTACAAGAGGGCAGGCCTCCTCTTGCGCGACCGGTCCCGTCTCGCAGCACTCCTGGGCAACCCCAACGCGCCGGTGCAGCTTCTCTTCGCCGGCAAGGCACATCCCGCCGACCAGCCCGGCAAGGACATCGTCTCCGGCATCGTGAACTTTGCCCGTGAGGAACGCCATGTGGCTTTCCTTCCTGATTACGACATCGCCCTCGCTCGCCAGCTGGTCAGGGGCGCCGACGTCTGGCTGAACAACCCGCGGCGTTTTGTCGAGGCAAGTGGAACGAGCGGGATGAAGGCCGGGGCCAACGGCGCCCTCAACGTCAGCATCCTGGACGGCTGGTGGGACGAGGCGTACCGGCCCGAGATCGGATGGGCGATACCGTCTGGAGCCACTCTCGATCGCTCCGAGGTTGACGACCAGGCCGAGGCCGAGGGCCTGTACCGCCTGCTCGAGCGCGAAGTCGTGCCCGCCTACTACGAGAGGGATAAGGACGGGATCCCCCAGCGTTGGGTGGCCATGATGCGAGCCTCGATCCGCCACACCGCCACCGCATTCTCTGCGCGCCGGATGGTGATCGACTACTTCAATCAGGCGTACGCGCCTGGTGCTCGGCGCGTCGAGCAGCTTCGCCTGCTGCCGGACTGGGGGGGATAAAGAGCACGGGGGAGGCAGGCCTCCTATAGGCGCGGGGAAGGACAGGATGTCCTCCCCCGCGGAACCCCCTCCTCTCCTGCTCCTCGTCTGGCAGTCGTTTGGAAAGTGGCCCGCCAGCAGCACGGCCGGAGTGAATCCGGCCGGTGCACCACGCCGGGAACTAGCAGAACACCTGGCCTCCCCCGTGGTACCCCCTCCAGACGGCGCGGGTGAGGACAGCGGTCCTCCCCCGCGGAACCCCCTCCTCTCCTGCTCCTCGTCTGGCAGTCGTTTAGAAAGTGGCCTGCCAGCAGCACGGCCGGAGTGAATCCGGCCGGCGCACCACGCAGGGAACCACCCAGAAAGAATTTCCTAGCTGACGACCGGTGAGGTTTCCGCTGCGGCTGCCGGGCTGGGGCCGCGGCGTTCGCGCCGGGCCGCGATCCCGCCAAGGTAGAGCTGGACGTAGCGCCGCGCCGAGCTCGACCACGAGACATCGTCCGCCATCGCCTGCCGCACCAGCCGCGACCAGGCCGATGGATGGCGAAAAGTCTCCGCCGCCCGGACCACCGCCGCGAAGAACTGCCACGGATCGTAGGCGCCAAACCTGAACCCGTTGCCGGACGAGGCGGCTGGATCATATTCGCGAATCGTGTCGGCCAGGCCGCCCGTCGCCCGCACCACCGGGATCGTTCCGTAACGCAGCGCGATGAGCTGGGCCAGGCCGCACGGCTCGAAGCGCGACGGCATCCAGAGCATGTCCGCACCCGCATAGACGCGCTGCGCGAGCGATGCGTCGAAGCCGATGAAGGCCGCCACCTGGTGGGGCTTCTCAGCCGCCCACCGGCGAAACATGTCCTCGTACCGTCGATCGCCGGTGCCGACCACCACCATCTGGAGGCCCTGCTCGACGAGGTGCGGGATGGCCTGCTCCACCAGGTCCAGGCCTTTCACGTCGTAGAAGCGGGAGATGATGGCGCACAGCGGCTGATTCACATCTTCCAATCCGAGCTCGGCTCGCAGCGCCACCCGGCAGAGCGCTTTCGGCCCGGGCTCCCCTGCCGAATAGTGGTGAGCGAGGTTCGGGTCGGTCGCCGGATCGAAGATCTCGTAATCGACGCCGTTGATGATTCCGTGCAGCTTGTGCGCGTTTCGGCGCAGGAGCTCGTCGAGCCCCTCGCCAAGCTCGGGTGTCTGGATCTCCTTCGCGTAGCGCTCGCTGACGGTGTTGACGGCATCGGCAAAATGGATGCCCCGACCCATGAAGTTGACCACGTGGTCGAGGCCGGGGATGCCCAGCTCGATAAGGCCCCATTCCTGAACACCGGCGAGGACCAGGGCCCCAAAACCGAAGATCCCCTGCGCCGCGAGGTTGTGGATCGTCAGGGTGGTGGCTATTTCGGAGTAGGGCGCGGTCGTGTAGACCCGCTCGAGCAGGTTCGGCACCAGGGCGGCATACCAGTCGTGCACGTGGATGACGTCGGGAAAGAACTGGAGGTCGGGCAGCATCTCCAGCAGGGCCCGGGAGAAGAACACGGAGCGCGCATCGTCGTCGCCGAAACCGAACATGCCGTCCCTGTCGTACAGATTCGGAAAATCCACGAAGTACACGATCAATTCGCCGAGGCGCCCCTCGAAGATGGTCGCCTTCCCCGTCTGGGCGCCCAGCGGAACGCTGAGGTTGGTGACGACCGGCTTCAGGCCGTAGCGGTTGATGTCGATCTGGCGATAACGCGGCATGACCACGCGGACGTCGTGGCCGAGCCGGCAGAGCTCCTTGGAAAGAGCGGCCGTGACGTCGGCGACTCCGCCCAGCTTGGCAAACGGCGCCAGCTCGGCAGTGGCGACCAGCACCTTGAGCTGCTTGGCGTTTGGCACCTCGATCGCCTGTGTATCGCCAGGGACGCGAACCCCCAGGGACCCCGACGGTGGAATCTCCTCGATGTCGTGGCCGTCGCGGCTGACGACCAGGGCCATCTCGAGAGTGTCGCCGGGTCGCTTCGCCAGGATTGGGAACGGGATCGTGACGAAGAATGGATCGTCCGTCTCCCAGCTCTTCGCGGGCACCGCTCTCGTGAGCGGAGCCACGACTCGGGCGACTGTGATCGAGGCGCCGTTCTGCTTCGGCGTGATGCGCACCACGTGGGCAGCCTCGAAGCCCAGGTCGGCCGCTGCGCGAGCCGGCAGCGGAAGGTCGAGCTCGCTCTCGCCCTCACCGGCGGGGGAGCCCGAACAGTAGAGCCAGAAATCGATGTGCTGCGCCTCGAGCTCGGTTGCCGATCGCGGGCTGTCGATGCGCAGGTACACGTTGTCTGCATCGTTGCCGAACAGGACGCGCTCGACGATCCCGGCCGGCCTGTGCAAGGCTCCGAAACCGGATCCGACGACGTAGAAGCCCGCGTGCGCCCATGCGGGATCGCCGCGTGTCTCCGGGCTGATTGAGGCAGACGGGATGCCACGATCCCGGGCCGGCAAGCGCTCGATGATCGGCTGGAAGAGCCGGGCCGGGGCACGGGACCCCATCAGCTTGTAGACGTTGCGCAGGTGAAGCCGGAACTGGTTGTCCCAGATCTGGTCCATCCCCGAGTCGTGCTTGCGGCTGAACCACCAGAACCAGTCGCTGCCCTCGGTGATCAGAATCTCGCGCCAGGCCAGGGCGGCCTGTTCGGACTCCTTGGGCCGCTCCAGCGATTGATCGCCGAGCCATTCACGCGTCTCGGCCAGAAGATCCCACGCCACGTTGTGCTCGGGATCGCCGATCCAGGTGTCGAGGCTCGCACCGATCCAGCTTCCAGTGTGGAGGTGGTGGAGGTGCCGCTGCGGTGGGTGCTCGGCGATGAAGTCCGAGACGGTGGTGGTGACGATGCCGCGACTGCCCTGAAGCTCGGTGTAGAGCGCGTTGAGGAAGTCGTGTCCATCTCGGGGAAAGAACTCCCATGGGTTCTCGCCGTCGAGCGCGATTACGGCGAGCAGGTCACGATCCCCCTGGGAGCTCTGTATCTGTTCGAGACGCGCCATCATGTCCCGCGCGGCGGCGACGGCAGGCGCTCGCTGGTAGTCGAACCCTATTGCGTTGGAAAGCTGCGAGTCGCGGAAGACGATCGCCACCGAGCTGCCTTCGCGGTCCAGGCGAGCGGGCTCGTAGATCTGCTCATCCCGTGAGAAGTGGGACTCCAGCGAGCGCGCCAGCACCTCCTCGTCGCTGATCATCCAGTCGATGCCGGCCCTCGCGGTGAGCCCGATCACGCTCTCCCCCACCGCCATCTCCGAAGGCCACATCCCCTTCGGCCGCCGCCCGAGCAGCCGTTCGAAAAGGCCCATGCCCATGTCGATCTGGCGCTCGGCGTCCTCGCGGTGCGAGAAGTGCTGCTCCGGCAGGATCAGCTGCGGGTTCGCAGAACGCGCCGAGTCCGCGTGACAGATCAGCGGCAGAATCGGATGGTAGAAGGGCGAGAAGGTCAGCTCGGCCTGCCCCCGATCCGCCAGCTCGCGGTATTTCGGGATCACCTGACGCATGCGCTCGAGCTGTGCGTCGAAGAGCACAGTCTTGTCCTGCTCTGAGTAATCCCGGTCCCGGCGCTTGAGCTCGGCCAGCCGAGGGTCCGATTCCATCCACACGGGATCGCACCACGCGAGGTTGAACCAGACCTGCAGGTCGGTCAGGTCCGCGGGCGTGAACTGTGCGTCGATTGACCTCGAGGCGAGCTCGAGGTAGCGCGGCGACTGCTGGACGCGAAGCGCTCGGGGCGACTCGCGCATCCATCGCAGCAGGAACTCGCGCTCCTCAGGCGTCAGATCGGCTGCCGGACGCCGGCTGAGGTTGAGGAAGAGGTCGACCGAGTCGGCCTTGCCGTAGTCCTCGATCTGAGCCAGCAGGGAGGGAACGAGGTTGAAGGTGGCGCGCACGTTCGGATACGTGTCGAGGAGCGCGGCCATCTTGAAGTAGTCCTTGGAGCTACGAAGCCTCACCCAGGGCAGGAGGTACGTGTTGGTGAGGTCGTCCTTGTAATAGGGCTGGTGCATGTGCCAAACAAAGGCGACGTGTAAGGGCTTCATCTACACCCAATCATCCCAGCGCGTGGCAGTTGGAGTTCAGCCCGCGTACGAGTCGAGAGCCCGAATGAAGTTGAGATAGACCCGCTGCTGCTCGCGGATGATCCCGTTGGAGCCGAGCTCCCACCATTCGTCCGGCGTGAAATAGGCGCTCACCTCGGCTTGCGAGCCGACGCGGCCGAACCACTGGATCAGGTGAAGATTGTCGGACTGGAGCAGCCATCTCGCGAGCTCGATCAGCGTCTCATCTCCGGTCAGGCGGGCCTTGGAGTAGGCGTGATGCATGAGCCGGAACACACCCTGCTGCGCAGGATTGCCTATGAAGAACTCCATCCCACCGTCGCCGGCCCAGGTGGTGCCGTACTCGTTGATGGGGATGTCTCGCCGCTGCTGGCCCAGCTCCGCGATCGCCTCCGAGGGCAGCATCATCCGCACCTTCTGCTTGCGGAGCTGCGCGGGCAGCCCCCCGGTGAACTCGAAGATGCCTGAATCGCGACGGTGATGCTCTCCAAACGTCTCAAAGTCCCACCCCAGCGTGACCAGGTCGCCCCACGCCTCGCGCAGCCACCTCGCGTACGTGTCGGCCATGAGGGGCCAGCCGCTCCAGCTCTGGTTGGAGAAGCGGTATCCGACATCGTCTGACAGCTCGTGATGCCGCGGCAGCAGCGCCATGCGCTGCCCGGCGTAACGGTAGACGTTGGTCGGCTCGCGCCCGCTCAGCTGCCAGGGCCGGCCCTCCATCAAGGCGCCGGCAAAACCGCACTGCTGCAGCGCGAAGTACACGTCGTTGGACATGAACATCTCTGTCGTGTCGGTCACGGTGACCGGCTTCTGAAACACGTCCTCCAGGCGCTTTCGTGCCCAGAGCATCGAGTCCTTGAATGCGGCTATGTCCAGGTAGAGGAGCCAGGAGTGGTAGGGCTCCACGCACACGACCTCGACGTTGGGACTGGCGCAGAGCTTCTTGAAGGAGTCCAGAACCGCCGGGTTCCAGCGCTCCGCCTGCACCAGGAACGAGTTGCTGAAGCCGATCGACATCCGCCACCCGCGCCGAGTCATGTCTATGAACATCTCGCTGGCGGGGGCGTACGCGTACTGCGCGACCTTGTCGAAGTAGCGTTTGTCCATCGCGTCGTCGAAGAGGTAGTCGGCGATCTCGTCCGGCGTGGTGCGCTGCGGTATCACCTTGGCCGGCAGCCGCAGCCGCCGAGGTTGGTGAACGACCGCGTAGACGATGAGATTCTCGGCCACCTTCTCTCAGCCGCTCCTAGAGATTGCGCCGCGAAGTTTGGGATGCCGCCTTCAACGGGTTGGTGCGTGCCCTGGACCTTGTCCCTTCCCTCGGCTGCGCCCCCGAAGCGGTCACCTTGATGGACTGTCGGGCGGCAGCGAACTCGATGCGAAGAAGCAGCTGCTCGATCACCTTGTCCCAAACGTACTCACGCGCGGTGGCGCGGCCCTTCTTGCGCATCGCGGCGACCAGGGCAGGCCTCTCCTTCATCAGCACCAGCTCGGTCACCAGCTCGATCGGATCGTCCGTCTCGAGGACGAGAGCGTTCCGGTAGGCCTCGGCGTAGTCCTCGCCCGTCGAGCCCGTCACCGCGAGCCCGCCGGCAGCCATCACCTCGAGTCCCACCAGGCCGAACGGCTCGTGCCCGGAGTTGGCCAGTACGGCGTCACACGCCGAGTAGATGACCGGGACCAGCTCGTCTGGGACGAAGCTGGTGAGATTGATGACGTCCGCGTCTCGGTTGTCGCGCAGAAGGGCTGCGAGGCCCGCCGGGTCGGCTGGTGTGTTGGCGTTCAGCAAGGTGAGGCCCTGGTTGAGGGCATGGCTGATCACCTCGCCGCCGTGCGGCTCGCGCCCTCCCCGAATGAGGAGCCGGACCGTGCGGCCGTGGCGCTTCAGATATGCGGCGGCGGACATCGCCATCAACCACCGCTTGTCCGGGTCGAACCGCCCGATCTTGAAGCAGAAGAGATCCGCGGCGGCCGCCGCGCTGAGCTCGGCCACGGCCGCCGGGTCGGCGTCGCGGATCGATGAGCGGGGAATGCCGTTCGGGATCACCATCGGGTTCTGACCCCACTCCCACATGCGGAACTTCATGTACCGGCTGACCGTGGTGATCGTCGTCGCGAACGACAGAGTGCTCCAGTTGATGCGCTGAAAACCGAACGTGTTGTTGGCGTTCCACAGCATGACGACCCTATCTCGAAGACCCCGATAGTGAAGGTCGTCGGAGATCAGGTTCATGCACCAGGTGGTGTGCCATTCCTCACCCATCACGACCACGGTCTTGTCGGAGGCGACAGCGGGCGCGATCACGTTATCGATCAGGCTGGCGGGAAGGCTCGAGTTCCAGTCTCGGATCTTGCCGTCCTCACCGTCGTACACCCCGCCCCGGTGACGGGCCGAGATCCACTGGCTCCAGCGGCGGTAGTGCAGACGACCAAACTCGAGGTCCTCCACGCCCGGAAGGTCGGGGTCGCCGCAGAAGTAGAGGTATGTCTCGTAGCCCTGCTCGGAAAGAGCCCGCGAGAGGCCCTTGGCGCGGACGCCCAGGCCGCCGGCCTGGCTGTACACGTCCGGGCCTTCGAAGCTGAGGATCACGAAGACGGTGTGCCTCGGATCGAAGATCACTTCGCCGACTCCAGGATCTTGAGCGCTTCGGCGTGGAGCTCCTTGGTGGCGGCGCACAGCACGGTCGAACGGACCTCGAGGGCACAGTCCAGCCGAGCGAGCGGCTGCCCGGAGATGTCGGTGGCCACCCCACCCGCCTGGTTGAGCAAAACGAGACTTGCCACCGTGTCAAACACCCGGACAGGCATCGGCGCGCAGAAGACGTCGAAGGCCCCGCCGGCCGTGAGCGCCAGCGAGATCGCCATCGAGCCCAGTATGCGGATCTTGCTCGACCGCTCCACCAGCGGCCGGGCCACGGTGAGGGCGCGCGGTGTGCTCTCCAGGCCGAGGATCTCGATCCGGCCCGCTTCGGCGCGCGGCAGAACCTTGAGCGCGCTTCCCGACCTCCACGCACCCTGGCCACGGATGGCGGTCCACTGATCGCCGGTGTTCAGGTTCATCACGCACCCGACATAGGCGTCGCCCACCAAGGGTCCGTCGAGAACGGCGAGCATCAGGCCGAAGAGCGGCACCCCCTGCTTGGCGTTGAGGCTGCCGTCGACCGGGTCGACGAGGACCAGCGGATAGCCGGCGCCGAAGCTGCGCAGACCGGACTCCTCGGAGAGGACCGAGAACCGCTCGCCCCGCTCGTAAAGCTGAGCGAGCTCCGCGAACACCACCGCCTCAGCAGCACGATCCACCTCCATGGTCGTGTCACCGCCGGCCCCGACCTCGAAGCGGGCTCGACCGGCCTCGGTTCCCGAGATCGGCAGCACAGCTTTGCGGACTCCCGTGCCGATGCGCGAGAAGGCTTCGAGCCAGTCGCCGGGCCTCAGCGCGATGGATCAACCACGTCGAATTCGTCCGGTGCCTTGCGACGACGCCGCCGCCGCCGCTCCACCACGATGGTGATCAGGTACGGCTGCTGCATCGCCCAGACTCTTTCGATCAGCTGCGGAATCGGGATGTCGTGCGGCGTCTCGATTCCGATGAGCACAAGGGCTTCCGCCACGGCGTCGGGGAGCTCAGTCCGGTCGTGGAGGTTGAGCTGTTCGAGGGTTTCGAGGATGTCGTCGAGGCGGCGCAGGCTACCTCGCCGATCCGGATCGTCCCGTTGGACCATTGCGGAAAGCTTAATGACTTGCGGCTCCAATGAGCGAGCGACTTACTTCCTCCGGACGTTCGAACTGAAGCCAGTGCCCAGCTCCGTGCAGCACCTCGAGCCGGTAGTCGCCGCTCACGTGCCGGGCGGTGTCCTCAGCCCCTCGACGGCCCAGCGCCGGGTCCTCATCGCCCCAGACGAGAACGGTTGGCATCGTGATGGTCACTTCGCCCGCCAGGGCTGCCCAGGCCCCGCCGCCGGCCGAGAGATTGGCGCGGTAATAGTTGAGGGCCGCGGTGAGGCGTCCCGGGCGAGACAGAGATCGCACGAAGTGATCGATGACGTCATGGGGCACAGCATCCGGATTTGGCCCGAACGCAAACATCCCTTTCAGCCGCCGGTACTCCTCAGCCGCCAGCACATGCTCAGCCTTTCCCTCCTGGAGGAAAAGGCCCACGTAGCTCGAGCGAGCCCGCTGGTCTTCGTCCTCCCTGCTGGCCGCCGCAATGGCGGCGGGGTGGCCGACCGACAGCACGGTGAGCGTCTTCACCATCGCTGGATGGCGGCTCGCAAAGAACCAGGCGACGATCGCCCCCCAGTCATGCCCCGCGACATGAGCGTCGTTGCGACCGAACGCCTTCATGAGTCCGGCCACGTCCTCTACCAGATTTCCGATCGCATACCCGTTGACTGCATCCGGCGCATCGCTCAAACCGTAGCCGCGCATGTCCGGTGCGACTGCGAGGAAGCCGGCCTTGGCCAGCGCATCGATCTGTTTCGACCACGACTCGGCGCCCTCAGGGAATCCGTGGAGCAACAGGAAGAGCTCGCCCTGAGCGGGACCGTCGACCAGGGCGCGGAAGCGAAGCCCGTTGGCCTGGACCATGTGCTGGCTTGCGGTCATGACTTGCCTCCAGGGTCCTTGATCGTCGAGCGGATGAACTCCGCAGCCACGTCGAGAGCCTGATCGAGGACGGCGAGAAGGCCGTGACCCTGGCCCTTGAATATTTCGAGCCGCGAGCCCGGCACCAGCCGCACCGCTTCCTTCAGTAGATCAAGACGAGCGAATGGGTCCCGGTCGCCGCTCATGAAGAGAGTCGGGCAGCGAATGAGCGGAAGGTGCGCCGTCCTCATCTGGTCGGTGAAGCCGGGACGATGAAGCGGATACGAGAAGAGGATGAGCCCACCAAAGTCCGCCTCGACCGCCGCCATGCTGGCAACCCTTCCACCGAAGGATTGTCCTCCGCCGATCACAGCGCGCCCGCGCCCCGATGTCTTGATGAAAACCGGAATTGCTTTTTCGGCTCCTCCGCGCGGCAGATCCACCGCGACGGCTTCGATTCCGCGTCTCTTGAATCCGACGACGTATGGCTTCATCGACGCCGCATTGCCCGACGCACCATGACCGAGAACGACTCGCATGCGGTCTATCGTGTCAGTGTTTCAGCGGTCGCGCACGGGCCAATTTTTTCCACAGCGCAAGATTTTTCGGACAGGTTCCCAAAAAATATTTGCTCTGACCCATTGACGAGAGAGGGTCCAGTCAGGTATCAAGACACTTGTATGGCGATGCGATTAGTGGTTACCACCACAGAGGTGACCCAATCCGCAACCCATTTCGTAGAACCGCCAACGTCGCGGAGACCGCGTCAATGCGGGTCCGCAGGCGATGTTCTCATCTCTAACGAAGGAGGTAAATGAAAATGGCTGCCAAGAAGAAGGCCGCGAAGAAGCCGGCTGCGAAGAAGAAGGCCGCGAAGAAGAAGTAACAACTTCTTCAAATCTGTAGTCAGTTTTGCGCCGGGGTTCTGTGGAGCCCCGGCGCTCTAGTTTCTTATGGGAGGGCACCCACGGGTTCCCTCCCATGACCCACCCTCCCTCCTCGCCACGCCCGGTGGTGTTGT
>Ga0209698_10006249_pt1 | contig 12697 bp, 11 predicted proteins | sample LitLauG_LLR_2012_FD_187203 | JGI IMG/M metagenome (GOLD analysis project Ga0209698, IMG submission 187203) | Freshwater sediment microbial communities from Pennsylvania, USA - Little Laurel Run_MetaG_LLR_2012 (SPAdes) (version 2) | ecosystem: Environmental > Aquatic > Freshwater > Creek >...
GTCTCGGTGGGGTCGATCTGGCACGTCTCGGTCGGCGGCGCCCTCGTCACCATCGCCGCCGCGGTCGTCGCGGGCGTCGCGGCGGCGTGGCTCGGTGCGCGAAGTTGGTCCCAGTGAATCTCCTCTGGATCACCCTCGCGGGCGCCGCTGGCTGCGTGGTTCGCTATCTGGGCGAGTTCGCCGTGCGCCGACACCACCCGACCTTGCGCCCCTGGGCCACGGTGGTGGCCAACGCTGTCGGGTGCGGCGTCGCCGGGTGGGCCACGTACCGATTGACGTCGTCGATGGATGCCAACACGCGCGTGATCGTCGTGACCGGTTTCTGCGGCGGGCTCACAACCTTCTCCTCAGCCTTCGCGATCCCGGCGCTGCTCGCCAAGGAGCATCATTGGGGATACTCGGCGGCCATCGTCATCTCGACGCCGGTGGCGTGTGGCGCCGTCTTCGCCCTGGGCGCGGCGCTGGGCCACTAGGACAGACCTACGGAGGGCCCGCGGGTGACACGGGCACTCCCCCTTCCGGAGAGCTCCTAGAGCTTGAGGGGTCCTTGTTCGGACTCGGCCAGCGCGGAGAAGTCAGCGATACCCGCGGGGGCCTTGGGCATCGCCGATGCGACGATCAGCCCCACGATCAGGATGATCACTGCGGCCCAGGGGGCGTACTCCGTCGGCGCCGTCACCTTGTAGACGCCGCCGAAGATGGCCGCGCCCGCCACCAGGATCGCGACGGTGCAGGCGGCGTAGAGCTTGGCCTTGGCGGGGTGCTCGCGCAGGCCGCGAATCGCCCCCACGGCGATGAGGAGGTAGATGATCGTGATCGCGAATCCGCCGTAGGTCGACATCCAACTGAACAGCGACACGTACTCCGGCAGGCCGGTGATGGCGAAGGAGGTGCTCCACAGGCCGAGCGCACCGACGACGATGTAGGCGAACAGGACGACTCCCGTCGCCCCCGACGGAGTGCCACGCTTGGAGACCGAGGTCAGAGCCTTGGGCAGTCGCTCGTCGCGGGCCAAGGCGAAGATGCCGCGCGAGGCGGCGACCGCCGTGCCGATCAAGACCGCGATCATGTCAAAGACGACCACCAACTCGACCAGGCGTCGTATGGCGACGCCCGCGAAGCCACCCTGCGAGCCCGGGCCCGCCAGGACGAACAATGGTCCCGCGGCGTTGGCCTTACCCAGAGCGGCGAGGTTGAAGTGGAAACCGGCGACCTGGGCGAACGACCCGATCACGTAGAAGACGGTGATGGCGATGACCGAGAAGAGCACCGCGCGCGGGATGTTGCGCTCGGGTCGGTCCGTCTCCTCGCCCAGATTGGCCGATGACTCGAAGCCGGTGAAGAGCAGGACGCCGTACAACATGCCAAAGAGCACACCCTTCCAGTGGGTGGGCGACGAACTCGGCGAGAAACCTGATCCGAGGTGGTGCAGCCCCCCGCTCTTGATGATCACGTACACCGAGAAGATCAACACGACGGTCACCGAGATCATGGCGAGCACCAGCTGCAGGCGCGTCGACAGGGCCACGCCCAGGTACATGGTCACCGCCACCAGCGCGAAGAGGATCACGTCCCAGCCCCAGTAGGCAATCGCGTGGAAGTTGAACTCGCCCAGCAGCGTGTCGTGGATCGTCCCGCCGATCATGACCAGGATTCCCGCGCTCAAGGCCAGGATGCCGGTGTAGTAGAGCCAGCCGACCGCGGCACCGACGCGACCGCCGAGCCCGTCGCTCACGTAGGTGTACAACGAACCCGCGGCCTGGATCTTCTTGGTGTACTCCGCGATGATCCAGCCCAAGCCAATGACGCCCACCGCGGCGATGACGACCGAGAGCGCGGCGGCGTTGCCCGCGCCATTGCCGGAGGCCGCCGTGAGGCCGACCACCAGCGGGACGAGGAACGCGATGGAGAACACCGGACCCATGAACCCGACCGACTGCGCGACCGCATCGACGAGCGTTAGTTTCTTGGCGCCACCGAGCGACGTTTTCGACGACATCTCTGACATTGGTTCCCCCCACAGAACTGATTGCCGTACAGGCAGTCACGCAACCGTACGGGAGCGAACGATTCTTGTCAAGCACCACTCATCGCGAGGCGAGTCCCCCCACCACCGCGCGGCACACGTCGACCACGCCCTCGAGGTCGTCGGTGAACATCGACGGCTTGAAGCAGAAGGTCCGATAACCCGCCGCGATCTGGGCGCCGATGCCGTCAAGGGCCTCGTCGAGACCGGCCACGTCGTCGGGACCGGTGAAACGACCGCGCAAGCCCCCCACCATCTCGATCTCGTCGATCGTACGTCCGGCGTCACGCAGGGCGACGCGCAGGCTGACGAGTTCCTCCTCGAGCGGTTGACCCAGTGGATTGAATCCCGCTCCGTAGGCGACCAGTCGACGGATGACGGCGTGGTGCAGCGACGATCCCCCGAACCAGAGGGTCGGGCCGGCGGGCGCGAACCCGCGCGGTTCGAGCCAGATCTCGTCGAAGTCGTAGAACTGACCGTGGAAGGCGAAGGGCGATCCGGTCCACGCGCGGCGCCACACGGCGAGTTGCTCGTCGAGGATCGCCCCACGGCGATGGAAGGGCACACCGAGCGCCGCGTACTCCTCGTCGTGCCAACTCACCGTCGGCAGCACGATGAGCCGTCCGCGGCTCAACTGATCCAGCGTCGCCAAGTCCTTGGCGCTGACCAAGGGGTGTCGAAGTGGCGAGATGAGTGCACCCACCACGAGTCGCAGTGTCGTCGTGCGCGCCGCGATGGCCGCCAAGACCACGTAGGGACTGGGCCAGGACGAATCGGGCTCCTGGTTGCCCGGCATCGCGTAGTCGCGCGCATTGACGGGCCGACCCTGCGACGCGGCTCCCGCACCCAGGACGACGTGGTCGCTCATCATCACGCCGTCGACACCCGCGGCCTCCGCCGCGACGGCCAGGTCCACCAGGTCAACGAGAGAAGGTGGCGGCCGTAGCGTCCAGTTCTCCGACAACACCATCAACGCTCGACGTCGCTCGGTCATGTCCCCCCATGTTCGACCTCGACTCTACGCAGGGCGCTAGCCCGCGTGGCGACGACGGCTCAGTCGTTCATCTCGATGGCGGTCTTCACCAACCAGACGAAGGTCGGGTCCGGCGCCGGGAGGAGTTCGGGATGCCACTGCACGGCCAGCACGCTGGCGTCGGTGCTGTAGAAGGACTCGACCACACCATCACTGGCCGTCGCACCCACGATCAGGTCGTCCCCGAGCGTCGCGAGGGTCTGGTGATGGAGCGAATTCACCTCGAGCGATCCACCGACCACCTGGGCGGTCAGCGAGGAGCTGCGACAGCTCACCGAGTGCGTCGTCGTTCGTCCGTCCACGTCCCACTGGGGATGGCCGGCACCCTCGTCGAGTTCGACGTGCTGGCGCAAGGTGCCCCCATGGGCGACGTTGACCAGTTGGAACCCCCGGCATATCGCCAGGATCGGCAGACCACGCTCGCGCGCGGCGGCGTAGAGGGCGAACTCCCACTCGTCGCGGTCGGGTTCGACGGCCCCGAGCGACTCGTGGGGATCATGGCCGTAGTGGTGCGGTTCCACGTCGGCGCCGCCACTCATGACGAGCCCGTCGAGGCGCGACACCATGTCCTCGACGTCGGCGTCGCGGGTCAGTTCGACGGGGAGGCCACCCGCCAACGCCACCGAGCGGCCGTAGTCGGAGAAGTGCAGGTCAAAGGACAGCTCCGACATGGCGGCGGGCACGAATTCCCCCAGCCGTGAAGCGGGCCAGCGTCGTCCCGTCAACCCGATCAGCGGCCTCATCCCACGATTCTACCCACGGGCCTCTCAGAACGTGCTACAAATCGTTTGGTCACAAACAACGAGCCGACGTGACGATTGTGGGGGAACACGCTGTATGGAGAATTTCGCCGCGACGCTGACGTCGCACGACGCCTACCTCGAGGGCGTGCCCCACGAGGTCTTCAAGGACCTTCGCGCCCACCAGCCCGTGGCGTGGACCGAGGAGCCCGACGGACGGGGTTTTTGGAGCATCACCAAGTACGACGACGTCCTCTACGTGAGCCGCCACGCCGAACTCTTCTCGAGCCGCCAGGGGATCCGCATGGAGGACATGGACGAGGAGGAGACCGAGGCGCGGCGCACGTTGATGGAGATGGACTCCCCCGAGCACACCCGGCTGCGGCGACTGGTCGCGCGTCCCTTCACGCCGCGTCAGGTGGCCGACTACGAGGACGCCATTCGCGACCTGGCGCGCGAGGTGCTGGACAACCTGCAGGGTGAGCGCGAGTTCGACTTCGTCAAGGAGATCGCGCGCGAATTGCCCATGAAGATGCTCGGACGTCTCCTCGGACTGCCCGACGAGGACCTCGATTGGCTGGTGAGTCGCGGCGACGCGCTCATCGGCAACACCGATCCGGAGTTCACGCAGTACGTCGTCGACCAGACCGACACGAGCGCCTATCGACTTCTGCCCTTTCGCTCCCCCGTGGCGCTCGAACTCTTCGAGTACGCCCAGAACGCCCTCGACGCGCGCCGCCTCACGCCCACCCACGACGTCATCACCGCGCTGTTGCAGCCCAACAACGACGGCGACACCCTCGACGACGTGACCTTGAAGAACTTCTTCACCCTGATGGTGGCGGCCGGGAACGACACGACGCGCTACACCATGGTCGCGGGGGCGCAGGTGTTCATCGAGCGTCCCGAACTCTTCTCCTCCCTCGTGAGCCTGGACACGACGCAGCTCAAGACGTTGGTGGACGAGGTGCTGCGCTGGTCCTCGACCACCATGCATTTTCGTCGCACCGTCGTCGAGGACACTGAGCTTCGTGGCCAGCAGCTGAAGAAGGGTGACAAGGTGGTGCTGTGGTACGTATCGGCGAACTACGACGAGGAGCACTTCGACGATCCCTACAGCTTCCGCGCCGATCGCACGCCGAACGACCACACCGCCTTCGGCCTGCACAGCGCCCACCTGTGCCTGGGCGCCCACCTGGCGCGTCTCGAGTTGCGCGTGATGTTCGAAGAGATGGCCACGGCGTGGTCGAGCATCGAGCTGGCGGGCGACACCGAACGTCTGCGCTCCAACTTCATCTCGGGCACCAAGAAGCTTCCGGTGCGCGTCACCTGGCGCTGAGTCAGGTCGACTCGGTCTCCTCCACGCTCGCCGCGACGGCGTCGGCCGGGGCGACCTTGAGGTGAGCTCGACGTTCGAAGTACCACCGCATCCAGAACGTCGCCCCACCGAAGAGCACGAAGAGGGCGACGACGGTGTCGATCGACGCGTGACCCGGATGCGTCGAGCCTGACGCCGGACGCAACTCGACCTCGAGGAGCAAGAACGTCGCGACGAAGAAGATGAGCGCCCAGGCCCCTCGATGCCATTTCGCGATGATCTTGCCCGGTAGGAAATCGATGGGGATGAGTGAGATCACCGATCCGACCAGGCCGCCGACGAAGATCGAACCCAGGACGTCGTCGAGCACCACGACCAGGGCGTTGGTGCCGTGGGTCAGCGCCAGGTGATTGACGGGGATCCACAAGAACCACGCGAGCAGCGCCACCAGCAGGGTCGATCCGACCGAGATGGCCGTCAAGTGCGCGTTGTGGTTGTCCTTGAGTGAACCGGCGAACGAGAGGCCGACCACCACGCCGTAGAGGTAGCCGGGTTCGAAGTGCGAGAGTCGCGACACCGCCACGCAGATGATGGCGATCACCAGTCCCAGTGGCAATGCTTGGAGGTAGGTGAGCGTCGGGTACTTGTGGAAGCGACGGAAGCGCTGCGCCACGTACCACGACAAGGAGGCCCCGATCGCGAAGGAGATGAGTGTCGCCAGCACCCCTTCGCCCGAGGAACGATTGAGCCCGAAGTGCGGGTTGAGGAGTCCGCCGAGGACCGCGCCGAGGAACAAGACCAGAGCGAAACCCCACGGGGTGACCTTGCCGGGTTCCTCCACCGGCGCCGACGCGGCGCCCTCGTCGGGGGTCTCCTTGGCCGGTGCGGGCTCCTTGGGCCCGAAGGGCAGACGGAGGCGACGGCGCCAACCCGCGAGGATCAGGACGATCTCGTCGTAGTTGGCCGAGAAGGTGCGATTGAAGATGTTCGCCGGGAAGGTGATGAAGATGATGACACCCACGGTGATCGCCGCGTTGAGCACGTTGTGTTTCATCGAGTGAAACACCGCGCCCGGCGTGGAGATCGTCGAGGCCAGTGGCAGGACCTGGGTCGGCGTGGCGGCGAGAGGCAACAAGGTGGTGGTGGTCACGGGCGTCGTTGACGACGCCAGCGTGGCGGTGAAGGTGCCGGTCTGATTCGCGGTGCTCGACCAGGTGCCGGAGATCACCTGACCGGCGAGCGTCCCCTTGAAGGTTGCGACGTACGTGCTGTTGGTGTAGGTGGTGACGATGGTGACCTGGTTGCCGCTCAAGGTGGCGGCCAGCGTCGCGAACACGCTGCCGCCGGGGAACTCCGCCGTTCCCGTCGTGCCATTGATGATGAAGTCCTGTTGGCTGGCGCCGCCGGCACCGCAGCAGTGCCACGTCCCGGTCAGCGTCCCCGCGGTCGTGCTCGTGCTCGCCGATTCGAGCGTGCCCACGTCGACGCCCGACGTGTTGTTCGAGTCGGTCGTCGTCCCCGTCCACGACTTGCCATCAGGGGCGAACGTCAGCACCGAGGTCCACGAGTACGAGCCTTGGACCTCATGGATCGTCAGGACGTTGCCAGTGAGGGTGCCCGCGTTCGTCCCGTCGTAGACCGTCGATGATCCCGGCGCCTGGGTGTAGACGGTGGTGGCGGGAAAGTCTTGCCCCGCGCACCAGCCGGTCTTGCAGTGATAGACCGAGCTGTACGTGCCCGTGACGTTGAGGGTGGTCGCGGCCGATGCCCCCAGCGCCGGCCACATCATCAGGGCGAGCGCCGCCATCACCGCGCCACGGGCGATGTGCGCCCAGAGCCGTGGGACAGGTCGCGCTGTGGTCATCGGACGAAACGACATGCCCTGTCCCCCTCGAGATTTAGTCTCGGAGTCTAGACAGCGAACCCGCCCACCTCAAGGGATGTCACAACAATTCCCCGGCGTAGGCGATCAGAGGAAATGCAGGTACTCGCGCATCTCCCAGTCGGTGGTCGCGGACTGGAAACGCTCCCACTCCGCGCGCTTGATGGTCAGGTGCTGGCCGACGAGATCGGCCCCCAAGGCGGACACGAGTGCGACATCGGCCTCCAATGCGTCGAGGGCCACGCTGAGGGTCGGCGGCACCCCGACCGTGGCGTCGATGGTGTCGAGTCCGTTGCCCGACTCGGCGGGACCCAGCACCAGTTTGTCCACGTGTCCCAGGCGCGCGGCCTGCAGCACGGCGGCCAGCGAGGTGTGCACCACCGCGGCTCCGTCGCTCAGGCGGTGTTCGAGACGCGCCCCGGCCCCGCGCTCGGGAGGAATACGCACCGTGGCTCCACGGTGGTCGTGGCCCCAGTTCGACCAGTAGCCCGACAGCGAGGCGGGACGAAGTCGCTTGTAGGCGTTCACCGTCGGCGCGCACACCCCCGCCAAGGCCTGGTGGTGGGCCAGCATGCCAGCGACCATCTCTCGCGCGAGGTCCGAGATCCCGTCATCGCTCGCGGCGTCATTGATCACGTTGTGGTCGTCGCCATCGCGCAGCGACATGTTGAAATGCAGCCCCGAACCGCCGCGGTCCGACATGGGCTTGCCCATGAAGGTCATCAGCAGTCCGAAGCGGTGCGCCACCTCGCGCGCGAGCACCTTGAACAAGAAGCCCTCGTCGGCCGCGGTGAGGGCGTCGGCGTAGCGCAAGGTGAATTCGAACTGCGGGGTGTCGTACTCGGAGTTGACCGATTCGAGAGGGATGTTCGCCCCCTCGCAGGCCTCCCAGATCGCATCGAGGAGCCCGAGGGGATCAACCGCGGGTCCGGTTCCGTAGACGTAGGCCCCGGGCGTGTCGAGCGGGACCCATCCCCCGTGACCGTCGGGGGTGAACAGGTACGCCTCGAACTCCATGCCGACGTAGGGCCGGTAGCCCAGGGCGTTCCAGTCGGCGATCGCGCGGCGCAGGGCTCCGCGCGGCGAGACCGTGACCGGGCCGTCCTTATCGGACAGGTCGGCCACCACCACGCGGGTGCCCGGCTCCCAGCCCGGACGGATGGCGTCGAGGTCGTAGGTGGCCTCGAGGTCAGGGAGTCCGTCGTTCCAGTGCGAGCCGGGAGTCTCGGGCGTCATCTGTCGGTCGTAACCCAGTGCCCACAGTCCGGTGCAGTGTCGCACCCCGTTGGCCGCCAGCTTGGCCGGCACGTATTTGCCTCGAGCCAGGCCCAGGTGATCGGGCCACAGGACCCGCAGTCGATTGAACTCCTCGCTCATTCGTCCCCCTCTAGAACCTCGCGACACGTTAGACGCTCGCGCACGCGCCTCGTCAGTGCCTCGGTAGAGTGACGTTATCATTTAGGCACAAACGACTATGGGGGTCTGCGTGGAGTACCGCCGGATACTGCTGGACGGATACGCGACGAACGTGCTCGTCGAGGGCGATACCCTGGTCGCGCGCGATGGTCGTCGCGTCGAGGCCGCCACCGCCACCCACCTCCCCCCGGTCACGCCGAGCAAGATCCTCTGCTGTCACCTCAACCACATCTCGCGGGTTCGCGAGTTCGGCATCGACCTCGCCCCGGCCCCGACGTACTTCCACAAGCCCGTCTCCGCCCTCAACGCGCACGGTGGGGCCGTGGTGCGGCCCTCGAACTGCCACTACCTGAACTACGAGGGAGAGGTGGCCATCGTCATCGGGCGCAGCGCGCGCAATATCGCGGTCGCCGACGCGGTCCACTACATCGCCGGCTACAGCGTCGCCAACGACTACGGCCTGCACGACTTCCGCGACACCGACGCGGGCTCCATGTTGCGCGTCAAGGGGGCCGACACGCTCTGCCCCGTCGGACCGGGTATGGTCACCGACTGGGACTTCCGCAACAAGGCCATGCGAACGAGCGTCAACGGTGTCGTGCGCCAGGACGGCTCCACCGAGGAGATGGCCTGGGACATGTACTACCTCGTCGCCGACCTCGCCCGACTCATCACGCTCGAGCCGGGCGACATCATCCTCTCGGGGACGCCGGCGGTCTCGCGCCCCGTCGAACCCGGTGACGTCGTCGAGGTCGAGGTCGAGGGCCTCGGCACACTCACCAACCACATCGTCGAGGGGCCGACGCCCGTCTCGGACGAAGTGGGGGCCCAGCCCACCGCGACCGAGGAAGTGCTCTCCACCGCGCTCGGCGCCGATTGGGAGTTCCGCGGGCAACGTCGACCGGCGCCCACTCCCAAGGACGCGCTCCCCTACCCCCGGATCCGCCCGAAGTTCCAATCATGAACAGCGCGCGTCTCGACGTCGACGGCATCGACGTCTCGCCGGACCACTACATCGACGGACGTCGCGTCTCGTCCAAACACACCTTCGAGGACCGCTCGCCGCTGGACTGGAAGTGGAAACTCGCCGACGTCGCCCGCGGCACGGCCCTGGAGGCGGACCTCGCGGTCACCGCGGCCGTGAACGCTTTTCCCGCCTGGGCCGACCTCGGCGTGACGGCACGCGGCGCGTACCTCGAACGCCTGGCCGACCTGATCGACGCCAACGTCGAACGTATCGCCCACGTCGAATGCCTCGACATGGCCATGCTCGAGGACTCGCTGCGCCTGCGCGTCATCTCGCGCGGGGCGCGCAACTTCCGTGCCTACGCCCAACTCGCCCGCGACTACGAGGAGCGACGCTGGAGCTCCAACGGCACCGACAACGTCGTCCTTCGCCACCCCGCCGGACCGACCGTCGTGATCACCCCCTGGAACGCGCCCTTCATGCTCTCGACGTGGAAGTGCGCCCCCGCGCTCGCCGCGGGCAACACCGTCGTGCTCAAACCGGCCGAATGGTCGCCCCTCTCGTGTTCGATGTTGATGGACCTCGTCGACGAGGCACAGTTCCCGCCCGGCGTCTTCAACGTGGTCCAGGGGTTCGGCGAAGAGGTGGGGGCGGCGCTCGTGAACGACCCGCGGGTACGGCGCATCTCCTTCACCGGTTCGCCCGAGACCGGTCGCATCATCGGCGAGGCCGCAGCCAAACACCTCGTCCCCTTCACCGCCGAGCTCGGTGGCAAGGGGCCCTTCATCGTCTTCGCCGACGCCGACCTCGACGCGGCGGCCCAGAAGGCGGCCGTGATGTTCGACGACGGGGGGCAGGTGTGCCTGGCGGGAACCCGACTGCTCGTCGACGACGCCATCTTCGACGACTTCGTGGCACGCTTTCGCGACGCCACCGCCCAGCACGTTTTGGGTGACTCGCGCGACGAGTCGACCACGATCTCTCCCCTGATCCACCCCGAGCACTTCAGCCGCGTCAAGGGCTTCGTCACGCGGGCGCGCGAGCGCGGTGACACCATCGTGTTCGGCGGCGACGAAGTGAGTCGCGAGGGCCTCTGGTTCCAGCCCACGGTCATCGAGCCGCGCAACAACGAGTCCGAGGTGGTCCAGCGCGAGATCTTCGGGCCGGTCCTCACGCTGCAGCGATTCTTCGACGAGGACGAGGCGGTGCGACTCGCGAATTCGACACAGTACGGGCTCTCGGCCATCATCTATACCTCGAGCACCGAACGAGCCCAGCGGGTGGGGGCGAGGGTCCGCGCCGGTACGGTCTGGGTGAACTGCTTCTTAGTCCGCGACCTCACCGCGCCCTTCGGCGGCATCGGCATCAGCGGCGTCGGCCGCGAGGGCGGCGACTACGCCCTGGACTTCTATTCGGACCTCACCACGCTGCAAATAAAGGAAGGAACCACTCATGGGTGAAATCGTCGGGGCGGGCCTCTTGGCCCACGTGCCCACCATCGTCCTACCGGACGAACTTCGTCGCGAACTCAACAACGGCAAGGAGAGCACTCTCTACACCGGTCTGCACAACTTACGTCGTGAGGTCTTCGACGTTCTCAAGCCCGACGTCGTTCTCGTGTTCGACTCCCACTGGTTCACCACGGTCGAGTTCGTCGTGACCGCACACGAACATCGCCACGGGTTCTACACCAGCGACGAACTGCCCCGGGGAATGTCGAGCGTGCCCTACGACTTCGACGGGTCGCCCGAGCTCGCCCACCTGATCGCCAAGGTCGCGGAGGACACCCCCGACTGCTGGGTCACGCCGATCGACAATGAGCATCTGCCCCTGGCCTACGCCACCTTGAACTTCATGCCGTTCCTGCAGTCCGACGAGAAGTGGATGTCGGTGAGCGTCTGTCAGACGGCCGACGAGCAGGACTTCGCCACGGTCGGACGGGTGGTCGGCGAGGCGATCGCTCGCAGCGACCTGCGCGTGGCGCTCATCGCCTCGGGCGCCTTGAGCCATACGTTCCACAAGTTGCGCGACCTGCGTTCTCACGAAGCGGCCGGCGAGGAGCACATCTTCTCGGAATCGGCGCGCCAGTGGGACCACCGCATCATCGACTCCCTGCTCGAGGGCGAACACGCCCAAGTCCTCGCCTCGACCAGTGAGTTCCTCGGCGTCAAGCCCGAAGGTCGCTTCGGCCACTACCAGATGATGGCCGCCGCTCTCGGGGGTCGCGCCTGCACGGCGCCCGGTCGTCTGTTCTCGGACTACGAGAACTCCATCGGCACCGGTCAGGTGCACATCTGGTTCGACCAGCCCGCGCGCGGCTGGACCGGGGAGAAGCAGTGACCTGGCACGGCCTCCCCTTCCCGCGCACCGCGACCGGTCAGGCGTCGCTCCTTCCGCCGGCGCCCTGGCACTACTCGGGTGACCTGCTAACGGTCGAGTACCGCACGGACCCCGCGAACGTGCGCGCAGTGTTGCCCCCCGACGTGGACCTCGTCAACGAGGACGAGGATCCCGGAGCGGTGGCGTTCATCTGGGCCGACTGGCAGAGTTGTGGGGACGATCGCGCCGAGATCCTCGACCCCGTGCGCTCGCAGTACAAGGAGGCCTTCGTCGTCGTGCGGTGTCGCTACGAGGGCCAGATCTACAGCCGGTGCGTCTTCATCTGGGTCGATAAGGACTTCGCGCTGGTGCGCGGCTACCTGCAGGGATACCCCAAGAAGTTGGGTTCGATCCACCAGACGCGACCCATCACCGTGGGTTCGGCCGGTCCGCGGCTCGAGGCCGGGGGCCGATTCGGCATGACCTTGGCGGCGGGCGACCGACGTCTGGCGAACGCCACCGTCACCCTGCACGGCGAAGCGACTACCGGCGGTTTCGTGAACGGACACGCCATGTTGCACCATCGGTGGTTCCCGAGCATCGAACTCGACGGACGAGACTCCCTCGCCGAAGTGGTCACCATGTCCGGCGTCGACGTGGAGCTCGGTCCGGTCTACGCCGGCGAGGCAACGATCGACCTCTTCGACTCCCCCACCGAGGAACTGACACTCCTCGCCCCTCACGAGATCCTGGGCGGCTATTTTCGCACCGTGGGTACCACTTTCGCCGGAGGGCGTACACTTCACTGATCATGAGTCGCCGAATTTCGTCGTCAACCCCTGAAGAAGTGCTCCAAGCCGAAGCAGATATCCGCGAACGCCTCGAGGACCGCCATTTCGACTTCGTGGCCATGAGCGCCATCTCCAACGTCTATCGAGCGGGCACCGCCGTGAGGAATCACATGGAGAGGACTGTTCTCGCCGACTACGACCTCAG
>Ga0209698_10006250_pt1 | contig 12696 bp, 12 predicted proteins | sample LitLauG_LLR_2012_FD_187203 | JGI IMG/M metagenome (GOLD analysis project Ga0209698, IMG submission 187203) | Freshwater sediment microbial communities from Pennsylvania, USA - Little Laurel Run_MetaG_LLR_2012 (SPAdes) (version 2) | ecosystem: Environmental > Aquatic > Freshwater > Creek >...
TTAAAATCGATTTTCGCCTTGATATGGCTCAAAGGGCTCGTCTCTTGACGGCCCAATCCATTGACCGCGATCAAGGCTGAAGGTCCGACCTATCGAACAAATTCAAGTTCGCGATTGTTGGCAGAGACTTTGAACAGGACCGGTCCGTATCGGCCGTGATCCGCCGGCTGCTGGCATCCTCGCCGACCGGGAGTAGCCTGAGGCCATGACCGAAATCTTGACGATCACACTCAATCCCGCACTGGATGCGTCAGCGGAAGCCGAGAGCGTGCGGCCGATCCACAAAGTGCGCACGACGCAGATGCGTTTCGATCCTGGAGGCGGTGGCATCAACGTTGCCAGGATCGTGACGATGATGGGAGGGCAAACCGAAGCCATTTTTCCCGCAGGCGGAGAGATCGGCGATCTTCTCGGCCGTCTCCTTACTGAGCAAAGTATTGTTCACCGGCGCATTCCCATTGCCGGGCAGACACGGATCAGTCTCGTGGTTGGAGAACGAGCCACTGGGTTGGAGTATCGGTTTGTTGCTCCTGGCCCACCGCTGCAACCGAGTGAGCTGCAAAGATGCTTCGATGAGGTCGCGGCGCACGAGGCCGGCTATGTCGTTGCCAGCGGCAGCCTGCCGCCGTCAGCGCCAGACGGCACCTATGCGCGACTGGCTCAAATCAGCGGGGCACGTGGTGCAAAGTTTGTTCTTGATAGTTCGGGAACAGGTTTGAAGACGACCTTGGACGCTGCGAAAGTCTATCTGGTCAAGCCCAGCCTCAGCGAATTGGAGCAACTGGAGGGACGAAAGCTCGATGAAGCCGGCATTCGGCAGGCGGCCGTCGGCATCGTTGCCCGCGGCGCGGCGCAGGTGGTCGCAGTGACGTTGGGTGCCGACGGAGCACTGTTGGCTTCGGCCAACGGTATTCTTCGCGTGCCGGCCGTTCAAGTGCCCGTGCATTCGGCGGTCGGAGCCGGCGACAGCTTTTTGGGCGCGATGGTTTGGGCGTTGGCGGAGGGCAAGCCGGTTGAGGAGGCATTCCGTTGGGGCATGGCGGCGGGCGCCGCTGCGGTCATGACAAGAGGTACGCGAATCTGCCAACGCAGCGATGTGTTCGATCTGTTTGCCAAATGCAAGCAGTGTTGATGGACCTTAGCGATCTACGATCGCCTGGCTTCGGCCTCGGCAACGTTCTGCTTCACCGAAACAAAACTGTCGGGACTGACGGAGACCGAGTCTATTCCGCAGGCCACCAGGAATTGTGCGAACTCAGGATGATCGCTTGGGGCCTGGCCGCAGAGCCCGACCTTGGCACCGGCTTTGTGTGCTGCGGTGATGACGCTCTCAATCATCCACTTGACTGCCGGGTCCTGCTCATCGAACAATTCTGCGAGCTCGGCAGAGTCCCGGTCGACGCCCAGGGTGAGCTGGGTGAGGTCGTTCGACCCGATCGAAAAGCCGTCGAACCGCTTGGCGAAATCCCTAGCGAGAATGACGTTTGAAGGGATCTCGCACATGACAAAGACTTGCAATCCGTTCTCGCCGCGTCTCAGGCCGTTTTCCGCCATAACGCTCAAGACGCGATCGGCCTCCCCGATCGATCGGCAGAACGGAATCATGACGACGACGTTGCTAAAGCCCATGACCTCGCGAAGCCTCTTGATCGCGCGGCACTCAAGGGCGAATCCCGCCTGATAGCGTGGGGAGTAGTAACGCGAGGCGCCACGAAACCCGATCATCGGATTATCTTCCTTGGGCTCGAACTCGGCTCCACCGATGAGGTTGGCATATTCGTTGGTCTTGAAGTCGCTCATGCGCACGATGGCAGGCTTGGGATGTACGGCCGCCGCAATTCTCGAGAGGCCGAGCGCGAGTTGCTCGACGAAATATTCTGTCTTGTCCCCATACGCGGCCGTCAATCCTGCTATTTGGGCCCTGGCCGTTTCATCCTTCAGCTTGTCAAACGACACCAACGCCATGGGGTGAACACGAATGTGATTGCTGATGACGAACTCCATCCGGGCCAATCCGACGCCATCGGACGGGATCTGCCACCAGCGATATGCCGCCGCTGGATTGGCCAGATTCAACATCACCTGGGTTGATGTCTCGGGCAGAGCGGTCGCGTCCACGGTGCAGGTGTCGAATTCTGCGGTTCCCTCATAAATGAACCCCTCATCACCCTCCGCGCATGAGACCGTGACGTCCTGATAGTCATGCAACAGATGCGTCGCGATGCCTGTGCCTACGATGGCTGGAAGTCCCAGCTCGCGGCTGACAATGGCGGCATGCGAGGTGCGGCCGCCATGATCCGTGATGATTGCGCAAGCCCGCTTCATGATTGGCACCCAATCGGGATCGGTGGTGCTGGCGACCAGAACCGAGCCGTCGACGAACCGGTCGATGTCCCGCGGACTCTCAATCAGGCACACCTTTCCCGCTACAATTGCATCGCCAATACCCAGACCTGTTAGCAGAGTCTTGCCCTTACTTTTGATCGTGTAGGACTTGAACAAGCCGACCTGGCGTCGCGATTGCACAGTCTCGGGCCGCGCTTGGAGCATGAACAGATCGCCGGTCCTGCCATCCTTTCCCCACTCCATGTCCATCGGCATGCCATAGTGCCGCTCGATCTCGACCGCCCAGCGGGCAAGTTGAAGAATTTCCGGATCACTGAGCACGAATACGGCCCGTTCGGCCTTCGAAGTCGGGACATTTCGGGTCGGGTCGGCACCGGTTGCGTAGATCATCTTCTGCGATTTGGCGCCCAATCGCTTCTCGATGATGGGGATCAGTGCTTGGTTTGTCAGCGCGGGCTTGAACACATGGTATTCATCGGGATCGACGGTGCCCTTCACGACATTCTCACCGAGACCCCAGGCCGCATTGATAAGGACCACCTTGTCGAAGCCGGTTTCGGTGTCGATCGAGAACACGACACCGGCCCCGCCGATGTCCGAACGGACCATGCGCTGGACACCGACGGTCAGCGCCACATGCATATGGTCAAAGCCCTGTGCTTGACGGTAGGCGATGGCCCGATCGGTGAAGAGCGATGCCAGGCACTGACGGCAAGCGTTAAGCAGCGCCTGCTCGCCCCGAATGTTGAGATACGACTCTTGTTGCCCGGCAAAGCTCGCCTGCGGCAGGTCCTCAGCGGTGGCGCTGGAGCGGACGGCAACATCAGGATCAACAAGACCTGCCCTCCTGCCGAGATCGCGATATGCCGCCGTGATGGCATCGGCGATTGCTGGCGGCCACGGTGCGCGGAGGATAGCATCCCTGATCTGTTCGCCGGCCTTGGCCAAGGGCAGCTTGCCGGCAGCAAGATCTGCAAGCAACGCGGTCATGCCCGGGCGCAAATGATTGGCGTCAAGAAATTTCCAATAAGCATAAGAGGTGGTGGCAAACCCCGGTGGCACCCGGATGCCCTTGGGAGCCAGGGCACGGATCATCTCGCCCAGCGAGGCGCTCTTGCCACCAACAAGCGCCACATCGGCGCGGCTAATATCTTCAAACCAAACGACGTTGGGCTGTCCAGCGACCACGGAACACCTCCCTTGACACGGAAACCCTCGCCGCACGTTGAAGCGAGCTTCTGGTAGCGCCCGAAGCCTGAGCCGAAGTTCGTTAGCCGGCCTTGATACGCGTCAACCCGGCGGTGCGTGCAATGGAGAAGGCGCGATTGATCGGCGTCATTGGCCGATAGGTGTATGGAAGCTATGTGCTCCTTGATGTTGTCTTCTTGCTCAACGGCTATTTGCGAGGATTCCGGATTGGAGAACAGCTACTATGGCAGCTACCAATCAGCTGGCCTTGGTCGCCGATGTCGGCGGGACGAATGCCCGCTTTGCGTTGGCCGATTTGAGATCGCGCAAACTGTACGAAATCAAGAAGTTGAAAGTGTCCGATTTCGGCTCGCTTGAGGCCGTTTCAGCGGCCTATCTTTCAGCAATATCATCGACTCCTGAATTCGCCTGCTTTGCCATCGCTGGTCCGATCGGTGGTGAGCGGTGCAAATTGACCAACGCAAATTGGTCGTTCACCCGGTCAAGCATCAGACAAGCGACCGGGGTGAGGAAAATAGCATTTGTCAACGACTATGATGCTCAGGCGCAGGCGTTGCCGGATTTGACGGCTAGCGATTTGCGCCAGATTGGCGGTGGTACCGCTGCCGAGGGGAGCGCGAAGGCTGTGGTTGGTCCTGGCACAGGTCTAGGAGTTGCGGGCCTGGTTCGGCTCCAAGGGGATTGGACTACAATCGTGGGAGAAGGTGGACACGTCACCTTCGCGGCCGAGACCGATGAAGATTTCGAGATTTTCCGCCGATTGCAGGGAAATTTTCTCCGCGTTTCGGCCGAAAGAGTCATTTCGGGACCGGGCCTTTCGCTTGTTTTCGATACCGTTTGCGAAATCAATGGCCTCTCGACCCCAAGGTTGGCCGCCGAAGGCGTTGTCGAGCGGGCCAGGTCCGGGACTGATCCGATCGCGCAAAAGGTGACTGAGCTCTTTGCAAAGTGGCTTGGGCGGTTCGCTGGTGACGTAGCCCTGACGCTCGGTGCTTCGGGTGGTGTTTATATTGCGGGCGGAATTCCTCCGCGCATGTTGGACATTTTGACTGCTGGAGGTTTTCGCGCCGGGTTCGAAGCAAAGGGGCGGATGACCGAGTTGATGAAACACACCCCGACATATGTCGTTCTCAACGACGAGGCAGGCCTAAGGGGTGCTGCGGCCATTGCCTCGAACGTGCAGATCCCCACTGCTTCATCGTGTCATAGCCGCGAAGCCTCGGAACACGATGGAACTTGCGAGTGATCCGATGCCTGGCAAACAAAAGTCATTCAATTGGCGAGACTACATCTACGATATTGCCTTCTTCGTTCTCGCCGTATTCGCCATCCTGACACTCCGCGATCTTTGGCTAAGCAACGCGAGTGTCAAGACAATCCCCTACAGCGAATTCCGCAATCTGGTGGACAAGGGGCAAGTGAAGGACGTTCAGGTGGGTCCTGCGGATATCACCGGGACTTATGCAACGCCTGAACCGGGCAGTTTACCTCAGCAATTCACTACTTTGCGTGTTGAGCCGGAAATCGCCGACGTTCTAGCCAAGCACAACATCACCTTTTCAGGCACTCCCGGGCCGGGTCTGCTCGACAATATCCTATCCTGGTTGCTGCCGACGGCTGGCTTGATCCTGATGTGGGCGATCTTGCTGCGTCCCGCAATGTCGGGACAGGGCGGTTTGCTCGGCATCGGCCGCAGCCGCGCTAAGATTTATGCCGAACGCGATCTCAAAGTGAGCTTTGCCGATGTCGCCGGTGTCGATGAGGCCAAGCAAGAACTCACCGAAGTTGTGGGCTTCCTCAAGGAACCGAAGTCCTATGGCCGGCTCGGCGCGCATATCCCCAAGGGTGTGCTGTTGGTCGGACCACCCGGAACCGGCAAGACGCTGCTTGCCCGTGCCGTAGCCGGCGAGGCTGGCGTGCCGTTCTTCTCAATAACAGGCTCCGAGTTCGTGGAAATGTTCGTCGGCGTCGGGGCGGCGCGCGTTCGTGACCTTTTCGAACAGGCACGCAAACAAGCTCCAGCGATCGTTTTCATCGACGAGCTTGATGCCCTTGGCCGCGCCCGGGGCGTCGATCTTCCGGGCTCGGGCCATGATGAGAAGGAACAAACTCTCAATCAGTTACTCGCTGAGATGGACGGGTTCGACCCCACGGTCGGGATCATCGTCCTCTCGGCGACCAACCGCCCCGAAATCCTCGATCCTGCCCTGCTGCGCGCTGGACGGTTCGATCGCCAGGTTCTTGTCGACCGGCCCGACCGAAAGGGTCGGCGTGAGATTTTGCAAGTGCACGCTAAGAAGATCCGAGCTGCACGCGATCTCGACCTTGACGCCATTGCAGGCCTGACCCCTGGGTTCACCGGCGCAGATCTCGCCAATTTGGTCAACGAAGCCGCACTCGTGGCCACCCGCCGCAACGCAGATAGTGCAACTCTCGAGGACTTTACCCAAGCCATCGAACGTTTGGTGGCCGGGCTGGAGAAGAAAAGCCGGATTCTCAATTCGCATGAACGCGATATCGTTGCTCATCACGAAATGGGTCACGCCTTGGTGGCAATGGCGCTGCCGGGAACTGACCCGGTGCAGAAGGTGTCCATCATCCCGCGCGGCATCGGCGCGCTCGGGTACACGCTGCAGCGGCCGATCGAGGACCGCTTCTTGATGAACCGAATGGAATTGTCCAACCGCATGGCGGTGCTGCTCGGAGGCCGCGCGGCCGAGAGCCTGATCTATAACGAAGTCTCGACCGGCGCCGCGGACGACCTGGCCAAAGCAACAGAAATCGCGCGCAACATGGTCGTCCGATTCGGCATGACGCTCGAACTCGGCCAGGTGTCCTATGAACCTGAATCCACCACATATCTTGCGGGCGCGGCTCCGATCTACCGACCGCGAACCTACGCAGATGAGACGGCCGCAAGCATTGATCATGCGATCAAAGCCTTGATCGATGTCTCATTCCAGCGTGCACGCGCGATATTGGCGGCAAACAAGGAACCGCTCGTGAGGTGCGCTCGCGAATTATTGGAGCGGGAGACCCTCGGCTCCAGTGACTTGGCTCGCCTAACGGGCGAACTGAAGCAAGCAACGGAATTGGCAAAGCGATCAGATAGCGGGGTGTTGACAGCTGAAAACGATAGCTCGGCCGATCCGGGGCAGCGCTCTGGTGAATTGCGCGGTATCAAAGCCGAGGCAAACCCGCGATGCCTCTGCAGGACTGACTGAACAGAGTAGCAACAGCCAGGCCGTTGCCGGCAACCGCTGGTGAGAAAGACGGCCGGGCCCATTGATTGAAAGCGCATCAGCCCAAAATCAGGAGGCGTGGGTGCTGCCCCCAACCTCACGGCGCGGGCGGGTTGCCGTTGTTCGAGGCGCTGAGCCAGCGACACTCGATTCGCGAATACGCAGTTCGTCCGCTGCCGCCGCAGGTCCTTTCAGATCTTCTGTGGGCCGGTTTCGGCATCTATCGCCCGAACGGGGACCAAACAGTTCGCTGGATCGCTCTGGCGGTCGCGCTCGACGTCGTCAAAGCCGCGCTGTTCAACCACCAACGAATGGTGTAACCCGCCGATGACACAGCCCACAAAAGCGCACCGCACCGGGTGGCGAAATGTTCCTCTGAGCGTTTGGATGCTCGGGTTGGTTTCGTTACTGATGGATACTTCGTCGGAACTCATCTACAGCCTGTTGCCAGTATTTCTGGTGACCGTCATGGGGGCGAGCGCGTTCATGGTCGGGCTGATCGAAGGCGTTGCGGAGGCGACCGCCGCCATTGGCAAGGGCTTTTCCGGCGTGCTTTCAGATTGGCTTGGCAGGCGCAAGTTGCTGGCCGCCGCCGGCTATGGCCTCAGCGCGCTCACGAAGCCGATGTTTCCGCTCGCTGGAACGGCAGCGCAGCTGTTTGCCGCCCGCTTCCTCGATCGGATCGGCAAGGGCCTTCGCGACTCGCCGCGCGATGCGCTGATTGCGGACATTACGCCTCCAGAGCATGCCGGGGCGGCCTACGGCATCCGGCAGGCACTCGATTCCACGGGCGCGTTCGCGGGCCCGTTGCTTGCCATGGTGCTCATGGTTCTTTATGCCAACAATTTTCGTGCAGTCTTCTGGTGGGCCGTGCTGCCAGCGGCGCTCTCCGTCGCACTCATTGTCTTTGGAGTTCAGGATTCTCAGCGGGTCGCGTCGGTTGAACCGAAGGCCCGCTCGTCATTCGATGCAGCAGCGTTCGTTCGGCTACCGGCGCGCTCCTGGGTCGCGATCGGAACATGCTTGATCTACACGCTGGCCCGATTCAGCGAGGCGTTCTTGGTCCTCAAGGCCCAAAGCGCCGGCCTCGCTCTCGCACTCCTGCCCCTTGTCTATGTCTGGATGAGCTTGATCTTTGCGCTCATTGCAACCCCCGCCGGCATATTGTCCGACAGGATCGGCCGACCGAAAGTGCTTTTGGCGGGAATCGGTATATTGCTCATTGCTGATCTGACGTTGGCATTTGCGCCTGGTTTGGCTGGTGTTTGGCTCGGTGTGGGCCTCTGGGGGGCTTATCTCGGGCTAACTCAGGGCCTTCTGTCGGCGCTCATCGCCGACACTGCGCCAACCGATCAGCGCGGAACCGCATTCGGGTTCATGAATGTGGTGACCGGCCTAGGGCTGCTGATGGCAAGCCTGGGCGCCGGTTGGCTGTGGGGTGTCTACGGTCCAAGCGCGACCTTTGAAGCAGGTGCGATTTTTGCGGCAATTGCAGCGGCGAGCATGGCATGGCGGATCAATTGGCGTGCGAAGCCCGGACCGTGACATTGCGAGATCTGCCGTTGGAGACTGCATACGAGCCGATCGAGCCCGGCCCCTTGGCTCTGCTGACGCCGTTGATCGCGGACTGCTTCGCCAACCTCGAATGCAGGGTTACGGATACGGGTTTCGCTGAGAAATACAATCTCTTCGTGTTGGAAGTCCTGAAGGCCTGGATCGATCCGGCCAAGAAGGCTCCCAAGACTATCCACCATCGAAGGTTTGGCCGGTTCGCCATGGATGGCCGGCACATCAAGCTCAAATCGCGGATGCGATGAGGCCCCCGACTCAGATGGCGACCCATGCATCGCCGATCTTGCGAAATTTGCGTTTGACGGCAGCCCAGGCGATGCGATGCGCAATTTCTTCGAGGCGCTCAGGATTGTCACGCGCGTGGCTGCGCCAGGCGTTGTTGAAGGCGGCCAGGAAGATTTCCTGCGCATGGGCCGGCAGCCGCTCGCGAAGGGATGCTGGAAGCTGGTCCGTCGTCACGTAAGGCATCGCCAAACCTTTCAATTGCGCCGTGTCTCGATCAGCATGTCAAAGTGAGCAGCGTCGTTGACCCACATCATGGCCGGCCATCGATGGGCCGCAATATGTGTGTTGTCCGATTTCGGATCGTGCCTGCGTCGGGACTCTGAGCCCGTCTATTGCTCAGCACCACCAAGCTGCGTGAACGTTTTGCGGCCGGCCAGATGGGCGACGTGCGACTGACCCGACGTCGAATGACAGCAAATCGCACAAGGAAGGATACGCCGCATGGAACTCATGGATGCCATCCGCCAACGCCGGGCCGTCCGGCAATTCGAAGCAGAGGCCGTGCCCGATACCGTGGCGCGCAAGCTGATCGAAGCGGCATGTTGGGCCCCCAGTGCGACCAACGAACAGCCCTGGGTGTTCACGGTCATTACGAACCAGGAGGTACTGAGGACGATTTCAGAAAAGTCGAAGATCTATATGAGGCAACGCTCGGGACTGGAGCTGCCAAATAGGCTTGCCAAACAGCTCGCAGATTCCGGATTTCAAATCTTCCATGGGGCTCCGATGCTCGTTGTCATATCAACGGGCAACGCGACCGCATGGGCCGTCGAGGATTGCGCACTTGCTGCCGAGAACTTTATGCTTGCTGCATGCAATGAGGGTTTGGGCACTTGCTGGATCGGACTGGCACAGGAATGGTTGGGGACACCTGACGGGCGAAACACGTTGGGCCTGCCACCCGGATGCATTGTGGTTGCGCCTATTATCGTCGGACATCCGCGGGCGCTGCCTGAAGTCGTGCCTCGTCAGAAGCCGCAAATCAATTGGCTGCGTTAGCGGAGCGAGTTCCTCTCCATCTATCGCGGTCATAGCACTTCGCTTGGACGTCGACACGGTGGATCCCCAGGCATCAAGTCGAATGAAACCGTCGATACCGCGATCACCGCCATCACCGCTCCGCCACAATGGAGATCCCGGCTCCTCGATACCGTCATCGTATTCCAGTGCAACCAGGAGTTGGGCCACCAACTCCTCAAAGAACGCGGTGCGTCGGACCTCGTCACCGATGAAAAAATTCGGTCGATAAGCTCGTCTCCGATCTCGGCGTCGATTTCTCGAATGGCCGCGTCGATCCGTTCAGCAGGCGTTTTGGTCTCGTCTTCAACCCGGTGGCGATGGCGTATTCGAGTGCCGGAATTCGCTCCATTTGGATGCGATAAATCTGCCGCGAGTGTCACCCAAAGGATACAGATTTCTGTACGAGATAGTGCTTGTTTGAAGCAGTAACGGAGTTGCGTTATGCTAAACAAGATAATATTGGCCTTTGTGGTTTCTTGCGTACTCGCCGCATGTTCTATTCATCCGTTGCCGGAGGATGTGACTGGCGTAAGCACGACTATGATTGTGCGAAAAATCCGATGCGAAGCTCGAGAGGCCGTAATAAAAAAAGCGCTAGACTATTTGCGATCTGAAGGCTTTGCAATCGACAAGGCAAGACTTGAAACGATGGATATTAGGAAAGATAACTTCAACAACCGCACAGTGAGCGGCGCTCTTTATTATTTTTCACAGACTGGTATCGTATTCAATTTCACGTTGCAGGGGACAGAGAACAACGGAGTGGCGCTTACCGGCGATTTGGTAAGGCCCCTTAAGCATGAAACGGAAACGCTCAACGGGACAATTGGTAACTCGCTCCAGAGAGACAACATCCGGTCATTTACTGTCACTGACAATTTTCTGGAGCTTGTTCAAACTGTCAAAGACAGTTACTGCAATGTCGCACCCTCAACTCCTAACTATGAGTATCCCATGGTCGGCAGGATCGGGATCGATGAGATGGTCGCGACATTCGTCGATATGACCTTATTCAATGGATTGGGTAATAAGAGCGATGCAATAACGTCGGGCGGGTCCGCGCCCGGTGCGTCGGCAAAGCCAGGAGATCGGGGGCCGCCAACAATGGTCGATACAATAACGTTCACCACAACCATTGGGGGCGGTTTGACACCAAAAGTCGTCTTTACGCCCATTGGCAAGGCCCTGCAGTTGTTGGATGCGACGCTGGCGGGCACTGCAACGAGAACGGACAAGCACGCAGTCATCGTTGGTCTGGCCATTCCAACTAAGCCGACTTTCAACCTCCCCTCGGCGTCCTCTGCAACACAAAATTTGACGACGAGTTTTGTTACTGCGACGACGAATCCAAATAGTGGAGAGGCAGCGGCTGTTAAAGCCGTTGACCAGCAAATCCAAAGATTTGAGGTATCGAAACCGATCATCGTGGCGCCATGATATGGTCTGATTGACGTTTGACGTACAATAGTATTCTTAAAAATTGTGATTAGTCATCGCTATTTTTTGACGGCAAAACAGTGGGAAAATTTATACTCGTTCTTTTTTCTGGTCTCTACTTAGCGGCACTTTAACCCGCGTGCTGGCGGCTGCGTAACCCGTCAAGAATGCAGATCACCCAGGAGTAAGGCCACCTTGCTGAAGCTGCTCTGAACTGCCGCGTGCCGGCTGGTCGAGGGGCGGATGGCGGGCTTGCGCAACGACAGACACTCAACGCGAAAGGGTGCCTGAAATGTCCAGATACGGACGAAACTGACATCGAATGGCGCCGATCGCACCAGTGCGCTTTGCCCGCTGTTGGAGCTGAACGCAGCATAACCAACCCGTTCAGGTTTCCTTCAAAGCAGATGGCCCATTCTGCGCGTCATTGACATCGTCCTAACTCTCTGGAGAACCACCATGATCCGCAGTGCTGTGCTTGCTTCCGCCACCGCCGTGGCGCTCTCGCTGTTCGCCATGTCAGGCTCTGCCAGTGCCGCAAGCTTCAATTGTTCCAAAAGTGGTCTAACCTATACCGAAGCCTCGGTTTGCGATAACGGCCGCACGTCGCACTTGGACAGCGTGATGGCTCGCGACTACTTCCGCGATCTCAGGCATACCTATGGATGGGAACGCCACAGGATTATTGCCAATCAGATCAACTGGCTGCACGACCGTAACGCCTGCGGCGCCGACGTCCGCTGCCTGAATCAGCTCTACAAAGCGCGCATCCAGGATCTGCACCAGCTCTATTAGAATGAAGCGGATTCGCCGGATGTAAAGGAGAGGGCGAGGCGTCGACTAGCCTCGCCCTCGACCTGTGCAGTCGCTTCAGGCCGACATTTGGATCTGCTGGCTTGGGTCGGCCTCGCTCCGAAAATGGGCGCTTTCCGGTATGGTCATTCGCGTCACGCGTCAGTGGCTCGACAGTCGAGGTGCAGAGAAAGCAGACTTCGCCCGTTTGCGATCCTCGGCCTAAAGGTCGGCGTGGAGGTGTGGTCGAAATATCCCAATCAGCGGACATCAGCAGGTCTTCCGCCTCCGGTGTTCTCCGCCGGCAACGCGGTTGGCCCACATACCTAGGCTTCACGGAAGATCCCTGAACAGCCGCTTGAGATCGTCTTCCAGCCATTTGAAACGCGTTGCGCAGCGCAGACGTCTCGCCGTCGTAGCTGCCGAGGCTGTCTTCACCGATCGGCAAGACGGGCAGGGCTGCCAGAGTTCGAGCCGGTCGCCATCGATGCTTAGTGTGAACGGCGCGCGAACACCTATGTGATACGACTCGGTCTGCTCCTTGGCCTCCCACGGCGGCTGGTCGGGTTTTTTGGCCTCGACGGCGACTGCTGTGAACGAGAGTCGGGATGAACTCCGGATTGAAGGGTGCACCTAAATCGAATGGTACCGCCTCCCCGGCTCGAACGGGGGACCCCCAGATCCACAATCAGGGGTTCGACCTTTCCTCGGCGTTCCTATCGTTGCCTGGTCATTCAAAACGATTGCAAAAACAAGCGTTTCTTGTCCGGCTCATTCCTGGGCGTTCCCCTTG
>Ga0209698_10006251_pt1 | contig 12695 bp, 10 predicted proteins | sample LitLauG_LLR_2012_FD_187203 | JGI IMG/M metagenome (GOLD analysis project Ga0209698, IMG submission 187203) | Freshwater sediment microbial communities from Pennsylvania, USA - Little Laurel Run_MetaG_LLR_2012 (SPAdes) (version 2) | ecosystem: Environmental > Aquatic > Freshwater > Creek >...
CCTCCCAGACCCTGGCGGAAATGCGTTGGCTTCATTTCTCCTCGGGATTCCGAATGAGGCGGCACGCCGAAATGTGATCGAGACCCAGCATGGGGGGTGGGTTGACGGCTTTTACGGCATGGATCAGTGGAAAATCACGAACAAGCTGAGCGTCAATCTGGGTCTCCGCTATGACGTCACGTTGGTTGGAATCTACGGAGATGCGGCTCACGCAAACAACTTTGTGGGTGACATGGATTTCACCAACGGAACCTATGTCCTGGCGCGAAACGCACCACCGTGTGGCACCGCACCGTGTATCCCGGGAGGAACTCTTCCTGATCATGTGGTGCTCACGCCGCTAAGTGGGGGAGCAATTTATCACACCGATTTCAGCAACTGGCAACCTCGCGTTGGGGTGGCTTACCAGATATTTCCGAACACCGTTCTGCGCGGTGGTTACGGACGTTTCTACGACAACTGGGCGGCCATCACGCAGACAGCCCAGAATTTTGAAGGGACTTGGCCCAGTCTCGACCAACTCGGGGCCAGCAACTTGAACCCGGTAACTAGTGGCCCCCCGACCGCGACGGCGGAAGACCCGCTCCACCTGGGTACGACTCAGCCAGTTACCCCGCCAACTCCGTTCACACAGTCCACCTGGTTTGCCGACCCATACTTGAAGCGGCCGTATGCGGATCAGTGGAATTTTGGCGTTCAGCAGCAAGTAACTTCAAACGCGGTGCTGACCGTAAACTATGTGGGCTCGAGGGGACGTAAACTCGACGTAGGCGGCGCCTACAACGTCCGCATGCAACCGGGTCCGACCCCAACCGGTTGCGGCGGTATTAACTGCGGCGCTCCCTTCGACTATATTGGCGCCACCGCCTACGACCGCAGTGTCGGTAAGAGCAGCTACAACGCTCTGCAAGTCTCTATGCACGGAAACTTGCGGCACAACTTGACCTACCTGGTCTCCTACACCTGGTCCAAGAGTTTGGACCTCGGCTGCTCAGGGTGGTACGGAGTGGAAGGTTGCTCCATCCAGAATCCCTATAATCTCCAAGCCGACAAGGGGCCCGCCGCGACCGATCTCCCCCATGTCTTTTCGACCGCGTGGGTTTACACGCTTCCGTTCGGCAAAGGCCAGAAGATGTCGTCCGGCAATAGCCTTGTGAATGCCATAGTCGGGAACTGGAACTTGAACGGTGTTCTGTCAATGAGTTCCGGAACTCCGTTCGACGTTGGCACCAGCCAGGATATTGCGAACACTGGAAACTACAACTACGGGAATGGTTACGGTTACGAGCGCCTCAATCGTATAGGCAGCCCATATCCTTCCTCGAAATCGCCCAAAGAATGGATCAACCCTGCGTCATTCCAGTTACCAGCACAATACACGTTTGGTACCCTGGGGCGCGACACACTGCGCTCGGACTGGTCAAAGGGTCTGGATCTCTCAATCTTCCGACAGTTCCCGATCGAGGAGCGAGTGCGCCTGGAATTTCGCTTTGAGATGTTTAATGCGACGAACACTCCGGTGTGGGCAGTTCCGGTCACGAACCACGATGCTCCTAATTTCGGAACTGTCACGAGTACGGCGAATACCGCTCGACAGTTGCAATTTGGCCTCAAGCTTTACTTTTGATCAAACGCAGCGCCGCAAAGCGTTGCTGAGCCAGGTTGCGGGTGAAGGAAACAAGCGGGCGCTGTTTGACGCACTAGGAAATGCGGCGCCCGCTTAAGTTCTGTTGCTGAACGCGACTGAATGTAGGTATCTTTCGCTCTGACCGGGAATGGGACACACCTACAGGCGCTACACTCTCTCGGGAAATTAGCTTGCCTGTGTGTTTGCGGGTGAGTAGCGGTAAGAGCCTGATCGAATCCTGATGTGCCGCTCCCGAAGCGAAATGTGAGGGGGCAGTCGTGTATGTGCGGGGTTGGGAAGACAGCTAATCGGCGGGGACACACTTTCTTCTTGAGGCTGGGTTGCTTTGTGACCCTGACGGGTACAGCACTTGTCGTCGCACAAGGTCCTCCGTCGGTCCGGCCGATCGGTGGGGTAGGCCCTGCATCTCTGCCAAAAGAGTGCTTGCAGAGCCGCTCCTCTGAAAAGATTGCCGCTCTATTGGAGACGATTCGAGACCATCCGACGGCCGGCGCGTACAACACCCTGGGGGTTCTCTACGCTCAAGCGGACCGCGTGTCGTGCGCTATCCCCGCTCTTGAAGCCGCTCTCAAGCTGGAGAACCAGAACTGGGAAGCTCACTACAACCTTGCCCTTGCGCTCCTCAGAAAAGGGGATCGAACCCTGGCAGCCAGAGAGCTACAAACAGCAACCCAACAGAAGCCGGACTCGGTCAACGCCCATTTCGCCCTGGGAACTCTATTGGAAAGCGAAAAGAAGCTGAGCGAGGCGGAGGATGAATTACGTTCGGCGCTCAAGGTGGATCCGAAATTCGTGCCTGCATCGCTCAAACTAAGCGAAGTCTTGATCGCCGAGGGCAGGCCACAGTCCGCAGTGGCGGTACTGCAGGACGCCACGAAGCAGGCACCGGCAGCCGACGAGACTGCACTGCTCGAGACAGCGCTGAGTGCCGCCTATGCCGAAGCTGGGGACACGGAGAAAGCTTTGGTGACGCTGAAAGACGTCGTCGCGGCTCGACCTGATTCGGCCGATGCTCATTTCAATCTGGGCATGCTGTATGCCAAGCAAGACCAGCCCGAACAGAAGCAGGCTGCAGTCGCAGAGTTCCAGGAAGCATTGCGGCTGGAGGCAGGCATGGATGCTAGCCGGCTTGCGCTGGGGCAGGTATTGCTCTGGCTGCAGAAATATTCCGAGGCGCTTCCTGTCATCCTGGAGTACACGCAGCGAAAACCAAAAGATGGTCAAGGTTTCTACACCCTGGCATCGGTGTACGACGGAGTTGGAAAGATCGGTGCGGCGATTGAGGCGTTAGAGCACGCTGCCGGCCTTGCCCCAAAAAACGCGAACATCCGATTCCAACTGGGCGTGCAGTTGGCAAGGTCGGGAAAAACAAGCGAAGCGATTCAGCAGTTGGAAGCTGCGGAACGGCTCATGCCGTCTGATGCCGAGACTCATCATCAGCTTGCGTTACTGCTGGAAAAAGCAGGGGAGACAGAACGAGCTCGCAGCGAAAGAGCTCGATTCGCTTCCCTAAAGTCGGAGGGGGACAAAGAAATTACCATCGCAAGGTTCAACGCCGAAGGCAACCGATTCCTCGCGGCGGGAGACCCAAAGGCCGCCGCAGAAAACTATCGCAAGGCTGTGCAACTCAAGCCTGGCGATGGCAGACTTCGTTACAACCTCTCGCTGGCTCTGGCCAGGCTTGGGGACCTTCCGTCCGAGCAAAAGGAATTGGAGAAAGCTGTCGAGTTGGACCCAAGCCTTGCAGTTGCCCACAATCAACTGGGATTGCTCGCCCTGCAAGGTGGTCAATACCCAGAAGCGGAGCGACGCTTCAAGAAGGCGCTGGCAATCGACCCGAAGTTCGCCGCAGCAGAAAGCAACCTCGGCGTGCTTTATAGCCAGCAAGGCAAGAATGCAGAGGCCGCGTCGCTGTTTCAACAGGCCACGCAGGACGACCCGAAGTATGCCAAGGCCTATGTCAATCTGGGCTTGCTGATGGCACAGCAGGGAGCGACTTCCGAAGCTGAGCGCCAATTCCGGACTGCAATCCAGGTAGATTCTAGTTATGCGGGCGCATACTCAGCGTTGGGGATGCTCCAGGCTAAAACCGGGCATGGGGCCGAGGCTGTGAAGACCTTCCAGCAGGCAGTGGCACTCGAACCTGGCTCAGCCGAGACGCATCTGAACTTGGGGATCGCGTTGGTGGATCAATTCGACCGCCCAGGAGGGTTCAAGGAGTTTTCCGAAGCGGTACGCCTCGATCCCAACTTACCGGCCGCCCATCACAATCTCGGACGCTTTTTCTTCGAAACCGGCAAATACGAGGATGCCGCCCGGGAACTCGAAACCGCCATTCGCTTACAGCCCGATGCGGCGGGAGCGCTCTATTTCCTTGCGTTGACTGCGAAGCAACTAAACGAACCGCAGCGTTCCGCTGAACTCCTGCAAAAAGTGGTAGCGCTTCAACCCGGCAATGCCGATGCGCAATACCTTTTGGGTCAAAACCTGGAACGTTCGGGCGACACTTCGCGCGCCATTGAGCACTGGAAAGCAGCAGTTCAGGCTGATCCGAATCACTCCCAGGCGCTGTACAACTTGGCTAAATCATTGGACAGGATGCACGATCCCGAGGCGAAACAATATCGAGAGCGTTTTGAAGCCTTGCAACGAAGTCAGCAAATTACCGATCGGGTTTCCGAACTGGGGAATTTCGCGCTGGAAGCTGCGAATGCGCAGAATTGGCCGCAGGCGATGGAGCAGATGCACGAGGCGATCCAACTTTGCGGGACTTGTTCCCAGAGTGCGCATTTGCACAAGAATCTCGGATTGTTCTACCAACGAACGGGCGACATCGCAGAGGCGGAAAGAGAATTGCACACTGCGCTCGCGTTAGCGCCAGACGATGCCGATGCACAAAATGCCTTGGCTATGATCGAACGCATTCGGAAGGAATAGTCCAAGTAGCTGCAATGACCGAAATGGTACACACCTAAATACATTTAGGAGGCATCTTCTGACAGGTCATTCCAACTCCTTCCGACTGGATGGCAAAGTTGCGGTGGTTACCGGCGGTGCCAGCGGCATCGGACGCGCAGTTGCGCAAAGATTTGCCAGCAGCGGAGCGAGTGTCCGCGTGTTCGATATTGATGAAAATGCCGCTGAGACGGTTGCAAGCGAGATCGTGGCCACCGGCGCCGACGCGAAGGCCTACGGGTGCGACGTTACCCAACAGGAGAGCGTAAGAGCCGCATTCCACAAGGTATTTCAGGAAGGGGAGGTAAAGATTCTGGTCAATAACGCCGGAATCTCGCATGTCGGCAACCTGGAAGGAACGACCGAGTCCGATTTCGACAAGATCTTTTGCGTAAACGTAAAGGGCATATACAACTGCATGCATACCACTGTTCCACACATGAAGGCGAACGGAGGAGGAATTGTCTTGAACATGGCGTCCATTGCGGGGACTTCGGGTCTTGCCGATCGTTTTGCCTACTCCATGAGCAAAGGTGCCGTGATCGCGATGACTTACTCGGTTGCGAAGGATTACTTGGCCCACAACATTCGTTGCAATTGCATTTCTCCAGCAAGAGTCCACACGCCGTTCGTAGATGGCTTCCTGCGGCGTAATTATCCGGGCAAAGAGCGAGAAATGTTCGAGAAATTGGAGAAATCGCAGCCGATTGGAAGAATGGCCCAGCCGGAGGAAGTAGCGAACCTCGCGTTGTTCCTGTGCTCTGACGAAGCTTCCTTTATTACCGGGTCCGACTATCCGATCGACGGAGGGTTCTTGAATCTGCGAGGGTAGAGGAACATCGCCGCGCAAGGAGAAGAACTCAGCGCAGAGCTCAGCGCCGCGTTGTAATTCATGGATTTGCAACTGAGAGATAAGGTTGTCCTGATAACGGGTGGCGCAAAAGGGATCGGTGCGGCCATCACGAAGAGCCTCGCGCAGGAAGGCGCCATCGCGACCGGCGTAGACCGAGATGCCACCGCATGTCAGCAGTTTCAGAGCGAGCTCAGTGCTCAAGGTCTCACCGCCCATTTCATTTCTCTGGATTTGTCGTCACCCGAAAACTGCCGGGCGGCGGTGGAGCAAACGGTCGCGGCATGCGGACGGATCGATACTCTGGTGAACAATGCAGGAATCAACGATAAGGTAGGACTCGAAAAGGGTAACCCCGAGGAATTTGTACGTTCGCTCGAACGCAACCTGCTCCACTACTACAACATGGCGCACTATGTGCTCCCCCATTTAAAACGTACATCCGGTTCCATCGTTAACATCAGTTCGAAAACCGCAATCACGGGCCAGGGCGGAACCTCCGGATACGTGGCGTCCAAAGGCGCGATCCTCGGCATGACCCGCGAATGGGCAGCGGAACTGCTTCCCTACGGAATTCGTGTGAACGCAGTCATCCCTGCCGAAGTGATGACGCCTCTCTACCAACAGTGGCTCGACACTTTCCCGGATCCTGACCAACAGCTCCAACGCGTTGTTGCCAAAATTCCGCTTGCGCGACGGATGACCATGCCTGACGAGATTGCCGCCATGGTTGTTTTCCTCATCTCTTCGAAGGCTGGGCATATCACCGGCCAGCACTTGTTCGTGGACGGTGGCTATGTGCACCTCGACCGCGCCTTGACGTGACAGGAGTGCTATGACGAAGTCTTCCATTCCGATTACTGAGCGTCGTTACGTTGTGCCGCTGGTCCTGGTTACCAGTCTGTTCTTTCTCTGGGCTCTCGGGGTCAATCTTAATGACATTCTCATCCCCCACCTCAAGAAGGCATTTCATCTCTCCGACTTCCGGTCGTCTTTGATCCAAACAGCATTTTTTGGAGGTTATTTCCTAGCGGCTTTGCCGGCCGGTTGGTTGATGGAGCGAATCGGATACAAACGAGGAATCCTGGTGGGATTGCTGATGTGCGCTGCCGGCGCTTTCTTGTTTATCCCCGCGGCATCTGTGAGGGTCTACGCCTTTTTTCTCTTTGCCCTGTTTGTAATGGCATGCGGTCAGGGTGTCCTGGAGGTCGCAGCCAACCCTTATGTGACTATCTTGGGACCACCGGAGAGTTCGGAACGCCGCCTCAACCTGGCGCAATCATTCAACTCGGTTGGAGCGGTCGTAACCCCGATCATGGGTGCCGCCTTCATCCTGTCGGGTGTGGAGTACTCTCGCACGCAACTGTCGGCGATGAGTCCTGCCCAACTTCAGGCTTATCAGGTGGCAGAGGCCAATACGGTGAAGGTGCCGTACCTGGTGATCACCGGCCTCTTTCTTGCCGTAGCTGTACTCATCTTCTTTTCCAAACTGCCTGAGATCGTGGAAGAGGACGGAGACGAAGAAGTATCTGCGTCAGCGGTGGGACTACGCGGACTCTGGCCGTACAAACATCTGCTGAAAGGCGTGCTGGCACAGTTCTTTTATGTGGGTGCACAAGTCGGAGTAGCGAGCTTCGTCATCCGCTTTGCTCAATTCAACATGCCGGGACTGCCGGAAAAGCATGCCGCAAATTATCTAAAGTTGCATTTGCTGGGATTCATGATCGGCAGGTTCGCCGGATCAGCCGTGATGAAGCATGTCCCGGCGCCTCGCTTGCTCTCCTTGTTCGGAGTTGCGTCCCTGACCTGTTTGACGATCGTATTCATCGGAACTGGAGTGGCTCCCGTTTGGGCAATTGTTCTAGTTGGATTCTTTCATTCGATCATGTTTCCCACCATCTTTGCTCTCAGTATCAAGCATCTCGGCCCACACACCAAGCTCGGTTCCTCCCTATTAGTAATGTCCATTATTGGGGGCGCGCTCTTCCCAGCCGCGATGGGCTACATCTCCGATATGAGTAATATCCGGTACGCCTTTCTCGTTCCGTTTGTCTGCCATGTCTGCGTGCTTTACTTTGCAGTTCGCGGTTACCGTCCGGTGCATGATCTGCCGGACGAAGCGGAACTGCAGAGCAGGCCTGTCCAGAACTGAATGGTCCCTACCGCAGGATAGAATGGCATTGGGAGCAAACAGAATGTCGCTGGCCAGGTACATAACCGTGACGGTACTTGCGTTGAGTGCAATCTGCCGGACGCAGTCTCCGCAACCTTCGACGACCATTCCTTCGGGGAAGACGACGGACCAGGTTTACAAGAACATTCAGGTACTCAAAGGGGCGCCCGCCGACCAACTGATTCCAGCAATGCAATTCATCACAGCATCTTTGGGCGTGCAATGCGATTTCTGCCATCTGGAAAATGCCTTCGATAAGGACGACAAAGAAACCAAGCAGACGGCACGCAAAATGATGCGGATGGTGTTCGCTATTAATAAAGATAACTTTGACGGACATAAAGAAGTGACCTGTTATGCCTGTCATCGGGGTGCCCACAAACCGGTCGTAATACCGGTCATTGGGGAGGAGCCAATCCAACCCGAATCAGACGAGAAAGCGAACCATAAGGAGGAGAACGCGGCCAGCCTCCCAACTGCGGACAAGATCATTGAAAAATACTTGCAGGCGATGGGCGGAGCCGACGCCGTGACGAGATTTTCGACTCGTCTTCAGAAAGGCACGTTGACCGTCGGCACCGCACAGTTTCCAGTGGAAGTTCTCACCAAGAGGCCAGACAGCCGAGTCACAACGGTGCGCTTTCCCAACGGCGAAAGTGTCACTGGCTATAACGCGCAAGGCGGGTGGCTGAGCACTCCGGGTCATGGCGTTCGCGAGATGAGTTTAGCGGAAGCCGATGCGTCCCAGATAGATGTTTACCCGCACTTGCCGACAGATTTGAGACAGATTTTCAAGGACTTGCGCGTGCAACGGCAGGAAAAGGTCGATGGTCGCCCAACCTATGTTGTCTCTGGAATACGCGATAACCACCCTCTCGTGCAACTCTATTTCGAGCAGGAATCTGGGTTGCTGGTCCGCCTCCTGCGGTATGTGGATACGCCCCTTGGCCTTAATCCCACGCAAATTGATTACGGAGATTATCGTCAGGAAGGCGGGGTTAGGACTCCGTTCCGTTGGACCGTTGCTCGCCCGGGCGGGCGCTTCACAATCCAAATCGATCAGATGCAACAGAATGTACCGATCGATGACGAGAAATTCGCCAAGCCTGCCCCATCGCCACCTCCAGATCACTAAAGACAAAGTTGGGATGGCTCAAAGACTGTGGCCCGGCGAACATATCATCTGTCTGACAACGAGAGTGGTCGCTGGCTTCGCGAATACTTTCAGGCCCGCAGTTCACGGCAGGTTTGGCTGAGGACGCGGAGCTTTTTGCGGGTAATATCGAGTGGCACATGTCCAAAACCGCACTCGCTGGTGAGCAAAAGCCGATCAGGCGAAAAATATGCGAGTGCCGGCTTTAGGCGTCCCCGAATAATATCCGGGGTTTCAATCGTATCGCTCCGCTGGTCGACCACGCCAAGAGCCAAGTTGCCTTTGAAATCCCACTGTTTCCAAAGCTCCATCAAATCGTAACCGAGTGTACAGTGCTCCAAAGAGACTTCATCAATCTTGACAGTCCGGAATGCGGGTAACAGATCGGTATATTTGGTGAAGTAGACACGCTTTCGCCTGGGATTGCCGCCGCACACGTGTAGACCGAACTTGACCCGCGGCAGAGAATCGATCAGTTCATTTAGGATCTCCGCAGCCCACACGCTATCTTCGGGCGACTCAGTCCACATCGGCTCATCGAACTGAATGAATTCGCAGCCGGCCGCGATCACCTCTCGCAACTCTCCCGCCAAAACCTTCGAGTATGCGCGGCACAGTGTTTGCTGATCCGGGTACAAGTCCGGGCGCTGATTGACGCTGAAACGTGTAAGGACATGCGGGCCCGTCACACTTTGCTTCACGCAGCAGCAGGAAGGAGCGGCATCACGCGCAAGCTTCCAGTTGCGAGCCAGTTCGAAGCGCGAATTCTTGATCTCGCCGATCACACGCGCGCACTCGATACCGAACCCCGCTGTACCGAAGGTTTGCTTGAGCATTCCCTCGAATGTGATTCCATCGAGCCGCTTCTGATAAAAATAGTACATGTTCTCGCGATACCCCTCGCCGTCGGTGATGACGTCCAGTCCGAGCTCCGCCTGATCGCGTGCCGCCCATCGGATAAGCTCGTCTGTTTCCGCACGGTTGAGCGAGGGTTTCTTCATCGTATCGTCCACGCTCGTATTTCGCGGGTAACTGCCTACAACGGTGCTGATGAACGGTGGCATATGTCCCAAATGCGCTAGATAGTCGGCAGGCCTGCCGATAAGCGAGCCTCGTTAATGTGCGCCTTTACCCCTTCTTCAAGAGGGCGAGGCACAAAATCGATCTCGCGAATCAAACGCGTGCCGTCTTGATGGTCAATCAGCGGCGTGCCCGCGCCGTCACCGAATGTTATTTGTGCTTCGGGGATCCATTTTCTGACGATCGTCGCCAGTTGGGCGGCCGTGACGCAGTGACCGCCGTTATTGTAGACGAAGTGGTCGAGCTTGGGCTTAAGCGCGAGTCGCACGAGCTGTTCAGCGCAGTCGTCTTTATAGATCCAAGTGTCACGTGTTTGAGCGTCAAACGGCAAGGTGACGGGTTCGCCGACAGCGGGCTTCGAAGCGAAGTGTTCAGCCCACATGACCGCGCTGCGCTTACGACCGTGACCGAAAACAACTGGCGGCCGAGTGCAAACGATATTGGCGCGATGACGCTGGACGTATCGTCGGCCCATATGTTCGTTGAGAAGCTTCATGACCGCATAAGTGAAAACGTGAGAAAAGGGATCGCAGAAGTCGTTTTCGGCTACTGGACGGTCACCATAAGGTTTTTGCGATGGGCCAGCCACGGTTTCGCTACTCGTGAACACGAGACGTGAAAGGTTGTGCTGCACCGCCGCTTCAAACATGTGGGTCATCCCGAGAATGTTCACGCGAGTCGAGAGCGAGGTGTTCTCATCAACCAAGGGTCCCATCACGTAAGCAAGGTGAATCGTATGAGTGATCCCGGGATACCTATGAAAAACCCCCATCACATCGCGGAAGTCGCTGACATCCATGGGAGCGAAATCCAGCATGGCACCCGTGCGGCTGGCAACCTTTTGCAGGCCGGAGACGGCTTCTGCATCTGGCGATTGATCGGCGACGACGCTTGCAATGCCACGCTCCAAAAGATTACGCACGACCGATTGGCCGATGAAACCCAAGCCGCCCGTTATCAGAAATTTCACACGTTCGCTCATTGAATTGCCTGCCTAAGCCTCTGCCCCCGCAAGCGTTGGCTTAGAACCGCCGAACGAAAACCGAATCACGACAACCTAGAACAATAACAGAACTGCGAAGGCCGACTGGATCGAGCTGTGATCCGAAATTACTTCCGGATCGCCAACGACTCGCCAAGAACATCCTCATCGCTCCCCGCCACCCTTGTCTCCAATCTTGAGGTCGCGAAACCGCGCAGGTCGTAGTCGACCATCTGTCCCAGCGGAATCGAGTTCGAAGTCGACTTTTTGATTGCGAATCCTGCCAATGTTATCGTGGGGCAGACGATTTTCCGGTCGTGGGATACGCAGTGCGTGAAGCCTTACCTGTCGTGAGGAATTCGTTGGACACCATCGCTGCTGAGGGAGGGTGCAAGGCCGGAGGTCGTCCGGGACAACATGGGCCACGCGAATATTGATGTGACCCAGAACGTTTACGGCAAGAGTTGGTGGGAAGAGCGAGTGGACGCGGTGACCCGAGCTGTGGAAGCGGTCACCATTGCCGCTCAGGATGCAGAGAAAGAAGCCAAAAAGGATGAGCCTGAATCCGTCAGCAACGAATGGGTGCCCCTTTGGGTGCCCCAGCAGGAATCGAAAATTGCAAGTTGTTGAAAGGATTGGCCGGCCCTAGCAGACGATTTTCGAACTTTTCTACTGACGCCAGACGGCTCTGACTCTAGTTTTCAGCAGTTTACCGCCTGAATCCTGGTTCCCTCCGAAGTTCAACGAGCGATATCGCGATTTTTCACCAATTGACTATTCCGTAACAGTAACCTTGATGCGATTCGACAACACTGACCCGCGCTCCCGAGACCAAAATGTAGCATCAGGCATTTTCATTGCTTCTCGCGCATATTGCTCCGACAGATAGCTGGTGTACTCGACCACAAGTTCATACACACCGGGTTTGTTGACAAAATGCGTGACCGGTTCCTCCACATGCGTCCCAACAAATTGAGCGCCATCCAGCACAACAAAATCCCATGGCTGCGGCGGTGGTGGTAGCTCATCCGCAAGGAACGACGTGGTTACTTCCTTGCCGTTTGCGTCGTACACCCAAATGTTAGTTCGTCCGCCTCCCCACCCCTACCAGCGTGGCACAATGAGGGTCTGGCTGCTGGCACCGGCAAAAGTCGTCTCGCTCAGGCGATCGGACACGCCGCTATCCAACAAGGTTATCGCGTGCTCTATCGCGAAACCCACAAACTGCTCGATGATCTGGCCGAAGCCACGATCGATGGAACCCGCAAAGAATGCATGGAACTGTTCGTTTCTGTACCACTTCTGATTATCGACGACCTGGGCATGCGGAAGTTACCCATGACTGCCGCCGAAGACCTACTGGAAATCGTAATGCGGCGCTATGAACGCGCCAGCACTTTGTTGACTTCGAACCGACCGGTAGACGACTGGGGCAAGTTGCTCGGCGACAGCGCCGCCGTTACCGCCATGCTCGATCGCCTCCTCCATCACGGCCATGTACTCAAATGCGGTCCACGAAGCTGGCGCACGAAAACAGGCTTGCCTCCTCAGGAGCCAACGGAGTAAAACAACCTTGTCCCAGGCCACTCCCGTTGGCCGGTTTTGATGTGACCACCGTTGGCCGCTTTTGATGTGACCCCTGAGGAGGAAATCAGCCAAAGTGTTGATTTTTCAATCCATGTGAGTGGTGCTTCAACCGTACAAACTCACGTCATTCCTACTCGTCGCTCCCATTCATTTTCTTATGGGTGCCCCGGACTGAGTGCCCCAACACCAAAGAAACAAAGCGGTCATGCAGCGTCTGCACCTTGATCATGGAGACGGAGCGGATGGACTGCTCCCTTCGAGGAGGGC
>Ga0209698_10006253_pt1 | contig 12693 bp, 12 predicted proteins | sample LitLauG_LLR_2012_FD_187203 | JGI IMG/M metagenome (GOLD analysis project Ga0209698, IMG submission 187203) | Freshwater sediment microbial communities from Pennsylvania, USA - Little Laurel Run_MetaG_LLR_2012 (SPAdes) (version 2) | ecosystem: Environmental > Aquatic > Freshwater > Creek >...
AACAAAGACGTCCGGCTGGCCATCGACAGCGATGAAACCCCAGCCCTTCTCGTCATTGAACCACTTAACGGTTCCTACAGCCACTGTGGGCCTCCTTGTTTCTTTGGAAAAAGGCGTCAGCCCTCCTCCGGAGGGAACCACAACGGCAACCTCAACACCAACGCTACCTGTTCTGACCGACCCCGACAAGAAAACTTTGTGTTAACGACGAATGCGCGTACCGTTGGCGGAGTCTTCCACGACCCACCCGCGGCTCATTAGCTCGTCGCGCAGTCGATCCGCTTCCGCCCAGTTTCCTTGACTTCTCGCCGCGTCACGGTCCCTGACCAGCGATGCCGTCTCGTCGTCCAGCGTCTCATCACCTGAGAAAATCTTCAGCCCGAGCGCACCGAGCAGCACCGCGACCGCGCGCGCCAGTTCAGCCGCCTCATCCGACGCACCCTGGTCAGCCCACGCGTTGGCGGTACTGACGGCGTCAAAGATCTCGGCGACGGCCAAGGGAGTGTTGAGGTCGTCGTCGAGCAGGGCTCCCACCCGATCGACCAGTTCTTGCGCCGCCCCCACGAAGGAGTGGTCGGTCGCCCGCACCAGGTCCTCGCCCACGTCGGGCGTGGCGAATCGCCGGGCGAAGGCGTCGAGGCGCGCGAGAGCCCGTTCGGCGTCGGCGATGGTCGCGGCCGACACCTCAATGGGCGAGCGGTAGTGGGAACGAACCACCAGTAGTCGGTACGCGCGCGCATCGGTACGCGAGAGCAAGTCGGTCAGCGAGGTGAAGTTCCCCAATGATTTGCTCATCTTCTCGCCTTCCACCAGGACGAAGCCGTTGTGGCCCCAGTGCTGGGCGAAGGCTCGTCCGGCGGCCATCGCCTGGGCTCGCTCGTTCTCGTGGTGGGGGAACTTGAGGTCGAGTCCCCCGCAGTGCAGGTCGAAGCCGTCACCGAGCAGACCCAGGGACATCACCACACACTCGGTGTGCCAGCCCGGTCGGCCGTCTCCGAAGGAAGCCGGCCAGATCGGTTCACCGGGCTTGGCGAATTTCCACAACGCGAAGTCCAGCGCACTGCGCTTCTCCTCATTGGACTCGACGCGCGCACCCGCGCGCAGCGAGTCCAGGGCCTGACCGGCCAACAGCCCGTAATCGGCGACGCGCGACGTATCGAAGTACACCCCGTCGCTGGTGACGTAAGCGACGTCATCGACCAGGAAGGTCTCGATGAGGGCCACCATCTGCGCGACGTACGCGGTGGCGTGGGGCGTGTCGTCGGGTCGCGCGACACCCAGAGCGGCCATCGCCGCCCACCACTGCTCCTCGTAGGTGGCGACGACCTCGGACTCGCGGACCCCTTCTCGTTGGGCGCGCGAGATGATCTTGTCGTCGATGTCGGTGATGTTAGAGACGAAGTGCACGTCGAGGCCCCGGAACGTGAACCAGCGTCGCGCCACGTCCCACACCAGCGTGAAGCGACCGTGACCCAGGTGCGGCAGGTCGTACACCGTGGGACCACAGACGTACATGGACAAGCGACCCGGATCGCGGGTCGCGAGGTCACGGACCTCGCCGTGGACGGTGTCGTAGAGGCGCAGCACACGTCCAAACTAGGCCACCGCGTACCCCGACCAGCGCGCGGGCCACGGTGGTGCACGGGTGCACTGACCTAAACTCGCTACACCATGAGCGACGACGTCACCATCCGGACAGTTCCCGACAAGCCGACCATCGAAGGCCTCGAGGGCACCTGGCTCGAGCGATGGGAGGACGAGGCCGTCTACCGATTCGATCGGCGCGCCACACGTGACCAGGTGTACTCCATCGACACCCCACCGCCGACGGTCTCAGGCTCGCTGCACATCGGCCACGTCTTTAGCTACACCCACGCCGACCTCATCGCGCGCTACCACCGCATGACGGGCCGTCAGGTCTTCTACCCGATGGGCTGGGACGACAACGGACTTCCCACCGAACGTCGGGTCGAGAACTTCTACGGCGTGCGCTGCGACCCGTCGTTGCCCTACGACCCGGATTTCGTCGTTCCCGCCGCCCCCGGCGAGCAGAAGGTCCCCATCTCGCGCAAGAACTTCGTCGAGCTCTGTCACCGCCTCACCGCGGCCGACGAGGAGGTCTTCAAGAATCTGTGGCGACACCTCGGGATCAGCATCGACTGGACCCTCGAGTACTCGACCATCTCGAGCCACGCGCAGGCCGTCTCCCAGCGCGCCTTCCTCGAGATGCTCGCGCGCGGCGAGGTCTACTCGTCCGAAGCACCCACCCTGTGGGACGTCGATTTCCGGACCGCCGTGTCCCAGGCCGAACTCGAGGACCGCGAACGCCCTGCGCACTACCACCGCGTCGCCTTCGTCCGGGGCGACGGCGCGGGCACCGTCGAGATCGAGACGACACGACCCGAGCTGCTGGCCAGTTGCGTCGCCCTCGTCGCCCACCCCGACGACGCGCGCTACCAACCGCTCTTCAACTCGACGGTCGTCACGCCCCTCTTCCACGTCGAAGTGCCGGTGCTGGCCCACGAACTCGCCGACCCCGACAAGGGATCGGGTATCGCGATGATCTGTACCTTCGGCGACACCACCGACGTCACCTGGTGGCGCGAGCTCAACCTACCCACCCGCGCGCTGATCGGTCGTGACGGGCGATTCTTACCCGCCGACTTCGGTTCGCCCGACTGGCCCACCCGCGACCTGGCCGCGGCCACCAGTATGTACGCCCAGCTGGAGGGTCGCACCGTCAACCAGGTGCGCGCGACCGTCGTCGAGGCCCTGCGCGCCAGCGGCGCCCTCATTGGTGAGCCGCGCGCAATCACTCACCCGGTCAAGTTCTATGAGAAGGGCGAACGGCCCCTGGAGATCGTGACCTCGCGCCAGTGGTTCGTCTCGACGCTGGCGCACCGCGACGACCTCCTCGCTCGAGGCGAGCAACTGCACTGGCACCCCGACTTCATGAAGCACCGCTTCAAGTCGTGGGTGGAGGGGCTCAACGTCGACTGGAACATCTCGCGTCAGCGCTTCTTCGGCGTCCCCTTCCCGGTGTGGTACCGACTCGACGAAAACGGGGCCGTCGATTTCGATCACCCTATTCTGGCCGACCCGTCATCGCTGCCCGTCGACCCGTCGAGCGACCCGGCGCCGGGATGTGACGAGTCCCAGCGCCACCAACCCGGGGGCTTCATCGGTGACCCCGACGTCATGGACACCTGGGCGACGAGTTCGCTCTCCCCGCAGATCGCCGGCCACTGGGGCACCGAACTGTTCGAGCGCATCTTCCCGATGGACCTGCGTCCCCAGGCTCACGAGATCATCCGCACGTGGTTGTTCTCGACCGTGGTGCGCAGCCACTTTCAACACGACTCCCTGCCCTTCACCAACGCCCTGATCTCGGGATGGGTCCTCGACCCCGACCGTAAAAAGATGTCGAAGTCCGTGGGCAACGTGGTCACGCCGATGCCGTTGCTGGAGCTGCACGGCGCCGACGCCCTTCGCTACTGGGCGGCCTCGGGTCGCCCGGGAACCGATACCGCGATCGACGAGGGCCAGATGAAGATCGGGCGTCGTCTCGCCATCAAGGTCCTCAACGCGTCCAAGTTCGTCCTCGGTCGACTCGAGGGCGTGTCCTCGGTCTCGCCGACCCTCGTGAGCGAACCCCTCGACCAGGACCTGCTGGCGACCCTGGCGGGCGTCATCTCCGACGCCACCATCTCCTTCGAGAACTACGACTACGCGCGAGCGCTCGAGCGCACCGAGGCCTTCTTCTGGTCGTTCTGCGACGACTACGTCGAACTGGCCAAGACCCGCGCGTACGGCGACGTCGACGATCCGGCGACCCGTTCCGCGCACGCCACCTTGGCCCTAACGTTGTCGGCCCTCCAGCGACTCCTCGCGCCCTTCGTGCCCTTCGTGACCGAGGAGGTCTGGCGATGGTGGCACGACGGATCCGTCCACGTGGCCCCCTGGCCGCGGGTCGACGAACTCGGCGACGCCCCGCGGGCCACCGGGGTCTACGACGCGGTGCGCCAGGCACTCGAGGGCGTGCGTCGCGAGAAGAGCACCGCCAAGGTCTCCCAGCGCAAGGGGGTCAGCGAGTTGGTGGTCGCCGGACCGGGTGAACTACTCGCCCTCGTCCAAGCGGGCCAGCGCGACCTCGTCGACGCCGGCGCCGTGGCCGCCACCCTCTACGAGGAAGCGGCCGAGTTCGCGGTGCGCGTCACGCTCGCTCCCGACGCCGAGGCGCACTAGGCCCGCACCACGCGACATTCGTCCGGGGTGACCTCGTACAGAGCGTGCTGTTCGAAGGCGCGCGCCAGGGCGCGGCAGAACCGCTCACTCTGACCGAAGATGGCGAGACCCTTCTCGTCGGGCCACGCGCCCGACGGGTCGCGGCCGAGGGCCGGCGAACTCACCAGCCCGCGCGTCGCGGCCACCTGCGCGAGTTCGAGGCGACGACGCTCGTTGTGCGGGTCGAACGGATCGGAGAAGGCGTTGTCGGCGCTCACCACGTAGAAGCGTCCTCGACGTTGCGCCACCTCGCGGGCGAGCGACCAATCGCCACCCTCGTCGACGAGCACCTCGACCGGCGGTGAGGCATAAGTGCCCACCAACTCCGCGGTGAGGGGCCGGCGCGCCTGCGCGACCGAATCGGCGAAGGCGACGGCGGCGCGCGTCGTCGCCGACGTGCGCGGACTAGCGGTGTGGTCGAAGGCGTGCTGCGTCAGTGGTAGTTCCACGTAGTAGACCGGCGCCAGGGCCCGCTGGCGATATCGCTCGACGAAGTGGCGCGCCACGTGCACGTCGACCAAAGTGTCGTTACCCCCCTGCACGACGAGAAAGGGCGGCGTGGTCTCGTCGATGCGGTGAAAGGGTGACATGCGCTCGTAGAGCTCCTCGTTGCCCTCGTAGGACTGGCGCACCACGCGCCGCTCGAGCAGGACGCGCAGCCCGTGACCGAGTCCGTGCCAGTGGGTCTCGTCGCCGGTCATCTCGAGGACCCCGTAGAGCGAGATGCACCCGCGCACCGACCAATCCGCCACGTCGCGCTGATCCTCGCTGCACCACTCGTCGGCGTGCGCCATGGCCACCAGTGACGCGAGGTGCCCCCCGGCCGAGCCCCCGGCCACCACCACGCGATCGGCGTCGCCGCCGTAGTTGGCGATGTTCTTCTTGACCCAGCCGAGCACTCGCTTGGCGTCCACGATGTGCGCGGGCCACGGATCGGTGGGCGCCAATCGGTAATTGCTCGTCACCACGATCCAACCGCGTGCGACGAATTCGTGCAACATCGGTCGTCCCTGCTCGCGCTTGTCGCCGAACGTCCACGCGCCACCGTGGAAGTAGATGATCACCGGCGCGTGCGCGGGGGTGCGCGGCGTACGCCACACGTCGAGCACCTGGCGCGGGTGCGACCCGTACGCGACGTCGGACACCACCTGGACGTCGCGCGGGTGGAACGGGACCTGGAGCATGGTGCGCCACCACGAACCGGCAACGTCCTCGCGCGGCCGCCCGACCGTGAGGGGCCGACGCTCCGCGGACGCGAGTGAGCGTCGCACCACCACTCGCGAGAGAAACTGGACCACGATCAGCGCGAGATTCTCGGCCACCACCACCGCGGCGAGCGCGAGCACGAGGGGGCCGAGCCAGGACGTACGCGGCCATCCCCACCAGCGAAGAACGCCCAACAGCACGAGTTGCGCGATGATGGCCTGCGCCGGAAGTTCACCCGCCGCCCAGCCCACCGGGTACGCGAAGGCCGCGAAAATCCCGCGGCGCCCCGGACGCAGCGCCGTGAGAGCGGACACGATCATCCACAGCGATACGACGGCGATGACGTAGGCCATGAACCATTGTGGTCCGGCCAGGGGCGACGGGGCAAACTTCCCTACAATCACTGCATGCCCTCATCGCTGACCTCGCTCGCCCGGCTACAAGGAACCATCGGCGTCTGGACCGGAACCCACGAACTCGTGGCCCCGGTGGCCCACGGTGGCGTGGCCGCGCACATCGAGTCCCTCGGCTACTCCGCTCTGTGGTTTCCCGAGTCGTGGGGTCGCGAATCCTTCACCAGCGCCACGTTGTTGTTGGCCGCCACGACGTCACTCACCGTCGCGACGGGCATCACGAATATCTGGGGTCGTGACGCCGTGGCGTCGGTGAACGCCGCGCGCACTCTCAACGCGGCCTTCGGTGATCGGTTCGTCCTCGGCCTGGGGGTCAGTCACCAGCCACTGGTCGAGCGACTGCGCGGCCACGAGTACCAGTCGCCGCTCGCCAATATGCGCGACTACCTCGCGGCGATGGACCAGGCTCCGATGCGCGCCCAGGAGTCCGGCCACCCCTACGCGCGGGTCGTGGCGGCGCTGGGACCAAAGATGTTGCAGTTGGGGGCCGAACGCGCCGACGGCGCGCACACGTACCTCGTGGACGTCGAGCACACGCGCGGCGCGCGTGACGTGCTGGGCGACTCGTTCCTGCACGTGGAACAGGCGGTCGTCCTGGGCACGGACCGCGAGGAGTTCCTCACGCGCGCCCACGCCCACCTCGATTTCTACACCGGACTCGAGAACTACCGGGCCAATTGGCGGCGCATGGGTTTTGGACCCGAGGACTGGGTCCGGGGCGGCTCGGAGCGGCTCTGTGACGCCATGGTCGTGGGCGGCGACGCCGAGGTCATTGCCCAACGCGTGCGCGAGCATTTCGCCGCCGGGGCCGACCACGTCAGTCTGCAGGTACTCGGTCCCGACCCCACCGAACCTCCGATGGATGACTGGGCGCGGCTCGCCGCGGGGTTGGCGCTGAACTAATTAGAACCGTTCGTCGGGGCCGAAGACGACCACGTCGGGCTCGAGGTCGCGCGGTCCACCACCGCGAAAGCTGCGCACCGCGAGCGCGGCCGCACCTAACGTGGCGAACTCCATCGCGCCGACCAGCAACCAGCCCACCGTCACCAAGAAGAAACCGACGAACACGCCCTTGACGAACCCGTGGCGCACCACGGCCGAGATCCACAGGGGCAACCAGGCGACTCCCCAACTCACCAACGGCGCGACGAATACGGCCGCGGCGCGGCGCTGCCACCCGAGGTAGGCGCCGAAGAGCGCGGTGGCCACCGCTCCCCCGACGACGGCGCGACCATCCCAGGCGGGCGACACTTCCCAGGCGCACATCACCACGGTCATCACGAGCGCCCACGCCACCATGCCGCGGGTGGCGTTACCACGAGCGCGTTGGCGGATCTGGATGACGAAACTCACGTCGCCAACCTACCGGTTGACGCGTCGCGCGTCACGGCCGCTACGCTCGCTACGTGTCTGGAGGCGTGCTCGCACTATTGGGATCGGGCGAGACCGGGCCGGGGATGACCAAGGTGCACCGCAGTCTCCTCGCCCACCTGGGCGAGACCCGCGCGGTCAACTTGAACACTCCCTACGGATTTCAAGAGAACGTGCCCCAGATGTCGGCCAAACTTCTCGAGTACTTCTCGACGTCGCTGCACGTCGACATGAGCACGCTCGACCTGCGCGCCTTCGTCGGCGCCACGGACGAGCAGCGCCAAAACTTCAAGGATGGCGTGCGCCGAGCCAACTACGTCTTCGCCGGTCCGGGGAGTCCGTCGTACGCCCTGCGCCAGTGGATGCCGCTGGGACTCACCGGCGACCTCTCCTCGGTTCTGGCCCAAGGCGGCGTGGTGTGTTTCTCCTCCGCCGCGGCGCTCACGCTCGGTCGCTACACCCCACCGGTCTACGAGATCTACAAGGCCGGCACGGGTCTGGAGTGGCTCGAGGGGCTCAACCTGTTGGGAGCCATCGGCCTGGACTGCGTGGTGCTACCGCACTACAACAATGCCGAGGGCCGTGACTACGACACCAGCCGCTGCTACATCGGTGAGCGGCGACTGCGCATCCTCGAAGAGGAGTTGCCCGACGGGGTGGGGATCTTGGGCGTCGATGAGCACACCGCGGTCATCATCGACCTGGACGCGCGCACGATGACGGTCAAGGGTAAGGGCGACGCCCACTGGCGACTGCGCGGATCGGTCAGCGACTTCCCCAACGCCAGCGTTATCTCCCTGGAGGACCTCGGCGCTCGCGCTCGCGTCCTCGAGCCGCTCGACGAACTCGCGCCACCGACGGCCACGGTCGTCGACGAGAGTGAGGTGCTCGAACTGCGCGCCGCCCAGGCTCGACTGGTCGATGCCCTCAACGCTCTACGGGCGACGGCTCGCTCGGAGGGGAACTACGCCCTCGCCGACGAGATTCGCGACGCCATCACCGCCGCCGGCGTCGTCGTACGCGACGGGGCCGTCGCGTCGTAGCGACTAGGCGATGGCGCAGCGATTGGGACCGAGTTCCATCTCGGCGGCGTCGTCGCTGATCGATTCGCTGCCCGCGTTGATCCGCACGATGCGCTGATAGTTCGGCGGACGGTCCTTCACGTTGGCGACCGCCCAGGCGACGAAGTCGTTCTCGCTCAGCACCAGGGCCGAGAGCGTGTGACGGAGTTCCCCGAGGGGACGAGCGACGAAGCGACCCGCGCGAACGTCGACCGCGGTGCCGTAGTGGGCCGGGAACACCATGGTCTCGTCCGACAACGGCAGCACCCGCTCGTGCAAGCTCTGGTACAGATTGTGGGCGAAGACGTCGGCCTGATCGGCCAGGTCCGGTCGGCCGACGCTTTCGAGGAACAACGTGTCGCCGGTGAAGATCGCGGACGTGCCCAACTGGTACATCGTCGAGCCCTCGGTGTGTCCGGGCACGCTCACCGCCGACACGGTCAACTCCACCTCGGGCGCCAGCGCGATACGCTCGCCGTCGCGCAGGGCCGTGAAGTCAAAGCGAAAGGGGTCCGACGCGCTGAGCAGTAGCGTCGCCCCCGTGCGCGCGACCAGGTCGCGCGCGCCCGAGAGGTGATCAGCGTGCAGGTGCGTGTCCAGGACGTGCGACACCGTCCAGCCGTGCTGCGCCGCGATCTCGAGGTACTGGTCGACGTCGAGCGACGGGTCGATGACCACCGCACGTTCTCCGGCACCCACGACGTAGCTCAGGCATCCCTTGCCGCGGCGGCGCACCTGCACCACCGTCGCACCAGCGAAGTCGCCAGTCACCGTGTCGTACGTCGACGCCCACGAACCCATGCCGCCGTCCAGGACGCTGCTGGCGATACCGTGGGCCGCCAGAATCTCGGCGCCCTGCAGGGCGCGCGCACCCTTGGCGCACACCACGACGAGCGAGCGGTCGCGCGGCACGTCGTCGAGGGACGCCTCGAGCATGCCGAGGGGGATGTTGTGGACCCCCGGGATCTGCCACTCCGCCACCTCGTCGGGCTCGCGCACGTCCAGCACGAAGAGGTCGGCGTCGGAGTCCAGGCGACCGACGAGGTCGTTGGTCGAGACGTAGGAAATCAGTTCACTAGTTGCCATGTCCAAAGTCTAAGGTGAGTCGGACGCGCAAGCGTCAGTGGAGAGGCGGCGTATCGTGAGCCAGATAGAGGATGTCGACGTGACCCGGGCCCAGCAATTGCTGGCGGAGGGGGCAATGTTGTTGGACGTGCGCGAAGACGACGAATACGTCGCCGGTCACGCGCCCGAGGCGCGACACGTCCCTCTCTCGTCGGTCCCCGACGAAGTGGATTCCCTCGACCGCGACCGCATCATCGTGTGCGTGTGTCGCTCCGGTGGGCGTTCGGCGCGCGCGGGCCACTTCTTGCTCGAACAGGGATTTCACGCGGTCAACCTCGAAGGTGGGATGACCGCGTGGCACGCGGCGGGAGCCCCGATGATCGCCGAGGAGGGCGAACCCTACGTCGCTTAACGCGTCAAGTCTTGTCGCCGAGGAGACCGCGCTTCATTTCTTTCTTCGCGTTCTTGTCGGTGCGCTTCTCCTTGAGCGTCTTGCCGGCCTTCTTGACGTTGTGTTGGTGCGGTGACTTTTCGGCCATGTCGGCTCCTTCGGACACCGCTTCGAAAGCGGCATCGCATTTCTCCGTCGTGCGCGGCACGACGGAGCACTACGCTGCGACCTTAACCGGGAAATGCCGGGCACGGCGCAAGATCGGCGGAGTCGGCGGGGTCGGTGCGTGGGGACGGGGACTCACGACCGACTGATCGCCCGGCGCTTGCCCGTCTCGACGTCACGGATCTCTTCGGCCGCGACGACCACGGTCCCCAACTGGGACCTCGCGATCACCACGACGCCATCGTCGTCGCCGACCACGATGTCGCCCGGAAGCACGCACTGTCCCCCGAGCGCGATAGGCACCTGGTGGCGAAAGGGACCCATCTTGTAGGGTCCCGCCGGCGTGACCGCTCGAGCGAAGACCGGTAGGCCCAACTCCTTGATCGCCGCGACGTCACGAACCGCCCCGTCGATGACGAATCCGGCGAGACCTCGCGCGAGGGCTCGCCCCGCCACCAGCTCGCCCACCAACGCGCGCGTCACGTCGCCGAAGCCGTTCACCACGACGACGTCGCCGGGTTGGGCCAACGCGAGGGCTTCGTGGATGGCCAGGTTGTCACCACTGCGGGTGAGAATGGTGAACGCCGGTGCGACAAGGCGAGCCCCGGACCACACGGGGCGGATTCCCGAATCGACCGCACTCAGACGTTGCATCGCGTCGCCGACGTTCGCCGCCGGCAAGGTGCGCAGGCGCTCGAGCAATGCGTCCACGTCGTCGTGCTCTTCTACGTCCATACCACGTCCCCCGTCTCGTCCATCGTCGGTCGTACTTCACTGTAGAAGAGGTGGGGGTCAGCGCCCAAGGCGTGGAGTCCCACGACGTGGGGTGCGCCGCGTCGTGGGAAGATGTGACCACTATGGCCATCTCCCCCACGTTCACCTATGCCCACCAGACCGTCCAGCGCCTCGGCTACGGGGCCATGCGCATCACCGGTCCCGGCGTGTGGGGCTACCCGCTTGACCGCGAGGAGAGCCTGGCGGTGCTTCGGCGCGCGGTGGAACTGGGCGTGGACTTCATCGACACCGCCGACTCCTACGGCCCCCACGTCTCGGAGGAACTCATCGCCCTCGCCCTGCGCCCCTACGGGCACGTCAAGATCGCCACGAAGGCTGGGTTCTTGCGCACCGGTCCCAACGTCTGGGTCCCCTGCGGACGTCCCGCGTACTTACGACAACAGTGCGAGATGTCACTGCGTCGCCTCGGACAGGATTCGCTCGACCTATTCCAATTGCACCGTATTGACCCCACGGTCCCACGTGACGAGCAATTCGGTCTCCTGCGGGCACTGCTCGACGAGGGGAAGGTGCAGGCGGTGGGGCTCTCCGAAGTCTCCGTCGAAGAGATCATCGAGGCGCACGGCATCGTCACCGTGTCGACCGTGCAGAATCGATACAACGTCACGCATCGCCAGAGCGAGGACGTTCTGGACTACTGCGAGGAGCAGGGCATTGGCTTCATTCCCTGGTTCCCCATCGCCGCCGGTGAACTAGCGCGCAGTGGTGGCCCGCTCGACACGATTGCCACGACCCAGGGAATCACGGTGGCGCAGTTGTCACTGGCCTGGTTGCTGCACCGCTCACCCGTCATGCTGCCCATCCCCGGTACGTCCAAAGTGGCCCATCTCGAGGACAACCTCGGCGCGGCGCGGGTGGTCCTCGACGACGCCACGTTCCAAGCGATCAACGAGCTCGACGCGTCACATCCGTGACGCCTCCACCCGGCGAGGTGGTTGATCGTCATCCCCCCGTCGCGCGACGGGCGTCTCCCCCGATGTCCTGCGCCGGCATCCGACGCGCGACTAACTGCTCGGCCAGCGTGCCGTGGGAGAACGCGTCACGGACCCCGAGACGGTCGACCTCGGGTCGGTTCTGCGACAACTTGCCCTTGCCCTCGATCGATAGCACCGTCAACTCGAGTCCAATGATGCCTTTGAGTTGTGTCGACACGAACTCGTCCTCGAGGTCGTCCACCAACCACTCCGGGTGACGGCCACGTTCGAAGTGATGGGTCAGGGCGAGCACCTGCTCTCGCTTCCACTCGTCGTCGTCGTGGATGGTGGCGGTAGCGCGAATTTGGGCGAGGGCGTAGTTCCAGGTCGGTACGACGTGAGGGTTGTCGAATCGACTGGGGTAGTGGCGTGGACTCACGTAGGCACTCGCGGCCACGAAGAGGAGGAGGACCTCGGAATCGACGCGCAGCGACCGCGTCCAGGGATTGGCCTTGGCCAGGTGCGTACGTAGGGTGCGACGGTCCTCACTCACCACCACCGGCGCGAACGCGCTGTCCAGGCCCCCCTCCGTTGACACGACGAGGGAGGCCGCTCCCGCGTCCTCCACGACCCGCCACGCCTCTTCCGCGTCGAGAGCAAAGGTGACGGGGTTGTACACGGCGTCCAGTATCTCACCCAACGCCCCCACGACGGGCGAGTCATCAACGTCGTGGCGGGCCCACGGAACCCGCACTGGTCACCATCAGGACCGAGAACTCGCCACGCCCACGACGGACCCGCGGCCCGCCCGAGGCGTTGACCGCGGGGAGAGAACCACGGGACGACCACCACGGGTGTCGGTCAATCAGCGCGTACAGGATTCGAACGCGAGTTTCGCTTTCGTAACGGCCACTTCATTTAGCGGGCGTATTTTCCGCACTGTCTCTACGTCAGAGACGATTTCCTGTGAGGAGGCAATGACCGATGAAACTCAGGAGTACCCGAAGGAAGCAACTAGTAGTGAGCAC
>Ga0209698_10006254_pt1 | contig 12693 bp, 9 predicted proteins | sample LitLauG_LLR_2012_FD_187203 | JGI IMG/M metagenome (GOLD analysis project Ga0209698, IMG submission 187203) | Freshwater sediment microbial communities from Pennsylvania, USA - Little Laurel Run_MetaG_LLR_2012 (SPAdes) (version 2) | ecosystem: Environmental > Aquatic > Freshwater > Creek >...
GAACGCGTATACTTGGCAGCCGAATACGGCGATTTTTCCTGGCGTCGCGACCTGCGTAACCGGGCAACCGGCCGAGTGCGGAAGTTCCACCTTCGACGTTTTCTCAGTGAACCAGAACTTTCGAACTCCCTACTTTCTGGAATACAGCCTCAATCTGCAGAAGGAACTCGGTGGCGGGGCCGTGTGGCAGATCGGCTACGTAGGCACGCAGGGCCGCCGGCTCTCCATCATGTTGAACATTGGTCCGGGTTCGAGTCTGGGCTATCCGAACTTCGCCAACGTGAACCAACTCAACAGCATTGGCACCTCCAACTACAACTCTTTGCAATCTACGTTGCGCCTGCGCACCTGGCACGGCTTGACCACACAGTTTGCCTACACCTGGGGGCATACACTGGATGAGATTAGCGAATACCGCGGCGCGATTGCCGATAGCGCCACGAATCTGAAAGTCGACTACGGAAACGGCGACTTCGATACGCGCCACAATTTCTCCGGCGTCTTGACTTGGGACATCCCTGGTTCTTCCTTCGGTCCCAAGTGGCTGACCCACGGTTGGCAGGTAAACAGCCTGATGACGTTCCACAGTGGCCAACCGACCGATGAAATTCTACTGGGACTGGACCGTATTGGTGATCCTTTCGCGGGAGTTTCGCACTCATTCCAGACGAACGTGAACGGGTTTACGGGCGTGCAGTGGTGGAACCCGGCGGCCTTCCAGGTCGCGCAGTCGGGCTTCGGTACCCTAAGGCGGAATCAGTTTGCCGGCCCGGGCTTCCATGACGTGGATCTGTCCGTATTCAAAAACATTCCCATTACAGAACGGGTCAAGGCCCAATTCCGCGTTGAGCTGTTCAACCTGCTCAACAACAAGAACCTCGCTTCCGGAGTTGGAGCTGTGGGAACGAGTTGCAGCCCCAATCCGAAAGCTCCTAACCCATTCCAGTGCACGACCGCTGGCGGTTTCGGTCAGGTCACCGATACCATCGGCGACTTCAATGGTGCTCCTGGAATCGGACCTGGAGAAGCTTTCAACGCCATCTTGGCTTTGAAGATCACCTTCTGATCGGCGATCGCAACCTAAGAGCCCCTGCCGCGACCCGGCCGGGGCTTTTGCTTACGGCCCAAATCTCACCGAATTGTTTTGCACGTTTTCACAGCTGGCCCTGTGACGTCTGCCCTTGCGCTCCACAGCCAGACTGCAGCAACGATTCTCCCTCTAACCCACTGATTCCATTAGGCCGGGAGGATGGAGTACCGCTCTCCAATCAAGTTTCCCGAAGTGAGTCAGATGACCGACCCGGCCTGGACTGGATCAGTGATTACTCACCACTACGGACCACTTGATCACTTGCCACTTACCGTGACCCTGGCCTCTGCCTGGAATCCGTACACCGTCTTCCGTCACCTCGTCCCTTCATTACGTTGATGTTACGCTGCATCGAGTACCCCCTCCCCAAGAGCACTTTTTCCCCGGAGATCCCGATGCGCCGTCACTTGTCTATGAAGCCTCTCGCCGTCGTTGCCCTGAATCTCTGCCTTGCCGCTCCGCTCTTGGCACACCACGTCAAGAAAGGCGAATCTGCTTCGCTGCCAGTGACGACTTCGTCCGCCAAGGCGCGCGCGCTCTATAACAAGGGCATGGAGGACTACGAGAATCTCTACCTCGAGCGCTGCAACGAAGAATGGCGCGCAGCGGTCAAAGAGGATCCCAACCTCGCAGTCGCATGGGCATGGATAGCGTTCAACAGCGGTAATCCACAGGAAGTGAGCGCGGCTCGCGCCAAAGCCCTTTCTCTGGTCCCCAGACTGACGCCGGGAGAACAGTTGATGGTCGGATGGATTGCCAGGGTGCAGGAAGGCAACTACATCGAGGGCATCGCACTGATGAACGACATGCTCGAGATGTACCCCAAGGACAAGCATCTCATCTATCTCGCTGCCAACTGGCTCCTGGGCGAAAACGGGAACGACCAGGCCCAACGTTTGCTGGAGAAGGCGTTGGCCCTCGACAAGAACTTCCCCGCTGCGCTGAACGACCTGGCTTACGTCGACGCCCGCAACCGCCGCTTCGAACGCGCCTTCGTTGAGATGGACCGCTACGTCTCGCTGCTTCCCAAAGAGCCCAATCCGCAGGATTCCTACGGCGAACTGCTGCGCATGGCCGGCAACTTCGAAGGCTCGCTCACGCACTACCGTCTGGCATTGAAAATCGATCCCGACTTTGTGACTTCGCAGCTTGGCTTGGGCGACACCTACGCGCTGATGGGCAATCAGGAGCAGGCGCGCGCCGAATACGACAAGGCGATCCGATTCGCCCACAATGAAGCCGACCGCCTGAGCTACTGTATCCAGCGAGCGATGACTTGGGTTCGCGATGGCAAGTATGCGAACGCCGACCGGGATTTCATAGAGATCGCGCAAAACGGCCACGCCAAAGGACAGGACTTGCAGGAAGCGCAGGCCTTCCGCCATCTAGCCGAATACCAGGCCGACGATCGCGTCGCACTCAAGAATCTGAAGTCCGCCGAGGAAGCTCTCGGTCACCAGGCTTCGATTTCGCCGTCGGACCGCGACGAGGAGATGTCCCGCATCCTGCGTTACCGTGCCGTACGTGCGGCTAACTCCGGGAACCAGACTCTGGCGGATCAATCCCTCCATCAGCTGGAAGCCCTGGCCAACGGCAGCCGCAACCGCGTCATTCAGAGCTCCTATCAGGGCGCGACCGGGACGTTGCTGATGGACCAGAAGAAATATCAGGAAGCGATCGCCTGCCTCGAAGAAGATCAGGACAACCCCTTCACCATGGAGCTGCTGGTCCAGGCCTACTACCAGACGATGCAGAACGAGAAGCTGCACGACATGGAAGCGCGGCTTCGCGACATGAACATGCCGACCATCGAGCAGGCCGTGGTGGTCCCCGCAGTCCGGGCTAAGCGGCCGAACATCTAGCAAAACCCTCAGCTGCGGCCTGGTGTACCAGCGAATATCTCGCCGAGTCTTGGCCCTTGGTGTAAAGTAGGGGCACTTCGGTCGCCTATGGATCTCGACTCCGAGCGCCGCGCTGGGACCCGGATTTCTACTCGCATCCCCACCCGTGTCCGCACATCTCGCGGAAGCGATCTGAATGCCCAGACCCGGGATGTGAGCGCCAACGGGGTCTACCTCTATACCCAGTCTCGCCTCAAGAAGGGAACCGAAGTCGAGTTGGTGCTGATTCTTCCGCCTGAACTTACCTCCGGGGAGAAGTACTGGGTCTGCTGCCAGGCCACCATCGTACGAGTGGAGGGGGAGGGCCCCGAAATCGGCATGGCGGCCCAAATCCGCCGCATGGATATCCTGCCGGAAGTCGCGGTCTAGAAGCCACCAGCGCCGGCCCAAACCGGGAAAGCTTTTCCGCAGTTCTTCCCGAATGTTCACTCTTGGGACAGGGTGTTAAGCCCTTTGTGCCATGCCGCCTGCCTAAAGCTGTGAAAAAAGGCTTCCAATTGCCTCAATCGTGGTGCAATAATACTCGGCCCTAGGATTGCTCAGATTAAATCTAAGGTTTCGGGTGGGCCCAGGTATGTTGATCGAGAAACTGGCGGCCGGCGTGGTGCAGGTGCAGACCCCGATTGGTCCGCGTTACGTAATGCCTTCTTTCCTCCAGCGCATTTATCTGGTTTGGATGTTCCGTCATTTTCCGATTCTTCCACACGCCGTGCTGTCGGCCCGGCAGCAGCGCATGATCGACCGCATGTGCGGGGAACAGGAATTTTCGTCGCTCGCCTACGCTGTCGATATGGATGAGATTCCCGTGATCGGTATCGTCGAACACCGCCCTCCGATCCTAGCCGATCCGTTGCCTTCGCGGCGGCCGGCAGGGTCCGCAAGCGCGAACTCTCTGGCCGCAGAGGCCCGCCAGCGTTCGTAGGCTGGTTTTGAAATAGCGCGATCGCCGGCCGTGTCTGCTACGTCGAAGATCGCACTGCCCGTGTCCTGGCGGCAGGTGGAGTTTCCGCCGCACTCTGGATCCGAGTCCGCGCGAACCCGTTTATCTCCCGCCCTGGCTGCGTTCGATTCGTGCTTAACTGATCCATCTTCGATTGGATCTTATTCCCGCGAACCCGGCGAAAACGAAGTCTGCTATCCCCTGACTCTTCGCATCTGGATTAACACCGAATCGTCCCGGTCACAAAAGTTATGTTCTGAGATTTGATCCTTGCAGATCCACGCTTCGCACACGAGGCGGAGCTCTCTTCTCTTGGAGCTATACAGCGATTCATAGACACCAATCCAATAAATAGCAGGTTCTCGCTACGAACACATCAACACTAAATGTGCGCCATTGATAAACCAAAGCTGACAGCTAACTGTTATGGACCGGGGATTGCTCCCTCTACCGCTGCTGCTTCAAGACGATGCCGGGTTGTGAGGAGAGGGCGATGAAAAGGGCGTTGCGTTGTGCTGTGGCCCGCGCTTGGGGGCGCGTGTTTGTTTCGGTTGTGATGTTCAGCCTGTCCACATTTGTTTGGGGGCAAGACGTGGCTTCGCTGACCGGCGTGGTCACCGATACCACCGGTGCGGTGGTGTCAGGCGTGGACGTGAAACTCGTGGACACCAGAACCAACACCGCTTACGAGGGCAAGACGAACTCCGTCGGTGCGTATTCGTTCACCCAGTTGCACCCGGGCCCGGGATACCAGATCACCTTCAGCAAACCGGGTTTTGACAACCTCAAGGTCGCGGACATGTATCTGGCGGTGAATGCCACGCACACCCAAGATGCACAGCTTAAGGTGGGAGCGACCACGGAAACGGTGGAGGTGAGCGGTTCGGGTTCGGTCGTGAGCCTGAACACCACGGACACGACCATCGGAAACAACTTCGACATCCGAGAAGTCCACGATCTGCCGGTGCTTTTTCGTGACTCGATCGCATCGCTGTTGCAATATCAGCCCGGGGTGGTGGCTGCGTCGAGCGTGGATGATCCGAACAACAGCCGAGCGGGAGCGGTGACCGGGTCGCGCATTGACCAAGGCAATGTGACGCTGGACGGAATTGACGTGAACGACTTCAGCACCGGGCAAGCCTTTACCGTAACCGCCAATGCGCCGGTGGATTCGGTGCAGGAGTTCCGCGGAGAAACCGCGAATCCACTCGCCGCCGAGGGCCGGGGCAGTGGCGCGCAGATCACCCTCGTCACCAAGAGCGGCACCAATGACTGGCATGGATCGTTGTTCGAGTACCTCCGGAATACCGCGACCGAAGCGAACGACTACTTCAATATCCGGTCGGGAGTTCCGCGGACGCAGCTCAACCGGAACCAGTTTGGCGGGACTTTCGGCGGTCCCATCAAGAAAAACAAAGCGTTCTTTTTTATCGATTTCAATGGGCGAAGAGACGCGCAGACCGACAACGTCGAACGCGTTGTGCCGCTGGATAGCTCGGTGGAACCGAATGGCAATCTCCGCAACGGCGGCTTAGCCTACATAAACAGCAATTCCGGATGCGATGGGAACAGCAGGATTAACACGACGCCGAGCTGCATCACGCAGCTCTCGGCGGTCCAGGTGCAGCAAATGTTCGGGCTGACGGCCGACGCGACACTGATGAGTTTCGTCAACGGGCGCTATCCCCTGGCCAACGACCTGAATGCCGGTGACGGCATCAACACCGCAGGGTTCCGCTTCAGCGCCCCAGATCATCTCACCGAGAACAACGTGATCGCGAAGGTCGACTTGAATGTCGCAAACGGTCACAAGGTTTTCACAAAGTATTCCATCATTGGCGAGAAGCTGGGCGACAACGTGAACGGTGCGACGGTACAGTTCCCGGGAGATCCGGTCACGCACTTCATCGTTGACACCAGCTACAATTTTTCCGTCGGCGACACCTGGACGATCAGTCCCAACAAAGTGAACCAGTTCATCTTTGGGGAAGCGCGGTCGCGACTGAATTTTCCGGTTCACTTCAATCCGGCGGGAGCGAACGATTTCAGCATCTTCGCTAACAACGGATCGAATCAACCCATCCTCGATTCCCCTTATCAGTCGCAGTCGACGCAGCGGCGTGACATTCCCATTCCGGTCTTTCGCGACGACTTCTCCTACCAGCGTGGCACACACAACGTTCAGATTGGCGGAACGTTCAAGCCCATCACTGCGCTGTCGAATGAGACGCTCGATTTGAACGCGATCACAATCGGGCTGGGAGGAAGCCTCTTCGGATTGGATTCCAGCCTGCGGCCCGGCGACATTCTGCAGGATCCGGGCGGCGTCGCGGCTACCGAATGGGATACCGCGCTGGCGTATTCGGTGGGACGCATCGGGCAGTTCCAGCAGAACCTGAACTACAACCTGGCCCAGCAGGCGCTCCCGCAAGACAGTGGGGACATTCGCAAGTGGCGTTACTACGAAACTGAGATCTATGCGCAGGATACCTGGCGCCTGCGGAACGACCTGACTTTGGCGTACGGGCTGCGCTGGCAGTTCTACTCGGTACCTTATGAGACCCAGGGGTATCAAAGCGTTCCAAACATCGATGCGACAACCTTCTTCAACAGCCGCGTGGCTGCAGCTGCGGCAGGAAGGTTTGGAACCGGCAGCGATGTGATTCCCTTCGTCACCTATACCAAGGGCGGCAAAGCCAATCACGGGCCGGCGTACTACCAGGACGATTGGAAGGACTTCGCGCCACGCTTAAGCCTCGCCTACAACCCGGCCGTCCACGAAGGATTTCTAGGGCGCCTGCTCGGCGATCGGAAGACGGTGATTCGTACGGGAGGCGGCCTGGTTTTTGACCACCCCGGTACGGAGGCCGTCAACTTCGAGCAGAACCGCAACAGCTACCTGTTCTCCAGCCAGACCACGACAAACTACGGAGTGCAGGAGAGTCCTGCGCAGGCGTTGGCGAACGATCCGAAATTCACGAGTATCGCGGCCCTGCCACCGGGGCTCGACACTCCCCAGCAACCCACCAATCCGTTTACCCCGTTCGTTGATCCCACGACCGGTCAGGCATTCGGGGAGACGACCGGAGCCACTTTCAACTATGCCATCGATCAGCATTTGAAGACTCCTTACAACATCATCTTCACGTTTGGGATTCAGCGCGAGCTTCCCGGAAAGTTTCAGCTGGACGTGAACTATTTCGGCCGCCTCGGGCGCCGGTTGCTGATTCAGGCGGACGCCGGGCAAACGGTGAACTTCACCGATCCGGCGAACAAACAGCACACCCTGGCAGGGGACTTCGCGGCGCTTTCTGCCGAAGTCCGCCAGTCGACGTTCGGGGGTACGGTGACGCCAAGACCGTTCTTTGAGGATCTGGTGAATGCCTCGCTCGCGCCGTTTGGTGCAACTTGCTCGGACATAAACAACCCGCAAGGGCTGCCCGAACCCAATTGCACCCAACTGCTGTATGACTTTGCCGGCGGCCTGGTGACGCGCGGCGATCTGTCGGACTCCATCACGTTCTTGAACTCAAACGGGCTGCTCGCTTCCGGCATCGGGCTCAGCCCGCAGTTTGACACGAACGTGTACGTCACCAACAAGTCGTATTCCAGCTACAACGGCCTGCTGGCGACCCTGCACAAGAAGTATTCCAACGGTTTGCAGTTCGATTTGAACTACACCTACTCGCATTCGATCGACAACGCTTCGGTGGCGGCCAACTCATTCTTTACCGACTTCGTTTGCGACATCACCAACCTGAGGGTTTGCCGAGGCGACTCCGACTTCGATGTGCGTCACTCCATCAGCGTGACCGGGTTTTACGAGTTGCCTTTTGGCAAGGGCAAGATGTTCGGAGGCGACGCGTCGGCTTGGCTCAACCAGATGATCGGTGGCTGGAGCATCTCCGGCATCGAAAGCTGGCGCACCGGTCTCGCTTTCCGCACCGGTTCCAATGCCTTCCCGATCGGCTTTGCGACGGTGTCCCCGGGGATTTTTGATGGGGACACGCATGCGATCCGGAGCGGCATTCACAGCGATCCCAATAACGGGAACGCGTTGCAGTTCTTTTCCGATCCTGCGGCCGCGATTGGCTCATTCTCCGGTCCTCTGGGATTGGAGATGGGACAGCGGAATGATCTCCATGGGCCGCACTTTTCCGATACCGATCTTGCCCTGATCAAGAACTTCAAACTGAACGAGAGGTTCCACCTGGAGTTTCATGCGGAGGCCTTCAACGCCTTCAATCATCCGAGCTTCGCGTTGCCACTGAACGGAGTGGGAGGAGTCGCGGACTTCACGCTCCCGAGTTCCTTCGGCGTAATTACCAGCACGTCCAATACTCCGCGCCAGATGCAGTTCGCACTTCGGCTCGAGTTTTAAAGGCGGCTGCTAGTGATCGGGATGGAGGGCTTGGAATCGAAGGGACCGGCCGAAAAATGCCGGTTCCTTTTTGTTGGAGATCAGCAAGAAACGCGCGGAGCCGAGGACACCCGAGGACACGCGATGTGCTGCACCAAATTGTCGTCCGTGGTAAGCTTGAATGACTTCATCCGAGGCCGCAGCGGTCAGGCGGCTGCAGCAACCCGATTGCCGTGATTGGTGGGCGAAAGGCCAGATGAAGTAAGACAAACGGACGGGTCATGTAGGCAGTTTCCATCTCCCTCCGACCGCACATTTCTCCGGTGAGATGCCTTCCCGCCGCAGGTGCCGGGCGCGTAGCTCAATTGGCAGAGCAACTGACTCTTAATCAGTAGGTTGTAGGTTCGATTCCTACCGCGCTCACCACTTTTAGAATCAGCGACATGCGTCGCCGATTCCAAATCCGCCAGCGCCCAACGCGTTCGACCAGTTCACCAACTGATTTAGATCAGTTAACCCACTCAGGCGGTCCACGACACACTGACCTTTCGTCCACATACTGACTCAGCGTGCCCTCGGTTTCTACGTTCTCTGCCGCGCCTGTTCTGCCCGGTACCGCTTCGCTTCGCCAAGCGTCTTGAGCTGGAAAATGAAAAACTCTCGCTCGCTACGGCTAAGCAGGGGCAGCAATATGTAGCAGGGAGCGGCCCTCACGTCGATTCCGGAAGCCCGCCATGCCGCATCTCCGTAGCGAAAAATCATCCTGTCTTTTAGCACGCGGTTGTTCATCTCCTTCTTGCTTAGTTCAAGAGCCGCGCAGAGTCTTCCCAGCAGGGCATCCGAGGGTAGGCACTGGCCCATAATCAGCTTCCTGATGTGTTCGTACGAACTCCCCGCTCTGGTCGCAAGCTCACGTACCGAGACTCCCACCTCGTTCCTTCTCTGCTCAAGTCTCGCGTTGAAGAACCCCAGTCGTCCTTGGGATATTGCCATCATTTTGCCTCGCGCTTTAATACTTCCTAAAGACTGTCTACTTTAAGTCTGTAGACCTAAAGTAGTCAATACGCAATATTAGGGCGTGCAAAATGACCCAAAGAAGTTGGTTGGTATGCGGATTCGAGAGCTTCGATTAGCGAAGGGGTTTTCTCAAGAGGCTCTAGCTGATGAGGCAGGAGTCCATCGGACGTATATGGGGAGTGTCGAACGCGGCGAGCGGAACATCAGCTTGGACAACATCGTGAGGATCGCCCGCGCCCTGAAGGTAGGACCCAGCAATCTTTTGCAAACGATCAAGTGAAGCTGGCGCGACACCTCGGCGGACGCGGGGACGACTCGGTCATGAGTCAGCGATGAGCGGCATTGCCAGATCAGTGCAGTGTAATCGACGTTATCGACACCCATTCGCTACCGGGGTTATCATTTCCTTGAAATGCCTCTATCTCGTCTGACACTCAGTAGAGTAGCTATCGCGTGGGCCGTGTTCCTGTGGACGGTGGCGCTGGTGCTGCCGCAGCTTGGTCCCCAAACACAGGCCCACTCCGCCGTCAAAGCAATTGTCGCGTTCGTATTCGCCTTGCTCCTGATTGGAACGCCAATCGCTTTGATTACCTACTTCAATCGAGCATGGCGCAGCGTCGCTACAGTTCCCAACAGAGCGGCCTACGTGACTTGGCTCAGCCTAGAGACCGTTGCTGGTGCTGCTGTTGTCGGATTTTTGGCTTACGGCGCTATCGCCTTCGCCGTTGCCCGCCTTCGGTAGATTCATGCGACTCGACAAGCACGACATTTTCCCGCTGAGCGTCATCGTAATCTTCGCCATAGCGATTCCTATTGCATTATGGGTCGGCTTCGGCAGTCGGCAACAAATCGTTCGTGACGTGTACGACACTACCAAATTCTTTGCATTCGCCAGCGTTGCCGTCGGAGTGTTCATCGCGTGGTTCACCATACGCTTGCGAAGGCGTGAAACACGCTTCTTGACGGAGCGCGGCGAACAAACGCGGTTTGACTTTGCTGCTCTCTTTGCAGGTGAGTCTGAACAACGTGCGGCTGCACTTCTATTTCAAAGACTGCGACGTATGACTGCAACCGGACGGATGCCAAGGTTGAAGAAAGAAGACCAGTTGAGCGGCCCGCCCTTGTTCCTTGTGTCGGATGATTTGGCCGAGCAAATTGAGGAACTGTGTGAGGAACTCGACATCTGCACGGCACTTGACCCAGATGCGAGGGCGGCCCTATACGACTCCAAAACCGTTTCGCAACTTGTCTCGGCGTTGGCCCGTTTCATCGAGCAGCAAGGGCTGAAATCGCATGTTGTCACCACACCGGGCCGTGCCCGTTGAAAATCTCACTCATACCCGAAGTCGGGTCAGTTCTGAGTTTACGCAAAACAATCAAGCGGGTGTGGAGCTAAGTAATTAGACCCGCAAGATGCAAGAACTCCTCGATAGCTATTCGACAGTCTTGACTGACCTTGAGGATATCAGGCTTCTGTGCGGTGTACCGCCGAGAATGAGCGGATATGTGTCCAACATCTCGCAGATTGGGTAGTGCTTTTTTTGTATTCCGCGAAAGATTCCAAGTCTTCTCAGCGAGCGCCGCCCCAATTAGATCGGAGAGTTGAAAGAAGTCGCCTTGGGCATTCTTGACCGCTCAGGCTGGTTAAAGGGATGTGATGGCCTCTGTTGCCCAACTCTGCCTTAACGGATGCTATCGTCTTGGGCTTGGCAAAGAACTGCTCGTCAATCAGTTCTTCGATGTACGCTGCCGTTCCAGCGCGCTTCCTCAGAGTCTTTTGCGCCCCAGCGGATTTGCTACCACTGGAACCTTTCGCCCTGCTCTTGTTCGACTTGGTTTCAACATCCCGATGTACTTCGGGCGTCCCCAGCAGGGCGTCTAAGATTTTCTCGAAGGCGATTCGTTTTAGTTCAGGGTCCTTCACTGGGGCCACAGCCTGCTCAGCCTGTTTGACTAAAGCCTCATAATTTGTGTCAGCCATAGGCTCCTACGCGCGGGAAATTACCGCATTCTGGCTTTCTTAAAAGTCACACTGCCCTGAGATCGGTGCGATTATATAACCCGCGATGGAAAACTCTTCTTGCCAATGCCGTGACCAGCAAAGCACCCGCGCAGGGGCCTTTGGCTTTGAAACCGCCAGCAGCCCAACACCAACTGACTCCGGTCTGCATTTTCGACTGACAACCACCTGATCTTTTCATTCGGACTGAATGCTGTTGAAAATGAACAACTCCGCGTGTGTGTCAACATACAGACTCTGGTTGTCCCTGACGATGAGAGTTGACGGCCCGAAAAGCAACTAAGTACTGTAGAAGGTGTGATTTGAACCGAAAATGTTGGTACAAAATACACGCACATAATGTGTGTGACAACTGCACATACTCTTAATCAGTAGGTTGAAGGTTCGATTCCTTCTGCGCTCACCATCTTTTCAGTAACTTACCGGGGTTGATGTTTTGGGTGTGCCGTAACTCAATCCGGCTACGCCCGTTTCTCTACTGCTGCTGTGTCTTGATCGAGCGCAGCGCGCACGATCTCTAGCTCGTCCGGCACTTCTCGATTTGCTCCATGATGAACGCGTGCGAAAGATGACTGGGCTCTAGCTTCACATCGACGACAATCTCCCCGCGCGTTTTGTCGACGACATCGTAGCCTTTGCCGTGCGGCACGATTTCGTAGCCGTCGAAAGCCAGGAACTCATTCAGGTATGTCACTGCGTCCTGGAGATTGGCAGGCTTCTCTTGCTTCGTCTCCTTGTCATAGACGGTCGTTCCCATGAAATCCCGCGGGTCAACGGCGGACAGAATGGCCTTCTTCATTGTCGGCGTGTCGTTGAACTGGCGGATGCAGTCTTCGGCGAACATCCATCGCGACGGAAAACCTTGACCACAGGTATGGTTGGTACCGCACTCGTTGAAGAAGCTGACGGGGTTTGGCCCTCCACGGTAGGGCGATAACCCCTGGTCACCCGTGATGATTTCTCCAAGCCGCTTGACAGTTCTTTCCGAGATTTTCATCGTGCTGCTCTTTCTACTGCCCGCGCTGCGAGAGCCGCTTTCAGATCATCATGCTCAAATGCCGATGCCATGCGGTCCATTTCGGCCTTGTTCATCCCATGCCGCGCGGCTTCATCGCGCCACTTCGATACGGCCTTGCCGACCTGTTTTGCTATGTCGCGCGCATTGCCGTCGTCCAGTTCGAAATACCCCGCCACCTCCACTGCCAGCGCGAGCGAGGCCGTGTTGTCATCCTCATTGATTGCGGTGCTGAGGATGCGCGGCTTGATGTCGGTCGGCACCGGGTTGAGGTCGTAAGCGGGCGAGAGGCGCCAGCCCGCCTGGCTTTCGTACAGAAAGCCGTGATTCCGCAGGTGGTCGTCGGTGTT
>Ga0209698_10006255_pt1 | contig 12691 bp, 15 predicted proteins | sample LitLauG_LLR_2012_FD_187203 | JGI IMG/M metagenome (GOLD analysis project Ga0209698, IMG submission 187203) | Freshwater sediment microbial communities from Pennsylvania, USA - Little Laurel Run_MetaG_LLR_2012 (SPAdes) (version 2) | ecosystem: Environmental > Aquatic > Freshwater > Creek >...
CACGACCTCCTGATCACCGGAAAAACCGGCACCGGCAAGAGCTGGCTCGCCTGTGCGCTCGGACACAAGGCGTGCCGTGACGATCGTTCGGTGCTCTATTATCGCGTGCCACGCCTGCTCGACGCACTTGCGCTGGCACGCGGCGATGGACGGTATGCACGCCTCCTCAAGAGCCTGGCCCGTGTTGAACTTCTGATCCTCGACGACTGGGGGCTGGCGCCGCTGACCTCGCAGCAGGGCCGCGACCTGCTCGAAATCGTCGACGATCGTCACGGCCGCGGCTCCACGATCGTGACCAGCCAACTCCCCGTCGATCACTGGCACGAGGTGATCGTCGATCCCACAATCGCCGACGCCGTCCTCGATCGCCTCGTGCACACTGCGCACCGCCTTCCCGACAATGTCATACTGCACGTTCTCCCACCTTATTCTCCCGAGCTCAACCCTCAGGAAAATCTGTGGGACGAAATTCGGGAGAAAATCTTCAAGAACTATGCCCTCAAATCCATGGACGAAGTCTATTCAAAGCTTGAGGAGGCCGCACTCTACATCGAACGCAACCCGGCCATCCCAAATCCATCACGTCTTTCCCCTACATCGCCAAGTCAATCCGATATGGGAGCGGTATGATATGGGCTTGCCTGCGGCCCGCTTATTCCGCGCCGTTGTCCGGAACACAATCGTGAACCTGCCTCCGCTCGTTCAGACATTTGTGCTGCACTTCGGCGAAATGCGCTCCCTGGCGACGCATGCGGGCTGACCCCGATTACCGGCCGGCCGCCGACTCGTGGTGACCAAGGAGAATACCGGCCCGTTGAACAGAAAAAGGCGGTTGTATAGCCGGCAATTGCCGGAATGCGCCACGTTCATGCGCACAAATCGATGAGCGACGGCCTTGGCCTCGCTGAAATGCGTGTTGGGCACGCCTGTGATCCGTTGGACCACCATCTTCGTTATGAGATGTGGATCAAAGAATCCGCGGGTGCGGTGAGACTAAACCGGCTCAGACCTCGGACGGGGTGCGCAATCGAGTGGCACCGACGCCAAGAAACCCGGGAACACTTCGACGCGAAGGAGCAAGCTATGATCAGAGACCCTCGCCGAGCTCTTCTGATACTGGCCATCGCCGCAGCAGCTCTGATCGTCGTGCGGGCCTCGGCGGAAACGCATCCATCGGAATCGGCTCATTGAGCTGATCGGAAGTCAACTGGGTATCGATGATGATATGGTGATGGCCCGTATTGGGCGCTTGAACCCCAGCCGGGGCGACGCCCATGCCGGACAGGCCGAACTGCACCTTGAACGGGCTTGTCACCGTGTCATCGTCCTTCGAATTTACGAAATAGGTCGCGGCGCCGGGTGGCGAGGGCGCAGCATCGCCACTTCGGCGGCGGCCAGACCGAGACGATGCTGACGCTGCCGCCCGGGCCACACACGTTGCAGCTTGTGCTCGGTGACTGGTCGCATATTCCCCACAACCGTCCGGTGATGTCGGCACCGATAAGGATCATGGTGAAATAATTGCGAGCCTTCCAGCGCAGTCAGCGCCATGATTGGCAAGGCCCTAACGTACGCAGTGGGGTAGTTGCATGAAGAAAGAGGGGGCTGGCGCATAACATGATTCCATCCGTTGAGCAGATCAGTCGGCCCGCTGACGGGTGTGAAACGGGCCAAAAGCAAGCACATTGGCGTGGCCGGACGCCCAGTTCGATCATATTTCGTTGGCGCGAATATCTGACAAATCCAGACCCGCTGGCACATGCGGCGGGAATGGTCGCGATGGTCGTGGCCGTCAATCAGCCGTTTTATCCGCTGTACCTGCACGCGATCGTAGGGGCCGCAGCGTGGCCGGCATGGTTAACACTGCTCACAACGCCGTTCTTTGCCGCGATTCCCGCCGTGGCGCGACGCCATTCGCTGACGGGTCGAGCGATGCTTCCGGTTGTTGGGGTCGTGAACACAATGCTGTGTGTGAAGCTGTTTGGCCTCACCTCCACCGTGGAGTTGTTCCTTCTTCCATGCATCCTTCTGGCGGCGATCCTCTTCCGGCCCGCTGAGAGAGCGGTCATGGCGCCGATTCTCTTGATACCGTTCGTTGCCTATATGGGCCTCGATTCGATTCTATCCCCGCCACTGCAAGTCTTCAGCGCCGAGGAGTACAGGTCAATTGTCGCCGTGCATGCGGTAAGTGTCGCCAGCCTGACGGCCTTTATCGGCCTGCTGTTTGTCACCATCCTGTCCGAGCGCAAGGTCTGAACCGACTGTCTGAACCGGTTGACCTGTCGCCCGAGAGATAAAGAATGCCTGTAACATCTGCTGTAATCGACGACTTGAGCCAGAACTTTCCCATCGCTTCGATCGGAACCGCCTGGCAGCTAATCACCGACCGTGTCATGGGAGGCGTTTCTCATGGGACATTAGCCCGCGACACCGTTGCGGACCGTGTAGCCATTCGCATGCGAGGCGACGTGAGCCTCGAGAACAATGGTGGATTCTTCCAGATGAGTCTCGACTTGATCGCCGATTCCGACGCCATCGATGCCAGCGCCTGGCGCGGTGTCGAACTCGCCGTGATCGGAAATGGCCAAGAATATAATGTTCATCTTCGGACTGCAGATATCACCAGGCCCTGGCAGTCCTACCGACAGACCTTCAAGGCGGTGGGGCAATGGCAAACGATCGAACTCGACTTTGCGAATTTCCTGCCTCACCGCATCGAAATCCCGCTCGACACGCGCAGGTTACGACGCCTTGGCATTGTCGCTATAGGGCGCATGTTCACGGTTGACCTCGGCGTCGGCGGTATCCGGTATCTCGCCTGAAAACTCGAACGCCGGCGTGGCCTGCTGCACATGCCTTTGGGTCCCTGTGATCCAATGGTCCATCGTCTTCGTTATTGCGCAATAGAAGCTCCGCTGACGGAGACAACGGACCGCGAGTAAGAAGCTGACGTGCACGCATTTCGTGCGAATTGGACCGGAGAACTGTTGATGCGAGTCAAGAACATTTTGTCCGATGTGCAGTTGGCTGTTGCCGAAATCGAGGTCAGTCTGGACGGAACGCTAAGAAGCAGTCCGACCCTATGTGCGATTGTGAATGGCAATAAAGCAGGCGCTTTACAGGTAATACCGCTTAACACGCCTGATGGTAGACCGATTCTAATGAACTGGGACAACGCAATAGCCGCCTCCAAGTGATCGAATTGCTTCGGCTCGCTCGGCCGGCTTACCCTTACAAATTGACTCCTCGAAAAAATGTCGCAGCCTTGAACGGCTGGTCGAATGATCCATTCACAAGAATCTTTCGTTTGATGGATGAAATGTTGAATCAAAGCAAGCAAGGCCTTTGAAAACCGGCGGCTGATAACAGGATTGACCGCGGCCTTGAAGTTGAAAGAGCCTCTACAATATGTCGAAACAGATTGCGATCATCGGGGCCGGAATTGCCGGGTTGGCGGCTGCACAGCGGCTTAAGCAATCCGGCTTCTCCGTCACATTGTTCGAAAACAGCCGCGGCGCTGGCGGCCGGATGTCAACGCGTCGGATTGATGATCTGCAATTCGACCATGGCGCACAATATTTTACTGCCTGTGGCGACCGTTTTCACACCTTGGTCGGTCAGTGGAGGTCGACCGGGCATGCCGACGAATGGTTCGACGGAACTTTTGTGGGCTTGCCTGGCATGACGGCACCCGCGCGAGCCATGGCCCAAGGGCCCGTGCTCGTCGGCGGGTGTCAGGTGACGGCGCTGCGGCGTGATCATATTGGCTGGTCAATCTACACAGTAGATGGACTCGTCGAGACACCGGAAAATGGCCGCTTTGCCGCCGTCATTCTCGCAGTGCCGGCGCCTCTAGCCGTGTCGTTGGCCGCATCGGCCGGAGCGGCCCTGCCGGGACTCGAAACGGCTCACTACGCGCCATGCTGGGCGCTGATGCTCGCATTTTCGGAGCCTCTCGCCCTGTGCGCAGATCGAATCAGGCCGTATGACGACGTGATCGATTGGATCGCGCGAAATGGGAGCAAGCCTAGCCGGTCGCAAGAAAAGGAGACCGTGGTTGTCCATGCTGGGTCAGAATGGTCGCGCGAGCATCTCGAATGCTCTCCGGAGGCAGCCGCACATGCAATCGTTGCGCGATTCCAGGACATCACCGGGATCAGTGCGCAGCCGTATCTTTGCGCCGCTCATCGCTGGCGATATGCCCTGGTGGAGCGGGTAGCCGGGGCGGCGTTCTTGTGGAACGAGGGCGCGCGCCTTGGCGCCTGCGGCGATTGGTGCCTCGGGCCGCGAGTAGAGTGCGCGTTCGACAGCGGCGAAGCAATAGCTCACGGCATCCTGCAGACTTTGGAGGCGCACCTTGTCGACTGAACAGCCCGCACTGACCATCTATTTCGACGGATCCTGCCCGTTGTGCCGCGCGGAGATCGCGCATTATCGGCGGCAGGAGGGGGCGACGAAGCTTTGCTTCCGCGATGTTTCGCAACCCGATGGAATCGACCCCGATCTGGCGAGGGAACAGGCGATGGCGCGCTTTCACGTCCGCCGGAGTGACGGACAGATCGTTTCCGGAGCGGCCGCCTTCGTCAGCATCTGGAGCCTGCTGCCCCGCTGGCGCTGGGCGGCCCGGATCGCTACACTTCCCTACATGATGGCGCTGCTTGAAGGCGGCTATCGTCTCTTCCTGCCGGCGCGGCCGGCGCTCTCCTGGGCCTTCGGAAGGGTTCAGGCTTGGCGCCGAGAAGGCCAGCACGTTTTGAACCGCCGCGACATCTAGCATCCGCCGCGCGCAACCAACCGGCTTGCGCGTAATTTCTTAACCGCAGCATCCGCAGGAGTTGACCAATGAAGCTTCACAAAACCCGTAACGATCTGAAATCCAACACCAAGACCACCGTAACTGCGCTGCTGAACGCACGATTGGCCGATGCGATCGATCTCGCGTTGATGACGAAGCAGGCGCATTGGAATCTCAGGGGTCCTCAATTCATCGCCGTGCATGAAATGATCGACGGCTTCCGGACCGAGATCGACGGACATGTCGACACCATGGCGGAGCGTGTGGTGCAGCTCGGCGCGATTGCGCTCGGTACCACGCAGGCGGTTGTGCACGGTTCCACGCTGAAGTCTTATCCGACCGATCTCGTCGGCGTGGACGACCATATTGCTGCGCTGGCGGAACGCTATGGCGATCTCGCCAATTCGACCCGTGGGGCAATCGACACGGCGGACGAAGCCGGCGATGCCGATACGGCCGATATACTCACCGCATTCTCGCGCGCGCTCGACAAGGCGCTCTGGTTTCTGGAAGCCCATGAGGCGGTCAAAGCTTAAGGGCTGGCAAGCTGCGACGTCTGACCTTGATGGAGCCCTGGCCCTGTGTCGACGGCATCCGCTGAAATAACCAACGGCGCTGGGAGCTCATTCCCCGCCGGCGGCATTGCCGTCGTGTTCGGTGCTGGCGGGGGCATCGGCAGCGCACTGGCAAGCCGCCTGCGCGGCGCCCAGCATTTTGAGCGGGTGGTCTGCTTCAGCCGGAACAGCACGCCGGCGATCGACCTCTTTGGCGAGGCGAGCCTGAGAGACGCGGCAGCTTTCGCGGCTGTCGAAGGAGCGATGCGGCTCGTGGTCGACGCGACCGGGTTTCTCCATGACGAAACCCATCGTCCGGAAAAGAGCTTGCGCGACCTCGAGCCTGCGCAAATGGCGCGTTCCTTCGCGCTTAACGCTATCGGCCCAGCACTTATCATGAAGCACATACTTCCCTTGCTGCCACGTGCGGGAAGGGCGGTTTTTGCGACTTTATCGGCCAGGGTGGGCAGCATCGGCGACAACCACCTGGGCGGCTGGTACAGCTACAGGGCCTCCAAGGCCGCGCTCAACCAGCTGGTGCGCACGGCCTCGATCGAGCTCAGGCGCCGGCAGCCAGAGGCAATCTGCGTGGCGCTGCATCCTGGCACGGTTGACACGCCGCTGTCGTCACCCTTCGGAAAGGGAGGGCTAGATGTGCAATCGCCAGATCTTGCGGCCGAGCGCCTGCTCGGCGTGATCGCTCGCCTGGGCCCGGGCGACTCCGGCGGCTTTTTAGATCATCGTGGGGAGCGAGTGCCATGGTGAGCCGGGGCGGCGCTTGGCCCAGACGCTAACGTCGGGCACAGGGCTCTGCCTGGCCTGCAGGACGGCAGTTCACCTGGTGCAAAGAAATGGCGCATGGGAGCGACGTCGGAAAGTGATCCATGAAACAAAAAGTCGATATTCCGCTTAATGCCAACCAGGAATCAGTTTGGGGCTACCCGCGACCGCCGCGTGTGGAACCCGTCAGAAAGCGGCTTCACGTGGTGTTCAACGGCATTTGTCTTGCTAACACGGTGCAAGGACAACGAATCCTCGAAACGAGCCATCCGCCCGTCTACTACTTTCCGACAAAGGACGTGCGCATGGAGCACCTCGTGCCTGCAAGCGCAACTTCATTCTGCGAGTGGAAGGGAATCGCGTGCTACTTTGATATCCATGTTGACAGCAAGCGTGTAAATCAGGCGGCTTGGGCTTATCCCGACCCGACCGCCGAATTTATCGCCATCAAAGAATACATTGCGTTCTACGGACATTTGATGGACGCCTGCTTTGTCGGTGACGAGCTGGCACGTCCGCAATCTGGATCGTTCTACGGTGGCTGGATCACGAACAACATAATTGGTCCGTTCAAGGGCGAACCGGGGACAGCGGGTTGGTGACCTGTGACTGATGTCGAGTTGGAGCGCGGGGCGTCTCAGGCGGCGTTCCAACGTTTGTCGCACGGAAAGTCTTGGAGCTTTAGGCGAGGGTCTCAATGCCATTGGTTTTTTTAGACATTCTCGGACGACATGCGAATGGAAATCTACAGCGTCGAGGCGACCGATGGCGGTTTTGCTATAAATAGCTATAGTTGGAACTTGCCTGTTAGCTCGAAGTGATGGGCGACCATGCAGCCGTTCACAGCATGGCCGGCCTTGTGGCAGACGGGTAACTAAAGGTGAGTTTCTTAAAGGGATCAGCTTAGCATCCCGATGGCAGAGTGAGATAACAAACAGCTATGAAGACACAGGACGGAGGTGCCTATGAGGAACTTGCCGATGATTTGGCCGGTGTAACTCTGTCTGCGCCAGTGTGCCTTACCAAAGCCTTCCGCAACGTCGAGCGCTACACGTTGGAGCTGAAGGTGCCCTCTGGCGGTGCTGTTATCCAGACTCGTGATGTCATGCGCGTAGGCCGGATTGTGGGTGTTCTGCCGGTAGATCTCGACCGGAATGAACTTGTCCTTATCCGTCAATTCCGGTTGCCCGCACACTTGGCTACAGGCAGGGGCGATCTTGTAGAAATTGTTGCTGGTTATGTGAAGGCTCAAGAAGAACTGGACGCCGCCGCAAGGAGGGAATGTCTTGAGGAACTCGGCGTCACGCCGAACCGGATCGTCAAGCTCTTCAGCTTCATGCCTTCACCCGGTGTGGCGGATGAATATACGACTATGTTCCTGGCGTCCGTCGACGCATCGCAGGCGCCAAAACACGCAGGTGCAGCCAACGAGACTGAACAAACGCATCCGATAAGGATTAGCATCGATACTGCACTCACGAGCCTTGCACAAGGAATGACCTGCAACGGCTATCTGATCATTGCACTTCAATGGCTCGCTCTCAATCGGGTAAACTTAGAGCGATTGCTTCGCCCAGATGAGCCTGACGGATAAGCTGCTCATGGCTGCGAGTGGGCAGGCTATATGGTGAGCTAAGCGGGAAACTGGGTGATGACGGTCTGAGATAGGCGGCGTACCGAGGCGGGTGTCGAGCCTGCCAGAACTGCTCAAGGAGAGCATACGCCGTGGAAGAGAATAGCAGTGTTGTCCGGTTTCGTCAGCCCGACGCGATCGATGATCCCCTGACCAGTATTCCGAATGGTCGGGCTCCCACGACGGCTGCGAATACTGACTCGACGATTACTGCGTCGCCGACATCAAGCAGCTCGATCTCCATGATCCCTACCGCGCCATGGCTTGGCTCGGGGAGGAGCTGGCGGCCTTGGCTCAAGCGAACCGCACGCTGGTTCCCCGTTGCATCAACAATGTGATAGAGGAGAGGCTAAGCCTACGCTCTATTTGTGTCCAACCCGCAGAGTTACAGAGCCGGTGCTCGCTTGGATTTGTAGAGGCCGACGGTTATGACCCCGGTTTCGAACCCGACCTGACAATAAGCGAGATAATACTCCCACATTTTCTTGAAGCGCTGATCAAATCCGAGAGCTTTGATCTGCGGCCAAGCGTTCTGAAATCGGGTGCGCCATTCTTCAAGCGTGCGCGCGTAACTGTCGCCAAAGAATCCATCGCCAACAAGATGAAGCCCAGCCTTGGAAGCTTCGCGTCCAATAATTTCCGGCGTCGGGAGCATGCCGCCCGGGAAGATATATTTCTGGATGAAGTCCGGCCTTCGACGGTAATTCTCGAAACGCGCCTCATCGATCGTGATGACTTGCAGCACCGCAATGCCGCCTGGACGCAGACCGTCATTCAGTTTTTCGAAGTAAGTTGGCCAATAGGCCTCGCCAACAGCCTCCAGCATTTCGATCGAGACGATGCGATCGAAGTTGCCGCCTACATCCCGATAATCTTGCAGACGCAGGTCGCAATGCTCCGCCAGAGCTTGACCACGCAGTCGTTGCTGCGCATAGGCCAGCTGCTCAGTCGAAAGGGTGATCCCGGTCAGGTTGCACCGCTTTTCCATGAGCCGCTCGGCGAGGGCACCCCACCCACAGCCGATTTCCAGCACCCTTTCCCCGCCGGCCAATTCAAGCAGACTGAGCACGCGGTCGAGCTTGGCGTCCTGTGCCTGCTCAAGGGTCTCGCCGCCAGAGGAGAACAGTCCCGCCGAGTAAGACATGCCCGCATCAAGCCACTGCTGGTAGAATTTGTTTCCGAGGTCATAATGGGCCGCGATATTGCGTCGACTGCCGCGCCGCGTATTGCGGTTCATGGCGTGACGAAGCTTCAGCCATAATCGCGGCGCACGCAGGAACTTCAGCGGGGACATTACAGCGCTGTTGTCGCATGCGAGTCTAAGGAGTGCGCCAAGGTCGGGCGAAGACAATTCGCCTGCGCAATAGGCCTCCGCGAAGCCGATATCCCAGCCGGACACCAGACGCCATAGGCAGCGCCAACTGTGGATGGTCACCTTCGCCTGCGGGCCAGGCCTTCGCCCGCCAAGAACCAGCGGGTCTCCGGCGGGCGTCTCGATCACCAACTCCCCGCATTCCAGATCGCCCACAACCCGGCGCAAGAGCGCCTCGGTCAGCGACCTTGAACTGAGTGAAAGTTCCGGATTGATCGATCGCGTAATGGCTTCTTGGTGCTGCATAGACATGACGTTTCAATCCGCAATTGCCGAATTCGCGGTGACAATCGTAGCCGCATGCGCGGGCGGCGAAGGCCGCCGATGAAAGCGAATCCCCTTCGCCCACAATCGCAACGCCTCCCAGTGAATTGCGGCGATCACCTTGATGGTGATTGCCGGAATCTTCAGGAATACGAACATCAAATTACGATCTGTGAGTTCTCTCCGCCTTCCCGTCAACACGGCGTTCAGCACGGGTTTTGCGGATGAACTGGCGGAGATCCCAACTGCAATGCGCTCATCCGGGCCAGTGATCCGGAAATCATAGCGCATGTCCATGTCCAGAAAGGGCGAGACGTAAAAGAGCTTTTGGCAACGTTGATGCAATGCAGCGCTCCGGTCTTCAACCCGGATGACGTAGCTATGCCGTTCGCCGAACGTGTTGTGCACCTGGTAAACCAATGCGGCGAGCGCGCCATCTGCCCGGCAGCAGAAGAATATGCTGATCGGATTGAAGCAATAGCCGAGCGTGCGCGGCATGCAGAGCAGGCAAATTCGTCCGCCGGCGAGATCGACTCCCGCATCGCTGAGCTGGCGTTCAACCTGAAGGCGGAGCGGCGATTCGGTGCCATCGCCGTGGTCGGCGTCGTAGAGACTAAAGATATTTGAGCAATTGTGGGAGAACCATCTCAGCCTGCTGGAAAGCTCGTCCAGCTCATCGAGATCGAGCAGGAGCCAGAAGGCTCGATAGCGGAAGCGGTGCATGCGCGGCTGTAAACGCCGATGCATGACCGAACCGACGTAAAGCGACGAACGAATCGTCATATCTGCGTTTCCCTGGCGGTAGCTTCGGTTGTTCGCGCCGTAAGGACAATACGTCCAGACTCGTTCGGTACCCGCCAGGGTCGTCGCATGTTGCCAAGCTGCTCGGCGACAGCAAGTCCGGCCTGCAAACCGTCTTCGTGGAAACCTGCACCGAAATACGCGCCACAAAACCAGGTGTTACGCTCGCCCTGCAGCAGCCACAACTTGCGCTGAGCCGCGATGGCCTTCGCATCGAAGATCGGATGATCGTAAAGCTCACTATGGAGAATGGTTCCGGCGCGCGGCGGTCGCGGTGGATTGAGAGTGACGAACAGCGGCTTTTCGCTTTCAATGTTCTGCAGGCGATTCATCCAATAAGTCACGCAGACGCCATTGCTGGCGGTGTCCTTCGAACCGATATGGTTCCAGCTCGACCACACCGCCTGCCGCTTCGGCATGAAGCTCTCGTCGGTGTGCAGCACAGCGAGATTTCGGCTGTAGCGGAACGAACCAAGGAGATCTTGCTCTTCGCCGCTGGGATCGGCAATCGCCGCGAGCGTCTGATCCGCATGGCTCGCCATCACCACATGGTCATAGCGTTCGGAATGCCCCCTCAGGTCGGTGACAACGACACCATTGTTCACGCGTCGCACTTCACGAACGCCTGTATCCAGCCTGATCCTGTCTGCAAAGGTACCGGTAAGCCGTTCGACATAGTTGCGGCTGCCGCCGACGACGGTCTCCCAGGCCGGACGCTGCCTCAGCTGCAGCAAGCCATGGTTATGGTGGAAACGGATAAAGGCCGCGGCTGGATAGGACAGCATTTCCGCCGGTGAGGCCGACCAGATCGCGCTTGCCATCGGCAGCAGATGGTCGTTGCGAAAGGCCTCGCCATATCGACCTTTCAGCAAATAATCGCCGAGGCTGATCTTTTCGTTGTCGATGAGATCAATATCGAGCGGCGCCTGACGATAGAAACGAACAAGGTCCGCGAGCATTGACCAGAAGCGAGGACTGACCAGGTTGCGAGGCTGCCCGAAAACCCCTGACAGACCACTGCCTGAATACTCGAGCGCGCCGCCATCCATCGAAACGGCAAATGACATTTCCGCCCCTTGGATCGGGACCCCGAGCAATTCGAACAAAGCAGTCAGGTTGGGATAGGTTCGACGGTTGAAGACGATAAAACCGGTATCGACCGGAATGCTACGGCCCCCGACCGACGCTAGGATGGTATTGGAGTGGCCGCCAATACGGTCCGCGCGTTCGTAGACGGTCACGTCATGGCGCTGGCTCAGAAGCCAGGCGGAGGAAAGTCCGGAGATGCCGGTCCCGATGATTGCAACCTTATGGCGAATATTGTTGAGCATGCTACGCAATTTTCCAATGGGCTCCTGCAGACCGCGTTTTCTGACCCGCGAGGCCAGGCGCGCCGGGATGAGCGGGAAACGATCAATTGGGCCGGTTGGATCACAACCTGCTGATCCCAATTCAAGTGATCCAAAAAGCAATCCGCTTCGTTCTTCAGGCTATGCAACTGTCCCTGCACAGCAACTGTATGCCTGTTGGGCGCATTGCCTCTCAATTGTGGCTGTTTCCTCAATTGCGGCGGCTGGCGCCACGTCAGGTCCGTGCGCGCAGGAGCCCATACCAGATGCCGGCTGAAAGCGAGGCTTCCATAGATCGAATGCAATGGGGCCGGCTGATCCGAGCCATCGCGGCCGATCAGGACCGAGCCGCATTTGCAGCTCTGTTTGAGTATTTTGCCCCACGAATCAAATCGTTCTTGCAACGCTCTGGTGCCAGTGAGGCGAGCGCAGAGGAACTGGCTCAGGAAACCATGCTGGCGGTATGGCGGAAGGCCGCCTTGTTCGACCCGAAGAGCACCGGCGCGGCAGCCTGGATTTTCACGATCGCCCGAAATCTGCGCATCGACGCCCACCGGCGGTGTAGCCGCGGCGGCCTGATCGAGACCTCGGATGTCGACATCGAGTTTCAAATCGATGACTCGCCACTGCCCGACTCCCGACTGGCTTCGGTGCAGTCCGAGGAGCGGGTCAGGTCCGCACTTTCGCAGCTGTCTCCCGACCAGGTACGGGTCATCGAGTTGTCCTTCTTCGAGGAGAAGGCACACGCGGACATCGCGAAAATTCTGGAAATCCCCCTGGGAACGGTCAAATCAAGGCTGCGCCTGGCCATGGGCCGGCTTCGCAATCTGCTGAGTGAACTGTCATGAGCATTGAACACCACCCCACCGATTCGCTGTTGGCGGCCTTCGCGGCCGGCACGCTCGACCACGGGCAGCACATTGCGATAGCAACGCATCTCGTGTCCTGCCCGCAATGCCGCGCCTTCATGCGCTCAATGGAGCAGGTCGGCGGTGCCGTGCTGACGAATCTTCCGCCCGCCACGATGGCGAATGGCGCGCTGACTGCAGTTGAGGCGCGGTTGCATGAACCCGTGCGGCCCGCCGCAGCGAAGATGACACCCACGGTGTCCGAGACCGAGGTTCCTGGACTGCCGAAATTCGT
>Ga0209698_10006256_pt1 | contig 12689 bp, 15 predicted proteins | sample LitLauG_LLR_2012_FD_187203 | JGI IMG/M metagenome (GOLD analysis project Ga0209698, IMG submission 187203) | Freshwater sediment microbial communities from Pennsylvania, USA - Little Laurel Run_MetaG_LLR_2012 (SPAdes) (version 2) | ecosystem: Environmental > Aquatic > Freshwater > Creek >...
CCTATTCGCCGCCGCGCTCGCGCCCGCGGCTACTGTTGAAGAGCAGGTGCGCGCCGTGCTCGACAAGCAGGTCGCGGCCTGGAATCGCGGCGAAACCGACGCGTTCCTGGAAGGCTACTCCAGCGACACCATCTTCGTCGGCGACCGCATGACGCGCGGCGTGGAGGAGCTTCGCACCCGCTATCAATCGCGTTATCCCACCCGCGCCGCCATGGGCAAGCTGACGTTTCGCGATCTGGAAGTGCATGAATTGGGCAAGGACGCGGCCTACGTCATCGGGCGCTGGCAGTTGGAGCGCGATAAAGAAGGCGGCGGCGACACCTCCGGCGTGTTCAGCCTCGTCCTCCGCCGCACGGCCATCGGCTGGAAGATCGTGCTCGATCACACCCAGTAAGCCCACACGCAATCGATCGTTCGGAGATAATACGGGGATGCCTGAAGCACCCGCCGCAGTGAAGGCCGGCATCGCCGCCGCCGCGATTCTCACGCTGCTCGGCCTGTTTGAGTACGCGCGCTTCGAATCCGCGTATCAGAGCCAGAACCGCGATCCTTATAAGGTCGCCTCGCAGTTCCCGCGATTCGCCGATCTGCGCGCCGCCGTTCCCGCCGACGCGGCGCTGGGCTACATCTCCGATCAGCCTCCGGGGAGCCTCGCCGGGGACACGCTGTTCGGCACCGCGCAATTCGCGCTCGCACCGCGGCTGCTTCGCAAGGACGCTTCGGCGGAGCGCGTCGTCGGCAACTTCACGCGCAAAGTGGATTATCAGGCCATCGGAGCGCCGCAGGGGCTGCAAGTCGAGAAGGACTTCGGCAACGGCGTCGTGCTGTATAAAAAGGAGGGCCGCTAGCGTGGCACAGGTTCTCTGGGCACTCTTCGCGCCGCTGATTGGCTGCCTGCTGATCTATCCTTATACAAACCTCCGCGCGATGGAGCCGAGGTGGGCCGGCGCGCTGCTGATTTTCGGCGCGGGGACGGCAGCGGGAATCGGCGGCGCGTCCATTCTGTTTTTTGCGCTGCACGGGATCGCGCTCTATGTAGAGGTCGCGGCGCTGGCGTGGGCTTGCTTTGAGATTTATCGCACGCGCGACCGCATCGCGGCACGCTCCCAATCGTCGCCCGGCGTCTGGCTGCTCCCTCTGGCGATCGCCGCGGCACTTGGGCTCGCAATTGCCACCGGCGTGATGAACATCGTCTGGGACACGAATCCCCAAGGAAATTGGGACGCGTGGTCCATCTGGAATCTGCGCGCGCGATTTCTTGCGTCGGCTGGTCCGCTCGCCGCGCGAGCCTTTTTGCCAGGCCTCAGCGGCCATCCGGAATATCCTCTGCTCACGTCCGGATTCATCGCGCGATGCTGGACCTACGCCGGCGCGGACCTGGGCGACATTTCCTCCGCCGCGCCCATCGCGATGGGATATTTGTTCTTTCTCGCTCTACTCTCGATCGCCGCCGGAGGCTTGGCCGCGCTGCGCAGCCGCACCCTCGGCGTTTTGTTTGCCCTCGCGCTGCTTGGCTCGCCGCTGATTTTAGCGGAGGTTCCGGCGCAATATGCCGACGTTCCCCTGGCCTGTTACTTCTTGGCCGCCGCGATGTTTTGGCTACTCGATCAGCCCGCGCTGGCAGGCATCTTCGCCAGCCTCGCCGCCTGGACCAAGGATGAAGGCTTGTTTTTCCTGGCAGCGTTCGCCGTATGCGCCGTCGTGATGGACCGCGGCAGGATCGTGCGCTGGGCGATGGGCGCTGCGCCCGTTGCAGCTCTCGTCCTCTTCTTCAAGGCTGTGCTGGCGCGCGGCTCCGATTCGTTGCTCGCCAGCAGTTCCCACGGCGTTGCCGCGAAAATCACCGCATTCAGCCGCTATTGGCAGATCGCGGCGGCCTTCGCCAGCGGATTCTGGAACCTGCACGTCGACTGGTATCATCCGCTGCTGCCTTTGATCGCGCTGGCGGTGGTGTTGAAAGCCGATTCCCAATGGAAGCGCAATCTCGCCTTCCCGGGAGCGCTATTCGCCGCCATGCTGGCCGGCTTTTTCGGCATTTTCGTAATCACCTCCGCCGACCTGACGTGGCATTTGAACACCGCGCTTAACCGCCTGATTGTGCAAGTGTGGCCGCTGCTGCTACTCTCGACGTTCGTCTGCCTGCGAACGCCGGAAAGCACGCTGGTGACAATGGAGCCGAAGCAAAAAGGGCGTCAAAAGGATACGAAATAGCCGACCGACCGCGCCGCTTTCGCGGCGCAGCCTCTCTCGATATAATGACCGACAACGCCGGACGAGGGAGCCGGCGCAACCGATATGCGGAACTCATCGAAGTGGTTCTATGTCAGCCTCATCCTCGCAATTGTCCTTGGGCTTGCTGTGATCCTCGTCTGGACTCAGTGGCCTCTGCCCGGAAAAGAAGCGGCAATCGCTCTCGCACATGCTTTCATCATCGCCTCGTTTCTGGCGCTAACGGTGGACCGCTTCGTTAAGGATCGGCTGCTCCGCGAGGTGTCTCAGGATGTTTCGAAGTATTTGATCGGATATGGTCTGCCATTGGAGGTTCAGGATCGGATTCGGGAACTGATGTCGACGAGTATCATTAGGTCGAACTACGAAGCGCGGTATCAACTCGCGGGGGCGACGGACCGGCCTCGGCTGGAAGTCGAAACCAGCTTCGTTGTCGAGAACTACAGCCATCGTAGCCAAGACTACCAGCAACATCTCGCATTCCAGCGGTGCGAAAATCCGATCATCCATGAAATGACCTGCCTCACACGCGACGCCAAGGCCAAATACACAATCTCAGACGCTAGCGGTGCCGTTGAAGGCAGCGCTATCAAGTTTCTGGGGAAGCCCATCCAAATACCTCCGCACGAAAAGGGTGTGGAATACCGCGTGATCGCGCGGTATTCGATTCAACCGCAGGAAAATGCCGATTTTCACGCATTTGGGGGAATTACGCGAGGCGCAACGCTCGTCGCGCACGGGGAGGGCTACGACTTCGAGCAAGAGTCGATTGCAAAGCCAGACGTGGAGTGCGACGGGCGTTGGGAATTCAATCGGCTCTTCATGCCTGGCGAGCATCTTCGCTTTTCCTGGCGAAGGCGCGCTGAGCCAGCAGCGCCTACGCAAGAAGCCTGAGGGCACCGCTAGCGTCGATTTTATGTCCTTCGGCCATCAGATGTTCGGCCTGCCCTTGCGGTCCGCCGGGAATTTTTTCAAGCAGCCTTCCGCCTTGGCCCACAACGCGCCAGTATGGCGTCACCCGTGCTTTCCCCGCGCGCCGTTTCTCCTCTGCCGCTTCAGCGGCGATTCGCAGGAACATCCCGGCGCATAACGGACACGTGACGTTGGCGCCGGCCTCGCGCGCCAGTTTCTCGCGCAGTTCGGTCAGCGTCATGATTTTGCCGCGGGGAATTTTTCGAATCGCCGCGTCCACATCCATCGGGTTCGGAATCAGCAGGAGTCCCCTGCCCCATTGCTTTTGCATGCGTGGAGGAATTTCGACGATCTTGGCCGGCGGCGCGCCCTCCAGTTTTTCGCACCACGATTTTCGTACCCTCATGTCTGCTATTATGCGTCCCGATGAGCGAATATTCCATCGGCGTCGACATGGGCGGCACCAACCTGCGCGCCGCCGCGATCGATTCCCAGGGCCACATCCTAGAGAAGATCGCCACCACCACCGATCTTCAGGAAGGCCGCGACGCCGTGGTTGCCGATATGGTGGGCGCAATCGACGCGTTGCGCAAGCGCCTTGGGGAACATGACCTGCGGGGCGTCGGCATCGGCTTGCCAGGGTTCATTCTGATTGATAAAGGAATCATCGTCGGCTCCAATAATCTGCCGCAGTTCGACAACTATCCGGTCCGCGACGAAGTGGAAAAGCGCCTCGGCACGCGCGTGATTCTGGAAAACGACGCAAACGCCGCCGCGCTCGGCGAGAAATGGCAAGGCGCCGGCCGCGACGTGGACGACCTGGTGCTGATCACGTTGGGCACAGGCATCGGCGGAGGCATCGTCTCCGGCGGGCGCGTCCTGCACGGCCAGTCCGGCATGGCGGGCGAACTCGGTCACATCACCGTGGTCCCCAACGGTAATCCCTGCGGATGCGGCAATCGCGGCTGTTTGGAAAAGCATGCATCCGCTTCCGCCATCGGCGCGATGGGCCGTTTGCTCGGCCTGGGTCCCGAGGTGACGTCGGAGGATGTGTACCGCTTGGCCGTCGTCGGCAACGAACGCGCGCTGGCGATTTTTCAATCCATGGGCGAGGCGCTAGGCATCGCGCTGGCGAACCTCGTGAACATTTTTAATTTCCCGCTCTACCTGATCAGCGGGGGCCCGTTACCCGCCTGGGACTTTTTCGCCCCTGCAATGTTAGCCGAAACCGCCCGCCGCAGCTTCGGCTATCGCCACTCGCCCACGCGGATCGAAAAAGCCGCCCTCGGCAGCGAGGCAGGCCTCTACGGCGCAGCGTACCTGCCGTTCCTTCACCAATAACCGTGGCGCACGCGCGTCGCGTGCTGCTCGCACCATTAGCGCAGGCGTGCTCCATAGCGATCCTCATCTGGTCGATGCATGAATCGGCCGACCCGCTGTTCCGCTTCGTGAGGAAAGGCAAGGTCGGATATATCGACGCGGCGGGCAAAGTGGCAATTCAACCGACACTTCCCAACGACACCTTTGCCGGGGAGTTCCACGAAGGACTCCTCGGCGTGAAGGAAGGGAGCAGCTACACTTTCGTGGACCACACGATCTACCGTTCCTGCAACAATAACGCGATCCAGTAGCTATTTCACCTTAGTATGAAACGACTTGCTTCGCCGCGCTATCCTAAAAACCTGGATCGGCTCGCCGCAGCCGCCCTGGAGGAACATGCCGTCGATCAGCGTCGTCATCCCGGTCTACAACCGCTTCGAACATCTTGGAGAGGCCTTGCGTTCCGTGTTTTCGCAGGTCCCATGCCCGGATGAGGTGATTTTGGTGGACGACTGCTCCACTCGGTCTCTTGCGGATTACCTGCGTCGCGAGCCACCGCCGGGCCCGGTGAAAATCCTCAGGACGGATCGGAATCGCCGCGTCGCGGGAGCGCGAAATTGGGGCTGGAGACGCGCCACTGGCGAGTGGATCGCGTTCCTCGACAGCGACGACATCTGGGAGCCCGGCAAGCTCGCCCTTCAGTTGAGTTTCCTCGAGCGGAACCCGGACGCCGACGGCGTGTACGGCTCCATGATCGCATTCTGGCCCGACGGCCGGACTGAAATTTGGGCCAACGACCGCCCCCCGGTGGTGACTGCCCGCCACGCGCTGATCGACGCGAATATCACCGTGCAGACCCTCCTCATCCGCCGCTCCGCGCTCGATCTGCTAGGCGGCTTCGACGAGCGCTTTGGCATTCTGGACGACCAGGATGTCGCCATCCGCATGGCGGGCCATGGCTTGAAGATTTGTTTTCTGGCCGATCCGCCGGTAGTTCGTCACCGGCGCCACTGTTCCAATTTCAGCAGGCACAGGCTGTTGTACTTTCGCGAAGAGTTTCGCATTGCGAGGGAAAATCGCGGACTGTGCAATGCCATCTATGGCGCCGGCTCTCACCGTATCCATTTGGGTAGGGCTCTCCGGCGCCTTGGCCATACCTCGCGTGTGGCGCGCATCCCAGCCAGCCTTGCATCGGCCCTTCTCTACGCGAGCGCTCCGGCCAGCGAGATGCCCAGACATCTGTGGAAAGGCGACCTGCCTCTCGGCTCCAAGCCCGGCCAATCCGCCTATTGAGGCCTGCGGACGATCAGCAGATTATTGTCGGAGGAGTTGTAGGCGTTGGGGAGTTCGGCCAGCACGAACTCGAAGGTTGGAAATTGCCGGCAATAGCGATGCTCGAGCGCCTCACGCCAGTGCCCCAGCGTGTCCCGATGAAGATCCTCCACGATGTAGAATCCGCCGGGTAGCAAATGTTCGAGCGAACCACTCAGAAACGAGGTATTCCCTTCAAATGTGTGGAGGCCATCGTCAATGATCAGATCCATCCCGCCGGTGAGAGCCGGCTCCGACCACAACCGGCGGATCGAGGCGGCATCGAGTTGATCGCAGTAGAACGTCTCGATCCTGTCCTCCTGGAACAGCACTTCGCGATCGATATCCGCGCCGTAGACACTGGCTTTTGGAAAAAGTGTGCGCCATCCGCGAAGGGATGCTCCGGGACGCCCGAACTCGCCCATGTTGAACGCGAACTCAGGGTGATTCGTGCCCAGCCCGAGTTCGAAAATCTTCAGTGGACGATCCAGAAGCGGCCCGAAAAGCTCCGAATAGACGGTGGTGTAGTTGTGCCAGTCGCGGCCCTTATCGCTGCCAAACCTGGTCATCACGCGGCACACCCGGGTAGGGGCGGCAACATTGACGCGGCCGAGCCGGATCGCCAGCTCCGAGGAACGGCCTTCGGGAAAGCTCTGGACGGCGGCGGTTCTTTTCACGAACGCCGACGCCGCGAGCCTGGGAATATACCACCGGCCCATCCACCAGCCCAGCCGGACGCCATCAAAAGCGCGGGGCGGCAAGCTGCGCCGGAGAACTTCACGGGCGGTTGCGATCATCTCGCCAAAGTATACTCTATGAGTCAACGATGATTTTAGCCCGTAAATTGCGGACAGCTGCGCGCGTATTCCGTCAACTGGAACACCGCGAAGTGTGGTCTCTCATTTCTAAGAATGCTAACGCCGCGGTGCGAACTCTGCCCGGTGGACTGGTCCGGCTCGGGACCCTGGCGTTTCGCCCCTCCGACGAGCCCACACGCGAGCTTTTGCTCAGTGGATCGTACGAGGCACCGGAGCGCCGCGCGGCTCGCCGCTACATCCGCGGCGATGTTCCAGTGGTCGAACTCGGCGCGTCGCTGGGCGTTGTATCCTGCACGGTAAACCGCCGCCTGGCCGACCGGACACGTCACGTCGCCGTCGAGGCCAACCCCTCGGTTTTGCCCATCCTTAAGGAGAACCGAGACCGTAACGGTTGCCGGTTTGAAATCGTGCATGGCGCGGCGGGCGCGGCCGGAGAAACCGTGAGGTTCTATATCGGCAGCGACGCTCTCTGCTCCAGCGCCCTGACCGCAAGCGGCGAATGCGTTGAGGTTCCGTGTATCAGTCTGCAGGAAATTCTCGACCCGCGCGGCTTCGAACGGTGTGCGCTCGTATCCGACATCGAAGGTGCGGAAATCGCGCTCATCCGTGCCGAAATGCCCCTGTTGCGTGCCCGCGCGGAAATGCTGATCGTCGAATTCCATCCCGCCATCAACGGCGTGGATGAGGTGGCGGACGTTCAGCGTCTGCTGGTCGAAAACGGCTTCGTGCTTTCCTGGCGTCAAGCCGATGTTTTCGTATTCGAGAATTCCGCCCTACGCGCCTTGGTATAACCAATTCATGGCACCTTACTTCCTAGGCCTCGACATCGGTACCGGAGGCAGCCGCGCCCTTCTTGTCGACTCCGACGGACGCGTCCGCTATGCCTTCACCGCGCCTCACGAAGACATGGCGATGGAGCGCCCTTTGTGGGCCGAGCAGCGTCCCGAGAACTGGTGGGACGCATCTCAAGCAGCCATTCAAGGCGTGCTGCGCGAAAGCGGCGTCGCGGGTGCGGATGTCGCCGCAGTCGGCTTGTCGGGCCAGATGCACGGCCTGAGCCTGCTGGATGCCGAAGATAAAATCGTGCGTCCCGCGCTCATCTGGTGCGATCAGCGCAGCCAGCCTCAAGTGGACTGGATCAATGAGCAGGTGGGCGAGGAGTTCGTGCTGAAGTCCACCGCCAATCCCATGCTCACCGGCTTCACTTTGCCGAAGCTGCTGTGGGTGCGCGATCACGAGCCCGACAATTTCGCCCGCGTGAAGAAAATCCTGCTGCCCAAGGATTACATCCGCTTCCAACTCACCGGCGAATACGCCACCGACGTTTCAGACGCTTCCGGTACAGGCCTGTTCGACGTCGTCGCTCGCGATTGGGCTCTGGATCTGGCGGATAAAGTAGGCGTGGCGCGCACCCTTCTTCCGCGAGTGTATGAATCGAGCGAAGTCACCGGCACGATTCACGCCCCCGCAGCCGCGGCCACAGGCCTGAAGCAAGGCACACCCGTCGTCGGCGGCGGAGGCGATCAGGCCGCCAGCGCCGTGGGGAACGGCATCGTGGAGCAAGGCATCGTTTCCTGCACTATCGGCACCTCCGGCGTGGTGTTCGGGCATCTGGAAAAGCCTGCCTACGATCCCCAAGGGCGCGTCCACACGTTCTGCCACGCGGTCGCCGGAGCGTGGCACACCATGGGCGTGACACAGGGCGCGGGGCTCAGCCTGCAATGGTTCAGGAATCAATTTGCGCCGGGTGCGAATTACGATGAACTGACCCGCGAGGCCTCCACCATGGACGCCGAGGGCCTGTACTGGCTTCCGTATTTGATGGGCGAGCGCACGCCGCATCTGGACGCGATGGCGCGCGGCGGATGGATCGGCATCACCGCCAAACACACCCGCGCCGATATGATCCGCGCGCTGATCGAAGGCGTCAGCTTCAGTTTGAAAGACTGCCTGGATCTGGTGAGCGCGCTGGGCGTGGAGATTCAATCCGTGCGCATCTCCGGAGGCGGAGCGAAGAGCGCATTCTGGCGTCAACTGCTGGCCGATATTTTCAACAAGCGCGTAGTGAGTCTGGAAACGCAGGAAGGCTCGGCCTACGGCGCGGCACTCCTAGCCATGCCCGGCGATGTGCGCGCGACCTGCAAACGCGTGATCCGCGAAGTGGAATCGGTCGAGCCTCGCGACGCGGCCCGTTATGCGACAAAACACGCCGTGTACAAGTCGCTCTATCCTTCATTGAAGGAGTTTTATCGCGCATGACCTGGGAGCAGGTCCGCAAGGTCGCACTGGCGCTGCCGGGCGTGGAGGACGGCAAATCCTACGGCACGCCCGCGCTGAAAGTGAAGAAAAAGCTGATCGTCCGCTTGCGCGAAGAAGGCGACGTCATCGTGCTGAAGATGCCTTACGAAGAGCGCGAATCAATGATGGCCGAAGCACCCGAAAAATACTTCATCACCGATCACTACAAGGATTACGAATGGATCCTGGTGCGCCTCCCAAAGGTAAGCGAAGCCGAAATGCGCGATCTGCTGAAATCCGCCGCAGCGAGGAAGTGACCGATGTTCCGGGGGCGCCTCGCGGTCATCGAGCAAACCGAGCACCGGCTCATGCTGCGTGAAAAACCGCATTACGGAACTGCCATAGTTCTGTTCTTTTTCCCCCTGGCGGCCGCCGCGTTGCTCTCAAAAACGGCGCCCCTGGTGATGTTTCTCGCCATCCCGTTCCTGCTGCTCGCGGTTCTACCCTGTGTCGAATCCACCTTCCGCGTGCAATCCGGAGTGCTTCAGGTGCGGCGCACGATGTTCGGATGGCATCATCAGACGGAGTATCCCGCCACGGCGATTTTAACGATCGTCCCGCGGCAATCCCGCAACGGAAAGCTTCTCAAAATCAGGTTCATCTCAGGAAAAGAGAAGCGGCTCACCCATTTCGACGATTACAGCGACCTTGAAGATTCTGCCGCCTTGCTGAATCGCTATTTGCATGCCGCGCGCCAGTCAGACCATCAGGCCTCCAACGCCGATCCACTCCTCGGCCCTGCGAATCCGATCTGAAAATACCTGATCCCCTTCCCATCCCGGAACCACTTCCCGCAGCGACGCGCGGACGCGTTCAATTGGCGGGCTCGACTTCAGCGGAGCCAGATAATCCAGCGCCCGCGCCGCGGCCAGAGCCTCCATCGCCAGCACCAGACGCGTGTTCGTCACCACCTCGCGCAGCTTCAACGCCGACGTCATACCCATGCTGACGAAGTCCTCTTTATTCCCGCTGGTGGTGATCGATCCCGGCGAAGCGGGCGTAGCAAGAACGCGATTCTCAGCGACCAGCGCCGCCGCCGTAACCTGCACCATCATGAAGCCCGACTCCAGGCCGGCATGCGCGGCCAGAAACGGAGGCAATTCCTCATTCAACGCCGGATTCACCAGGCGATCGATTCGGCGCTCGGAAATTCCCGCCAGCGCCGTCATCGCGATGGCCAGCGAATCGAGCGCCAACGCCAACGGCTGCCCGTGAAAATTGCCGCCGGAAATAATCTCGTCGCCGATGACCAGCGGATTGTCCGTCACCGAGTTCAGTTCAATCGAAAAAATGCGTCGCGCCTCGGCGAGCGCGTCGCGCACCGCTCCATGCACCTGCGGAGCGCAGCGCAGCGAATAGGCGTCCTGCACGCGGCGGCAGGCTTTATGAGACTCGCGAATTTCGCTGCCTTCCAGCAGTTTTTCCAGATGCGCGGCTGAGGCGCGCTGGCCCGGATGCGGACGAATCTCATGAATCCGCGCATCAAAGGCGCGCGGCGTGCCCTTCAAGGCATCGAGCGTCATGGCCGTCACCACATCCGCGGATTCGCATAGCATCTCCGCCCGCGCCAGTTCCAAACACCCCACGCCGAGCATCGCCTGCGTGCCGTTCAGCAGCGAAATGCCTTCCTTGGAATCGAGTTCGATGGGCGCGACGCCCGCCAACCGCAGAGCCTCGTTGCCGGGCATGCGCGTCGAGCGAAACTCGGCCTCGCCTTCGCCGATCAACGCCAGAGCCATGTGCGCCAAAGGAGCCAGATCGCCGCTCGCGCCGACGCTGCCCTTTGATGGCACCACCGGCGTCACGCCCGCGTTCAGCAAGTCGCACAGCCGCTCGGCCACCACAGGACGGATTCCCGAAAATCCCTTGGCCAGGACGTTCGCGCGGATCAACATCATGGCCCGGACCTCGGCGGGGCGCAAAGGCTCGCCTACGCCGGCGGCATGTGACCGCACGACGTTGCGCTGAAGCGTTTTCAAATCCGCGGCGGGGACGCGCACGTCGGCCAGCAGCCCGACGCCCGTATTCACGGCGTAAACAGGGTCGTCGCCGGCGGCCAGCCGCTCCACCACGGCACGCGACCGCTGCATCGCCGCCGTCGCTTCGGGTGCGATCCGCACCTTGTCGCCATGAAGCGCCACCGCGCACACCTGTTCGATCGTCAAGCCACTGCCGCTGAGAGTCACCATCTCCTCTACTATATTGGTTTGGACCGCATCCCTTATCGAGCGACGCAACAAGCCGCCGCTTATGAACAGATCGTGAAGCTGCCCGTCAGCATCGTGCTGGACGACGTGCGCAGCGCCTATAACGTCGGCGCATTTTTCCGCGCCGCCGACGGAGCCGCCATCGAACGCCTGCACCTGTGCGGCATTACTGGGCCTCCGCCATCGAACCAGATCACGAAGACGGCGCTGGGCGCGGAGGAAACAGTCGCCTGGGACCATACGTGGGACGCTCCGGCGCTGGTGGCGCGACTGCGCGCCGAAGGCCGCGAGATCGCCGCGATTGAAACCACGCCCCGCAGCATCGACATCTTCGACTGGACCCCGCGCTTTCCGGTTACGGTATTGTTTGGGCATGAGGTAGATGGCCTGCGGACTGAGTTGTCGGATCTGGCTGATACGCACATCCGCATTCCGATGCTGGGAGTGAAGCATTCCCTAAACGTCGCGACGGCGGGGGGGATTGTGATGTATGAGCTGCTGCGCAAGTATCGGATGTTGGGCTGAGCCCGGTCACAAGTGTTTGCCGCTGGGCACGGCGGTGCCCCTGCGGAGGAGTCTGGCGTTAAAATAACGCCACGATAACGCGAACGAACCTGTTTTTGAGTCATCGACTTCCTATTTTCAATCCGCAGAGGCCGTGTCCCTCCTAGTGCAAAGTGTAGACGGGGGATTGCGGGGTTTGGAGCGAGTGGAAGTGCTATCTCACTCGGCCGGAGCGAGTTCTAGGGAAAGCTCGTCCGGTCTTTAGGGAATGAACCTCGAATTTCGCGAAGGGGACACACGGGCGCGTCCCAAATGGCTGCAAGGCGCTGATTCTACACGTGCGAGAAATGGTGAAAATGAAGTGCTCAATTCAGGCTGCCCTCTTCGGCCCGCTTCGGCCCGGTTTTCCCGGTTCCTCTCGTGGGACCCGGGCCACGGCGGAGCCGGACTTCTGAAAGAATCTGAGAAATCTCCGTCTGTCCCGGTTTTCCCGCATCCGGCGCTGGAAGGCGTGCGGAGTCCCAGGCGCGCGGGCCGCGCTCCGCATAGGCGATCTTGTCGTGCAGCAGTTTCCAGATCAGGCGCAGCAGGCGGTGCGCGGCGGCCCACAGCGCTTTCTGCGCGCCGAGCCGTTTGGCGAACCTGCCGAACAGGGGCGGACCGGGGGGCGGACCGGGACGGCCTGAATTGAGCACTGCGAATTTAGGTCCAAGTGGACGGAGCGCCCCGTCCCAGTGAGAAGTTTAGCGTCCGTCCGGCACTCTTCGATTGTATGCCTCGCAATGCGCGCTGTGTCTTACCGGGGATTCCCTATCATGTTACCCAGCGGGGGACGAATCGCCAGATCGTGTTCCACTCGGCCGCCGACCGGCGGACCTATCTCTCGCTGATCCGGGAGAATCTGGAGGAGGCTGGCGTGCGCGCACTCGCCTATTGCCTGATGACGAACCACGTGCACTGGGTGGTGATTCCCGAGCGGGAGGACTCGCTCGCGGTGCTGTTCCGGAGGGTGCACGGGCGGTACGCCCAGGCCTGGAATGCGCGCCAGGGGCGCAGCGGACACGTCTGGCAGAACCGGTTCTTTTCCTGC
>Ga0209698_10006257_pt1 | contig 12689 bp, 10 predicted proteins | sample LitLauG_LLR_2012_FD_187203 | JGI IMG/M metagenome (GOLD analysis project Ga0209698, IMG submission 187203) | Freshwater sediment microbial communities from Pennsylvania, USA - Little Laurel Run_MetaG_LLR_2012 (SPAdes) (version 2) | ecosystem: Environmental > Aquatic > Freshwater > Creek >...
GGTGCGTCAACGTATGCGCTCCGACCGTCATCCCCGCCGCCGCCAGTTGCTTCACCTCGGGCCGCGTCAGCAGACAAAAGTGCCGTTGCGCCTCCGGATAACATGCCAGAAAGTGGTCCAGAGATCTTTCAATCCCGAAGTCCGTATGCGCCGCACTCAGAAAACACTCGCGGCTTTCCGCATCGGCCTGCGAAAGACGCTTCACCCCGTCCCACCAAACCGCGCGCCGTTGTTCCATCGGCCCAAGAACGCCGCTCAGTTCGATGCCCGCCGCCGCTACTTTGAAATTCCCCGCCGGCGCTCGCAGGAACATCAACAGCAGCTCTTCATGCCAGAGCATGGTGCGCTGTTCCCCGGCGGAAGCGCCCGTCAAAAAGAAAAGCCCCCGCAGCCCTTCGTCTTGCAGGATCGGCACCATCTCGGTCAGATTGTTCAGGAATCCGTCGTCGCAGGTCACCAGGGCCGCGCGCGGCGGAAGTTCGAACTGCTTGCGGCACCAGGCGAGCATTTCTTCCGGCGTAATTACGTTGTACTTTTTCTTAAGCAGACGCAACTGCTGGCGGAATACACCTGCGGTAATCAGGCAGCCGTCAAATCCCGGATCAATCGGCTGGTGCCCCTGCGGCAGAACCCCATGGTAGGTAATGACCGCAAGCCCGGGCGATGTGAGCGCGCCCAGATATCCCGTGCCCGCCAGGCAGGGATAAACGATCTGCTTCAGCAAAGGACTGACGAAACGCATAGTGCTTACTTCCTACTGTAATGCACCCCTCGGGCTCACTGCCAGACCTGATTGCTGTACACACCCCGCCGGAAAGCCAACCGGGTTCAGACCCCGATTATAGTCTCACTTCCATCGCCACCAACTGCGCGTACATTTTGAGAAGTCGCGGGAAGTTGCGGTCCCAATCCGCTCGCTGTTCCACGATGCCGCGGTTCCGCGCGGCGAACAGCGCCCGTTCCTCGGGGTTGAGGCGCGCAGCGCGCGACATCCGGTCGGCGAATTCCTTCACCGCACCCGGAGGGGCGAGCCATCCATTCTGCCCCTCCACCACCCACTCTCGGTTGGAAGGGAGATCCACCACCACCACCGGGAGGCCAGTGGACATCGCTTCCAGCAACGACACAGACGTGCCGTCCGCATGGGTGCAACTCACATAAGCGTCGGCTACGCGAAACCACTTCGCCATCTCCTGCCCGCTAACCACACCGGGGGTCCGAATGACCTGCGCGAGTCCATGAGTGGCGATGAATCCCTGAACCCAACCCGCTTCCGAACCCTTCCCCATCATTAGCAGGCGCAACGAAGGATTCAGCCGGTAGGCCCGGCGAAACGCCTCCAGCAGCACGTTGATGCCGTACAGGGGTTCCCAGGACCGGGTACTGATCAAAACCCGGGTTCCCGGTTCAGGCGTGAACTCGGCGGTCCCGGGCCGATCCCCGTCAGGTGAGAACGTGCCGATTCGGATGCCCCAGGGGAACTGCACAATCCGGTCATCCGGCAGGTCCGCCATCTCCTTGGCACGGGCGCGAACCGCATAGCAATCGCAGAAGAAGCCGTCGGCACCCCGAAGCGCCTGCTGGGTTGCCTGCTTCCACTTCGGCCCTCGGTCTGCATGGTAAAGAACATCCGACCCCCACGAAGTGAGCAGCCACGGATGAAAATTCGAAAGCGCTGTAACGTACCCGCTGCTGTGCGTAGGGCCGGCATGAATCAAGTCGGGCTGTATTTCCTGCAACCGATCCTGCAACTCGGGGAGAAATTCGGCGAACGCCGCCGGCTCGGCGCCTCGCTGAAGTCGCTGAGTGGTTCGAACCCAGCGCACACCCTCGGGGAGCCAATTTTCTGCCGGACCATCGGTTGTCGGATCAAGAAACCACACCTGCATTCCCGCAGCCGCCAGCTTTTCGAGAAACCGTCGGTTGTGGTCGGAGGCGTTGTCGGAAAAATACAAAACCTTCATTCCGGTTCCTCCTCCAGCCAGGACCATCGAAGATGTTCGCCTTGTGACAGATCGCGGATCAACCGTCGGCTCAGAACACGGCCCAAATCGAAGGGATTGACCGCCTCAGAAGGGGCTGGCCGCAGGGCCTCCAACATACCCTCTTGCAGGACCGTTCCGGCCTTCAGATCTGCTGTCGCCCTCAGGCAACGGCGCTGCAGGACCACCGTCTGGCGTTCGTTCTCGGCGACGAATTTTCGCGTCGACCCCAGTGCGTATTCCAGTTCCCGGGTCCGATCAACCATTTCCCGCCAGGTCGAAGGAGTCATCGAAAACGGGTGGTCGGGACCTTCCCGCGCGTTGTCATCGGTGAAGTGCTTTTCCACCACCCGCGCGCCGAGCGCGACCGCTCCCAGCACCGTGGCATGTCCCGGCGTATGGTCCGACAGTCCCAGCACAACTTCGGGAAACTGGGCGCGATACGTTTCCAACACCCGTAGGTGGAGGTGCCGGAAGTTCTCCGGACTGACGGTGTAGTTGGTGTTGCATTGCATCAGGACCAGATCGCGGTTGCTCCGCTGTATTTCGGCTACCGCGCGTTCGACATCCTCCAGTTCGGAGGCTCCCGTTGCCAGCAGCACGGGCTTGCCTTTGGAAGCCACCTTCTTCAGTAGCTCAGGCCAGGTGATGTCTCCCGAACCGATCTTGAACAGGCGTACGTACGGATCCAGCATGTCCACGGCCTCAAGGTCGTAGGGCGCGGAAAAATACTCAATGCCGTTGGCTTCACATTCACGCTTGAGAGAAGGAGTCCACTCCCAGGGCAAACTGGCTTCCCGGTAGACTTCAAACACGCTCTTCTTCCACTTGGACTGGTGCGAAAGCTGTTGCCCAAGGCTCTTGAAACCTTGATCGCTGACGATTTTTGGCGCTCGAAAATTCTGAAACTTGGCCGCGTCGGCACCAGCGCGTGCGCAAAGCCGGATCAGGACTTTCGCGCGCTCCAGATCCCCGTCGTGGTTGGCGGAGATATCCGCCACGAAGTACGTCGGATATTCCAGGCCAACTCGCTTGCTTCCCAGTTGGAGCGAGGGCAAACTCTGCGATGTCATAGCTGGGCCTCGCTCACTTGCCCCTTCGGCCGTCCCATGCGTCCGGCTGCTTGCAGTTGGGCGAACCGGAGTAGACCGGCATCCACGTCAGGCAGGGAGCAGTCTAACGCCGCACAGATTTTTCCCGTATTCAGGGAGGTGTTCCTGGGGCGGGGCGCCTTGAGGCTCGCGTCCGCCAGTCGCGCGGGGACCACTCTCGCCGGATCGAACCCGAACGTCAACGCGGTTCGCCGGGCAAACTCGTACTTACTCACCTGCTCCGAACCGGCGACGTGGTAGGTCCCCACCAGTTGATGGTCCAGCATCGCAAGCAGAACCCGCGCCAGGTCGTCGGCCAAGATGGGACAAAAAACGACATCTGCAAATCCAGGAACAACATTCCCGAGCATCAACTGCGCGAGTATCCACTCCGCCAGACTCTGCTTGGGCTGCCGATTCCACCCGTATAGGTTGACGCGGGCAATTGCCGCCAGCGGGTTCAGGGCCAACACCGCTTCTTCGCCTTGCAGTTTGGTCTGGGCGTAGACGTTGACCGGCCCAGGCAGGTCGGTTTCGCTGTAGTGGCCCGCCTCGCCATCAAACACGGAATCGGTCGAGACATAAAGCATCCGAGTACGAGCGAGTGCGGCGATCTCGGCTAGCCTGCCGGACGCGGCTACGTTGATGGCCTGCGCTGCCTCACGATGTTCCTGGCACCAGTCCACATTCGTTGCGGCGGCGCAGTGAATGATACTTGAAGGTTTGAATTCGGCGAGAACTCTGCGGGCTTCGGATTCCTCGGTTAGATCCACACTCACCAGCGCCGCACCCGCCAAGTCCACTCGATGGCGATGGTACACGCCCACCACCTCACGGCCCTGTTCCCGCGCCACCCCAACCAGGCTGGCGCCCAGCAAGCCGCTGGCCCCGGTGACGAGGATCATTTGGCGCGATCTCCTGCCTGCGGCAGCATCCGGGCTTCCTCACAAACCGGCGTAAGGCGGCGGTCTCTCATCACCCCTCGCGCAGACTCTTCTGCATCACAAAAGAATTCAACTCCACCAGCTTGGGATCGCGGTCGAGCAGATCGAGCACATCCCGCCAGAGAAAGTGGCCGTCGCTGCCCAGCCGCTCATAGACGGCGCGCACCAGCTGCAAGTCTTGCGGCGTATCGATCGTCCAGCGGTGGTGGCTGTAGTCTTTCTCTCCAGTCACCGACATTAGCCGAAATTTTTCCGGATGCTCGTAGAGGTACGCGGTCACGTGCGCTCTCTGGTAAGCCTGGTCCGCCTCGCGCCACGCCCGTTCCAAGGCCGAGACCGTGAAAACCTCCGTGTCCAGCCCTCGTGGGTAGGTTCGTTCCAGAACATTCGAAGCGTAATCGGGCTGCCCCGCCAGAAACTCAAGGACGGTCCGATCGCTTACTTGGGGATCGATCAATGGGCAATCCGAGGTAACGCGGACGACGAACGCTGCCCGGGCCTCCTTGGCCGCCCGGTAGTATCGATCGAGCACATCGTCTTCCTGACCGCGAAAGACCGACACCGACAGCCGCCCGCTCTCTTCCACAATCACATCGTCACGGGGCGAGTTCGTGGTGGCCACCAAAACTTCGTGGATAGTCTTGGCACGTTTCAAGCGCTCCACAACCCGCGCCAGGACGCTTTTTCCGCAAAGGTCGAGCAACACCTTGCCGACCAGCCGCGTGCTGCCCATGCGCGCTTGAACGATCGCCACGACCTTCAACCCGGAATTAGACGTCCAAGCACTCACTTGACACCCTGAGCGATGCGAGGGACCTATGTATCCTGTCTGCAGCGCACATTCCGCTCGGGAGAGCCACTGCGCCTGTCTAGGCTGAAACCCGCGACGGGACCGGCTGTTCCTCTGGTACTGCCAGTGCGACCAACTCCTGCAGTTCCCGATTTGTCAGCCACTGCTCGTTGCTGTCGCTGGCATAGCGGAATCCCTCCGGCATCGAACGCCCATTCACCCAGTTCTCCCGCCGCCACCACGGATGCGAAGGCTGAATCACGTAACGGTCTTCGACTTCGAGCGTGTTGCGCGCCTCGTCTTCCGACACCAGCACTTCGTGCAACTTTTCCCCCGGCCGGATGCCGATGGTCTCGATCTCGCACCCCGGCGCAATCGTTTCGGCCAGATCGACCAGCCGCATGCTCGGAATTTTTGGAACCAAGATCTCACCGCCGTGCATCTGTTCCAGCGAACTCACCACGAAGCGCACCCCCTGCTCCAGGGTCAGCCAGAATCGCGTCATGCGCGGGTCGGTAAGCGTGATGCGGCCGCGCCGCCGCTGCTCCAGAAATACCGGGATCACGCTCCCCCGACTTCCCACCACGTTGCCATAGCGGGCGCAACTGAACTTGGAATCCTGTGATCCGGCGTAGGCATTGGCCTGCACAAACATTTTTTCCGCGCACAGTTTCGTCGCCCCGTACAGGTTGATGGGATTGACCGCCTTGTCCGTACTCAATGCGATGACGCGCCGCACGCCCTGATTGATGGCCGCGTCGATCACGTTGCGCCCGCCCATGATGTTGGTTTGAATCGCCTCGAAAGGGTTGTACTCGCAGGCCGGCACCTGCTTCAGAGCGGCTGCGTGGACCACGATGGTGACGCCGGCAAAGGCCCGTTCCAATCTTCCCGCGTCCCGCACATCCCCAATGAAATACCGCAGGCTGGGGTGGTCAAGCCCCGCAGCACGCATTTCGTGCTGCTTAAGTTCATCCCGGCTGAGGATCACCAGTCGCTTCGGCCGGTATTCTCTCAGCATGAGTTCGACGAATTTTTTACCGAACGATCCGGTGCCGCCCGTGACCAGCACCGCCTGCTCTGCCCAATTCATGCATCCGCCGGACTGCAAAAGTTCCATCGTCCTTAGTCATGCAGGCGCGAAAAAGACGCCCTGCGCCGTCTTGTACTGCGGGAGTGCTGCCCTCCTCAAAATGACGAAGCGGCCACGTCTGGCTGGTTCTCGTTTGCGCTAGTATAGCGGACTTTGCCCGTGCCAGGCGCCAGTGGCAAAATTCGCCGATCGTTTTTTTCCGGCAATGCTAAAATGTCGAACGAACTCACCATTAAGGCGTGCGAACTGTTCCCTGCGCGACGAACCAGCCTCTTCGAACCGGGACTGCGTGGCATGGGTCGGGGTATGGGTGTGCTCCGGCCACTGAGCAAGTACAAAATCGCTGAGGAGTACGAATGGAATTCGGCCCCTTGATACGGGCGAACAGTTCCCTGGTTCGCGACATGCAGCCCAACCCGGGCTTCGATCTCGGCCGACCCGCAGGTCCGCACCTCTACCCTCAGCTTCCTCAGCACGAGTCGGCCATTGGCGAATACATCCGCATTCTCATCAAGCGAAAATGGCTGGTGGCAGCCTGCCTGGGCACGATTTTCTCCGTCGTCGCCATTGCCACGCTGCGCATGACGCCGGTCTATGAGGCCGGCGGCACCATCGAGATCAATAAACCGGACGCCAGCCTGAACTTTCAGAACTCCACCACTTTCAGCCTGGACTACTTCGACCCGACCGAACTGGAAACGGAAATCAAGATTCTGCAGAGCGACTTGCTCGCCCTCCAGGTGGTTCGCGAACTCAACCTTGACCGCCGGCCGGAATTTGGCGGAGGAATCGCTCCATCTTCGTCCCTCGAACTCGCGCCCGACCCCATGCAGGTCGATCCTTCCAGGGCTTCCGCCGCGCTGGGTGGATTCAGAAGCAGCCTCCGCGTCGCGCTGGTCCCCAACTCCCGCATTATCGAAGTACACTATCGCAGTTCCGATCCCCAGATGGCGGCCAACGTCGTCAACACCCTGATGACGACCTACGTCGAGAACAACTTCAAGGCGCGGTTCGAATCCACCATGCAGGCTTCGGGCTGGCTGGAAAAGCAGCTCGTCGACATGCAGATGAAGGTGGAGACCTCCCAGGAAAAGCTGGTGCGTTACCAGAAGGAACACGAAATCCTGGGCATCGATGAAAAGCAGAACATCATTACCTCCAAGCTCGACGAACTGAACAAAGCGCTCACCGCCGCCGAAAGCGAGCGTATGGACCGGGAGGCTCTTTATCGCATGGTGGAGTCCGGCGACCTGGACGCCATTGCCGGCAGCGCCGGTGGCACGACCGAGGCAGGCAGCTCGCAGTCGGCTTCGCAGTTGCTGGAGAGCCTGCGCTCGAAGCAGGCCGACATCAAGATCCAGGCGGCGGACCTCAGCACACAGTTCGGCCCTTCCTATCCCAAGCTGGCTCAGTTGAACAACCAGCTGAAGGAAGTCGATTCCCAGCTTCAGGCGGAGATGAAAAAGGTGGGCGCCAAGGTGCGCGCGCAATACATGACCGCCCTGCAGCGCGAAAACATGCTGCGCGACGCGCTCGAGAAACAGAAGCAGGAGGCCAACAAGCTTAACGAGAGCGCCATCACGTACAACCTGCTCAAGCGCGAATCCGAGACCTACCGCCAGCTCTACGAGGGGCTGTTGACCAAGCTGAAGGAAGCCGGCGTGACCGCCGGACTGAAGTCCAACAATTTCCGCATCGTCGACGGCGCCCGTCCCCCCAGCGCCCCCATCGAACCGAACGTCCCCCGGAACCTCTTGTTCGCCCTGGTCCTGGGGTCGGCCACGGGAATCGGCCTGGCGTTTCTGTTGGAAGGACTCGACAGCACCATCCGCACCACCGAACAAGCGCAAATGATTTCCGGCCTGGCTTCCTTGGGGATGATTCCCCTCGGATCCAAATCGGCGCGCGAGGGCCCGAATCCCAAGCGGCTGGTCATTGCGTCCTCTAATGAGGCGGTGGAGCTGATCACGCAAGTGCGGCCGCAGTCGCAGATGGCTGAGTCCTATCGCGCCCTGCGCACTTCGCTCCTGCTCTCCAATCTCGGATCCCCTCCGAAAGTCATCATGGTCACGAGCGCACTGCCCCAGGAAGGCAAGACGACGACCAGCATCAACTGTGCCGTCGTCCTGGCTCAAAAGGGAGTCCGCGTCCTTCTGATTGACGCCGACTTGCGCCGCCCCAGCATTCACAAGACCCTGGGCATGGGGCCGCGCTCCGGCCTGAGCAACGTATTGACGGGAAGCACCACCATCGAACAGGCCATCACGCGCACCGCGATTCTCCCCAACCTGTTCGTGCTCCCGGCCGGGACGCCGCCCCCCAACCCCGCTGAACTGCTGGCTTCGGCCAACATGAAAGACGTACTGGCCAAGCTGTGCGAACAGTATGACCACATCGTCGTCGACACCCCGCCGTCGCTCTCGGTCACAGACGCGGTCGTGCTTTCTCCCCGCGCCGATGCCGTCGTGCTCGTGATCCGCTCGGGCCAGACCACCAAGCAGGCCTTGCGCCGCTCGCGCGACCTTCTCGCGCAGGTCAATGCCAAGGTCGTTGGCGTGCTGCTGAATGCCGTGGACCTCAGCTCGCCCGACTACTACTACTATTACGAATATCAAGGCAAGTACGCGCGCTACTACCGCGATGAGGAAACCTCCGGAGACTCCCACGACGAGGAGGCAGAGCAAGTCGTGCCCCCGTCGTCCACCAGCGCTTAGCCGCGGGTCCGGGCCCATGGCATGAAGATCTCTTTTCACAGCACAGCGCGGAAGCGAACGGTGGGCGCGGTTGCGCTCCTGCTTGCCGCCCTCTACGTGGGCGAGGCCGCACGGGCGTTTGTCGCCTCCTGGCTGGCGGGACGGGTCGAGCTGACCAGCCTCCGATACGCCGCTCGCCTGGATCCCGGCAACGCCGACTACCGCAACCACCTCGGCCGCTACTACGACCTGGTGGCACGCGATCCTGCCACCGCCGTCGGTTATTACCAGGCTGCAGTCCAACTCAATCCGCACTCAGCCCGCTATTGGTTCGACCTGGCCAGCGCCTACCAGGTTCTGGGAGACACGCTCCACCAGACCGGAGCTCTCGAGCATGCCATCCAGGCCGACTCGATGACGCCAGACGTCGCCTGGGAGGCGGCCAACCTCTATCTGGTGCAGGGTGAAAACGACAAGGCGATGCGCGAATTCAGCGTTGTCCTGGCCAACGATCCCACTCTGGCCGGCAGCGCGATCCAATTCTGCTGGCGCATCAATCCCGACGTGGATTCCCTGCTGCGCGATGTGGTTCCCCACAGCGCCCCGGCGTACATCGCGTTCCTCGACTTGCTCACCACCAAGCATCAAACCGCTGGCTCGTTCAAAGTCTGGAGTGCGTTGATCGACACCCACCAGCCCTTCGAGTTGCGATATGTGTACGAATATCTGAAGTACCTGATTCAAAACAAGGAAGTTGACCAGGCGGTTCTGGCCTGGCAGCAGGCCGCCCCGCGCTTTGGCTTTTCCTCTTACCTGCCGACACCGGGCAATCTGATCGTGAACGGCACTTTCAGTCTGGACGTGCTCAACGGCGCCTTCGACTGGCAGTATCAGAAGCAGTCCGGTGTCGCGCTCACCCTCGATCCCAGTGACTTCCAGGCCGGACGGCGTTCGCTGCAGATCACCTTCGATGGTCCCGGAATCAGTGATGCCGGAATTTATCAATACGTCGCCGTGCAACCCAACACGGCATACGACTTCTCTGCCTACTACAAGAACGGAGAATTGGAAGGCGCGGGCGGCCCGCATCTCACCATTCAGGACATGTTCACCCAGGCCGTGTACTACGACAGCGACGAGTTGAAAGATGCAAGCTTCTGGAAGTCGATGGAAGGCGAATTCACCACCGGTGCGGACTGCAAGCTGGTGGTAGTGCACGTCCGGCGCATTCCGGCGGGAAGTCCGATCCGTGGTAAGCTCTGGATCGACACCCTTCGTCTGACCCGCAAGCCAGCTTAACCCCGCCGTGGGAAGGGATCTCGATCAACTGATGGCCTCGAATAACAAAGCGGAAAGCACGCGGTCGCAATTGTCGCTCCGGATGGGAAATATTCTGCTTTACGGTACTTTCGGATTGCTGATGTTTGGACCCCTCGCCTTCGGTGCGGTCGAACCCTGGTCTATCTTCATCCTGGAAACCGGTGCGGTGCTCCTGGTCCTGCTTTGGCTCGCCCAGCAATGGGTAAACGAAGAGCTTTCGTTGCTGGCAAACCCGCTGTTCATTCCCATGGCCGGGTTCGGCCTTCTGATTCTGCTGCAGATTTTTTTCCGCTCCAGCGCCTACCTGCACGACACCGTCTCTGAAGCCATGTTGTACGCGGCCTATGCCATGCTCTGTTTCCTGGCCAGTCAAGCCTTGCTGCGCAGTACGCAGGCCCGCCGGCTGGCCGTCATCCTGGCTCTCTACGGTTTCCTGATCGCCGCCCTCTCTCTGGTGCAGGGCGTTGCCCCCAACGGCAAGCTTTACTGGCTCCGTGAGCCCCGGCTTGGAGGCTGGATCTACGGTCCCTACGTCAACCACAACCACTACGCCGGATTGATGGAACTCCTTATCCCGATTCCCTTGATCATGTCGCTCACGCATCTGACGCATCAGCGGGAACGCATCGCTGCGGGAGTCGCCACCGCCGTGATGACCGGCACCGTATTCCTCTCCGGCTCGCGCGGCGGGATGCTGGCCGTGCTGGCGGAGTTCAGCATTCTCGCCACCTTGATCGCCCGCCGAAAAAAGGGCTCCCGCATGGCGGTCGGCGTGGCGGCGTTCGCCATCGTGCTGATCGGCCTGCTCAGCTGGCTGGGCGGAAAAGAACTTACCGCCCGCGTGACCAGCATTTCCGCCGAGACTCGGGGCGAGCTTTCCGGCGGCATGCGCCTCCACATCGACCGCGACGCTCTCATCGTGTTCCGCAGAAAACCCGTTCTGGGCTGGGGTTTGGGAACTTTCCCGGTGGTTTACCCGCAGTTCCGTTCGTTCTACACCAACTTCTTCGTGAACCAAGCCCACAACGATTACCTGCAACTGCTAGCCGAAACCGGAATTCTCGGCTTTGGCATGATGGTCTGGTTCCTCGTCTCGTTCTATCGCCACTCGATGCGCAAGATCGGCAACTGGACGTCGAGCGTGACCAGCGCCGTCAGCCTGGCCTGCATGCTGGGATGTACGGGAATCGTGGTGCACAGTTTCTTCGACTTCAACCTGCAGATCCCCGCCAACGCCGCACTGTTCTACGTCTTCTGCACGCTCGGAGCTGCACCTCCCCTGCTGCAACGCACCCGCAAACGAAAACCGGCAGAGCCCAGCACCGACGAAGATCTGCTGCCCGCCTCCGAAGTGGTCTGAGGGTTCGCTGCTCCGATTCCAAAGCGATTCCTGGAACAATCACGAAACCTACCCGGGGCGTCAAACATAAAGACGGCACGGGACGTGGTCTTCGGGTTCGCATGGAAAAGCAGTCCGCGGGTTCGAACCGGCCGGCGGAAATGCGACGACCGGGCTCGAGCGCTTGGGAAAGTGCACGAACCGCCGAGGGGTTCCACTCAGGACGTGAAAATCGGAGCAGAATCTAGGGAGTGGACGGGCTGGCGGGATTGTCATTCTTCACGAGCACCCAGGCAGCGATCCCAGCGACTGCAGCTGCACCAACTCCTACTGCAATCGGAGAATTCAGGGTTCCGCCTTCCGCGCCCGCGCTGGCTCCCGCGGCGCGCCTTTTGTTCTTCTTCTTGTTCTTGCTGTTCTTGTCGTTGTCAGGAACCGACTCGTCGCGCGTGGTTTCCTGGCCTTGCGCCAGCGTGAAGACTTCACTGCCGTCGGTGATCGTCAGATCGCCCTTCCGCGCGGCAATTCTCACCGTACCATTCACGTCGACTACGTTGAATTCCGTCCACGAAAATGAAGCCGGAGTGACTTTCACATCGCCGGCGGTTGTGGCCACTCCCTTCGAAGTGGAAACTGTGACCGCGCCGTGTTCGATCCGCACCGAAGCGGGCTCGAACTGCACCAGCGAATCCGCCAAGACGGTAATGGTTGACCCCGGCTGGTTGATGCTGGCCACCGAGTCTGAACGGGTCTGCAACAGGTCACCGGAAAAGATCGCAGAAGAAGGGCGAGGTACGTGAGCTCCGTTCACCCAGGCCGGTCCGTTGGTATAGAGCATCGCCGCATTGGAATCAGCGGCAAACATCGACAGGGGAAACAGGACCAGTAGCACGCAGCTAGCCACCTTGCGCAAGGCGAACCCGCCCATTCCCACGCTCCGTTAATAACTATTTTGGTAACTTGTTCTGAATCGTATCCCCCTCGCTGTTGCCCGTCAATGGCTTTTGTGCTTGCCGTCGGTGGAAAACTCATCCACCAGGACACGCCCACTCAAAGGCTCTAAGCCTGTTCGCAACTCATCGCCCACCGGCCCACCCCGTCCCACCACAGCAGTCTGAGCCACTCGTCGACCAGGGTTTTCGCCCACTGCCGGTGTTGCCACCAGCGGATACCGAACTGGGTGCCGTCATAGGTCGCGGCCACGGAAAACGGCTTCCCGGAAATCTCGCGCCGGAAGATGCTGAGCGCCCGCCGGGTATGAAATTCCGACGTGACGATCAGAACGCTCGTGCCACCTTCCCGGCTCAGGCACCTCTCCGCATCGTGGGGCTCATCTTCGGTCGAGAGCCCGGCAACCGGACAGATGCGCACCGACGCCGCTTCTAGCATTTCCTGCGCATACTTCTTTGCGAGTTGGACTTCGCTGGATCCGTAGAC
>Ga0209698_10006259_pt1 | contig 12685 bp, 9 predicted proteins | sample LitLauG_LLR_2012_FD_187203 | JGI IMG/M metagenome (GOLD analysis project Ga0209698, IMG submission 187203) | Freshwater sediment microbial communities from Pennsylvania, USA - Little Laurel Run_MetaG_LLR_2012 (SPAdes) (version 2) | ecosystem: Environmental > Aquatic > Freshwater > Creek >...
TGAACTCGAATTGCTGCAGATGCTGGAAATGTTTTTCGACCGGGCGATTTATTATGCCGCTGTGGGGTATGAAGAAGAGGTGGCCCGAGCGCCGCGTGAAGCCGGCATGCTCAGGGCCATCTAAAGGGGAGCAAATAAGGATGTCGATGTCATGGGAGATGGAATACAAGAAGCGGCTGAAGACGGCAGACGAAGCGCTGGCCTGTGTGAAGTCGGGCATGCGCGTCTACATTCAGCCAGGATGTGCCGAGCCTGAAACCTTGGTCGAGGCGCTCATGCGGCGAGCGCCCGACGTCTTCGACGTAGAAATCGTTCACATGATGACGATGGGCTGCGCGCCTTATGTGGCGCCGGAGATGGCGGGCCATTTCCGGCACAATGCGGTGTTCATCGGCGGGAATGTGCGGGAGGCCATCAACGACGGCCGCGCCGATTACACGCCTATCTATCTGAGCGAAATCGAGGGTCTGTTCGAAAGCGGGCAGATGCCCATCGATGTTGCGTTGATCGAAGTTTCCCCGCCGGATTCACACGGATTCTGCAGCTTCGGCGTGGGCGTTGACACCACGCTTACCGCCGCCAGAGTCGCTAAATACGTGGTCGCGCAGATTAACGACTACATGCCACGCACCTACGGCGACAGTTTCATCCACGTCGATGACATCGACGCGTTTGTCGAGTCCTCGCGGCCGCTGTGCGCGCTCAAAAAGCCCATCGTGACCGATTTACAGGTTGCCATTGCGCGCAACGTTGCTGGTCTCATTGAAGACGGGGCTGTCCTGCAGACTGGCATCGGCGGCATTCCGGACGCGGTGCTCCCCATGCTGATGGATCGGAAAGATCTTGGGGTCCACAGCGAACTGGTTTCCGACGGAGCCATTCCGCTGATTGAAGCCGGCGTGCTCACCGGCGCGCGCAAGAACTTCAAGCCCCGCAAGATCATTCTGGGATTCGCCCTCGGGACGAAGCGCTTGTTCGACTTCATGGACAACAATCCTATCTTCGAATTCCATCCGACGGCCTACACGAACGATCCCGGGCTAATTGCGCGCAACGACAAGATGGTGGCCATCAATTCGGCCATCCAGGTGGACCTCACCGGGCAGGTGTGCTCCGATTCGATCGGCAACCAGTTCTACAGCGGCATCGGGGGACAGGTGGATTTCCTGCGCGGAGCATCGCGATCGAAAGGTGGTAAGCCGATCATCGCGATCTCTTCCACGGCAAAGAAAGGCGCAATCTCGCGGATCGTACCTATGCTCGATCCTGGGGCGGGAGTGGTCACGTCGCGCGGCCTCGTCCGCTACATCGTGACTGAGTTTGGAGTGGCCTACCTGCATGGCAAGTCAATTCGTGAACGCGCCAAGGCGTTGATCGAGATCGCGCATCCCGACTTCCGTGCGGAGCTTTACGAGTATTGCGAAAAGACCAAGTGGTTGCAGAATCCTCATGCGGCGCAGACCGCAGTTACAGGCTAGAGAAAATAACGAGCTAGACAGATGAGGTGGCGAAGATGGCGGGCCCAGCGCGGGGTAAAGTGGCAATCGATGTTGAGGAGTGCAAAGGATGCGGGTTGTGCGTAGAGTCCTGCCCGCCCAAGTGTCTGGAACTCTCTCCTGAATTAAGCCATTACGGCGTGCATCCGGCGCACTACACCGGTCACGATTGCACCGGATGCGGCATCTGCTTCTATTGCTGTCCGGAACCTGGGGCGATCACCGTTTTCCGTCTGGCAGCTCCCCCCAAAGCGGCTCCCGCCCCGGTGCCGGCAGGAGGCGAACATGCGGCAGCTCTGTAAAGGCAACGTCGCCGTCATCAAGGGCGCAGTGCTTGCTGGATGCCGCGCCTACTACGGATATCCCATCACTCCGGCCAGCGAGGTCGCTGAAGCCGCAGCGCTCTATTTTCCCGAGGTCGGCGGAACATTCGTACAGGCCGAAAGCGAGACGGCCTCCATCAACATGGTGTACGGCGCCGCGTCCGCCGGACAACGCGTCATGACCGCTTCTTCCGGCCCGGGCCTTAGCCTGATGCAGGAAGGCATCTCTTATCTCGCCGGAGCGGAATTGCCTTGCGTGATCGTCGATGTAATGCGCGGTGGTCCGGGACTGGGTAATATCGCTCCCGAACAGAGCGACTATTTCGCCATGGTCAAGGGTGGAGGCCACGGCAATTACCGCAACTTCGTGGTAGCGCCAGCGTCGGTGCAGGAGATGGCGGATCTCACCGTCCTCGCCTTCGACTTGGCCGACAATTATCGCAATCCGGCCATCGTGCTGACTGACGGATTCGTTGGTCAGATGATGGAGCCGCTTGATCTGCAATACCGCGAGATCGTGCCTCCGCCGAAGCCGTGGGCGGTGCAGGGAACTGCCGGGACCCGCCAGAACATGATCAGTTCCATCTTCCTCGAGGCGGACGATCTGGAAGATCATCAACGCAAGATGGAAGCGAAGTACATTCGAGCCAAAGAGAAGGAAACACGGTGCGAACAGTACCGCACGGAAGACGCTGAATTGATCGTGGTCGGCTACGGCATCGTTTCGCGCGTGTTGCGCTCGGCGGTCGACGAAGCCCGTAAGCAGGGAATCAAAATCGGACTTTTCCGGCCGATCACGTTGTGGCCGTTCCCGTCGAACGAGTTGCGTGCAGCCGCTCTCCGCGCGGAGAAAGTGTTGGTCGTGGAACTGAGCAACGGGCAGATGGTGGAAGATGTCCGGCTCACGCTAGAGGGCAAGCGCCCGGTCGAGTTCTACGGACGCGTCGGCGGCAACGTGCCTGGTGTCGAGGAGTTGTTGGCCAAGATTGAAGAGCAGGTGCCGGCGGCAGTGTAGTGGTAGCGCCGGCATCCGTGCCGGCTGTCGCGAGGGCAACTTGCCCTCGCGCGCGGCGGCAAGATGCCGCCACGACAGCCGCCGAGACGGCGGCGCTACGGAGCACCGAACGAGGGCCTCATGGCAGAACAGACTGTAACTCTGGAAGAATCGAAAGTAACGAGCGAAAAATACGACGTCGTCCATCAGAAGCCTGAGACGTTTTACGGCGAGTACGAACGCAAGTCCGACCTGAAACATCAGACGCACTATTGCCCAGGGTGCGGCCACGGTGTGGCGCACAAATTGATCGCCGAGGCGCTGGAAGACCTCAAGCTGCAGGATCAGACTATTCTCGTCAGCCCGGTCGGGTGCTCTGTCTTTGCGTACTACTACTTCGACGTAGGGAACGTGCAGGTCGCGCACGGGCGTGCTCCCGCGGCCGCTACCGGACTGAAACGCGCTTGCCCTGACAAAATCGTGATTGCCTATCAGGGCGATGGCGACCTGGCTGCGATCGGCACCGCTGAGATTGTTCATGCCGCGAACCGCGGCGAGAAGATCAGCGTCTTCTTCGTCAACAACGCGATTTACGGCATGACCGGCGGGCAGATGGCGCCCACCACGCTGGTCGGCCAGCGCAGCACAACGTCTCCCTGGGGACGCCGCCCGGTGAACGAAGGCTTCCCGCTGCACATGGCCGAGATGCTCTCGTCGCTCGAGGCTCCGGTGTACATCGAGCGCGTCGCCCTGTCGGACAATAAGAACATCATGAAAGCGCGCCGCGCGGTCCGCAAGGCGCTGGAGTTGCAGCGCGACGGGGCTGGCTTTACCTTCGTGGAAATTCTTTCTCCCTGTCCGACGATCTGGGGGAAAGATCCGATCGAGGCGCGGAAGTGGGTGGCGGAGAAGATGATCCCGAACTTCCCGCTGAACGTGTTCCGCGACAAGAAAATAGAAATCCCCAATAACAACGTCCCGCCGCACAAGACTGTTGAAGAAATTGTCGAGGGCGAGCGCAAAGCCGCGCGCGAAGGCATGGTCCACGGACGCACGCATCACTTTCAGCATCTCGGTATCAAGATCGCCGGCTTTGGCGGCCAGGGAGTACTGCTGCTCGGCCAGCTTCTGGCGGAGATGGGCATGCGCGAAGGGTTGGAAGTGAGCTGGCTGCCCTCCTACGGCCCCGAGATGCGCTCCGGCAGCGCGCACTGCCACGTCTGCTTGTCAAAGGACCGCATCGGCACGCCCGTGCTCTCGCGGCCTGACGTGCTGATCGCGATGAACGAAATCTCGCTGCGCAAGTTCGCTTCGCAAATCGCGCCCGGCGGTACCGTTATCTACGGCCGCGAGCAATTGCCCGAGGATCTGACCTTCCCGAACGCGCAGGTCGTCTGCATCCCGGCGTCGGAAATCGCCGACAAGCTGGGCTCGGCAAAGGTCGCCAACGTCGTCATGATGGGAGCGCTGCTCGAAGAGACGGAATGCCTCTCGGCTGACACAGCGATGAAAGTGCTGGAAGCGAAGGTGAGGAATCAGGCGCTTCTCGAACTCGATCGCAAAGCGCTCGACGCGGGACGGCTGTATATCGACCACGCGGTGGCGATCGGTGCAGTGACCCAAGCCGACGGCTTCGCGCAGTAACTAATCCGTAGGGTGCCCCACCCTTGTCGCGGTTTTGGCGACAGGGTGGGGTTTTTGACTTTCAGTAGTCACGGAAATCGAAAGTCAAAACCCCCACCCTGTCCCTCCAAATAACGGAGGGACAAGGATGGGGCACCCTCCCCTCGATCTGTGATTCCAATCACAAAATCCGGTGACACCCGGCATACCCCAATTGTGCCTTCCGGGTGATCCTAAGAACGGGTGCAGGAGGTGTCGCATGGCGCTCGTAGAATCCCCGAACAACGCAATTGCAGATCGATCGGCGAACCCGTCCTCCTCACTTTCGGTGAAGAACGTCCTGTTCGCTACCGATTTCTCGGCCACTTCAGAAGCGGCGCTGCCCTACGCGACCGCCATCTGCCGCCGCTTCCGCAGTACGCTGCACATGGTTCACGTACTTTCGGAAGCCAGCCTGCTGATGATGACCGGCGGCGTGGACTACGTCAGCATGGGCACGATCTTCGAAGACGCCCACAACGAGGCGAAGGACAAGCTCGACCAGATCGCGGCGCACTTTGAAACCATCCCGCACCGCAACTACGTGCGGCACGGATTGGTCTGGAAGAATTTGGCGGCCATCATTGAAGAAAACGACATTGACCTGGTCGTCGTCGGCACGCACGGCCGGACTGGACTGGGCAAGCTGCTGCTCGGTTCGGTGGCGGAAGACATCTTGCGCCACGCTTCCTGCCCGGTGCTGACAGTCGGCCCCAAGGTTTGCGGACGGGCGAAGCTGCCGGCGTTTCAGAATCACGCGCACGATCTGGCTCCGGCGGAGCTGGAGCTGCGGCAGATCCTGTTCGCCACGAACTTCGCCGGCACCGCGCCACGGCTGGCGCAGGAGGCGGCGTGGCTGGCCGAGGAATTTCACGCCCGGCTTACACTCATGCACGTCATGGAGGATTACACCCGGCTCGGAAGTCGGCCTGAGCCCGTAGAAGCAAGTCTGCAGAGGCTGCGTGAACTGATTCCCCCCAAGACCGAGTTGCAATACATTCCCGAAACTCTGTTGGAATTCGGACATGCGCCCGAGCGAATCCTGAAGGCGGCGGAAGAGCGCGAAGCGGACATGATTATTCTAGGAGCGCGTGCATATTCCGAGGTCGGCTCAACCCATCTGCCCTGGTCGGCGGCACATCATGTCATCGCGCAGGCGCATTGCCCGGTGCTGACGATTCGAGAATAATTGGAGAGGTCTTATGTGGGGACAGCCGCCTTCGGCTGTCCGCGGAGCGAAGCTCCGCTTGGTTTCTTGCCGTCGCAATCCCGCTGCTGAGCGAGGAGCCGGGCTCCGCCCGGCGGACAGCCGAAGGCGGCTGTCCCCACATAAGAACCACGAACCGTGCGCTCCGGTTCTCCCGTCAACACTGCTCCGACCCAAAACGAAACTGCTTTGGAAACATTTGTGACGGGTATCACATTGACATTCTCCTCGTAGGCATATAATCGCCCTGTTACTCGCAAACCATTCATGGCACTCATACTCTCATCCCATAATTCATTCGCGAGCATGACGAGATATGCCCTCATACGTAGCAAAACCAATTCCCCCCAATCAGGACAAACGCTGGAAGCTGGTCGATGCCACCATGCGGCGTCAGGGCCAGCAGGCGCGCGGGCTGATTGAAACGCTGCACACGGTCCAAGAAGCGTTCGGATATCTGGACGAACAGGCGCTGCGTTACGTCGCCATGTCGTTGCGCGTGCCGCTGAGCCGGGCCTACGGCGTCGCCACTTTCTACCATTTCTTCACCCTGAAACCCGCGGGCGAACATACCTGTGTCATCTGCATGGGCACGGCGTGCTACATCAAGGGAGCGCCACAACTGCTGGATGCCGTCCAGCGCGACCTTGGCATCGCTCCCGGGGAGACCACCGCCGATAAGAAAGTCTCGCTGCTCACGGCTCGCTGCCTGGGCTCGTGCGGCCTGGCGCCAGCGGTGGTGTACGACCAGGAGGTGGCGGGAAAAGTAGGAGCCCCGGCCATCCGTGAGCACCTGAAGAAATGGACGACGCAACATGACGCCTGAAGAACTCGATCAGATTGCAGAAACCGAACGCGAGCAACAGAGCCTCTTCACCCAGAGGGTGAATGTGTGCGTGGCTGCCGGATGTCTCTCGTGCCAGAGCCAGTCGGTGAAGGATGCGCTCGACAAGGAAGTTGCCCAGCGCGGCACCAAAGACCACTGCCAGGTGAAGGGCGTGGGCTGCATGGGGCTGTGCTCTGAGGGCCCCTTGGTCTCGACCAACACCGGCGTGCTGTACAAAAAAGTCGAAGCCGCCGATGGCGCTGCCCTCATCGACAGCCTTGAAGGATCCCCGGTGTCGCGGCTGGTCTGCCCGACCGATGTTCCGTTCTTCCAGCGCCAGAAGAAGATCGTGCTGGAGAATTCTGGCGTCATCGATCCGGATCGCATTGAGGACTACATCGCCGCAAACGGCTATACCGCGCTGATCAAGGCGCTCACCGAGATGACGTCGCGGGAAGTGGTCGACGAGGTCACCAAGAGCGGCTTGCGGGGCCGCGGCGGTGCGGGATACCCCACCGGGCTGAAGTGGAGCACGGTCTCGAAATCGGTCGGCACGCAGAAGTACGTAATCTGCAACGCCGATGAAGGCGATCCAGGAGCGTTCATGGATCGCAGCGTGCTCGAAAGCGATCCACATCGAGTACTCGAAGGCATGCTGATCGCCGGATACGCTGTGGGCGCGACGGAAGCTTATATCTACGTGCGCGCCGAATATCCACTGGCGATCAAGCGGCTGCGCAATGCGATTCGCCAGGCCGAACGCATCGGATTGCTCGGCTCGGAGATCTGCGGAACTCGGTTCAGCTTCAAGATTGATGTTCGTCTCGGCGCCGGCGCCTTCGTATGCGGAGAAGAGACTGCGCTGATCGCTTCGGTCGAAGGCAAGCGCGGTACGCCGCGGCCGCGGCCGCCGTATCCGGCGATGGAGGGCCTGTTCGGCCAGCCGACATTAATTAACAACGTCGAGACCTTCGCCAATATCGCGCCCATTATCCGCAACGGCGGCGAGTGGTACGCGAACATCGGCACCGAGAAGAGCAAAGGCACGAAAGTTTTCGCGCTCGCTGGCCGCGTAGAAAATACCGGGCTTGTCGAAGTGCCGATGGGAATCTCCCTCCGCGAGATGGTCTTCGAAATCGGCGGAGGCGTTCCCGATGGCCGCAAGTTCAAGGCCGTGCAGACCGGCGGACCTTCCGGCGGTTGTCTGCCCTCGGAGTGCCTCGACATGCCCGTCGACTACGAGTCGCTGGCCAAAGCCGGATCGATCATGGGTTCGGGCGGCATGATCGTCATGGACGAAAGCTCGTGCATGGTCGATGTCGCCAAGTACTTCATGGACTTCTGCATGACCGAGTCGTGCGGCAAGTGCATCCCGTGCCGCGTGGGCACCTACCAGATGCACCGCATCCTGACCGCGATCGGCAATATGACCGCCACCGAGCAGGATTTGAAGTTGCTCGAAGAACTCTGCGACTTGCTCAAGCACACCAGCTTGTGCGGACTCGGGCAGTCGGCGCCGAATCCGGTGGTCAGCACATTAAAGTCATTTGCCGAGGAGTACCGGGCGCACATTCAGGATAAGAAGTGTCCCGCGGGAGTATGCGGGCAGCCTGTGGGAGAAACCGTATGAGACAGGTCCCCACCGTTAAAACGCTGAAGATCAACGGCCGCGACTTGAGCGGACGCCAGGAAGAAACCATTCTCGACGTCGCCCGGCAGAACGGCATCTTCATTCCGCGTCTGTGCGAGATGGACGGTCTGTCCGACGTTGGCGCCTGCCGCCTGTGCCTGGTCGAGATCAAGGGCCAGAACAAGCTCCTTCCCGCCTGTGTTACCGCGGTCGAAGAGGGAATGGAAGTCACGACCGACTCCGAGCGCCTGCAGAACTACCGCCGCATGATTCTCGAGTTGCTCTTCACCGAGCGCAATCACGTCTGCTCGGTGTGCGTCTCAAACGGCCACTGCGAAATGCAGAATCTGGCGCAGCGGCTGGGAATCACACACGTTCACTTCCCGTATCGCTATCCCAAAGAGGATGTCGACGCCTCGCACGAGCGCTTCGTCATCGATCACAACCGCTGCATCCTGTGCACGCGGTGCGTGCGTGTCTGCGACGAGATCGAAGGCGCGCATACGTGGGATGTGATGGGCCGCGGCATCGAAGCGAAAGTCATCACTGACTTGAATGAACCGTGGGGATCGTCGGAAACCTGCACCACCTGCGGCAAGTGCGTGCATGTGTGCCCGACCGGGGCGCTGTCTGAAAAAGGACGCTCCGTCGCCGAGATGATGAAACGCCGCCAGTTCCTGCCCTATCTGACGATGATGCGGAAGGAGAACGAATGAGTGTGGAAGAGAAAGACCTTGAACCACGAAGGGCACGAAGGTTCACGAAGGACTTCGTGCGCAGGGGTTTCCTTCGTGTGACTTCGTGTCCTTTGTGGTGAATGAATTGGGTCCAATGAATAAAAAGCGAATCGCTACCGTATGGCTCGACGGCTGTTCCGGCTGCCACATGTCATTTCTCGACATGGACGAGCGCCTGCTGGACATCGCCGCCGTTGCCGATCTGGTGTACAGCCCGCTGGTGGATGCCAAGGAGTTTCCCGAAAAGGTCGACGTTACTCTGGTCGAAGGCGCCGTCAGCAGTGAAGAGGATCTCCACAAGATCAAGATCGTGCGTGAGCGCACGAAGATTCTGGTCTCGCTGGGCGACTGCGCGGTTACCGCCAATGTGCCAGGGATGCGAAATTCGTTTGGCACGAAGGCTGTCTACGACCGGGCCTATCGCGAGAACGTGACGTTCGATCCCGGCATTCCAAACCAGGTCGTGCCGGCGCTGCTGCCCACATCGCGCCCGGTACACGAATTCGTGAATGTCGATGTGTTCGTTCCCGGCTGCCCGCCGTCGGCCGACACGATTCATTACGTAGTGACGGAACTACTTGCAGGCCGCAATCCGGACGTGGGATCGAAAACGCGATTTGGATCGTAGGTGAACCATCGAATGATTCGCGCGAGGTTAGATCGATTTGAATTGGGTATCGCAGTCTTGAAAGGGCACGCCTTCAGGCGTGCCGCAAAGGGCAAGAAGAACTCGGCTTTAGCCGCTGAGGTGGTGGCTCCCTCAGCGCCTAAAAGGCGGCATTGATTTTGCCTTTGATCGGCGCGGCTGAAGCCGCACCCTTGCAGATCCACCAAAGAGCCAGAAGCTAGAAGCCAGGAGCCAGTACTCGTGAAGCAGGAAAGTACTATCGTCATCGATCCGGTGACGCGCATCGAAGGCCACTCCAAGATCACGCTGCATCTCAACGAAGACGGCCGCGTCGAGGACGCGCGCTTCCACGTCACGCAGTTTCGCGGCTTCGAGAAGCTGTGCGAAGGCCGCCCGTTCTACGAGATGCCGTCGCTCATGGCGCGCATCTGCGGGATCTGCCCCGTCAGCCATCTGATCGCATCAGCCAAGGCCTGCGACTCGTTGCTCGCAGTTCGCATCCCTCCCACTGCCGACAAGCTGCGCCGCATCTTCGGACTCGCTCAGGTTACTCAATCGCACGCTCTCAGCCTCTTCCATCTATCGTCCCCGGACCTCCTGTTCGGTATGGACGCCGATCCCGCGAAGAGTAATATCTTCGGCGTGGCCGAGGCGAATCGCGAGCTTGCCCTGGACGGCATACGCCTGCGCCAATTCGGACAGAAGATCATCGAGCGCCTGGGCGGGAAGCGCATTCACCCGGCCTGGGTGGTTCCGGGCGGAGTCAGCGAGCCGCTGAGTGAAGCCAATCGCGATGCCATCCTGCAGTCGCTGCCCGACGCTCTCGCCATCGCCGAGCGCACGCTCGAATGGTTCAAAGGAACGATGGAGCGATTCCGCGAAGAGATCTCGACCTTCGGCAACTTTCCCACGATGTTCATGGGCATCGTGAAGAAGGATAACGGGCTCACGTTCTACGGAGGAAAGCTGCGCATCGTCGACGCCTCAGGTCACGTCGTTGCCGACGATCTGGATCCCACAAACTACTCCGATTACATCGGCGAGAAGGTCGAGCCGTGGAGCTACTTGAAATCGACTTACTACAAGCCCAAGGGATTTCCCGACGGCGTGTATCGCGTGGGGCCTTTGGCTCGGTTGAACGTCGCTGACCGCTGCGGCACCCAGCGCGCCGACCAGGAACTGGCCGAGTTCCACGAACTGCAGCGCACCGCCGTGCTGAGTTCGTTCCACTACCATCACGCACGGCTGATCGAGATTCTGTATTGCATCGAACGGCTGGAGCAGTTGCTCAACGATCCCGAGATTCTGTCCAAGCACGTGCGCGCCGTGGCCCGGCCCAATGCTCTCGAAGGCGTGGGCGCGTGCGAAGCTCCCCGCGGTACACTCTTCCACCACTACAAAATCGACGAGCATGGATTAATCCGCTGGGTGAACCTTATCATCGCCACCGGCCATAACAATCTGGCGATGAACCGCAGCGTGCTGCAAGTCGCCAAGCATTTCGTGCACGGTCGCCGCCTGACCCCGGGCATGCTCAACCGCGTGGAAGCGGTGATCCGCTGCTATGATCCGTGCCTGAGCTGCTCGACGCACGCGATGGGACAGATGCCGCTTCGGATCCAGCTGATAAGCCCCGAGGGCGATGTGCTGGATGAAGTCGCGAACTGATGGTGTTTTTCGCAACTCTAAGGGATGTCATCCAGAGCGGCGGCGAAGCCGACGCGAGGGACCATACGTCCGCCGAACACGCGATGCAGCGGACGGGAATGCCAGCGCCTTATGCAGCGTCACGTCCCCGCATACGGTGGTGGCACGGATGAGGCCGTAAGGTTCCTCGGAGGGCTGTCGCTCCCCTCGGAATGACATCGTTATAGGTTGGTTCCTGTGCACATGCCCCACGTCCTCATCGTCGCTTACGGAAATCCGATGCGCTCCGATGACGGCGTCGCTTGGCGCGCGGCCGATGCGCTCGCGGCCATCTTCCCCGAATCCGAGGTCGACATCTATCATCTGCATCAGCTGACGCCGGAATTGGCCGACACTGTCCGCAACTATCGGTGCGTCATCTTCGTCGATGCGGCCACGTGCGATGCAGCCCTGAACAAGCCGGGCATGATTCGGGTCGAAGAAATTCGCGGCCACACCAGCGAGCCTGCGTCCTTCTCACACGTCCTCTCTCCGAGGAAGGTTCTCGATCTGGCCGCTCAACTCTACGGTGCAAGCCCGACAGCGTTCGTAATCACCGTCGCGGGAGATAACTTTAACCACGGTGATTCTCTTTCTCCGTTGATCGCGGCGGTTCTTCCGGAGTTGGTTGCACAGATTGCGGAATTGGTGGAACAGAACTTATCAAGGGCATAAACCACGAAGGACACGAAGTAGCACGAAGGGATTTCGCTTCGGATTCCTTCATGTACCGCAGCCTGCCCTGAGCGTAGTCGAAGGGTGACCTTTGTGGTTGATGGTGTTTGCGGAAGCTTAGAATGAATCGGCATGCCAGTCGCGTCTAAACCTGCGACGCAACGCCTTCGTATAACGTTGCGCGGCGCCGTGCAGGGTGTCGGTTTTAGGCCCTTTGTTTACCGTCTTGCCACCGAACTGTCCCTGACCGGGTGGGTGCTGAACTCCTCCGCCGGACTTGTGGTGGAAGTCGAGGGCGCTCCTGACGAACTGCGACAGTTCGAGCAGCGGATCGAGGGCGAACGGCCGAAAGCCTCCGTTGTCACGGTGCGCGAGTCGGAGTGGATCCCCGCGCAGGGATCGACGAAATTCGAGATTCACCACAGCGACACGGACTCAGCGAAGTCAGTCAATGTTCTCCCGGATCTCGCGACGTGCGCCGATTGTAGCGCCGAACTCTTTGATCCCGCCAACCGGCGATTTCAATATCCCTTCACCAACTGCACCAACTGCGGACCGCGCTACACGATTGTCGTTGATATTCCCTACGACCGTCCCAACACGACGATGCGGGAGTTCGTATTGTGCCCGGCGTGCCGCGAGGAGTACGAGAATCAAGCGAACCGCCGCTTTCATGCGCAGCCCAATGCGTGCCCGGCCTGCGGGCCGAAGCTCGATGGCACGATCGCAGACACCGCCGCCGCGCTGCGCCGAGGAGAAATCGTCGGGCTGAAAGGCGTCGGTGGATTCCAGCTTCTGGTCGATGCGCGTCAGGCCGCGGC
>Ga0209698_10006260_pt1 | contig 12684 bp, 9 predicted proteins | sample LitLauG_LLR_2012_FD_187203 | JGI IMG/M metagenome (GOLD analysis project Ga0209698, IMG submission 187203) | Freshwater sediment microbial communities from Pennsylvania, USA - Little Laurel Run_MetaG_LLR_2012 (SPAdes) (version 2) | ecosystem: Environmental > Aquatic > Freshwater > Creek >...
AGCGCACGGAGAACTGGCGGCCTACGATGCCGCGATCGACGCCATCCGGAAGAGTGCGCTTGCGTATGAAGCGGACTCGACCGGCACCCAGGTACGGCGGGGCGAAATGCTGGCCTGGGTCGCCTTCGCCGATGGCAACATCGACGAAGCGACGCGGCAGATGCGGCAAGCCGCGGATCTGCAGGACCGCGTCGGCCAGTCCGAAGTCGATATCCCGGCGCGGGAAATGCTTGCCGACATATTGCTCGAGGCAGGACGGCCCGCGGATGCGCTCGTCGAATACAAGGCATCGATGAAATCGAGTCCAAACCGTTTCAATGCTTTGTTCAGTGCCGGCAAGGCCGCCGAAGCCGCTGGCGACAAGGCCGATGCACGCCACTATTTCGAGGCGGTGCTCAAGCTCATTCCGCGCGCATCAGCGTCAGCGCGGCCGGAAGTTGGTTATGCAAGATCGTTCCTCGCAAAGGGCGCATGAGCGCGGCGCCCGCACCCTAGAAACCTGCCAGGGCCTTGACCGTGGGCCATTGGCGCCGGCTGATGGGCAGGCGCTCGTCCATGTCGCGCAGCAGAATTTCCCAATGCCCTTCGGGCGCCTCGCCCTCGCCCTCGGGCCGGCCCTTCACCCGCTGGAAACCCGCGATGAAGGCCCGCGCCACCAGCGCATTGCGATGGATGCGAACGAACCTCTCACCGAACTCTGCCTCCAGGGCCGTCAACGACTCCTCGGTGAGGTACTCGCGCGCCTGCGTCCGTATGGTGACGTATTTGAGCTCCGCGCGCAGATAGACGATATCGGTCACGGGAACCAGCACCAGCCGGCCGCGCTCGGCAACACTGATCTGGGTGCGCGTGCTGCCCAGGTCACGCGCCACTTCGTCGAGCCGCGGCTCGCGGGCCGCCACACGTCCGGCACGCAGCAGGGCCGCCAGCAGGCGCTCGGCGCGTACCGGCTTGAGCAGATAGTCCAGCGCCTGGACCTCGAAGGCCTTGAGGGCATGCTCGTCGAACGCCGTGACGAAGATGATGGCCGGCGGCGCCTCGAGCTGGGCAAGGTGCCGCGCGACTTCGATGCCGCTCATGTCCGGCATGGCGATGTCGAGCAGGACCACGTCGGGCTTGAGCCGCGCAGCCGCTTCCAGGCCGGCAATACCGCCGTCGGCCATGCCCACCACGGTAAGCGGCAGTTGTGCCGCGCAATCGCCCAGCAGCTGCCCCATCCGGGTCCGCGCCGGAGGTTCGTCGTCCACCACCAGGATCTTGAGCACGATGTCTGCCTCTGGGTGTCTTGGCTTGCGCGCGGGGACTTGCAGGCTCAGCCCGCCGCCTTGGTTTCCACGGGCACGGTCAAGGTCAGCTCGAAACGCTCGCGCCGCACATGCGTCACCAGGCTGGCCTCGAGATCGTATATCAGCGCGAGGCGACCGCGGATATTGTTCAGCCCGATCTGGTTGCCTTCACGCTGCACGGGCTCGCGGGCGATGGGATTGCTGACATATATTTCCAGCTTGAAGCCCTGCTGCCGCACGCGCACTTCGATATCGCAGCTACCCGCGAGCCGCTCGGCCCCATAGCGGACCGCGTTTTCGATGATGGGCTGCAGCAGCAATTGCGGCACGCGTGCGCGCGGGTGCACGGCGCCAATGTTCCACTGTATGCGCAGCCGGTCGCCCAGGCGCGTCTGCTCGATTTCAACGTAGCGGCGGCACAGATCGAGCTCCTGCTCGAGCGGCACCAGGCGCTTGACATCCCCCATCACAGCGCGGAAGAGCTCGGCGACGCTCTCGAGCATGCGCTCGGCGCGCAGCGGGTCCTCGCGGATCACGGCCAGCACGGCGTTGAGGCTGTTGAACAGGAAGTGCGGGCGGATGCGCGATTGCAGTGCCTGGAACTTGGCCTCATCGATAGCCGGCGAATGGGCCTGGGCACGCAGTTCCAGGTAATGCTGCGCCAGTGCCCCACCCAGCAGGCCCAGGCCGCCGGCGAGCACATCCGGGCGCATGCCGAGGAACATGCCCGCGGCCGGCCCGATGGCCAGGCGGTTGATGATGACAGCGGCAAGCGCCGGTACCAGCCAGGCCAGCATCCGCTGGACCGCGGGCGCTGCGCGCAACTGCAGGCGCCCCAGCAGGCACCAGGCCAGCAGCGTGAGCAGCGTCGTCGGTTCGACGACCGCGGCAAGATCGAGGAAGGCTGCGGAATACTGCTGGGCCGCCGGTCCCGCGTCGGCGGCGCGCGAGCCCAGGGCTGCAACGGCAAGCGCGACATTGACCCCCACGCCAACGCGCAGAACCGTTCCGGCATTGCAACCGTCGGGAATATAGGAGTGGGTGTCGGGCACGGAGAGGGATTATCCATGGTTTGGCGCCGCGGCCCACGGCCCCTCAAGGGCACGCGCTAGAATTTCATCATGAAGAAAAATCCCTCGGCGTCCGCGGCGCCGACTGCTGCCACCCCCGCTGCACCCTCGGCGGCCGCCGCTATGGCCGCATCCTCGGTGGCTGACGCCATCGCCGCTGCCACCCCTGCTTCCGGGGCGGCACCGGCCGGCGGCTCCTCGTCCCTCCATGCCAAGCAGGATGCGTGGTCCGGGCGGTTCTCGGAGCCCGTGGCCGACTTTGTCCTGCGCTATACGGCCAGCGTCGACTTTGACCAGCGGCTTGCGCTGCACGATATTGCCGGCTCACTCGCGCACGCGGCCATGCTCGCCCGTGCGGGGGTGATCAGCGCGGCCGATCTTGCGGCCATCGAGGCCGGGCTGGGCCGGGTTCGCGAGGAAATCGCGGGCGGAACCTTCCAGTGGCGGCTTGACCTCGAGGACGTGCACCTCAATATCGAGGCTCGTCTCACCGAGCTGGTGGGCGAAGCCGGCAAGCGCCTGCACACGGGCCGCTCGCGCAACGACCAGGTTGCCACCGACGTGCGCCTGTTTCTGCGCGCCGAGATCGACCGCAGCCTCCTCGAGTTGCGGCGGCTGCAGGCAGCGCTGGTTGAACTGGCCGCGTCGCACGTGGCGACCGTCATGCCGGGCTTCACCCACTTGCAGGTGGCCCAGCCCGTGGTTTTTGGCCACCACCTCCTGGCTTATGTGGAAATGCTGGAGCGCGACGCCGAGCGCCTGACCCAGACACGGGCGCGCGTCAACCGCCTGCCGCTGGGCGCCGCGGCGCTGGCCGGCACCACCTATCCCATCGACCGCGATTTCGTGGCCCGGCAACTGGGTTTCGACGGGGTGTGCCGCAACTCCATGGACGCCGTGTCCGACCGGGACTTCGCCGTGGAATTTTGCGCGGCGGCCGCACTGGCCATGGTGCACCTGTCGCGCTTTGCCGAAGAGCTGGTCCTGTGGGTCAGCCCGCGCTTCGGGTTCATCGACCTGCCCGACCGGTTCACGACCGGCTCGTCGATCATGCCGCAAAAGCGCAATCCCGACGTGCCCGAACTGGCACGGGGCAAGGCCGGCCGGGTCGTGGGCAGCCTCGTCTCGCTGCTGATGCTCGTCAAGGGCCAGCCGCTGGCCTACAACAAGGACAACCAGGAAGATAAGGAACCGCTATTTGATGCGGTGGACACCTTGCGCGACACGCTGCACGCTTTCGCCGAACTCGTTCCCGGCATCGTCGTGCATGCCGACGCCATGCGGGCGGCAGCGCAGCAGGGTTTTGCCACGGCCACGGACCTCGCCGATTATCTGGTGCGCCGGGGCATGGCGTTTCGCGACGCGCACGAGGCCGTAGGCCGCGCGGTGCGGCGCGCGGCAGAACTGCGTTGCGAACTCGAGGCCCTGCCGCTGGAGGAACTGCGCAGCTTCGCGCCGGGCATCGACATCGGCGCCGCAGCGCTGTCGGCCATCACCCTCGAGGGATCGGTGGCCGCGCGCAACCATGTGGGCGGAACCGCACCCGCGCAGGTCACTGCGCAAGTAGCGTGGTGGCGGGAACACTTGTCCGCGCCTGCTCTTTAGTCCCCTATCCCGCTTTAGTCCCCTCTCCCGCTTGCGGGAGAGGGTTAGGGTGAGGGTCCGGGCCCTGCAACCACCCTCACCCCAGCCCTCTCCCGCAAGCGGGAGAGGGTGAAGCCATCAAGCCCCGCCCACCGTCAGCTTGTCGATCAGCACGGACCCCGTGTTCTTGCTGCCGCGGTTGATGGTGTCGGCTCCCACGGCAACGATGCCGCTGAAAATATCGCGCAGATTGCCGGCGATGGTGATCTCTTCCACCGGATAGGCGATCACGCCGTTTTCCACCCAGAAGCCGCTGGCGCCGCGTGAATAATCGCCGTTGACGTAGTCGACTCCCATGCCGATGAGTTCGGTCACCAGCAGGCCGGTGCCCAGCTTGCGCAGCATCGCCGCGAAACTGTCGCCGGGCTGCGTCAGGGAGGAGCGCAGGGTGAGGTTGTGCGCGCCGCCGGCGTTGCCGGTCGACTTCATGCCCAGCTTGCGCGCCGAGTAGCACGAGAGGAAATAGCCCTGCAGCACCCCGCTGGCCACCACGTCACGGGCATGGCCGCGCACGCCCTCCTCGTCAAACGCACCCGATCCCATGGCGCGGCGAATATAGGGATCTTCGCGCACCGTCACGTGGTCCGGAAAGATCTTCTTGCCCAGGCTGTCGACAAGAAACGTCGCCTTGCGGTAGAGCGCGCCGCCGCTGGTCGCCTGTACGAGGTTGCCCAGCAAGCCACAGGCCACCGGTGCTTCGAGCAGCACCGGGCACTGCCGCGTCGCAAGCTTGCGGGCCTGCAGGCGGGCCAGCGCACGCTGCGCGGCATAGCGCCCCAACGCGTCCGGATCGGCCAGGTCGGCCGCGACGCGGGTCGATGAATACCAGTCATCGCGCTGCATGCCACCGCGGCCGCGGGCGATGGGAGAGACCGAAATGGAATGGCGCGACTGCGGGTAGCCGCCGATGAAGCCGCGCGAGTTGGCCAGCACGAACTGGTCGCAACCCGTGTGCACGTTGGCGCCCTCGGAGTTGACGATCTGCTTGCTGACCGCAAAGGCCGCAGCCTCGGCCTTCTGGGCCAGGGCAATGGCCTGGTCGGAATCCAGGAGCCAGGGATGGAACAGGTCCAGGTCGATGGGATTGCGCTCGAACTCGTCGTCATCGGGCAGACCGGCGGCATCGTCAATGGCCGTGTACCGGGCAATGTCATACGCGGCCTGCACGGCCTGACGGATGGCAGCCAGGGAAAAATCCGAGGTCGACGAATGGCCGCGGCGCTGGCCCAGATAGACTGTGATTCCCAAGCCCTTGTCGCGGGTGTTTTCTATGGTCTCCACTTGCATCTTGCGGGTCGTGACCGACAGGCCGGTGGACTCGCTGGCCTCGCACACGCAATCGCTGGCGCCCAGCGTTCGGGCATGGGCAAGCACTTCGAGGGCCAGTTCGCGCAGCCGGCTGTCGGGAATGGAAAAGGGGGAACCCGCGAGTGTCATCGGTAGGGGGAGTCGGGGCCAGGCCCGCTCGGTGGAATTTGGAGGACCGCTATCATAGCTGCCAGCGCTCGCGGCCTTGGCCCCGGAGCCCAACGCCGCCCCCGCCGCTCGCGCACCCCGATTCCGCCACCTGACAGGCAACGTCCTTGAATGACATCCCCGGCACCGCCGACGACCGCCCGCCCAGCAAGAGCCATCTCAAGCGCGAGATGCACGCCCGCCAGGCCCTGGGCAAGAAGCTGGTCGACCTGAACAACGCGCAGCTGGCGCGCCTGGACCTGTCCGAGGGCCTGCTCGCCGCCATTCGCGAGACCCAGCGCATCAGCGGCCATGAGGCCCGGCGGCGGCAGCTGCAATACGTCGGCAAGCTGATGCGCGACGTCGATTTTGCCGCCTTGCAGGCGGCGTACGACGATCTCATGGGTGCCACGCGCGAATCGGTGGCCCTCATGCACCGGAGCGAGACGCTGCGCGACGAACTCCTGGAGGACGATGGCGCGCTGGGCGATTTCATCGCGCAGCATCCCGGCATCGATATCCAGTGGCTGCGCGCCAAGGTACGGGCGGCGCGGCAGGAGCGCAGCGCCGGACGGCCGCCGCGCCACGTGCGCGAGCTCTATCGCTGGCTCTACGCGGAGCTCAAGGGCACGGCGCACGGAGAATCGCGCGAATTGCTGGATACGGACGAGTCCGAGGGACACCCGGATGACGATGCGCCGGGAGAGGAAGATCTGCGATGACGGCAGCGGCGCGCAGCCACCCGGACGAGTTGCTCGTAGGCCTCGTGTCCGTTTCCGACCGGGCCAGCGCCGGTGTCTACCAGGACCTGGGCCTGCCCGGCCTGCAGCAGTGGCTGGGACGCGCACTGCGCTCCCCGTGGCGCAGCTTCGAGAAGCTGGTCGCCGATGAAACTACGGCAATTGAAAGCGCGCTGATCGAACTCGTGGACGGCTGCGGTTGCGACCTGGTGCTCACCACCGGCGGCACCGGGCCGGCGCGGCGCGATGTCACACCGGAAGCGACCCTGGCCATTGCCACCCGCGAGATGCCCGGCTTCGGCGAACAGATGCGGCGCATCTCGCTGTCTTTTGTTCCAACGGCAATCCTGTCGCGGCAGGTGGGCGTGTTGCGCGAAATCAGCCGCGACGGACGCAACCACGCCGCGCTCATCTTGAACCTTCCGGGGCAGCCCAAGGCCATTGCCGAAACGCTCGAAGGCCTGCGCGACGAACAGGGGAAGCTTGTCGTTCCGGGGATCTTCGCAGCGGTTCCCTACTGCATACAATTGATCGGCGGACCGTACGTGGAGACCCACCCGGAAGTGGTGGTGGCGCATCGGCCGAAGACGGCGATCCGCGCGTCCTGACGCAAGCTCCTGCTACAAGCTCTTGCTACAAGCTCCTGCTGCAGGGTCCTGCTGCAAGCCGCTGCCGCAAGCCGCTGCACAAGCCCCTGGGGCAGGCGCCCGCGGCAAGCAAGGGCGCTTCGGGCGGGACTACGCGGCCCTGCCCACCCCCGCCGCCGGCGCCTCGCTGGCGAGGTCGATCATCGGCGCAAACACGGCCTGATTGCCGCCCGCGGTCTTGGCCTCGTACATGGCACGGTCGGCAAGGCTGAGCAGCCAGGTGGGTTCGCGGCCCTGTTCGCTCGCCAGGGCGATGCCCACGCTGGCCGACAACATTTCATCGTGGCGGCCGGCAACTCGCACCGAGCGCGCGACCTCGTCGAGGACACGCTGCGTGATCGCCTCGATATCGCGGCGCGTTCCCGCGTCCGGAATCAGCAGCGCGAATTCATCGCCGCCATAGCGCGCCACCGTGTCCTGGGGGCGCACGACCCGCTGCAACCGGCGCGCCATCTCCTGGAGAACCTCGTCGCCGGCCTGGTGGCCAAAGCGGTCGTTGATCTGCTTGAAACGGTCCAGGTCGATCACCACGATGGCGCAACCCGAGTTGCGCAGCGCGCTGGTGGCCAGGGCGGCACGGGCGCGCTCGGCAAAGAGGCGCCGGTTCGCTAGGCCCGTGAGTTCGTCGTGCCGCGCATCGAAGAGCGCGTGGGCTTCGCGGCGCCGTATGGAGTCGATATCGGCAAGCGCCGCCACGTATTCGCCCTGGTCGATGGAGCGCAGCGTGAGCTGGCACCATACCGTGTGATCGTCGTCGTCCGTGCGCGAGCGGCGCAGCTTGATTTCGCGCACGACGGCCTGATCCGACAGGGCCGCGCGATCGGCGGCCGCCATGGCAGCCGACCACTCGGCGTGATCGGCGAAGATCTCGACGATGCGCATGCCCTGCAGTTCGCCTGCCGTGCGCTGGAGCAGTTGCAGGAACGCCTCGTTGCAGCGCGACACTGCGCCGTCGCGCAGTACGGCAAGCGCCTGGCCCGCCGAGTCGAGCACGGTGCGCTCCACGCGCAGCGCCTCGGCCAGGCTGGCTTCACGCTGCTTGAGCATGGTCAGATCGACCATCATGCCCACGGCACCGGCAAAAGCGCCGTTGTTGGACGACAGGGCAACGGCGCTCACGGCTACCACGATGTGCCGGCCATCCTTGGTGACGTGCGCCATCTCGACGTCACGCATGACCTTGCCTTCGCGCAGCGCCACCAGGGCGCGGCGCGCCGCGGTCTGGTCGGAGGCCGGATTGAGCAGGACGCCCATGGAGATGCCCACCAGGTCCTCGACCGCGTAGCCATACAACTCGCGGCACGCGCGGCGGCTGACAAAGGTAAAACGGAAGCTCGCGTCGCACGCCCAGATGAGGTTGGGACTGACCTCCACCAGCGACTTGTAGTGATCCTTGCGCCGGCGCAGGCGCTCTTGTTCGATCAGTTCGTGAGCCGACGCGATGGTGTCCATCACCAGCACCGAGGGCTGCGCGTTGCCGCGCTCGTCGGGCCAGTTCACGGGCACGAGGTGGCTGCGCAGCGCGAGGCGGCCGCCCGATGGGCTGGCGCGCTCCACCAACAGGTCGTAGGTGGGCCGGCCCTTGACGGCTGACTGCACCGCGGCAAGGAAGCTGTCGCGTGACCGCGCCTGGTACACGAAAGCATCCCACCAGCGGGGCCGCAGCGCGGGCCCGATCTTCATGCCCCAGCGCCGCACCTCGGGGCTCTGCGCATGGATCACGCGCCCTTCGCCGTCGATCACCCACGCCAGCACGGGGAGGCGGCTGAGGAGGTCGGGTAGCGCGCCCGTCTCGGCTGCGCCCGGCACGCTCGGCTCAGGCGCCGTTGCCGCCGGCATGGTGACCGCGCCCGCGTTTGCCGTACCCGCGGCAGCGGCGGCAGCGGCAACGGTCGAAGCAGCGACCGTCGCGGGCGCCGGGACCGAACCGGACGCGGCAGGCGCCGCGACCTGCCGTGCGCTGGCCGGATCATCGGCTGCGCGCGGGGCCTGGGTCGTCGTAGCCGGTCTGTCGGCGCGCGCTGTCACCAGGGTGCCAATCGTTGCGGGAAACTCGACGTCGCCCTCATCGACGACGATGCCATGCGAGCCGGGGCGGGCATGGTCCACCGCGACGGGCGTGGGTGCAGCCGCGGGTGCGCTGCCCGGCGCCAGGGTGGCCATCGCCTCGACCAGCGCGGTGCGCGAGGCCTGGGCGGCCTCGGCCGCCGCTGTCGGCTCGACCGCCACCACGGTGATCAGGTCGCCGTTGCGCGCGTTGCCCACCTTGATGCGCACGCCCACACGCTCGGCCATGGGGCGGCCGGCAGCGCGCATGATGGCCGATATGGGGCCATTGCGCGATGCCAGGGCCAGTTCGAAGGCGTTGGGAGGGTCAAATACCGCCAGCTCGCTGAGGCGGCGGCCAATGCAGTCGAAGGTTATGCCGCCCAGCAATTGCGCCGCGGCAGGGTTGATCTCGAATACGCGGCTGTTGTGGACCGCGATCATCGGCGACGACGAGGTCTGTATGGCCAGCTGCACACCGCGGCGCGTGGAGCCCGATGCGCTTCCAATGGACGGTTCGACGCGGGCGAACGGCTCCTGGGCCTGCGCTACGGGACGGGTGGCGCCGAACCAGATGACGCTGGCCATCCACAGCAGCAGGCCCACAGCCACCATGGGTCCGCTGGCCGCATGCAGGGCAATGGCCGCCACCGGCACCGTCCAGCCCAGCGCGAGGCCCAGGGGCGTGGACCGGCTGGCGGTGGACAGCGAGGACATCAGCATGGCGCCCGCCAATGCGCCACCCAGGCGGGTGGCCAGCGGCGCGCTGAGCGGCGTCACCGAAATGATCAGGCCCAACCAAAGGCCGGCATCGACCAGGAAGGAAATGGCGCGCAGGCGCACCGGCAGGGACATGGACGTGCGCGCGGCGCGGCGGGCCACGGGCGCCTCCGGCGGGATGGCCAGGCGCGCGATGACATTTACCGCCAGAGCTGCGATCCAGATCCACGAAACCACGTTGCCGGCCGGCAGACCCAGCCCGGCAAAACCCAGGATGAGAAAATTTGCCGGGGCAACGTGCCAGTGCGAGGCATCCGGCGCCGTGTCGCGCGCGCCCGTGGCTGCACCGTTGCGCTGCGAACCCCGCGTATCCGGGGACAAGGTAGCTCGCGCAGGTGGCGTGGATGATCCCGTGGGCCGGGTACCTGCGGAGCGCGCATCCCGCGCGGCCATACTTGCGGTACCCTCAGTTGAACGCAGCGTGCGCTGCGTCCCGGACGTTGATTGGGCCACGAGATCGGGCTGCCAAAAAGAAGACCCGTAGCGCTGCCTCGGTACCGCGCAAGGGGAAATCGTTGAAGGTCACGGTGTCGGGAACGATGCGCGATGCAATTGTTTTAGGGTACAGCGCCCGGTGAACCGGCCGCCTTGCCCGCTGCAGTCACGCATATCAGGCAGTGCATTATCCATCCCCAGTCAGCGGTAAACAACCGTCTTGCTGCAAGAAAATTTTTACACCCGCATTCTTAAGACTTTTGCCATGATGAGCCGTCCCTACCGCGGCCGCTTCGCACCATCGCCCACGGGCCCGCTGCATCGCGGCTCCCTGGCCACCGCGCTGGCAAGCTGGCTCGACGCCCGCGCGCACGATGGCAAGTGGCTGATTAGAATAGAGAATATCGACACTCCTCGCGAGCGCCCAAAGGCGACGGCGGAGCAACTCGCGCTGCTTGCCGCACTCGGCATGGAATCGGACGAGCCGGTGCTGTACCAAAGCACGCGCACGCAAGCGTATGCATCGGCGTTGCAGCAATTACAACAATGCGGTTGCACCTATTACTGCAGCTGCACGCGCGCTCAGCGCGCCCTGGTGAAGCAACCTCAAATGCCCGCGGGCGCGGCGCCCGACTACTACCCCGGTACCTGCCGCGACCGTGGCCTGACGGCGCCGGGCGCCGTGCGCCTGCGCGTGCCCGGTGGCGAGGTCGCCATCCTGGACCGCGCTTGCGGCTGGTACCGGCAGGACGTCGCACGCGACGTCGGCGATCCCATCGTCCGGCGCGCCGATGGCTACTGGGCGTACCTGCTGGCGGTGGTGGTCGACGACGCCCAGCAGGGCATCACCGATGTCGTTCGGGGTGCCGACCTCCTCGACAACACGCCGCGTCAGGTGCTGCTGCAGCGGGCTCTGGGCCTGCCCGAACTGCGCTACCTGCATGTGCCCCTGGTGCGCGATCCGGAGGGGCGCAAGCTGGCCAAGTCGGACGGCGACGCGCTGCCGGCAACGGCCGGCACGACGCAGGCGCTCGCCCTGCTGGAACAGGCGTGGGGTCACCTGGGCTTTGCACCCACCGGCGCGGCGGGCGTGGGCCAGTTCCAGCAGCACGCCATCGCACGGTGGCGCCAGCGCTGGCGGCAGGACGAGTCCGGCGCCATCGGTGCGCCAGCGAGCGCCGGCCGCGTGCGGGAGCCCTCATGACGATAGCCCTGCTCACGGATATCCACAGCAACCGCGAAGCGCTCGAGGCCTGCCTGGCGCATGCCGAAGAACACGGCGTCAGCCGGTACATCTTCCTGGGCGATTTCGTCGGCTACGGGGCCGACCCGGCCTGGGTGCTGGACACGGTCATGGCGCTCACGGCCCGCGGGGCCCTTGCGCTGCGGGGCAACCATGACCAGGCCACGAGCACGCCGGGCAGCATCGCCATGAACGACGATGCCCTGGCCTGCGTGGACTGGACGCGCAAGCAGTTGCGGCCGGAGCATCTGGCCTTCCTCGAGCAATTGCCGCTCGCCGTGGAAGAAGGCAACTGCCTCTACGTGCATGCCAATGGGTGGGACCCGCAGGGCTTCGAATACATCCACGGGGCGATGCAGGCCGGCCGCAACCTGCGTGTCGTGCGCGCGCGGGTCACGTTCTGCGGCCATATGCACGAGCCCATGCTCTATCACATGGGACTGACGCAGCGCGTGGAAGTCTTCGCGCCGGTCCCTGGCACCGCGATACCACTGAGCGCGGTGCGCCGCTGGCTGGCCATACCCGGTTCGGTGGGGCAGCCTCGCGACGGCAATCCCGCTGCCGCCTATGCCAGTTACGACGAGTTCAACAATCTGCTCACGTTCTGGCGCATACCGTACGACCATGACAGCGCCGCCGGCAAGGTACGCGCCGCGGGGCTGCCCGAACGGTACGCGCGCCAGCTGCTGGCAGGGACATGAGCATGGCCACCATCGTTTCCGGGCAGGTGATCGATGGCTTCCGCATGGTCGAACCCTTGCATCGCGGCGGCATGGCAACCGTCTGGAAGGTGACGCGCGACGACCTGACGTTCCCGGCCATCATGAAAATGCCGCTGCTGGGCGACGACCCGGCATCCATCGTCGGTTTCGAGGTCGAGCAGATGATCCTGCCGCTGCTGCGCGGCCCGCATGTGCCGCGCTGGGTTGCCACGGGCGGCTTCGAGGCCCAGCCCTACCTCGTCATGGAGCAATTGCAGGGGCAATCACTGCGTGCGCGCCTGGACGGCCCGCCGCTGCCCGCCGAGGAAGTCTGCGTGATCGGCACGCGCATTGCCGAAGCCCTGCACGAACTGCACCAGCAGCACGTCATCCACCACGATCTCAAGCCCAGCAACATCATGTTCCGGGCCGACGGCACGGCCGTGCTGATCGATTTTGGCCTGGCGCGCCACGACCGGCTGCCCGACCTGTTGGCCGAGGAGTTCCGCCTGCCGATGGGCACGGGGCCCTACATTTCGCCAGAGCAGGTGCTGCACAACCGCACGGATCCGCGCAGCGACCTCTTCGCGCTGGGCGTGATCCTGTACTACCTCGCGACCGGCGCCCGCCCCTACGG
>Ga0209698_10006262_pt1 | contig 12679 bp, 5 predicted proteins | sample LitLauG_LLR_2012_FD_187203 | JGI IMG/M metagenome (GOLD analysis project Ga0209698, IMG submission 187203) | Freshwater sediment microbial communities from Pennsylvania, USA - Little Laurel Run_MetaG_LLR_2012 (SPAdes) (version 2) | ecosystem: Environmental > Aquatic > Freshwater > Creek >...
AACATCTTGTTGTTCCGCGGTGCGGCCGCTGGCGGTGAAGGCGTTGCGCGGATCACCGGGAAAACCTCCCGGAAAATCGCGCCGGTTGTCCGGGTCGTCGCCACCCGGCATCGCGATTTCGTCACCGGAATAAATTTGCGGAATCCCGCGTAAGGTCAGCAGCAGTGACGTCGCCGCCTTGAGCCTGGCCGGGTCGCTGCCCTTTTCACTCAGAAAGCGACGTTGGTCATGATTTCCGATGAAGGTGACCAGGGTTTCAGGATGGGGATAGAGTTCGTCGTGGCGAAGCACGGTGACGATGTTCTCCATCGGCGCACCCTTGATGACCACGTCGCGCAAGGCAAAGCACAGGGGGAAATCGAACACCGTCGCCAAGCCCGTGTCGACGCCATCGAACTGCTTTCGGCCGCCTTCGAAAAATGCTGTGACGGTCGAATCGCCATCGGACACTTCGCCAATGCTGTTGATCTGGGGATACACCTGGCGCAGTCGCTCGTGCCATCCACTCCAGAAGCGGCGCGTGGAGTAAGGGAATGTGTCCAGACGGAACCCATCCAGCTGCGCACTCTCCGTCCACCACATCGCATTCTGCGCCAGGTACAGGGCCAGCGCGGGATCGTCGGGATTCAGATCCGGCAATTTTCCCGCGAACCAGCCGTCGAGCGTGTTGAGATATTCGCGCGGTGAGGCATGCGGATCGACGAGCCCGTTGAACGTGTAGGCAGGTTCCAGATGATGCGCCGGCGTCCCGTGAAACCAGGTGGGAGTCGGTGGATCGTTCGCCCAGGGATGGTGAGGTCCCGTGTGATTCACCACGTAATCGATCAGCACCTTCATGCCCAGGCGGTGAGCCTGAACAACCAGTGCCTGATATTCCGCCATCGAGCCCATATGATCATCGAGTCTGTAAACGTCGACGACGTGGTAGCCGTGGTAGTCGGAGTCGGTATTCTTCCACACTGGAGTGAGCCACAGAGTCGTGACTCCCAGATCGTGCAGGTATCCCAGATGTTCTCGAATACCGCGCAGATCACCCCCGTGATAGCCCATGGGGTTGCTGCGGTCATAAATGGCGACTCCCTTCGAGCCGGCCGGCTGGTCATTTGACGGATCGCCATCGGCGAAGCGGTCGGGCATGATCAGGTAGATCACGTCGTCGCGAGAAATACCCTCAAAGCGGCCCCGCGACTCGGCGCGAGCCAGCAGCGGCAAGGGGACGGTGGTCGATCCCGCCGAAGTAACCAGTCGCAGGGGAACTGTCCCCGCAGCCAGATCGGAACTGAGCTGCAGATGTACGAAGAGATAATGTCCGTTGGCAGATGCTTCTGTGCCGAGCGACGTCAGACCCTTCGTCGGGCTGTCGACGCGGGCACCGCCAAGATTCTCGCCGCTGAGCAGCAATGTCAGTTCCGGCGTGTAGTTTACCCACCAGTTAGGTGGTTCAATCCTGCGAACCAACGGACCTTGCGCTGCCCCGGCATTGGACTGCGGCCATACCGCCAGATTGAGCAGGCAGAATACGATCAGCGGCAGTGCGAGGGTGCGCTTGTTTTTCATGGCAATTCCCGACAACCCGGAGGCAGCAGAACGACCGGGCGACGTGGAGCACAAAACTTCCGCACAGGGAACCGAGAGCATTTTCTACTGCCCGGCTCACCGGAGACGCTTGAGAGTTCTCAAGCGTCTCCTTGAGTCACAGGTTAGAAGGTTATGCGCAGCGCGAGTTCGAGCTCCCGATTCGTGGGCGAGAGTCGAGGCGACTGGAGCTGCCCGAAGTTGCCGTCTGTGTACTTGGAGTCTGGGATCTGGAACTGGGGCGTGTTCGTCAGGTTGTATACCTGGGCACGGAACTCCGTCGTCACTCGCTCCATGATATTGAAGCTCTTGACGAGCGAGGTGTCCCAGGTGTGGGTTCCCGGTCCCGGGAAATAGTTGCGGGGCAGATTGCCGACCAACCCGGCAGGAGCGGTGAAGGCGCCGGCCGGGCAGCTGATCCAGACGAAGTCCGAAGCCCCGGTCTTGCATCCGCCATGGTAATCCGGGCGGCCATTCGGGCTGTTCGGGGCGCCCTGAATATCCATAGGCGTACCCGTCGCCAGCACAATGATGTTGTTCCACTTCCAGCCGCCAATCAGGTAATCGGCCGCCTTCGGCATATCGTGACCGAACGTCTTGCCGCGTCCGAAGGGCAGCTCATACAGGCTGCTGGCAGCGAACATATGGCGCTGATCATTGTCCGAATTACCACTCTGATAGCGCAGCAATGGAGTGCCGTTGCTGCCCACGACCACGCCACCGGGAGCGCTGCTGAGCGCGTCAGCGGAGTTATCCCGGGTGTGGGAGAAGGTATAGGCAACCGTTGCCGTAAGCCCGTTGGCCATCCTGCGATTCAGCTTCGTTTGCAGGCCGTTGTAGGTCCCGCTGCCGATCATTTCGTACGCGTTGATGGCACCCACGCCCGCCGGATTGATGGGACCGCTAATCGGGAACCACTGCTGAGCTGGGGGTTGGCTACCAATGCCAGTACCGAGAACGTTCGAATTGGCGTTGAAGGGAGTCGCGAGATTTCCCATCTTCGTCCCGACATACCCGAAGTCGACCGACGTCTTGCTGTCCAAGGCTCGCTCAACCTGAATATTCCATTCCTGGATGTGGGAGTTTGGACTGTTTTTCGGATAGTAGATGACATTATCGGCGTTGGTCACGGCCTTCGGGTTGATGCCGACTTTGGGCGGTAGCGCCCCGGTCGCCTGAGTCGGATCGGTGCTTCCCGGCAGACCGGCGCCGGCAAAAGTGAAGCGATTGCCGGTGGCACAGGTGGTCGCCGTCGGGCAGGCGTATAGGGTCTGGGTTCCGTTGAAGTCGGGGTTCTCGGAGAGTTCGTTGGCGACGCCCCCGCGATCGAGGTAGTAGAACAGCCCGTATCCGCCGCGGATGACGGTCTTGCCATTGCCAGAGAGATCGTACGCGAACCCGATCCGCGGACCGAAATTGTGGGTCGGCGTATCGATGAGCGCCGCGTTGTAACCGGAGGCCGATCCAGCCTCAATTAATTCTCCGGTAGCCGGATCAAAGTTGGACTGGTGGTTGGAGGCTTCTTTCGGCCAGGTGAAGAGGTCGTAACGCAGGCCAAGGTTTAGAGTCAGCTTGTGGCTGACGCGGAAGTCGTCTTGCGCAAAGAAGCCGTTCTCCCAGCTTCGCGTCTCGTAATACCCCGAAAATCCGCCAACCGAATACGCACCCATGAACCCGGCAGCGACCTCAGAGGTCTCATAGCCGGTAAAGGTCCCGTGGCCCGAAGTTGGGGCAGGATACGCGCCAAAGTTTCCGTCGTCGATCCAGAAGTAGCCCTTGGCGTTGTTTCCCTGGTCCCAATTCACGTCGCGATGAATGATGTTGGCGCCGAACTTGAAGGTGTGCTTGCCTTTGATCCAGCTGACCGAATCGGAGAACTGCTGGGTGGGTTCGACAATCAGATACGGGCCGCCGTCGCCCACGTAGCTGAGGTTTCCGAACCAGCCGCCGATGATCGGCATACCGCCGAGCAACGGAGAGGTATTGGCGTTCTGGATGCCCAAACCGGCCGCCAGCGCTACGCTGCTGTCAGGCTGCTGGTAGCCCAGAATGTCCCGGATGTAGCCGTAGTGAAATTCATTGATCACCTTGTTGCTGATAACGCGCGTGTAGCCCACCGCGACCTGACGCGGCCGGGACGGGTTGGTGCCGTTTCCGGAGGGCAGAAAGTGACCGGAGTCCTGCAGGAAGGGCACGTTGTTCAGGAAATCATCACCGAGGCTATAACGGGCGAAGATGGTGTCTCTGGACGAGGCCACGACGTCCAGCCGGGCGTCGTAATCATCCATATTCGTTATGTTCTGCTGCGCCCGCCGGAAGTTTGTGTCGTTGGTCGCCGGGTTGGCCCCGGGGACGTTGGCCACCGGAAACGCATTCAGATAGTTCATGCCGGCGGTGACCTGGTTGGCGGTTGGAATGATGTTGATATTCGCGCCCGGGGCGTCAGCCGTGGTATCCCAACCGAAGGGCAGACAAGTCTGAGGGTTGAAGACGTATCCGTAATTACCCTTGGCAGTGGTGAGGAAGGCGTTGGGCTGGGCGGTCATCGCGGCGGAGCAGCCAGGCAGCCCGGAATAGGGCAAGGAGGTCGCCGACCCGGTTCCGCCGGGGCTCAGCACCTCGGTGAAATTCCCCTGACGCATTAGCGCCGTGGGCACACGCACGTTCTGAACGCCTGCCGGAACATTCTGTCGCCAACCCTGATAATCCACGAAGCCAAAGATCTTGTTCTTCCAGATGGGCCCACCGAGCGAAGCGCCAAACTGGTTGCGGCTGAGCTCGGGAGTTGTGGGGATGCTGAAAACATCCGCGGCCGCTGTCTTGGAACGGTTAAACCAATACGCTGCACCGTGGATGCTGTTGGTCCCCGACTTGGTCGCTACCTGCACAACGCCGCCGCCTGAGCGGCCAAACTCCGCGGGAGGAACGCTGGTCGTGGTCTTGAATTCGGCAATGTCTTCGATGGCCGGGAAGATAACCAGTGTGTTGACCATGGAATCGTTATTGTCGATTCCATCAATAATGAAGTTGTTGGACTGCGGCCGCAGACCATTCACTGCCAGGGCGGCGCCGCCGGATTCTGCATTGCGCCAGGTTTCGGCGTTGTTGTTGGGCGCACTGGCGTTGTTCGAATATTGGCCACGGCTGACCCCAGGAGTCAACAGCGCCAGCGTGGTGAAGTTGCGACCGTTCAGAGGAAGCTCGGTCACCTGCGTTCCCTGGATCACTTCGCCCGCGCTGGAAGTGGCGGTGTCGACTAGCGGGACGTCGCCGGTCACGTCCACGGTCGTCGAAGCCGAGCCAGTTTCCAGTTTCAGGCTGATCTCGAGGACTTGCGAGACTTCGAGGCCGACGTCGGCGGTTGCCGTCTTGAATCCGTCCAGCTTGACCTCAACATGGTATTTACCCACGGGCAGGGCGTTGACAACGTAGTCGCCCGACCCACCCGTTTTCAGGGTCTGGGTTCGTCCGGTTGCTTTGTCGGTCACGGTAACGGTGGCGTTCGGGATGACGGCGCCGGTTGGATCTGTGATGGTTCCAAAGATGCGGGCTGTATCGGTCTGAGCCAGCGCTGAGCCGGCCAGGCACAGCACAAGAAAAAGGGCTACCAAGAATTGAGTCTTCAAGTGATTCCTCCACTTAGGGAACGCGGGAGACGTCCTGGTCTCGAGACACACCGGGTGGGCAACTGCAAGTTGCGGTACAAACGAATGCGAACCGAGGTTTCACTAGGTTTTTGAACAGTTACAGTAGTAAAATGCTGCATTTGCAATAGAAAATGAGCTCTGTTACATCGGTGTATTTCTGATGTTGACTCACCCTCTTGCCGCCCGTCCCGAACGCTTCTTCCAGCAAATAGATAACATTATTAAAAGCCATAGCTTGCGGGGCTGCGAGTCGCTCGGCCGGTTGCTGCAGTACCTCGCCAAACAATCCCTGGATCACCCCGACGCGCCGCTGAAGGAATACCAGATTGCCACCGAGGTGTACGGGCGGCCCGAGAACTTTGATCCTCAGTCAGATTCGACGGTCCGCGTGCAAGCCAGCCGTCTTCGGGTCAAGTTGGCGGAGTACTACGCCGGGGAGGGAGCGGCCGACCCCATCCTGGTCAAGATTCCCAAGGGAAGTTATCACCTTGTCTTTGAGGCGAAGCCGGTCGAGACGCCGCCACTGCCGCAGGTTGTACCTTCCGTCCAGCCGCCCTACTCCACGCAACCGCAGCCTCGCGGCGTAGCCGGCGAAACTGCTTCGCGCATGGGGATTGCGGTCATCCTGCTCTCAGTTGGCTTGGTGACCGCGCTGCTCGTGTTGGGCAGCCTGCTGTGGAACCGCAAACCTCCCGAAACGGTGGCGGCGGCACCTAAGGCTCCATCCCACGCTCCTGCGCCGCTCGCAGCCTTTTGGAGACCCTTTACTTCCCCGGTCGAAGCGCCTTGGGTGATTTTCAGCAATGCCGCTTTCGTCGGACGTCCCGAGACCGGCATGCGTTATTACAATTCGCATCAGGATGCGAACACCGCGGTCTACGACCATTACACCGGTGTGGGAGAGGTATTGGCCATCCACGCCCTCGATGATGCCTTCGGCACCCTGGGACGAAAGATACTGGTGAAGCGCGGCAGTCTGTTCACGCTCGATGACGTGAAGAACAACAACTTGATTTTCGTCGGCTCTCCGTCAGAGAACCTTTCGTTGCTCGACATTCCTGGGACCGAGGAGTTTGTTTTTCAAAGGGTGGCGTCGGGTGCGCGCCGGGGCGATCTCTCGATCGTCAACCAACATCCCAAGCCGGGAGAGGCCAGCCGCTACCTGGCCAGTCCATCCACCGTCCCCCTGACCGAAGATTATTCGGTCGTCGGACTGGTGCCGGGAATGGAGTCCGGCCGATACGTGATGATTCTGGCAGGAACGACCACGTTCGGGACACAAGGTGCGGTGGAGTTTGTTTGCCGCCAGGAGTCGGTAGAAAAACTGCTTCGTGAGATCCCCGCCTCGGGCGCGGGCCCGACTAAATCCTTCGAGGCGCTGGTCCGCGTAAAGGTGGCTCGCGGGGTCCCGGTCGAAACCGAACTCGTTAGCGTGAGGGTGCGCTGATTCGCGGCAAAGGGAGCTGCTAAAGACTCGCTGATGGCGGGCCGTTTTGAATGCCGGGGCGGGCGCGGGCGCCTCCCGGCGAAATACCTTTCACATCCTCGACGTACGATCGCAGGATTTCCGCCGTGCTCCAGGCTTGGGCGATACAGCCGCGAGGTATCTGAGGGGCGTCGCCATCGAAGATCTCCGCGATGTGGCCGAGTCCGGCGTCAGTAAGATGCTGTCTCAACGGCACCAACCACTCACTCGCCTGGCGACGGGCGACGCCGCTCCCACCGTTCACCTTGACGTACGCGGTGATGAAGGGACCCATTAACCACGGCCATACCGTGCCCTGATGATAAGCACCGTCGCGCTCGACGGGCCCGCCGGTATAGCGCCCGCGGTACTGGGGATCGCTTGGCGCCAGACTGCGCAGACCATAAGGGGTGAGCAATTGCGCTCGCACTGTCTCCACCACGCTCTGGGCGCGTTCGGGTGACAACATGCTGTGGGTCAGGCTGACGGCGAAGATCTGGTTCGGGCGGATCGACGGGTCCGGCGACGCGCCGTCTGTGACATCGTACAAGCAGCCCGCATTCTCGTTCCAAAAGAGCCGGTTGAAACTCTGGCTCGCAACCGTCGCCATGCCGTGGTGTTGCGTCTGAGCCGGTTCGTCGGCGACTTCGCGCGCCAGGTTTTCCATGATGCAGAGCGCGTTGTACCAGAGCGCCTGGATTTCAACGGGCTTGCCGCGGCGCGGGGTCACGACCCAATCGCCGACCTTCGCGTCCATCCAGGTAAGCTGAACCCCAGGTGCGCCCGAGGAGAGTAACCCGCTGGAATCCACTTTGACTCCGTATCGTGTGCCGCGCACATGCCAGGAGATGATGTCGGCAAACACGGGATAGAGTTCGTTGCGCACGAACTCCAGATCACCGGTGTAGGCAAGATAAGCACGAGCCGCTTCGAAGAACCAGAGGGTCGCGTCCACGGTGTTGTATTCCGGCATTTCACCTGCGTCGGGAAAACGGTTCGGCAGCATTCCCTGATCGACATGCTTGGCGAAAGTCCGCAAAAGACTCCGTGCGATTTCATGCTTGCCCGTCAGCAAGGTAAGTCCGGGCAGAGTAATCATGGTGTCGCGGCCCCAGTCGCTGAACCAGTGATAGCCGGCGATGACCGTTCTCTGATCGCCGCGAGAAACGATGTACCGGTCGGCGGCACTGGCTAGATCTTGGACGAAGGCATCTTCGACCGTCGACAATACCGCCACGTTCCGTCGACGCGTGATTTCTGCCTGGCGACAATCAGCCACCTGGCCGACATCGTGCTGTTCCGTGGAGGCAATGACGGAGGCTTGCGGCCGTGGGCGCAAGTCGAAAAGCAGCACATACGGATTGAAAAGATCTTCGGAAAAATCCAGACCGCGGTCACGCTCCCGGTCATACTCAAAGTTCCGGTACCAGTCACCGGTTTCGCGCAGTTCGACCGCGTTGTGAGCCACATGGAGTGAAGGCAGTCCCGGGTAAGGAGCGACCACCGCCAGTCCCGGGCGCTGTTTCACCTCCGGATTGATGGCTCCATTCTCGTGAGTAGTGCTGTGATAGTCGCGGAATGCGATCAGCGGTCTAAGTTCAAGGTGCAGATTCCTGATCCGCTCCGGCTGATGGTTCTTCGTCAGTTCGTATTGCACGACCGCGCTGTTTTCGCTGCGGATCATGAACACGCTTTTCTCGATCTCAATCCCCTCGATTTCGTAGGTGAAGATGGGAAACGGGTCGAGGCGGAACTGTTTCAGGTATCGAAATCCTTGCGGGTGGACCACGCCAGGATAGCGATTTGCGCAAAGATCGAAGGGCTGGCTCTCGATGAAGAGTGTCTCTTCCAACTTGGAAAGCATGACCACTCGGCCGAGCGGCGGCTTCGTGGCGGCCACCAGCAATCCGTGGTAGCGGCGGGTGTTCAGCCCAATGATGGTCGACGAAGCAAAGCCGCCGAGTCCATTGGTTTCAAGCCACTCCCGGCGGAGTGCGGCTTCCAGGTCGCCGCAGGTTTCTTTCGTGAACTGAATCATGAGTTGCCATCTCCTGCCTGAGGTATTCAGAAAGAGCCGGAACTATAGCAGAGCCGGGATAAGCCGGCCGACCCCGACCCGACATGCAAGCCCTCTAAGAGCTCGGCTGAGGGTTCTTTCAACGAGACCGATCGGCGTATTATCGCTGTTCTATTCCTGACATCGAGGAAGTCTCATTTGATGAAAAATGACAAAGTTCAAACCATAAGACTTTTCGTGCGGGGCATCACTCTCGCGACCGTTTTCAGTCTCACCGTCGCGGCCGCAGCGCAAGTCCGTACCATCGAGACGCCAATAGCGACGCTGCGCCTGACCGAGGGCACAGGAGACCTGGTCGGCCTGCGCTGGAAATCCCCGAATCTGGAAGTGATCGGCGAGCCGCGGCTGGGAGAAAATTTCCGCTTGCTCGTACCAGCGATTGGTTATGAGGCTGACTATTTCAATAGTCGGGATCAGCACGTGAGCCGGATCGAAGCGATCCCGGACGGGGTCGTCTGCTTCTACGATTCGCTTCGGAACGAACGGGAGAGCATTCCCGTCAAAGTGCGTTATCAGATTCGCGCAGTCCATCAGCAGATAATATTTTCGATCGAGGTGGAAAATTCCACGGATCGGAGAGTGGCGGAGGTGATGTACGGGATCGTGGGCGGGCAACAAGGAATCGACAACCGCCTCGAAACCGAGTCTCTCGTTCCGGGTGAGAACACGAATCTGGCTCCCCGTTTGTTCCGCCAGTTTCAAGGAGGTGGTTACGGCGGCGGGAACTTGGGCATACGTTACGAGGCCAACGGATTCCTGTACCCCGGAAACATGAGCATGGGGTGGATGGACGTGTTCAACCCCAAGGCTGGGGTCGGATATTACTATGCGAACCAGGATCCCGAGATACGTCTATCAGCGCTGTATTTTGAGTTGCGCCCGTTCACCAAGAGCGCCAGCCTGAAAGACGACTGGCCATCGTCCTCGGAGTTGCCGCCGGGAGAACCCCTGGGTGTGACCACGGGTTGGGTGAATTTTCCGTTTGCCGGCAAGGGCACGTTTCGAGCAGGGCCCTTGGCTTTGCAGGTGCACACCCGAGATTGGCACACCGCCAGCTCAATCTACCGCGGATGGTACGACCAGCACTTCAAAATCATTCGCCCGCGGACTTGGCTGCGTCAAGAGAATGCCTGGCAGTCCATTATTCTGTCGAACCCGGAGGATGCCGTCGTTCATCGCTTTGCCGAGTTGCCAGCGCTTGCAGCCGATGCAAAGAAATACGGGATCACGACGTTTGAGATTGATGGCTGGAACGTTGGCGGAATTGATCGGGGATATCCGCAGTACCAGCCCGATCCGCGATTGGGAACTCCGACGGAGTTCCGTAAGGCATTGACTGACCTGCGGAGCCTAGGGGTTCATCCGCTGGTCTTTGCCAACATTCAGGTTGCGGACACGGCGACGCCTCTTTTCCATAAAACGCTTGAAAAGTATGCCGTCGCCGGTCGTTGGGCGCCGGACTGGCAGCTCTGGGGCTGGGGAGAAGGAACGATTGGTGCTCGTCTGGGACTGGCGAGGTCGAACATGGCGGTGATGAGCCCCGCCCACCCGGCGTTCCGCAATCTCCTGCTGGACCAGTATCTGCAGCTGCTGCGCGATGGTGCCGAGGGTCTCCAGCTGGACAAGGCAGGCATCATGTGGCCCCTCGACTTCAATCCCCAACTCCCTGTCTCTCCTGATAAGTCCCTGCCGCAAGGAGTGCTCGATACATTCGCCGAGTTGCTTCTTCGTGCCCGTGCTGTCGATCCGGAATTCGGGCTGGCCTCAGAAATCACCTTTGATCGCGCGCTGCCCTACGTGGACGTCTCTTATACACGAATGGGAGACGTCGATATGGACCCGGCACTTCGCTACACCTTCCCGGAGTGGACGAGCACAATCTTTGGCGAAAGCCCGGGCGACTTCAACCCCATGAGCAATGGCATGAGGTATGGCATGGTCTGGGCTCTGGCCCCTCGCCACTACAACGATTCCGTGGATGAGATTCTCACCCGCCCCCTGGCTCGCTATGTGAGCGAGCTCATTCGAATTCGCAAGCAGTACTCGGATCTTCTTTTCTATGGTCGGTTCAACGACACAATGGGCGTCAGCCTCGAAGGAGATCCCGATATTCGCTATTCCGTTTTCCGCTCGAGCCACGCCAATGATTCCGGCCAGGCCTGCGTGGTGGTAAATTTCGGAGATGCCCCGGAATCGGCCGAAGTCAACTTCGAGGCCGCGCGCACGGGCGTCATCATCGCCAGCCCTTTCAACCCAGACCGCGACGCCCAACTGCCTGTCCACCTATCCATTCCTCCTCATCAGTTGGCAGTGGTTGTGACACGATGACCGACCTGCGAGGACACCCCTTTTCGCTCTAAGCCCGCCAGAAAACGGCGGAGTTGGGACGTCCTATGCCCCGCCTCATAAATGTTGTGGCTATTCTCGGTCTACGTTATATCGACTGACCGCGTGATATACTTGCGCCCATTTTTTGCTGGTCAAGAGGGAAACGCGGGATGAGCGTCACACGGTCAGCTTCTAGATTAGCGGACAGCCGTAGAACTTTCCTCCGCTATCTCGCACTCAGTCCTGCTCTGGCAAGCCCGCTCCTGATCCCAGGCTCGCTGGGGAAGGCATTGGCCTCGACTTGGGCTGCCCGCGCCTTCGACGAATCTGACTCAGGTGCGGAATCCATTCAGAGCGCCGACCAGGCTGTGAATGTGATGGAATTCGAGGAACTGGCCCGCAAGGCGCTGCCTCCGGCGCATTTTGCGTATCTGGCCACCGGGGTTGACGACGACGCCACCGTCCGGTTGAACCACGAAGCCTACCAGCATATTGAAATCCGTTCCCGCCGGCTGATTGACGTGGCGAAGCTCGATTCTTCGGTCGAGCTGTTCGGTACGAGGTGGGAAACCCCGATCTTTCTCTGTCCGGTCAGTTCCATGCGAGTGTTTGATCCCGAGGGCGAAGTGGCGGTGGCACGGGCGGCCGCGAACAAACACCATCTGCAGATGCTCTCGACCGTCGCCGGTGCGTCCATTGAAGACGTAACCAAGGCGCGCGGAGCCCCGGTGTGGCAGCAACTGTATCCCACCAACGACTGGGCGGTGACCCGCGCCATGATCAAGCGGGCGGAGGCAGCCGGTAGTCCGGTGCTGGTGTTTACGGTGGACCACATGGACAACGCCAACAATGAGACTCAAACGCGCGGGCGCAGATTCGACGATCGCGACTGTTCGGCCTGCCATGAAAAGGGCTTTGCCGGATACGTTCGCGGCAAACCGGCGTTTGATGGACTGGACATATCAAAGATCAGAGCGTTGTACGATCCGAGTTTTACCTGGGACTACGTCAAGCGGTTGAAAGACGCAACCAGGATGAAGTTGGTGCTGAAGGGCATCGTGACCCGGGAGGACGCGGAGATCGCGCTCGAACAAGGAGCGGACGGGATCGTGGTGTCGAACCACGGCGGACGCGGGGAGGACACGCTGCGGCCAACCATTGAGTGCCTGCCGGAGGTCGTTGCGGCGGTTAAGGGAAAAATTCCAGTTCTGGTGGATGGCGGCATCCGGCGCGGAACCGACATTTTCAAAGCGCTGGCCCTGGGAGCGACTGCGGTCGGATTTGGCCGTCCCCAAGCCTGGGGACTGGCCGCATTCGGACAATCTGGAGTCGAAGCCGTGCTGACCATCCTGCGCCGGGAACTTGAGAAAATCATGCGGCAGGCGGGAACACAATCGATCCGCGACATCACGCGGGCCTTTGTCATTCCCTCGGCATGACCGTCTACACCAGCGCGGAACCTTTCAACCAGAGGTCAATCGGACGACTCACTCCCTTGGCTCGAAATGGCAAGGCCACTTTGCGTCCTTCCCCTGCCGACGCGTAACCGGCGTATAAGGTTTCCAGCACCAGCAAACCATCTTCGCC
>Ga0209698_10006263_pt1 | contig 12679 bp, 12 predicted proteins | sample LitLauG_LLR_2012_FD_187203 | JGI IMG/M metagenome (GOLD analysis project Ga0209698, IMG submission 187203) | Freshwater sediment microbial communities from Pennsylvania, USA - Little Laurel Run_MetaG_LLR_2012 (SPAdes) (version 2) | ecosystem: Environmental > Aquatic > Freshwater > Creek >...
ATTCAAATAGTACCTTCGCCTACCAGAGATTGGGGGCGATCTCAGTGGTATATCAGTGGGTCGATTGCGACCGTTATACTGTCAGCCGACGGTATGACCGGCTCGCGACGTATATTCCGCTTTTTGACCGGATTCTTTTTCTGCCGATTCGCGCAGGAAGGCGGTTGATCGTCTTGGCTTGAGAGCCGGCGATCGAGTGCTCGACGTCGGCTGCGGCACCGGCAGAAGCCTCGGCTATCTGCACAAAGCGGTAGGGCCGACCGGGCGCGTTTACGGCATCGATATTTCTCCCGGCATGTTGCGCAAGGCGCAAAAATCCTGCGACGCCAATGGCTGGGACAATGTCGAGCTGATGCAATGCGATGCTGCGGCGTTCACGGCGCCGATGCCGCTTGACGGCGTGCTGTTTAGCCTTTCGTACAACACGATGCCGGATCATCGCGCCGTGCTGCGGCGCGCCTGGGATCAGCTTGTGCCGGGTGGCCGCTTGGTGATCATGGATGCGAAGGTTCCTCCCGGTCCGGGCGGCAAATTCGTGTTGCCGTTCAGTCTGTGGTTGATGAAGCACACGATGCTCGGCAATCCGCTGATCCATCCGTGGGAGGAGCTCGCCTCGCTGACCGAGCATTGGGATATGAGCCAGCAGCGCTTCAATTCCTATTATGTTTGCTGCGGAATCAAACGCGGCGCTCAGATCAGCCGCGCCGCGGAGATCGACATGAGCGACGCCGCCTATCTGATTGCGGCGGGATAAACGTACTCGACTGTCCGCGAATCATTGGCTTCGCGAAAACCCGCACGCCAACCGACGCGGTCAGCTAATTCGCCGCAAGATAGGCGCGCGCTTTCGTGAGCGCCGGACGATCGCTGCCGGAGTCGGTCATCTCCACGACACGGCCGAAATAATAGCGCGCCTTGTCGCGATTGCCGGCCGCTGCCGCGGCTTGCGCGGCGCCGTAGAAGCTGCGGAAGCGTTTTGGGTCATTGACCAGAGTCGCTTCGTAAGCGGCAAGCGCTTCGTCGAAGCGGCCGCTTTCGAACTGCATGTCGCCCAGAAGCTCGCGCGCCGGCACGATGCGACCGGGCGAAATTCCGCTCTTCTCGCTCGCGTCCTCGAGATCGGCTGCAGCCCGCATGAGACTGAGCGCTTCATCGCGCCTGCCGCCCGCAAACGCGATCCATGCCGCCGCACCGCGACGCTGCACTTCCACTTCCGTTGCCCAATAATCGTTGTTTGCCGCCTTTAACGCATCGGCAACGGCGGCAAGCCGCGCGACATCCTTCTCGGCGGCGCCCGGATCGCCGCTGCGCGCCGCGCCGACAGCGCGCGCAAACAGCGTCATCGCCTCGATATAGGGAAATTTGCCGGCGGCTGGGTCAGGCAGCGCGGCGGCCTCGCGCCATTGCTCGCGTTCCACAGCATAGCGCGCCGGGATCGCGGCCCGCGCGTAGGCGGCGGCGATGTCGGGGCTGGAGAGGCCGAGCGCATCCTTGACCACGGCGAGCGCGTCAGCGTCGCGCGCCAATTGCAGATCCGCATACACCATGTAGTCCATGGCATGCAGCGCCTGGCCGATACTGTTTTCCGCTTTCGCGGCCGCGGCCGAGCGCGCGTTCGTCGCCACGGATTCCTTCCATAACCCGACGCGCGTGAAGATGTGCGAAGGCATATGCAGCGCATGCGCGGCGCCGGGCGCGATATCGGCGTAACACAGCGCTGCCGGCAGCCCTTTCTGCGCGATCGGCGGAAAGTCGTAAGCGTGGATGAGATAATGAGCGACGCCCGGATGATCGGGATGCTTGGCGAATTGGGCATCGAGGATCGCGGCCGCTTTCAACGCCCGCGCGTAGGTCTTGTCGCTCAATGGCTGGCTTGCGGTGAGATAGAGCGCGCTGAAAATCTGTGTCTCGTCGTCGTCCTTGTAGCGGGCGGCCAAGGCTTCGAACGCGTCCGAGAGCGAGCGCATGCGCGCCGCCTGCGGCCGCTCGAGGAAGCGATCGTAAAACGCGGCGATTGCTTCGATATAGTCGCGTTCGCGTTGCGACTTGGCGCCGATCGCGCGCCCGCGCTCGATGGCTGCAGCGGCACGCTCGGCGCTCTCGGGCGACGGCCCGAGGGCAAACGTATTGCCGATCAGGATCGTCGCGATCCCCCACGTGGCGATGGCGCAGGCCGGGTCGCGGTCGAGCGCTTCGCGGAACGCTTTTTCGCCGGCCGCAAAGGCGAAGGAATGGAGGAGCGCAACGCCGCGCTCGAAACTCTCCTGTGCTTCGGGCGCGCAGGAATTTGCAAAGGCGACAGTGCCGAGTTTTTCGCTCGCAGGACCGGCCATAGGTGCCGCGGCGGCCTGGCTTGCGGTCAGCGCGCCAAATGGGGACAAAAGAACAAGCATAAACGAAAGAAACCGTGCGCCGCGCATCGCTAGCCTCCGTTCGCCGTTGGTCGATATTAGCAAGTCGTGCCTTTGCCGTCTTTAAGGCGCGGCGGTTCCCCCGCTAGCGCATCGCCGCCATCGCAGCAACCAAGGCATCGGCGATCTGTTGCGCGTTGGCATTGCCCGCGAGTGCCCTCACAAATCTGCCGTCCGGATCGACCAGATAGACAAGCGTCGTGTGATCATAGACGTAACCGCCGTCGTCCGTATCACGCCGCTCGTAGAACACATTGAAACTCTTGGCGGCCACCGCAATCTGCGCCGGCACGCCCGTAAGGCCGATGATGCGCGGATCGAATGATTTGATGTATGCGCTCAAAATCTCAGGCGTGTCGCGCTTCGGATCGACGGTGACAAAGAGGCCTTGCACCATGTCGGCGCGCGGGCCGAGCTTCTCGAGCGCGCCGGCGATCTCCATCAGTGTCGTCGGGCAAACGTCCGGACATAATGTGTAGCCGAAATACACGACCAGCCACTTGCCGCGATACGTTCGCTCGGTGACCGCGCTTCCGTCGGCCGCCGTGAGCGCGAAGCTGATTGCCGATCCTTCAGGCGGCATTGCCGTTTGCGCGCCGGCATGCGTCGCTGTCACCAGCACAGACAGAGCCATCATCGCGGCGATTGGCAATGGCGGGCCTGCCGCGATGACGCGACGTATCAAATGGACCATTCCGACATTCTGCCGAAACCATGGTGGTCCCGCCACCGCGTTAAGTTCACGGCAGACGTCAAGCCGCCAGCAGCCGCTTCACGTCCGGCCAGCTTCGGGTGCCGAAAGTCTTCAGATCATTGGTCAGATCAGGCGGACACATGTCGAGCAACGACGGTTTGAAGCTCGGCCGCGATTTCATCCGCTCGAACCATTCCGTGAGTCTTGGGCGGCTGCCGACCCACATTTTCCGGCATACCGAGCATGTCGAGCCGGTTGACATAGGGCGCCATGGCGATGTCGGCGAGCGACAATGTATCGCCGGCGAGCCATGCCTGTTCTGCCAGCGTGTCTTCCATCTTCTGCAGATAACTGTCGTAGAGCCGGAAGGTCCGATCGACGCGCGGGGCGGCCATGCCCTGGCGCACGATTTCCTTTTTACGGGCGTGCCAATCCGCCGTCACCGAAATCGGCGGCGTGCTTTCGAGGAATTCATTGAGCTTCTCCGGCGGCAGCCGCCCGATGATGTAGCGATGACAGGAAGCGAACGTGAGCTCGGCGCAAGCCGGATGCAGATATTCATCGACTGCCTTGGTCCACAGCCGCATGGCCGCGCGCTGCTCAGGCGCGGCAGGTTTCAGTGACGGCGCGGGAAAAACCTCGTCGAGATATTCGCAGATGACACTGGATTCGACGATGACCTTGCCGTCATGCACGAGCGTCGGCACCACCGCCTTGGGATTGAGCTTCACATAACCGGGATCGAATTGATCGCCGCGCAGAATGTCGACGTAAATGCCGTCCCAGGGCACGGATTTCTCCGCCAGCACCAGGCGCACTTTGGCCGCGCAAACCGACGACCCGTGATGATAAAGCATGATCATGGTGCTCTTCCTCCCAAATGCTTCTTTGCATCTTCCTTCGCATCTTTTGCTGCGTGCGATGGCCCGTACACGACGCGGCGCAGGTGCGGACGGTCGCGGAACAACCGTTGCTCCCAGGGCGGTTCGCCGTCGTATTGTTCCGCCAGAAATCGAAGCAGCATTCGCACTTTCGCCGGCAGCCGCGGCGAGCGCCGGTAGAAGGCGTTGAGGATGGCCGCGCCGACGCGGAAATCCTCGAACACCGGAAGGAGCGCGCCACTGCGCAGTTCGTCGACGATCGCGTAGATCGGGAGGATGGCGACGCAGTCGCCGCTCAACGCGGCTTCGCGGATCATCCAGATGCTGTTGGACAACACGATCGGGCGGATCGGTGGAATTCGCACCGGCCCGTCCGGTCCGGTGAAAGTGATGTCGGACAGCGGCAGAATGTAGTTGTTATGCGCGCAGCGGTGCGCGACCAGTTCGTCCGGATGGCTCGGCCGGCCGTGGCGCTTGAAGTAGTCCGGCGTCGCAACCAGCAACCGCCGCAACGGCACAATCTGTTGGCGCTCGATCCCTTCGCCGCCGACCTCGGCCGGCTGAATGCAGACGTCGTAGCCTTCCTGGATCGGATCGTAGACGCGGTCGTTGTGATGCAGCTCGATGAGCAGATCGGGATGTTGCTGCTGGAAGCGGCAAACGTCCCGCGCGAGCTGATGGGCAAGAAAGGAGGCGATGCAGCTGATGCGCAAGGTACCGGTGAGCCCGACGGTGAGCGAGCGGACGGCCGATTGCGCTTCTTCCAGCTCGGCAACGATCCGCACGCAGCGCTCGAAATAGCTCGCGCCCGCGTCCGTCAGTGTCAGCCGGCGGGTCGAGCGGACCAGAAGCTGCGCCTTGAGCCGGTCTTCCAGCTCTTTCACGCGTTTGGTGATGACCGACTTGGACAAGCCAAGCCCGCGGGCCGCAGCAACAAAGCTGCCGCCTTCGACCACGCGAACGAACATGCGAATCCCGGCGAGCTCGTCCATGTGATTGTGCGCGATTTGAGAACGATCCGTTTCTAAATCGGCCAATTATCAAAAATATCGACCTGATCTAGTATCAACGAACAAGGTCGAAGGCAAAAGCATATTTCGGGAGGATCGAATGCCTTGGCGCAGCAGTGCGGTTCCGCCGCGCGCTGATGCCGCCGCATCCGCCTCCGCCAGCATGGAGCCGGCGCATGATCGTAACTCCGACCAACAAAAGCGTGACCGCGCTTGAGGGCTTGCACCTCTTCCATGCCGACATTTCCAACTGCTCGATGCGCGTGCGCATGGTCCTGGCGGAGAAGGAATTGCCCTGGACCAGTCACCATCTCGATCTGCGCAAGAAGGAAACAGTGACACCGGAATATTTCGGCATTCACCCCAAGGGATTGGTGCCGACGCTGGTGCACAACGGCGTGGTGCATATCGAATCCAATGAGATCATCGCGTATCTCGACGAAACCTATCCGGATCCGCCGCTGCAGCCGCAATCCGGCAAGGAACGCGAGGTGATGCACGAGTGGCTGCGCACCGCGACCGAAATTCATGTGCCGGCGGTGAAGACGCTCATCTATACGCGCAAGATCGGCAAGGTCTTGCACAAGAACGAAGCCGAAGACGCAAAATACCGCTCACTCCAGCGCGATCCGGAATTGCTCGCGTTTCACAGCCGCGCCTCGACCGGCGTCGGCTTGCCGAAGGAGCAAGTCGATAGGGCGGAGGCCACGCTGCTGCGTCTGTTCGGCATCGCCGAAGATGAATTGTCGCAGCATGAGTGGCTGGTCGGCGATCAATTTTCGCTTGCTGATATTTCCTGGGCGCCGTTGCATTTCACGCTCGCGGGCATCGATTTTCCTTTCCATCGCTATCCGCACGTCAGCGCGTGGGCTGATGCGATCCGCGAACGGCCGAGCTTCCAGGAAGGCGTCCTGCACTGGTGCCCAAAGTTTTAGAGCATGATCCCGAAAAGTGGATACCGGTTTTCGGTCAAGATCATGCTCAAACCTAACAATCTAGACCGTGATCCGATTCAATTGAATTGGATCACGGTCTGGAACGCGAAAACGCGGAGGGCGTAATGCCAAGCCTTGCGGGAAAAGTGGCGCTCGTGACCGGCTCCTCGCAGGGGATCGGGGCGGCGCTCGCCATGGCGCTCGCGGCTGAAGGCGCCAAGGTGGTCGTATCGGACGTGCAAGATTGTGCGGATACCGTGCGACAAATCGCCGAACAGGGCGGTGAGGCGATCGGCGTGGCCGCCGACGTAACCGACAACAGATCGCTGAAAGAACTCGTGGCAACGGCCGAAACGGCGCTCGGGCCGGTCGACGTGCTTGTCAACAATGCCGGCATCTTCGGCACGCTTCAGCTCAAGCCGCTGATGCAAATCAGCGAAGACGAATGGGACGCGGTTTTTCGCGTCAACGCGCGCGGCGTGTTTCAGGCCACCAAGGCGGTGATCCCCAGCATGCAGCGTGCCGGCGGCGGCTCGATCATCAATATCTCGTCAGGTACGGTGCTGCGCGGCGCGCCGATGTTCCTGCACTATGTGGGCTCAAAGGGCGCGGTCTTCGCCATGACGCGCGCGATGGCGAACGAACTCGCCGCCGACGATATCCGGGTGAACTCGATCATAGCCGGCTTCACGGCCAGCAAGAGCGTGCTCAATCACCCCGTCATGATGGAGAAGATCCGGCCGCACACGCTCAATGCCCGCATGATCAAGCGCGATATGTTGCCCGAAGATCTGTGCGGCGCCGCGGTGTTTCTGGCGTCCGATGCGAGTGCCTTCATCACCGGCCAGGCCATCAACGTCGATGGCGGCGCGATCACCTACTAGGTCTGCAGGTTCATCACCGGCCGCGGGTCAGGTCTGCAACCTTGGAAACAGCTGCAGCGCGTTGCCGCGCTGTACGGCGGCGATCTCGTCGGACGAGAACGCGAGCTTTTGCAGCGCATTGGTCATTTGCAGCGTGGAATTGAACGGCTCGTCGGAACCGTAGAGGATCTGCGAGTTGGGAACGAGCTTACGCAATCCCGCGACGCCGGCCGGATTGAGACCGATGCTCGCCAGATCGTAGTACTGGCGCGTGAGTTCGTATTCCGGCCCATTGGGCAGCCTGACCGCCTTCTCCTCGGGCTTCATCTGCGCGGCAGCCACGTAAAGCCGCTGGACGATGGGCACAAGCATTCCGCCGCCGTGACAGAAGATGAAGCGAATATCGGAGTAGCGAGCGAAGCCGCCGCTGAAAAGCAGGCTCGTAATCGTCCGGGTCGTGTCCATTGGAAATTCAAGGATCGGAGGACTCGTTCCGGGGATCGGGTTGCCGCAGCATGACATCGTGGGATGCACGAACACGACCGCCTTGCGGCGATTGATCTCCTCGAAGACGGGCGCGAATGCCGGCTCGCCCAACAGCTTGCCGGCATAACTCGACAAGACACCGATGCCGTCGAGCTTGAGCACATCGAGCGCGTATTCGATCTCTTTCAAGCTGCCGTCGGCGTCGGGCAATGGGATGGCGGCGAACATCCCGAAGCGGCCGGGAAAGTCCCGCATCATCTGGGCGCCGAATTCGTTGCACGCGCGTGCCCGCGTGCGCGCGGCCTCGCCGTCCTCGAACCATACGCCCGGGCTCGTCATCGAGTTGACGGCCGTCGCTACGCCCGCCTGATCCATCTTCTCAACGGCACTGCGGGGCGACCAGTTTTGGATTCTGGATGCGGAGGGACCGCCGATGTCCTTTGCGATTCGATCGACATTTTCGCTCAGATATTGCGGCGGATAGATGTGATGATGCACATCGACGGTGCGGGGCGCAGAGCTTGTGACGTCGGCTTTGGCAACCGCCTGCGGGAGCACTGCCGCGGCCCCAATGGCTCCTACTCCGGTAAGGAAGGCGCGCCGCGAGTGGCAGGTGCAGCCCACAGCGTTGCCGAAGCTTTGACCGCGATAGCGAAGGCCCAACCGCGATGTCATGGCGTTCTCCTATCCTCGAACGATCGGCTGTGTGCCGGCTAAGGAACACACTCGGTTGAGGACCAGCGCCGGCGAAATTTTGCGATTACTGTAGCAATCGACGAAGACAATGAGAATGCAGCGGAAGGAATAATAGACGCACCTGTGCGGGAACAGCGTGCCGTCACGTCGTCGACCGGATCGGATGGTCTTCACGCCAAGCGCCCGAACGTGGGGATAGACCAGCAGCACATGGATTGTCCGCGCGGCGAAAAAAGCGAAAAGATAGGCGAGGAAGAGGCTGTCGCCGGTTCGATTGAAGGAGCGATCGCTTGGCATCCTATGAAGCTACAGTCCGCTGGCGGCGTCGACCAGATGAGCGCTTTGTCGACGGCCATTATAGCCGCGCTCACGAGTGGCAGTTCGATGGCGGCGCGCATGTGCATGCGTCCGCCTCGCCGCACGTGGTGCGGGCGCCGTTTTCCGACCCGTCCGGCGTCGATCCCGAAGAGGCATTCGTGGCGGCTCTTGCGAGCTGTCATATGCTCTTCTTTCTGGCCTTCGCGGCGAAACACGGTTTTGCCATCACGGCATATGAAGACAACGCTGTCGGTGTCATGCTCAAGACGAGCGACGGACGCGAATGGATGACCAAGGCGACGCTACGCCCGCGCGTGGTGTTTACCGGCGACAAGCGGCCGATCGCCGAAGAGGTCGACGCGCTTCATCACCAGGCGCACGAGGCCTGTTACATTGCGAACTCGGTCAAGACGGAAGTCGTGATCGAGGGGCAGGCTGAGGGGCTTCGCTAAGCCTGCTTACGATGCCGCCGACAGCACTTTCTCGCTGGCGAGCTTACGCATGGCTTTGAGCGTCGCTCGCACCGCCATCAGATAACCGTCCTCCATCTGAGCGGCAAATTCCTTCTCCTCGGGGCTGCCGGCCGCGACGTTCTCGATCCTCAGCGAGAAGGTGAATTTGAGCGCGAGATCGCCGTCCGCGTCCTCGATGATCTCATTGAGGATCGTGCCGAGAACGCGGCCGGATGTGCGCTCGAATTTGACCATGCGCTGCGGATCGAATGTCACGACCTCGCGAATGGTGTCGCCCTTGTCGACGATTTCACGGATCAGCCCGCCGGCGCGCCGTTCGATCACCTTGCAACTGGTAATGACCGGCACGAAGGGCAGCGGATTCTCCGCCTTCATCACCAGGCCGTGCCAAACCAGGCTGCGGTCAAGCCGCGTCTCGCGCCGGTCTTCGTTGACTTTGATGGTTCGCGAAGCTTGCACCATGTGATCATTTCCTTGTAGCCCGGATGAGCGAAGCGACATCCGGGTTCAGGGTGGTATCTCGCTCGATCGCCCCGCATATCGCTGCGCTCATGCGGGCTACGACTTGTATCTTTACCAGCTCGCAATCCTGAACGGCTTGAATTCCACGCTAGCGCCCTGGCCGAAAAGCGTTCGCTGGTAGCGCGGATCGAGACCCGGGATGCCCGGGCGGTCTGCGGTTCGATGGCGGTCGTTGCATAGGTCGCCGTACATGGTGAACAGGCCGCCGCCGATCTTCATGCTGTCGATTTTCACGATCGGCTCGCGCTCGCCGGGTGGTGCGCCAACGGCGTCGCGCACGGCCACGATTTTTCCGTCCACTATCCATTCGACGCGGTCGTGAGCGCGGTCGTAGCGGATCGCGTAGTGATGCCATTCGCCTTGTGTGGTCGGCACATCGGTTGGAATCAGCTCGGTGAAGGCCGGATACGGGTCGTCCTTGTTCGCGCCGAACGGCAGCCTTTCATAGAGCGGCACGATCCGGCTGCCGCTGACGAAAAAGTCGAACACCATCCAGGTTTTCAGATCGATGGTGTTGAAGGCGCCGCAGCCGAGCCGCACGTCTCCCGGGTCGACGCCATAGGGATTGCGCTCGGTGCCGAAAGTATTGACCCGCATCGCTGCCGCAACGCTGAAAATCCCCCGTTCGCCGGGTCCAAATTCCGCGGTCGAGTAGATCAGTGCCTTGACGTTGTCGTGCCCATCGCGCCGGGTGAGCGTGAAGCGACGCGCCTCGAGCGCCAGCGTCCCATCCGAACCCCCACCGCACGTCACGACCGCGGCCGGATCCCAGAGACCGGGTATCGGCAGATGCCGGTACCACTTGTCGCCGGGCCACGCGCCGGCCGTGGCAAAATCGTCGTAGATCGTGGTGTGCGCGTCGCTTGTCGCGGCGTCCATTGCGTCCCCCCAATGGAAGGAACGTAGCCCGGGTTGAGCGTTAGCGAAACCCGGGAACGGCCGTGACGTTCGCGGATGCGATCCCGGATTTCGCGGAGCTTGCCATCGGGCCGGCCACTTCGGGCCGGACCCGTTGGCTCAATCCGGGCTACGGGTGCAGATCACCCCTGCGCGCGCGCGCCGCGGCGGGCGCTCAATTCCACCGCGCGATCCGGGATCATCAGGCGCAAGGTCGCGCCGATCGTGCCTTCTACCAGGCGGATTTCGCCGCCATGTGCGCGCACCAGCTCTGCGGCGATGACGAGCCCGAGCCCCGTGCCGCCGGCGCGGGTCGAGCCCTGGAAGGCTTCGAACAGGTGCGCCTGCGCCTTCTCGGAAAATCCCGGCCCAGTGTCGGAAACCTCGATGACCACGACAGCGCCCTCGCGCCGGCCGGTGATGCGGATCTGGTCGCGGCCGGGGTCGCCGGAGGCGCGGCTTTCCAGCGCTTGCGCGGCATTGCGGGCGAGGTTCAGCAGGATGCGGAAGAGCTGGTCGTAGTCCGCTTCCACCACGAGGCCGCGCTCGACCGCGCTGATCCAGCGGATCGGGCATTCCGGACTAAGCCCGAGCGTCTCGTGCACCTCTTCGACCAGCGGCTCGAGCAGGAGCGGCTTGCGATCCGGCGGCGGCTCCTGCAGGCGGCCGTAGGACAAGGTCGATTGGCAATAGGCGATGGCGCGCTCGAGCGCATGCACGAGTTTGGGCGCAAAGCGCTGCACATTCGGATCGGGCAGGGTGACCAGGCGATCCGAGAAAAGCTGCGCCGAACCGAGCAGGTTGCGCAGATCGTGGTTGATCTTGGATACCGCGAGCCCGAGCGCGGCCAGCCGGCTTTTCTGCTGCAGCATCGAGGCGAGTTCGGTCTGCATGGCGGCAAGCTCACGCTCGGCGGTGCCGATCTCGTCGATCCGCCCGGACGGCACGATGATGCGGTCGGGATCCTCCGGGTCGGCGCGGAACGCGGTCATATTGGCGGTTACCCGCCGCATCGGCCGCACGAACAGATAATGCAGCGTCAGATAGACCAGCGCCGCCGTGATGCCGGAGATCAGCAGCGAGATCAGCAGCAGGTCGACCGAATAGCGCAGCATCGCATTGCGCAATGGCGGCTCGTCCACAATGATCTCGATATAGTCGCCGCCCATGGGCGCCGGCCCGACGACGCGCATCACGCCTTTTTTGGTGTTGAGCATCATCTTGAAGGCGTCGACGATGGAATCGAACGCGTAGACGTGGCGCATGTCGAAATCGTCGGCGATCGGCGGCGGCGCGTCCTCGACCGCGAGCAGCCGCCGCTGCGTGCCCATTTTCATGGCGACGGCGCGCGCGCCGATGCTGTCGAGAATCTGCTTGGCGAGGCTGTCCGGCACCATCCCGTTCGGGGCGGCATCGAGCACAAGCGCGGCCGTGTAGGCGCTCGCCAGCCGGTCGTTCAGCCACATCAGGCGGTACAGGGCGATCGACGGCACATAGATCAGCACTTCCGCGATCATCACGAACAGGATCGTGAAGACGAGGAGCTTTCCGGATAGCCCAAGGCGCGGCGCGCGGACCGGCTCGGCCCGTGCGGCTTGATCATCGCTCATTGGCTAGACCTTGTGCGTCAATGCCCGTGACGCAACTACCTTATGATGCGACGCGCTTCTCCCTGCGTCAAACCTCGGGTGAGATAGGTGTTTTCAGTCCGTTTACCAGCGCGCCGGTGGGCTGGAAGTATCTCGCTGGCGGCCGGGAACCGGCGAATGCGGGCCCGGAAGCCGGTTCTCCGTCCTGTCATACATATTTTGTAGGCAGAACACGTTCCCTAGGCAGGGCGAGGTGGACGGTGGCGTAAGTTTGCTCCGAATCGGCTGGGAAATCCCGCCGGAAGGGTGAAATACGAGTGGGTGCGTCGCATTGACGAGCCGGGAGGGGTCTCGTATAAGCCGCGCCAATCGCGCGCCCGCACCGAAATTGTGTCCGACCGATAAGCTGCAAAAGACGCGGGTCTTGCGTGCAGCGGAGAGAGTCCCGTGAAACGAACCTACCAGCCGAGCAAATTGGTGCGCAAGCGCCGGCATGGTTTTCGCGCTCGCATGGCGACCACGGGCGGCCGTAAGGTGGTTGCGGCGCGGCGCACCCGCGGCCGCAAGCGTCTCAGTGCGTGAGCAGGATCCCCGTTCTGCCGTCGTCGAGCGGCTGAGACGCCGCAGCGATTTTCGAGCCGCGGCCGATGGCGTGCGCGCCTCCGGCCGCGCTTTCGTGCTTCAGACGCGGCAACGCGGGGGAGATGACCCTATTCGAGTTGGCTTCACCGTATCGCGGCAGGTCGGCAACGCCGTGGAGCGAAACCGCGTCCGCCGCCGCTTGCGCGAGATCGTCCGGCTCGCGCCGGCTGCCGGGACTGAGCCATTGCGTCCGGGCCATGATTACGTGCTGATCGGCCGCCGTGCGGCATTGGCGGTTCCGTTCGGCGAGATGATGCAGGAT
>Ga0209698_10006264_pt1 | contig 12676 bp, 12 predicted proteins | sample LitLauG_LLR_2012_FD_187203 | JGI IMG/M metagenome (GOLD analysis project Ga0209698, IMG submission 187203) | Freshwater sediment microbial communities from Pennsylvania, USA - Little Laurel Run_MetaG_LLR_2012 (SPAdes) (version 2) | ecosystem: Environmental > Aquatic > Freshwater > Creek >...
GCGGCTTCAGAGCGCGATCGACGAGCTCGCGCTCACCGCGATGCCCGCGATGGTCCTCGACCTCCGCGAGCTGCAGTTCATCGACTCGACGGGGCTGCGGGTGATCCTCGCGGCGCTGCAGTCGGCTCGCGATCGCGGCCAGGAGTTCGCGATCACGCGCGGCTCCCCGCAGGTCGAGCGGCTGCTGAGCATCACCGGCGTCACCGAGCACCTGCGGACGATCGCGGCGCCCGACCAGGCGCTGCTCGACGGCCGCTCAGACTGAGCGCGCCGCACGCGGGCCCCGGCGCCCGGGAGCACTCGCCCGAGCGCCCCGATCAGAGAGCCGACCGAGTCAGCGACGATCTGCGTGCCCTCGCGCTCGACGCTCTCCACTCGGGCTGCGGACGCCTCGCCCGGCTCCATGACGAACGTGTACCCGGCTCCGCGGCGCGCAAACGAGGCGCCCGTGCATGGTTCGCGGGGCCTGCCGGGGGGTATCTGCACGGCACGGCCCGCGGGGAGCGACCGCGCGGGAAACAAGACGAAGGGACAGCTCATGAACATGCACCCACAGACAGACACCAGCCCGAGCAAGGCGACACGCCGATGACCACCGGAGTCTCGATATTCCTGATCGCTGCCGGCGCGATCCTGCGCTACGCGGTGACCGCAACCGTCTCGGGCCTGTCGCTGTCCACGGTCGGACTGATCCTGATGCTCGCGGGCATCCTCGGGCTGATCATCTCGCTGCTGTACACGCTCGCGTGGGCGCCTCGGGGCCGCGAAGCGGTCGTCGACCCGTACGAGCCGAGGGCCTGAGTGCCGGCCGGAGCCGTTTCCGGCTCGCACCATCGGGTAGGTGCAGTGTGCCGGCGGGTCGCCTCTTCGTCCTTTCAGGGCGCCCGCTGGAATCGGGCGCGCACTGGCGCCCGGGCACGCGCACTCCCCGGGGCACTCCCTGCAGGGCCCCTCGGGGATGTGCCGTGCTCGCCACCATGGCCCCCGGCGGCGCCGGGCCGCTCGCCCCGGGCGCGTCGTGATCGGCGCCAGAGACCGTGCACGGGAAGTAGTTCTCACGGACAGGTGGTATTAACGAGGCATGGCCCGCGCGATCTGGACCGGCGCGATCAGCTTCGGCATGGTCACCGTGCCCGTCAAGCTGTACAGCGCAATCGACCGCAAGACCGTCCGCTTCCACCAGCTGTCGGGCAAGACCGGCACGCGCGTGGTGCAGAAGCGCATCGACCCGAGCACCGGTGAGGAGGTCGCCTACAACGACCTCGTCAAAGGCTACGAGCTCGGCCCGGACCGCTACGTGGTGATCGAGCCGACGGAGCTCGACGCGCTGGCCCCGAAGAAGACGAAGACGATCGAGATCGAGGATTTCGTCGAGCTCTCCCAGATCGACCCCGTCTACTACGACCACCCGTACTATCTCGCCCCGTCCGTCGGCGGCGCCAAGCCCTACCGGCTGCTGCTCGAGGCGATGCGCGAGACCGGCAAGGTCGCGATCGCGAGGGTCGTGATCCGCTCCAAGGAGCAGCTCGTCGCGCTGCGGCCGATGGGCGACGCGCTCGGCATGGCGACGATGATCTTCTCCGACGAAGTGCTGTCCCCCGACCGCCTGGACGAGCTGGCCGACGCGACCGCGGTGAAGACGACCAAGCGCGAGCTGGACATCGCAAAGCAGCTCGTCGACTCGCTCGCCGGCGACTTCGAACCGGGCCGCTACACCGACAGCTACCGCGAGGAAGTGCTCGCGATGATCGAGCGCAAGGCGGAGGGAAAGCAGGTCGTCATCCAGCCGCCTGCGCAGGAGGCGGCGCCGACCGCGCCGGACCTGATGAGCGCCCTGAAGGCGAGCCTGGACGCCGTGCGCGAGCGCGAGGGCACGACAGCCAAAGCCGGCAGGAAGAAACCTGCCGCGAAAGCCCCGCGGGCGAAACCGGCGCCGGGCAAGACGTCGGGGAAGAAACCCGCCTCCCCGCGCTCCGGCGCCGCCAAGCGCTAGGCGGCCGGAGGGCCACGGGCCGTGAGCACGGCGCGAGGGCGAGGCGCGGCGGATCCCCGCCTCGGGCGCTACCGCTCCAAACGGGACTTCGCATCCACACCCGAGCCTGCCCCCGGCGGCACCGGTGAGGGAGCCGGCGGCAGGTTCGTGATCCACGAGCACCACGCGCGGCGCCTGCACTGGGACCTGCGCCTTGAGCGCGACGGCGTGCTCGCGTCCTGGGCGGTGCCGAAGGGCCTGCCAGAGGAGCCCGGCGAGAACCGCTTCGCCGCCGCCACCGAGGACCACCCGCTCGACTACCTGAGCTTCCAAGGCGAGATCCCTCCGGGCGAGTACGGCGCCGGCAGGATCACGATCTGGGACTCCGGGACCTACGAGTGCCTGAAGTGGGAGCCCCGCAAGGTCGAGGTAGCCCTCCACGGGGAGCGGATCGACGCCCGCTACGCGCTGTTCCCGATCGACCAGCGGGAGCCGCCGAGGGACTGGATGATCCACCGCATGGACCCGGCCGCGGACCCCTCCCGCGAGCCGATGCCCGAGAACCTGCTGCCGATGCTCGCCAGCCCCGGCGAGCTGCCCGTCGACGAGGACGGCTGGGCGTTCGAGCTGAAGTGGGACGGGGTCCGCGCGCTCCTCTACAGCAGGCCCGGCGAGCACCGCGCGCAGAGCCGCAACCTCAACGACATCACCACCTCCTACCCCGAGCTCGCGAGGGTCGCCAGGGAGCTCGGCTCCCACTCGGCGATCCTCGACGGGGAGATCGTGGCTTTCGACGATCACGGGCTTCCGAGCTTCGCGGCGCTTCAGCGGCGGATGCACGCCACCAGCGGCGCGCAGGCCTCGCGGCGCGCGAAGGAGACCCCGGTGACCTATGTCATCTTCGACCTGATCTGGTTCGACGGGCACACCCTCACCGGCCTGCCCTACTCACGGCGCCGGGAGCTGCTTGCCGGGCTCGCTCTCACCGGGGACGGCTTCCAGACGCCCGACCATGTGATCGGGCAGGGCGCGGAGCTGCTCGCGATGTGCTCAGAGCGCGGCCTCGAGGGCGTGGTCGCCAAGCGCCTTGACTCCACCTATCGCCCCGGGGTCCGCTCGCGCGACTGGGTGAAGGTCAAGACGTTCGCGCGCCAGGAGTTCGTCGTAGGCGGATGGATCCCCGGCCGCGGCCGGCGCCGCGACCACATCGGGGCGCTGCTGCTCGGCGTGAACGACCCCGGAGGCGCCCTGCGCTACGTCGGCAGGGTCGGCAGCGGCCTCGGCGGCGCCGAGCTCGAGCGCCTCGCGGGGCTGCTCGGCCCGCTCGAGCGCGGCTCCTCGCCGTTCGCCGCTGGAGCGACGCCGCCGCGGGAGGCCGTGTTCTGCGAGCCGCGCCTGGTCGTCGAGGTGCGCTTCTCGCACTGGACCGCGTCGGGCAGCCTGCGGCATCCGAGCTACCTCGGCCTGCGCGAGGATCGCAGCGCCGCGGAGGTGATCCGCGAGGACCCGGCCGCGAGCGTGGCGCCCGCCGGCGGGACGGCCGCCGGCCGGGAGCGGATCGACCTCGGCGAGCCGGGAGCGGACGCCGCGAAGATCACCGTCGAGGGACACGAGCTGAAGCTCTCGAACCTGCCGAAGGTGATGTATCCCGTCACGGGGTTCACAAAGCGCGAGCTGATCAAGTACTACGCCGCCGTCGCGCCCGCGATCCTCGGGCACCTGCGGGGCCGCGCCATCACCGTGACGCGCTGGCCCGACGGGGTGCAGGGCAAGTCGTTCTTCCAGAAGCAGGCGCCCGCGCACCGCCCGGACTGGGTGGCGACCGCGCCCGTGCCGACGTCGAGCAGGACTATCGACCACGTTCTCGCGGGCGACACGGCGACGCTGATCTGGCTCGCGAACTCCGCGGCGATCGAGCTGCACGCACCCCTCGCCCGCGCCGATCAGCCCGAGCGCCCGACCGTGCTCGTGTTCGATCTGGACCCCGGTGCCCCGGCGAGCATCGTCGAGTGCTGCCGCGTCGCCGAACTGCTCGGCGGCATGTTCGAGAACCTCGGCCTCGCAAGCTTCCCGAAGACCTCGGGCTCGAAGGGTCTTCAGCTCTACGTGCCGCTGAACTGCCCCGGCGTCGACTTCACCGGCACCAAGGCGTTCGCGCGCACCGTCGCGGAGATGCTCGAGGAGGCCGAGCCGGGCCTGGTGGTGTCGAACATGAAGAAGGCACGACGGGAGGGCAGGGTGCTGATCGACTGGAGCCAGAACGACCGCCGCAAGACCACCGTCTGCGTCTACTCGCTGCGCGCCGCGGAGCGCCCGACAGTCTCGATGCCGCTCGAATGGGAGGAGGTCCGGGCGGTCGCCGCAGGCGAGGACCCGGCCTCGGTGTCATTCCAGGCGGGGGCGGCGCTCACGCGCGTCGCCGAGCGCGGCGACCTGTTCGCGCCGGTGCTCTCGCTCGTCCAGCGGCTGCCGCGGGTCTGAGCCTCAGGCGGCGAAACGCTGAGCGGAGCGGGCGCGCCGCTTGGCGGCCTCGACCTCGCGGTCCTTCGGCGGCGCCGAGCTGACGAGCCCGGCGAGCAGCCGCGAGGTCGCGTGCGCGACCTCCTGCACCGCGCGGTCGAACGCCTCAGCGTTCGCCTGCGAGGGCTTCGTGGAGCCGCTGATCTTGCGCACGTACTGCAGCGCCGCGTCGTGGATCTCGCCCTCGCTCGCCGGGGGCTCGAAATTGTGGAGTGATCGGATGTTTCTGCACATGGGAAGAGCGTAGCCGGGGAAAGCACCGAACAGGTGCCCGCCGGCCTGGAGCGGCTAGCGTTCGCCGCGCGGACCGCCACGGCCGCGCCCCTCGAGCACAAGGAGAGAGCCAATGTCGAAGTTCACGGTCGTCAACCTCAGCGAGGTCGAGGATGTCGTGGGAGAGCGCGCGCCGGGCATGGAGGGTCGCTTCGCGCGCAAGCACATGGGCTCGAAGGAGCTCGGCGTCAGCTTCTTCCGCTACGGCCCGAATGTCCGCTCCCCGATGGGCCACTCCCACAAGGAGCAGGAGGAGGCCTACGTCGTCGTGGACGGCTCGGGCCGCGTGAAGGTCGACGAGGAGATCGTCGACCTGAAGAAGTGGGACATCGTGAGGGTCTCGCCGAAGGCGATCCGCGCGTTCGAGGGCGGGCCTGAAGGGCTCGCGCTGATCGCGATCGGCGGAACCAGGCCGCAGGACGGAGACGGCGTCCCGGTGCCGGACTGGTGGACGGACTGACCTGCGCTCAGGCGCCGGAGGCGAGCAGGAACAGGTCGTAGATCGCGAGGGCAGTGCACGCGAGCGACAGGATCCGCTCGATCCTCGCCCGCGAGCGGTCGGCGCGCTCCTGCTGCGCGCGCCCGGCGATCTCCGGGGGGAGCGCGCTCGGCAGCCAGTGGAAATCATGGCCGCCCGTCGCCGGGATGAACGCCATCGCCAGGACCATGCCCGCCAGCGGCGGTGAGAGGATCGCGTGCGCCGCGCGCCGGGCGCGGCTGAGCACGGGCATGCGCGCGGGCCGCCTCATCTCGCCTCGCCGCCATCGGGCCGCGGCAGGATCCACGCCGCGAGCGATGCGCCCGCCGCGAGCACCGGGGCGGGTGCCCGCAGAAACCGCCGATCGAGGAAGGCGCGCTCCACAGATCCAGCGTCGTCCGCGCGGCACGCGTGCGGGACCGCAGGCCGCCGTCTCCCCGCTCAGTAGTGAGCACCGGCGCCCGGCCGAAACCACTGCTCGGACGCGGGCGGGCCACGGCCCGGGCGGCGCTCAGGCCAGCGCGCCCGGCGCGGACGCCCGCGCCAACGTGCGCGCGACCGGCCTCTCGGCCTGGCGCATCGCCCGCGAAACGTCCTCGGCGATCGCCGAGGAGAACCGCCGCGCGGCGGCGCTCGGGTCGCGCAGCATGCCGCGCACCCGCTCGCCGGGGATCTCCACGACGATCAGGCGCTCATGGGTGTGCGCGACGACGGGGCTCGGGCCACCCTCGATGGCGCCGACATGCCCGACGAACCGGCCGGGCCCCGCGAGCCTCACACGCTGCGCGGCGGTGCCGCGCCTGACCGACACGTCGACCGCGCCGCGCAGCACGAGCAGCAGGTCTCCGCCGCGCGCGCCGTTCGCCGTCAGCAGAGCCCCCCGCGGCAGTTCCAGCGGAGTGCAGCCGCCGATCACCGCGTCGACCTGGCGCTCGTCGAAGAACTCATCGAAGCACAGCAGGCCGCGCACGTACTCCGGCGTCGCGAGCTCGGCGGCGGCGGGGGTCGCGGCCTCGTGCACGGCCCCCTCCGCGAACATCCCGGCGCCGTCGGGCAGTTCGGCGGCGACCGCCTCATAGCGACGGCGCAGCCGCGCGACCCCGGACTCGGTCAGCCGCGCCATCAGCTCGACCGCTCCCGCGCCGCCGTCGAGGCGCAGCATGTCAAAGCCCGCGCGGAACAGGATCCAGCCGGACGTCGGCTCGGTCGCGACGGCGCTCGCGGTGCGCCGCCCGCCGAGCAGGAGCGAGTTCTCGCCGAGCGATTCGCCCGGGCCGAGGCGCGCCAGCCGCTTCGTGCGGCCGCCGGGTAGCTCGACCTCAACCTCGATGTGGCCCCGCTCCATCACGTACATCCGCGAGCTCTCGTCGCCCTGGCGGAACAGCCGCTCGCCTGCGCCGAGCTCGAAGCGGGCCATGAAATGCTCGAGGCGCTCGATTTCCACGGGCGCGATCCCCGCGAACAGCGGCACGTCCGCGAGCGCGACCGCGTCCTCGCCGGCCGGCCCGGAGCTGCTCATCAGGCGAGCTCCCTCGTCTCGACCGAGAGGGCGCCGTCCTCGCCCGTGCTCAGCACCAGCATCGAGTACTCGGGGGCCTCGAGCCATCCGGCCGTGTGCTTCGTCAGCGGCTCGCTCGCGACGACCACCGAGGTGGCGGCGCCGTCGGCGGTGCCGAACGTGCCGTCCGGCCGGCGGCCGAAGCGCCCGCCCGCGGTGTACCAGAGCGAGGTGAAGTCGTGCTCGCGCTCGGCGGCGAAGAACGACTCGTCATCCGGATACCAGCCGTAGTCGAACGCGTAGCGGGTCGCGAGCATCCAGCTGCCGTCGGTCAGGAGCAGGTTCACCGGCGACTGCGTCGCGATCCCGCGCCGCTCGCGAAGCTCGCGCAGGATCTCAAGGCTCGCCGTGACCGCGTCGGCGGCCTCCTCCGCCGCCGCCGGGCTGAACGGGTCGCTGAGCTGGGAGAGCACCAGCGCGTACACCCACTCGGTGTCGGTAGTCCCCTCGATCAGGCCCACCAGGCGCGGGTCGATGTGCTCCAGCAGGTCGTATCGCATTGAGGAGAAGTCATAGAGATCGCCGTTCTGGGCGAGCGCGAAGCTCGCGCCCTCGAACAGGAACGGGTGCACGTTGTGGGCGCCGACGCTTTCGCGGCTGTCGTAGACGACGCCGCGCACGTGCGCGACGAACGCGCTGGCCCTGACCTTGCCGGCGAGCGCGCGCAGGTTGCGGTCGAAGTTGGGGAGCGTCGGCACCCGGTAGGTCAGCGGCACCGACGGGTCCGGGAACGAGCGGTCCCACGCCGCGAGGCCGAAGCCGCCGAGGTTCAGGAACGACATCAGCTCGGTGTCGACGGCCTGGTGGACGAGCGCCCCGTCGGGCTCGTAGAGGAGGTCCTCGATCAGGACCGGCTCACCTAGGTACGCGGCGAATCTGCACACGGGGCCCTCCTGTCGGCCGCGTCGGAAGAGAGGACCTGAGGTGGCGGGGGGCTCGTCGCGAGACGCGCGCGGTTCGCCGCGCGGCACCTCTCGCCGACGTCCCTGCCCCGGATATCACGTGGTGCATTCTCTCAGCCGCCGTGGGGCGGGCGCTTGGACGGCTGGCGAAACCGCACGCCGGGCAGGCTCTCAGCTGTCGAAACCGACCGTGATGCCGCCCGCCAGACGCTCCGCGGAGCCGGGGTCGTGCGACGGGAGGTAGATCGTCGGGTGCTCGCGGCAGTGGGCCAGGATCGTTTCGAGTGTCTCCACGTGGACCTTCGGGTTCGGCGCGACCGCATCCGCGCGCCTGGACATCAGCTGCTCGAGCGTGTCCGTCACATCGCCGGCGAGCATCACGTGCCGGCCCTCGTCGTCGATGCAGATCACCGACACATGGCCCGGGGTGTGGCCCTCGGTGTCGACGAGCACGATGCGGCCGTCGTCGGTGACCTTGCGGCTGTGGGCGAACGCACCGAACGGCCCGTCCTCCAGGGCGAACGTCGTCGGCGCGAAACCGGGCGGGAAGGGCTGGCGCAGCACTTTGCGCATCACGCTCGAAAACGCCGCGCTCGCATACGCGAGCTCGCGCTGGCTGATGCCGACGGGCGCCCGCACGTGCGGCAGGCCGTCCACGTGGTCGCCGTGGTGGTGGGTCAGGATCACCTCGGAGACATCGTCGATCGACAGGCCCGCACGCGCCATCGCGCCGGGAAGCTCATCCTCGGGACGGACGTCAAAGCGCGCGAACGGACCGTTCTTGGCGTGGGAGCCCTCTCCGGTGTCGATCAGGATCAGGCGCCCGTCATGCTCGATTGCCCAGCAGTGGATCGGCAGCGGATCGGACCAGGGGCCGGGCAGGAACAGGTTCAGCTGGCGGCGCAGCCCTTTGCCGGGGAACAGGAAAGAGTGCTTGACACGGACCGTCCCGGTGCTCATCGCGTGGATCCTCATCGGGGGCGAGCCTATCCGGCTTCGCTCCGGCGGGTCAGCCGGAGGGCACGCCGGGCGGCGAGGAGACGGCGCCGCCCGGCGCGGTCGACGCCGCCGGGAAGGTGAGGAGCGATTCCCGTGCGAGCGTGGAGATGTTCGAGGACATGATGCCCTCGCTCGAGAGGGTGAACAGCCTCCCGCCGACGACGAGCGAGCGTTCGATCTGCGGGGTGTAGCCGCCGAGCGGATCGTGGCTCACGCGGCCCACCTGCGAGATGCCAGAGGAGTCGACGTGGAAGCCGATCGCGCCGACGAATTCACTCGTGCTCGCGGCGGTGACGGGGACCGTGCCGCCGGTCGAGGGCGCCCCCGGCGCCGGCGCGGGCGCGCTCACCGGCGTGACGGAGAAGATCGAGACCGGGAGCACCGCGAGCCCGGTGGCGGGCCAGAACAGGAACGCGTGATGGTCGTACTGGACCTGCGAGGAGGAGCCGGCGCCGAGCGAGGTGTGCGCGAGCAGCCGCGGCGATGCCGGGCTTGAGACGTCGAACAGCTCGAGCTGCGCGGCTGACGGCTCGTTTCCCGCGATTTCCTGCCCGACGCCGAGCAGCAGCCCTTCGCTGATCGGATGCAGGTAGGCGGAGTAGCCCTGAAGTTCGAGCCTGCCGGCGACCCTCGGCGCCGTCGGGGTGCTGAGGTCGATCGTGTAGAGCGGGTCCACGCGGCGGAACGTGACGACGTAGCCGGCGTCGCCGATGAAGCGCACCGAGTAGATCTGCTCGCCGGCGCCGAGCCCGGCGACCTGTCCGACGCTGACCAGGTTGCCGCCGTGGTCGGCCAGCACGGTTACGTAGCTCTGGCTCGCGGCCGGCTCCGTGCCGTTCCACCAGATCGGGCTGCTGGTGCTCGCCACGCGCAGGAAACCGTGGTATTCGGACATCGAGAACTGGTTCAGCAGGAAGCCGGGGACCACACCGGACGCGAGCAGCGGCGTGTGTTCGCTCCCGCTCGCGTCGAACCGGTCGATCACGGTTTCCTGCGAGCTCGGGATGCTCGCGAGCGGGGTCTGCGGGTTCACCCACCGCTGTGTCGCCACGTACAGGCTCGACGCGGACCCGTATACGACCTGCGCATCGGCCATCAGCGCCGTGGTGTCGGTCGCGTACAGCCCGCGGTCCAGGTTGATCGTGACGATCGAGAGCATCCCCAGCCCCGAGAACGCCGCCGGCCGGCGCACCGCCGAGCAGGCTGCGACACGGCGCTTGTAGCGGTGGCCCGTGATCAGGCTGTGGAAGCTCCGCGCCGGGATCCAGCCCGCGGCGTGGCCGCGCAGCGACGGCGCCGAGATCGCCCGCGGCGCGGAGGAGAACACGAGCCGTGCGACGCCGCCGTTCTGCCGCGCATCGACGAACGTGCCTTCGACGGTCATCGTGCGCGCGACGCTCATCGCCGCCGGGTTGCGCACGTCCAGTTCGGTGATCGTCGAGGTGGCGGGGTAGAAGTAGGGGGAGGGCACGAGCGCCGAGGTCGGAGCCACGGGCTGCGGCGCGAGCGCCGCGCGTGCGATCGCGGCGGCCCTCGCGGGCCCGCTGCGGGCGCCGGCGGGAAGTGCCGGGAGCGCGACCCCGACGCCGACCGCCACGTTCTGGCTGCCGGAGATGACGAGCAGGCGGCTTCCCCGCAGCAGCAGCTGCGCTCCATAGCCCGATGAGCCGAGCGACATGGAGCCCGCGAGCGCCGGCGCGGGGCCCGTGACGTTGACCGCGTACAGCGTGCCCTGCTCGACGGCGAAGATGGTGCGGCCGTCGGTCTTGACGATGTCGGGCTCTTCGATGCCCGGCTCCTGGTTGTTGGTGGTCGAGAACGACGCGCCGGCCCCCGTGCCTTCCGCGGCGCCGGCCGCGGCCGGCGGCACCGCGGCACCCGAGGGGAGCGGCGCTCCGATCGTGGGCTCGGCGAGCGGGTGGGGGGCGAGCTCGGGCACGCCGCCGGTCGCCGAGAGGTGGGAGCGCTCGTAGGCGATCAGGGTCCTGCACGACGCGAACGCCCGCGGCGTGACACGGGACGGGCGCGCGCCCGCCGCGGCCGGCGCCGCGAGTGCGCACAGCGCGAGGGCCAGCAGAGGGGTGCATCTGCGCCGCATGCCTCCCGACAGCCTACCCCCGGGCCGCCCGGGGGCTCGTCACATGTTCGTGAACGGCGCCCTGCATGCGTAGAAATCCGCATCGGCTCGGGTGCCTATCCCGCACCCCGCCAACCACGCCCGCGCCTATCGTCCGGTTTGTCCAACAGAAACGAGCGGGAACATGTTCAGGAACGTCCTCATCGGCATCGACGGCACCCCCCACGGCCGTGATGCGATTGCCCTCGCGCGGCGCATCGCCGCGCCCGGCGCGGAGCTGACGCTCGTCCATGTGCACGCCGGCGAGCACAACCGGCTGCATGCGATCAGGCGCGAGCGGCTCGAGCAGGAGCAGCGCGACTCGGAGGCCCTGCTCGAGGACGAGCGCCGCGCGGCGGGCGTCGGCGCGGAGATCAGGGCCTACGTCGCGGAGTCTCCCGGGGCCGGGCTGCACCGCCTCGCGGAGGAGCTCGGCGCGGACCTGATCGTCGTCGGCTCGACGAGCCACGGAGCCGTCGGCAGGGTCGCGCTCGGCGATGACGCCCGCGCAGCCCTGAACGGCTCGCCGTGCGCGGTCGCGATCGCGGCCCGCGGCTACGAGGGCCACGCCGAGCCGATCGCGGGCGTCGGTGTCGGCTACAACGACTCGGCGGAGGCGCAGGCCGCTCTGCAGGCGGCACACGACATCGCCGCACCCACGGCCGCCGCCGTCCGCCTGCTCGAGGTGATCAGCATCCCGTCCTACTCCTACTCCGGGATGATGGCGCCCGTCGGAGAGGGGATCGAGCTGATGCTCAGCGAAGCTCAGCAGCGCATCGACGAGCTTCCCGGCGTGACGGGCACGGCGGTGTTCGGGCTCGCGGGCGAGGAGCTCGCTGCATTCGGGGAGGACGTCGACGTCCTGGTGGTCGGATCGCGCAGCTACGGGCCCCTGCGCCGGCTGGTCCTCGGCAGCACCTCCGAGTACCTGGAGCGCAAAGCCCGCTGCTCGCTGCTGGTGCTGCCGCGCAGCGCCGCCCACCCCGGCGGCGAGCCCGATGCGGCCGCCGCGGATCCGGCCGCCGCCTGAGCGGCGATCAGCCGCGCACGCCGTTCACGGGCCTGCCGTTCTCCAGATACACGCAGTGCTCGGAGCCCGCCGCGGCGAGCACGCGCCGCCCGACGGGGCCGCTCAGCAGCTCAGCGGCCTCGTGCAGATCCACGAACCTGTGCTCGTCGATCTCCCCCGGATCGATCGCGAGCTCGGCCAGGTGCTCATTCGCAAGCGCGCCGCAGTCGAACACGAAGCGCATTCCCCCCGGCCGGTCCACCCGCATCGGCAGGTAGTCAACGCACGCGAGCCGCCCACGTGTCACGTCAAGGCCGCACTCCTCGAGCGTCTCGCGCCGGCACGCCTCCCACGGGGACTCGCCGGCCTCCTCGATCTGGCCGCCGGGGATCGTCCAGCCCTTCTTGTAGTTCGGCTTGAGGATCAGCAGCCGCCCGTCGCCGTCGAAGATCATCGCGCCCGCCGACGCGGGGATGCGCGGGATGTCCCACGGCGGCCGGGTGATCGCGCGACGGCTCATCGGCTGATTATCGCCGAAGGGCCCAGCCCGGGTGAGACCATCGGTCACACCACCGGTCAGCCAGCTGGTATCCTCGTGGCTATGCCGAGGACCCACAGGCGGCCGCAGTCAGTGCGGGAGCGGCGCCGGGCCAGGGAGCGGGCGATCGTCGCCGCCACACGCGAGCTGTTCGACGCACGCGCGCGGCGAGACGCGTCGGTCGACGAGATCGCGCGCGCGGCGGGCCTGAGCAAGGCGCTCATCTACAGGGCGTTCGACTCCAAGGAGGAGATCTTCCTGCTGACGCTGACCGACTACCTCGGCGAGCTCAGCGCCCGCCGCGACGGCCT
>Ga0209698_10006265_pt1 | contig 12674 bp, 14 predicted proteins | sample LitLauG_LLR_2012_FD_187203 | JGI IMG/M metagenome (GOLD analysis project Ga0209698, IMG submission 187203) | Freshwater sediment microbial communities from Pennsylvania, USA - Little Laurel Run_MetaG_LLR_2012 (SPAdes) (version 2) | ecosystem: Environmental > Aquatic > Freshwater > Creek >...
TATCCGGACGGCGAAACCGACGGATTCGGAGCGATCTTTCATCGTCTGATCGAGCAATCCGGGTACGCCACGCTGCGTCTGGACAAACCCGGCGTGGGCGAGAGCCAGGGTGACTGCGGCAAGACAGACTTCACGACCGAACTCTCCGGGTATCAGGCCGCCTTTGATGAAATGCTCAAGTACGACTTTATCGACCCCGCCCGGATCTTCGTCGTTGGACTGAGCAACGGCGGCGGAACTTCGGCGCTGGCTCCCCGCCAGCATCCGGTCCGCGGATATATTGCCGCCAGTTCCTGGGGCCGCACCTGGTACGAACACATGCTTGAGATGGAGCGCGTGCGGCTGACTAAAGCCGGCAACTCTCCCGGTGAGGTGAATTCGGCGGTGAAGGCGTTCACCTCGTTCTACGACCTGTACCTGATTCGCGGCATGACACCGGGAGAAATCATAGCCCAGCATCCGGAGTGGAAGCCTCTGTGGTACGACGCGCCCGACGGACAGTACGGGCGTCCGGCCGCGTTCTACCAGCAACTCCAGGCCCTCAACCTCGGCGAAGCCTGGCAGAACGTCAATGTGCCGGTGCTGGTGATGCGTGGAACGGCGGACGACATTATGAGCAACGCCGACGCGCGGGCGATCGCCGAGACGGTAAATCGAGCGCGTCCAGGATCTGCTCAGTTCAAAGAAATTAAGGATGCGGATCACTTGCTGACGGTGAACGGGAAGGTGGCGGACGACGTGGTGCAGACGATGCTGCGATGGATGCAAGAACAGCTGGCGAAGTAAATGGAGCGCCGGGCGCCCCCGCCCGGCCTGAACGGGCAAGGTGCCCGTTCCTCCCATGATCATCACGACTTGCCTAAGAGTGTTGCCAGGTCCTGCCGGAACTTCTGTAAAACAGCCAGCCGCTCCGGCGTAGCTTCCACGATTTCTGACTTAGCTTGAAACACCTGCCGGCCTTCCTTCTCTGTCAGAACGCCCAGGACTTCCCCCATGCGCCATCCCGGAGTGCCCAGAACCTGCAGGCTGTCCGCGCCCGGAACGAGCAAGGCAATGCAGTTGTCGCGCATTACGCCGATGCATTTGGGATAGCGGTCGAAGGTCTGCAGCTCGAATCCTGCCAGGTAGATGCGTTGCAGTTGTTCTGCAGGATCCGTCATCCCCGGGTTACATCTTGTACTTTCCGAGATCATCGTCGCCCAGGCCTTCGAGCCATTTGCGGAGTTCGTCGCTGGTCACCCGATCCGAGAGGTTCGCGGCCTGCTTGGAGTTCTTCAGAACCTGGTCGTCGACGAAGATGGGGCAGTCCATCCGCAGGGCTAGTGCAAGGGCGTCGGAGGGACGGGAATCGATGCTGACGATGCGCCCTTCCCGCTCCAGCCAGATCACTGCGTAGAAAGTGTCGTCCTTGAGTTCCGTGACCACAATCTTGTGCACCAGCGTGTCGAGCCCGGTGAGAACATTCTTGATGAGGTCGTGCGTCATGGGGCGCGGGGTGGTGACTTTCTCAATTTCGAGCGCGATGGCGTTGGCTTCGTAGACGCCCACCCAGATGGGAAGTACCGTGTCGCTGCCGACATCTTTGAGCAACACAATCGGCATGTTGGTGACGGGATCCATCATCAAGCCGCGAATTTTCATTTCCACTTCCATCAGGAACCTCGAGGAACAGAAACCATTTCCCCCACCAGACTATTGGGAAAATTTGCTGTCACGCGCACGTCTACGTAGCTTCCCGTCTTCAACTCCGTTCCCCCGGGCGCCGTGAAGTTCAGAACCTTGATCTGCGACGTCCGCCCGATCCACTGTCCGCGGGCTGTGTTCTTCCCTTCTACCATGACGTTGATCGTCTGTCCCATGTGTCGTTTGTTACGCTGCGTCGAAATCTGTTTCTGTTTTTCGTTCACGACCGCCAAGCGCCGCGCTTTTTCCTCGTCGGGGATGGCATCGTCAAGACCAATGGCCGGAGTGTTGGGGCGCGGCGAATACTTAAACGTGAAGGCACTATCGTAGCCGACCTCGTCCAGCAGTGAGAGAGTCTGTTCGAATTCGTGCTCGGTCTCGCCCGGGAAGCCGACAATCAGATCGGTCGTAATCGAGAGATCGCGCTGCGACGCATGGATCCAGGAGATGCGTTCCAGGTACTGATCGCGAGTGTAGAGCCGCTGCATGGCGTCGAGCACACGCGTCGAACCGCTCTGCACCGGCAGATGCACGTGGTCGCAAAGCGTGGGCACGGCATCCAGCACGTCGACAATGTCTCGTCCAAAATCGCGCGGATGCGAGGTCGTGAACCGGACGCGCTGGATCCCTGCAACTTCGCCCACGGCGGCCAGTAGTTCCGCAAAAGTCTTGTTTTCATCGGGATCACGGTAAGAGTTCACATTCTGGCCGAGCAGTTGTATTTCCGTGTAGCCCAGGTCGGCCAGTTGGCGCGCCTCGGCCAGCACCGACGAAGATGTCCGGCTCCGTTCCTTGCCGCGAGTAAACGGCACCACGCAGTAAGCGCAGAATTTGTCGCAGCCCTCGATGATGGTGATGTAGCCGCGGTGCGGGTTGGTGCGGGCAGTGTATTCGGTCTCAAAACAGTGATCGGTGGCACGGTCGTCGAGCCCGGTCGAGCGGTTCCCTGCCTCGATCTGCACCAGCATTTCCGGCAGATTCCGGTACGAGGCCGAGCCGCACACCATGGAGACATGCGGCGCGCGCTCAAAAATCTTCTCGCCTTCCTGCTGGGCAACGCATCCCAGGACACCGAATTTCTTGCCTTGCGCCTGCAGCTTCTTGTAATCGGCCAGTCGGTGAAAGACTTTCTGTTCCGCCTTGTCGCGGATGGAGCAGGTGTTGTAAAGGATCAGCCCCGCTTCTTCTACGGTCGGAACCTGCCGATACCCTTCCTGCAAGAGTGTGCCGATCACCTTTTCGGAGTCGTGCACATTCATCTGGCAGCCGAAGGTCTCGAGGTAGAACGTTTTGTCAGTAGTCCCCGACATCCCTCTCAGTATAAAGCAGGGCGCAACCATCAGGCCGGATGGTGCCCCAGGTTCGCGCCCGTTTTTTGGGCGCGAACCTGGGAATTGTGCGAGATCACTCTGAATGTCGACTACGCGTTCGTGGTCACCCTGCGTGTATCCACCGTTTCGCCCTTCTCCGCGAAACCCTGCAACCACCCCAGCACGCGCTTCCAGCCCTCGGCGTGGCTAAGCGCGGCCGCCGGAGCAGTGGCAAACCCCTCATGACGCAACCTGACCAGGGTGCCCGTACCAGCCCTGCGCGGACCGTTGGGATGCAGTCCATGCACGTCCGTCGCTTCCAGTTCCCACCGCACCACGGTCGTGAGCGGGCTACACCAACTGGACACCCACGTATGAACCAGCAGGCGGGGCGGATCCACTTCCAGATATTCGCCCTCGACCTGGAACGACGTGCCATCGGCTCCGACTCCGAGGCTCGACCATTTGCCGCCACGGCGGACATCCCCCTTCCACTCCGTGATGCGATACATGCCTTCCTGTCCCCACCACCGGGGTGCCTGGTGAGGGTCAGTAATAGCCTCGAACACTCGAGCCGGTGGCGCGGCAATGAAAATCTCGGCAACGATAATGCTCTGATCGGGAATGATTGTGGCAGTTGCCATAGCGGTCTCCTTGATTTGTGTTTCTAAAGATATCTGTACGTTCTAGTTCTCCACGAACCGTTTGGGAGTCACGACGTTCGTACTCGGGGGCATCTCCTCAGTGCGTTTCGGCAAAACTCCTCAGCATGTCCATGACACCCGGCCATCCCTCGGCGTACCCTGCGCCTTCGGGCAAAGGCTTCAGACCGCTGTGCGTCATCTTGACCAGCGTGCCGCCCTTGGTGGGGACAAGCTCCCAGCGGACGAGCGTAACGACCTCAGGTTTGGAGTGGAAATTCGACAGCCACGTGTACACGAGAGTGCGCGGAGGATCAAACTCCACGATCTCACCCGTAATCTCGCACTCGCCACTGGGAATCATCGTCCGGGTTGGATCTTCCGCCACGTGGCGCAGACGTCCGCCAATCCGCGCTTCCACCTCCCATACCTTGACCTCACAGGGCCCGCCCTCTCCGTTCCACCATCGCATCAGTTGATCGCTGGAAGTGAGAGCCTGGAAGATGCGCTCCGGAGGCGCGGCGATCTGCACCTCACTGATCACCGCGTCTTTGTCGGGTGTGACGATGGTTTGAGGCATGGATATCATGGTCGTCTCCTGGTTGCTTCTCAATCTGTTACTTGGCCCGTTCGAGCGCGAAAGACTCTTTGAGTTCCTTCCCTTTGTCCAGGAACACCCATTCCTCCGTGTGGTGATCGGCGTCCGCCTGCGTAAACGTCACGCGCTGCATGTGTCCGTCTCCCGGAGCAATGTTGGTGCCGTCCATAAACTCGAACGTAATCGACTTGGCATCTGAGGAAAGGACCTTCATGCGGGGCTGGTTGCCGGCACCACAATAGTGCGTCAGCAGCAACCGGTCTCCATCCATGTGAAACATGGTGATCATGTTTTCCGGCCCGTGCCCGTGAATCTCGCTCATCAGAGCGGAACCGCCGGCCGTCATGCGGAAAGAGACACTGATCGGTTGCCCCTGGGAGTTCCTCCCTTCCCACATTCCTTCCAGCCCTTTCAGTTGGTCAAACGATTTGCGGCCGTCCGTCTGAGCCATCGCTAGACTGGCGGAGAGAATGACTACCACGGACACGAGACTGCGCACGATCTTCATAGCTTCCTCCAAGGTACTTATTTTGGTTTGCCGGATTCTCTGCCCATTTCGCGGGCGTACTCCTCTTCCACAAATGCTTTCAGGTTTGCCAGATTGGCTTGCCAGAAACTGCGGTAGCGTTCGAGCCACGAGTCTATCGCTTTGAGCGGCTCGGCGTTGAGCTGGTAAAACCGGTGACGTCCGCGACGGTGCTCGACGACCAGACGGGCCTGGCGAAGCTGGCGCAAGTGCTTCGAAATGGCGGGACGCGATACGGGGAATGCTCCAGCGATTTGTCCGGCGGGCTGAGCGCCCTTCCGCAGCAGGTCCAGGACAGCACGGCGGGTCGGATCGGACAGCGCGTGGAACGTGGTTTCCGCCGAATATGTAACCGAACGGTTCCGCATAATGCGTAACTATATGGTTACACGTTGGTCGAGTCAAGCAAAAAATAAAAAAAATGCGATGCGCGATCCCAGAGATTTCCACGGCAACAGGTGCCCTGAACCCAGCAAATCGAGGCTCCCGTCGTGGCTTGTGTAGAATTTCGCCCGGAGCGTCTATGAATCTCAACCGCAGCCTTATGGTGGGTCTACTCTCATTCTTGCTGCTGCCGGCAGGTGCTGCCCACAGCGCGGACACGCAGACCGGCGCGCAACCCGCTGCGCGAGCCAAGGTCAGGACGATCACGGCATTCATCCGGCTGGACCGCTACCACTACAAATCTCAAGTGGCCGATGCTTTGAGTCTGCTCAAAAGCGCGAAGGCGGAGTTCGCCAAAGCGGGCTACGAGGTGGAAACCCTTCGCATCACTACTCAGCCCTTTCCCGAGTACACCAATGGGCTGACGCCGGAGCAGGCGCTGGCATTGTTCCGTGAATACGACCACTTGGCGCAGCAACAGGGCTTCACGCCGGACATTGGACCGGCGATGTCTAAAGATGACGACGATGAGAGCCAGGCAGACCTTCTCGCGCAGATCATCGCCGCGACCGAGACCATCAACGCCTTCGTTGTAATCGCGGATGACGCCGGGATTCACTGGAATGCTGTGCGCGCGGCGGCACGGGTCAACCGATACCTGGAGGAACATACGGTCCATAGCGAAGGGAATTTTCGGTTTGCTGCTGGAGCGTTTCCGCCCACAGTTGCACCCTTCTATCCTGTTTCGTACACCTCAGGGGCGGGGCACGAATTTGCCATCGGGCTGGAGTCGGCCAACCTCGCACAGGACGCTCTGGCCGGAAGCCATAACAATTTCGCCGAGGCCAGCGAACGCCTTACGGCAGCCCTGGAGAGTCAGGCAAGAACGGTTGAAGCCATTGCCTCCCGGGTAGAGACGCAGACAGGCTGGAGTTATCAGGGCATGGACTTGACCCCAGTCCCGCTGAAAGACATCTCCATCGGGGCGGCACTGGAGTCCGTAACGGGGAACGAAATGGGCGGGCCCGGCACTCTGTCGGCTGCTTTTGCGATCACATCCGCCGTGCAGCACGTTCGAGCGAAGAAAGCGGGATACAGCGGACTGATGCTGCCGGTACTGGAGGATTCGGTCCTGGCCAAACGATGGGAAGCAGGCGCGATCAGCCGGGATTCTCTGATGTCATACTCGTCGGTGTGCAGCACCGGCTTGGATGCCGTGCCCCTGCCCGGCGAGATCTCCCAGGACGACCTGGAGAACATTATTGCCGACATGGCCAGCCTCGCAGTGAAGTGGCACAAGCCGCTTTCAGCGCGACTGCTGCCCGTGGCTGGGAAACACAAAGGCGACATGACCGAGTTCGCAAGTCCGTATCTGGTGAACATACGGATTCGCTAGCCCGTCAAGGCGTCGGCTGTGAGGATTAGGAATGGAGCTGAAGTTGTCCAACCTCTGCGTTCTGCTCTGGCTTGCAATCTTGCGCTCGGACTGTTGACCAGAAGGCGAAAGATGCGCCTGGTGCACACGACCTACTGTAAGGGCTGGGTATTTTCGATCAGGTCCAGAAAATACTGGTGAATGCGGCGATCGTCGCTGAGTTCCGGGTGGAAGGTGGCGGCCAGCGTCTTGCCTTCGCGGACAAACACCGGGTCCTCCCCTTCGGTCGCGATCACTTCCACTTCCCTGCCGACGCGCTCGATCTTGGGCGCGCGGATGAAGACCATCTCAATCGGATGATTCAGGAAGCGACCTTCACGGATCGAGCTGTCAATCTGGCGGCCGTAGGCATTGCGGCGGACAGTAATGTCGAGCGCGCCCAGGCCGGCCTGTTTCGGATTCTCAACTTCATTCGCGAGCAGGATCGCCCCCGCACAGGTGCCAAAAGTCGGCTTAGCACGGACGAACTCCCGCAGCTTTGCGAATCCGTCTTCTCCCAGCAGCTTGAGGAACGTTCCGGACTCGCCGCCAGGAATGACGAGCCCGTCGATATCATCCAGTTCCTCCGGCTTTTTGACCAACACAACTTCCGCGCCGAGTTCTTCCAGACGGCGGCGATGCGCATCGAAATCGCCTTGGAGCGCCAGTACACCGACCTTCACGTCCAACTCCCGTTTTAACCATAGAGGACACAGAGGAACACTGAGAAATCAGAATTGCCTCTGTGCGCCTCTGTGTCCTCTGTGGTTCAGCCCTTCTTGCTACCAGCCCCGCGTTTGCAGCATGTGCGCTTCGTCGAGCGCTGAGATAGCCAGCCCCTTCATAGCCCCGACCAGATCTTCGCTGACTTCAAGTAACACTTTAGGGTCATTGAAGTGGGTTGCAGCCTTGACGATGGCCTTCGCCCGCTTCTCGGCTTCGAGAGGGTCGGCAAACTCAGTCGAATTCTTCATGAAGATACCTGAGCCAACAAACACCGCTTCGGCGCCCAACTGCATGACGAGCGAGGCGTCGGCCGGAGTAGCGATGCCGCCCGCGGAAAAGTTCGGCACGGGCAGTTTGCCGTCGCGCGCCACCATCCTCACCAGTTCGTACGGAGCCTGGTGTTCTTTGGCCTTCGCATAGAGTTCTTCTTCCCCGAGCACAGTGAGGATCTTCATCTCCTGCACAATCTGGCGGATGTGCTTCACCGCGTGCACGACGTCGCCCGTGCCCGCTTCGCCCTTGGTGCGGATCATCGCCGCGCCCTCGGCGATGCGCCGCAGCGCTTCTCCCAAGTTGCGCGCGCCGCAGACGAACGGCACGGTGAACGCGTGCTTGTCGACGTGATGCGCTTCATCGGCAGGCGTCAACACTTCGGATTCGTCAATGTAGTCGACGCCCAGTTCCTGCAGAATCTGCGCCTCGGCGAAATGCCCGATGCGGCACTTGGCCATGACCGGGATCGACACGTTGGCCATAATCTCGCGAATCTTCTTCGGCGATGCCATGCGCGCGACCCCGCCTTCGGCGCGAATCTGGGCCGGCACCCGCTCCAGCGCCATCACCGCAACCGCGCCCGCTCTTTCGGCAATGACGGCCTGCTCGGCATTGGTGACGTCCATGATGACGCCGCCCTTGAGCATCTCAGCGAGCCCCGTCTTCAATCGAAGGCTGGTGGTATTGTGTCCATTGTTTTGTGACATAGCGTCATCTCCCTCTGTACCTCAAACAGGATATCCGAAGAGTGGTATTCTCATAATATCCATTTATCACAATAGAGGCATACCACTTTTCTGAATGGCTCGCGAGACCACTTCCCTGCCCCTGAATCTGCCTGGTCCGGCGGAGGGGCTTCCCCTCTATCGCTGGCTTTATGAGCAATTGCGGGCCGCGATTCTGGAAGGCCGCCTGCATCCGGGCGCGCGTCTTCCGGCGACCCGCGATGTGGGCGAGATGTACAAGCTGTCGCGAGCCACCGTCGTGGCCGCTTTTGACCAGTTGAAGTCCGAGGGTTATGTCGAGGGGCGCACTGGTTCCGGCACGTACGTCAGCAAGGTTCTGCCGGAACAATTGCTGCACGCCGGTGGATTACGCGCACAAGGCCGCCTGCCGCACCGCCGCATTTCGCTGTCCGAGTATGCGAAACGCCTGCAGCCATTTCGGTCACGTCCCGCGCAGCCCGTGCGCGCATTTCGCGCGAACCAGCCGGCACTTGATCTCTTCCCGACCGCCCTTTGGGCGCAAGTTGCGTCGCGGCGGTTGCGTCGCGCGTCCACTAAGCTTCTGGCGGGCGGAGAAACGTTGGGGTACCGTCCGCTGCGCGAGGCGGTCGCCGAATATCTGAATACGTCACGCGGCGTAAGGTGCACGCCCGAACAGGTGCTGATCGTTTCCGGCGCTCAGGAAGGACTCGACCGTACCGCGCGGCTGCTTTTGAACCCCGGCGAACCGGCGTGGATGGAAGAACCGGGATATCCGGGGGCGGCGGCCGTTCTGCGGGCGGTGGGCGCGCGAATCTGCGGAGCGCCGGTCGATGCGGAGGGATTGGATTTGCAGCGTGGAATCCAGCGCTGGCCTCCTCCAAAACTCATGTATGTGACGCCTGCGCACCAATTCCCGTTAGGTGTCACGATGAGCTTGCGTCGTCGTCTCACGCTGCTCGAATGGGCCCGGAAATCGGGAGTGATGATTTTCGAAGACGACTACGATAGCGAATATCGCTACTCAGGGCGTCCCGTGCCGGCTCTACAGGGATTGGATCGCGCCGGGGTAGTGATCTTTGGCGGCAGCTTCAGCGCGGTGATGTTTCCGGCCATGCGCCTGGGTTACCTGGTCGTGCCGCCCGAGATGGTGGACGTTTTCGCGGCAGGCCAATCGGTCAGCACGCATCATCCTCCGCTGCTGGGACAGGCCGTGCTCTGCGACTTCATCAGCGAGGGACATTTCGCGCGCCATATCCGCCGCATGCGCGAAGTGTACGCGGAGCGGTTGAACGTTCTGCTCAAGGCCGCACGCGAACGACTGGAAGGAGTAGTCGAGATCTCGAACGTGGAAGCAGGACTGCAAACGATTGGCTGGTTGCGCGGAAAGAGTCGCGCCGAGGAAGTGGCGCGAGCCGCGGCAGACAGGAATGTAGAGGTGGTGCCGTTGAGCCGGTACGCTTTCGGCCGAGCCCGGGGCAATGGAATCGTGCTGGGATTCGCGGCTGTGGAACCGAAGGAATTACTGCGCGGGGTGGAGGAGTTGGCAGCCCTGATGTAGGGCGGACACTCTTGTCCGCCCAACGAACGCATCGGCAAGCCTTTCGACGGCGTTCGAGCAGTCGGCAGGCGGACAAAAGTGTCCACGCTACACTACCGCTCTACGAACTTGGCAAACATCTTTTTCGGATCGATGGCGATGAAAAGCCCGCGCCCGCGCGCCAGGACCTCGCCTTTCTGGTTCAAGATCTCCCCCATGTTGACGTGCTGCCGTCCCGTCACCTTCACTTCCCGCGATTCCACTCGCAGCGGCTTGTTCAGCGGCACTGGTTTCAGGTAATGAATCGTGATCTCTGAAGTCAAGGCAATGACGTGCCGCAGCTTATTCACCTTGCCCATCGCTTCATCGAGGATGGTCGCGATGATGCCTCCGTGGCAGTGTCCAGGCGGGCCGGTGTAGCGCCTGCCCAGCCGGAACCGGCTGATGAAGCAGTCGCGCTCTTCGTCGTAGGTGAAGCGCAGGTGCATGCCCTCGGGATTGTTCTTACCGCAGGCGAAGCAGTTGTTTTTCTGCAGGCGGACAAACGGGGTATTGTGAGCGCCGGTGATTCTTTTGTGGGCCATTGCGATGATTCTATCGTGAGATTCCTGTCAATTCGGGTAAGATGTGGTGCCCAGAAGGAGGTATCCGCTTCTCGGATCACAGAAAATGAAGCACTCTGCGACCGTCGCCAGCACATTCTTGCTTCTCGTCCTTTGGGGATGCGGCGCAAATAGTCCCTCGGGTAATCCCGGGCCGAACAGCACGTCTATTCTGTATGCAAATACAGCTAGCGGTGTTCTTGCGTTTACTGTTAACGCCGACGGAAGTCTCTCTCCTCTGCCCAAGCCTCTGACTCAGAATGTAGGGCCAGCTATCGCCGCATCACAGTCCTTCATTCTTGCCGGCGATTCAGCCGCATTCGGTACAACCGTCGACTCAATGCAACCGATGTTTCCGAGCGGGGCGCTTCATGATACGTCCCAAGCAGGCTTCCCTATTATTGGTGGAACGACCATCAATATTTTGACGACGTGTGGAACCCAATTATTTGCTGGTGACGTTAACGGCGCTCTAGTCGTCTACTCAGTTGGATCGCAAGGAGGGCTCACGCAAGCCGGTCAAATTACGGGTTTTCTTGGAGCGCCATGGAGCGCGACGGTCGATAAAACCTGTACCAACATATACGTATCGGATACTGCGACGCCTAGTGTCTATGCCTTTCAGAACACGAACGGTTCGCTTTCAAGCCTTCCGGGTTCGCCATTCACGGCGGGAGGGGCTGCACCTGGCAAAGGGCTCTTCGGAATATCCATCGACGCCTCCGGCAAGTTCTTGTACGTCGCCAACCAAACCGAAGGGAAACTCTATGGATTCGTCATCGGACCTAATGGTGCGCTAACTTCGGTTCCAGGTTCACCTTTTTCATCGGGAACAACACCAGTGGCCGCCTTGGCGGTTTCGCTGTCGTCCATGAATTTTCTCTATGCCACCGACACTGCGGCCAGCACAATTACAAGCTACCGTATTGATAGCAATACTGGGGCTTTGTCTCGGGCTTCGTCCGTAAACACCGCATCGGGGCCGGAATACCTTATGTCATTTGGGACCGTGCTCTATTCCGCAAATGTTCAGGGCTCAAGTATCAGCGCCTTCCAACTGCAGAACGACGGGACCTTGACGCAAGTTCCCGGCTCTCCATTTACCCTGGGGGCGCAACCGTTAGGTGCTGCAATTGTTGTGACCGGTCAATGAAAGTAGCCACCGGCCGAGTCCTGGGCCGAGGGGGTATCTGTGGCGGCTGCAAAATCACCCTCTGGTCTCTATAGCGTTCATCCGGGTCTGGGCATGGTCGAGAAGTGGAAGAACGAGTTGCCGGCCAAAACCGGACGCTCGCTCGACGAGTGGATCGTGTTGGTGAAGAGGTCGGGACCGCCCACCGAAAAAGGGCGCCGCGAGTGGTTGAAGAAAGAGTACAAACTGGGAACGAACTCGGCATGGTGGATTGCCGAGCGTGCCGACGGCAAGGGCACAGAGGAAGACTCGCCGGAAGCCTATCTGGAGGCAGCCGAGCGGTGGGTGGATGCCATGTTCTCCGTCCCGCGGGAGACGCTACGTCCTCTTTACGACCAGCTACTCAAACTGGCGCTTTCGCTGGGCAAAGACGTGAAAGCTTCCCCCGGCAAGACGATCGTGTCTCTATACAGAAATCATGTGTTCGCGCAGATTAACGCAGCGACGAATACACGCATTGATGTCGGTTTTGCGTTGGGCAACATGAAGACACCAAAGCGTCTGATCGATACCGGCGGCTACCAGAAGAAAGACCGCATTACGCAGCGGATCGAAGTGAAAACGAAGGCCGACATTGATGACGACTTGAAGAAATGGCTGAGAAAGGCGTACGAGATGGACGGGAAAGAGGTCACACTTTAAATCAGAGAGGAAACTTGCAATGCCTATACGAAAAAGATCGCTCGCGGAATTCTTTGGAACGTTCTGGCTGGTGTTCGGAGGCTGCGGAAGTGCTGTGCTGGCCGCCGCCTTTCCGGGGCTTGGGATTGGCTTTCTGGGCGTGGCGCTCGCCTTTGGTCTCACCGTGCTTACGATGGCTTACGCCATCGGACACATTTCCGGGTGCCATCTCAATCCCGCCGTCTCGGTTGGATTGGTCGCTGGCAAGCGGTTCCCGGTATCCGACCTTCTGCCCTATGTGATTGCGCAGGTACTGGGCGGTCTAGCGGGTGCTGGAGTGTTATACCTGATCGCCAGCGGCAAAGCTGGATTCGACGTGGCCGGCGGCTTTGCCTCCAACGGCTATGCCGAGCACTCCCCCGGCGGCTACTCGCTGGTCGCCTGCCTGGTGGCCGAGATT
>Ga0209698_10006266_pt1 | contig 12674 bp, 9 predicted proteins | sample LitLauG_LLR_2012_FD_187203 | JGI IMG/M metagenome (GOLD analysis project Ga0209698, IMG submission 187203) | Freshwater sediment microbial communities from Pennsylvania, USA - Little Laurel Run_MetaG_LLR_2012 (SPAdes) (version 2) | ecosystem: Environmental > Aquatic > Freshwater > Creek >...
ATCGCAACCGCTCCGGAGGAGACCGCGGCGACGCTGCGGGAGCTGGCGGCGGCTGGTGCGGTTCCACTTGCCGCAGGCTGGCGACCCGAGGTGGTGTCGCGTTTCAGACGCTTCAAATCCGCCCGCAGCTCGGCCGCGCTCTGGCAACGCAAGTCGCGATCCTTTTCCAGCGCCTTGCGGATGATCTCCTCCAGTTTCGGCGGCACCATGGGATTGAACTGCAGCGGCGAGATGGGCTCATGATTCAGGATGGCGTCAAAGATCACGGCCGAGGTGGTGCCTTCGAATGGGACCCTGCCCGTCGTCATCTGATAGAGCACTGCGCCCAGGCTGAACACGTCGCTGCGTGCATCCAGGTCTTTGCCCCGGGCTTGTTCCGGCGACATGTAGCAGACGGTTCCCACCGCCACTCCGGGACTGGTCAGGAAAGCTTCGGAGGTCCCGACCGTAACGGCGGTCGCCGCCTGCGGTTCCGTAATCATTTTGGCGAGGCCGAAATCGAGAACCTTCGCGTGCCCGCGCTTGGTGACAAAAATGTTTCCCGGCTTGATGTCGCGATGAATGATTCCCTTGCTGTGTGCCGCATCGAGCGCGTCAGCGATCTCGATGGTAAGGTCGAGCACAGTGTTCAGTTCCAGCGGCCGGCCCGCGATGTAATGGTCCAGAGCGACGCCTTCGACGAGTTCCATGACAATGAAGGCGCGGCCTTCGTGGTCGCCAAAATCGTGGATCGTGCAGATATTGGGATGATTGAGCGCAGACGCAGCACGCGCTTCCAGCCGAAAGCGTTCCAGACTCTGCGGATCGCGAGCGACCTCCGCTGGAAGAAATTTGATCGCAACCCAGCGGCCCAGGTTCGTGTCCTGCGCCTTGTACACCACACCCATTCCACCGCGGCCCAACTTCTCGACAATGCGGTAGTGCGCAATGGTTTGGCCGATCATTGGCAGCGATCTTAGGTCTCTGAAAAGGGCAAGTCAATGAGGCGGTTTCTGCTGCGCTCCGTGAGGCCCTCTTGCTGACTCGCCACGGTGATCCTGCTCACAGACTACGCCCGGGATCCGCGCTACCATGCAGTCAAGCGGACGAATCGCGCTCTGACGACCACCACGGTCCAGGAGGTGCTGTCATGCTGCTTCTGTTCGGGTTCCTTCTCTTCCTGTTCGGCGGTGCTCTCATTCTCCTCATGCCGGCGCTCTGGGGACGTGAAATCCACCATCGATACTCGGCCCCTCGTGCCGTTACCTGCCCGGAGACGCACCAGCAAGTCGGCGTCACCATCGACGCGCGGCACGCTGCCGCCACCGGACTCTGCGGCGTGTCCGACTTCCGTCTCTCCGATTGCACGCGCTGGCCCGAGCGCGCTGGGTGCGGACAGGAGTGCCTCCCGGAGGCCCTGCACAACGCGCCATACACGCAGGGCGAAGTCCATCTTTCCAAGGCTCGCCGTCCGATCTATCACCTGCCCGTGCTGCTGGCCGGCTTTGCCGCCTGGTATGTGGGGATGTTGTGGCACTCGCAGCATCTGTTCCGCGGCCGTTGGATGACCGCCGTCGGACTCACCCCGGCCGAGCTCAAGCAGATTGTCCTCTGGTACTCGCCGCACCTGCTTACCGTCGCTGCTTGCCTGCTCTTCGCCTACGGCGTCGCCTGGCTGGTCACTTTGCAGCACCGCAAGGGCATCCGGCAGGGAATACTCTCGTCGACGTTCCTCTTGGCCACCATTCTGCTGGTGACTCTGCCCTTGCTGGTCGGCCTGCCTCGCGATCTGCTCTTGATCGAAGCGGGCTATACCGTCGCAGCCGCGGTCGTAGTTGGAGCGATTATCGGCGGCCTCAGCGGCCGATTGACACTGCCAGAATTGGAAGCAAAAAGCTGAGCGTTGCTTGCCTGTTGAGATTTTTGCTGGGGCTTCACGTCTCGGTTCCATGCGCGGAACCGGGCAAAGTCAGGTCAACTTCAGTTGGGTCCTGGAGCAATTTGGATCTGGAGCAATTCCATCCCTGCCGCGGACGGGTCTCACTGCGACTCTTCCAGCAGTTGCTTCAAATATTGCTGCCACGTGATTGCCCAGGTGTGGGTGCCGTGTCCGTGGGTTTGGTCGGAAGCAGGAATGAGTATGAATCGGCCTTTCTTCACTTTTTGGATCTCGCTCTGTGCGATTCCCAACTCCGGAGGGTTGATGAAGTCGTCGGCCGAGTTGACGAACATGACGGGCGCGGTAATGGTTCCCAGTTTAGGCGAGGGATCGTAGTTTCGCGACGCACTCACTGCGTACAGGAGATCATTGGCATCGAGGGCCGCGGTCCGCTTCATCCCATCCTCAAGATATTTGTCGGCCGCTTCGCGTGTGGGAAGATTCTTCTGCATGGGCAGAGGCGCGCTGCCAGCGATAATCAGGAGATCCTCTCCGATCTCGAGGGCGGCGCGGGGTTCCGTCGCATAGTCTCCGTTCTTCCAGTCCGGATCCTGCCGGATCCCATCGATTACCATCTTGCGCCAGACGCGATTGCGCCCCGCGATTGGTACTGGCAAGCAGGCAAGTGGCATCAGGGCATCCATGAAATCGGGATAGGTCTCGCCCCAAACCCACGAGTGCATGCATCCCATCGAAGTACCGAGAATTAATCGCAAGTGATTGACGCCAAGTCCCCGCGCCAGTAATTCGTGCTGCGCCAAAACCATGTCGTCATAGTCGTATTGCGGGAAATGTGCGTGCAGACCGTCACTCGGTTTGCTCGACTTTCCATGCCCAACATTGTCGGGAAGAACAACGAAGTACCGGCTGGTATCAAGAAGCTGGCCCGATCCAAATAAGACGTCCGCAAATTGGGGAGCAAGGAATTGCCGGCCTGACCCTCCGGTGCCATGAAGGATGAGCACTGCGTTGGTCACTCGCCCGTTTCCATCTCGCACAGGTTTGCCAAGCGTCATGTAATGCATCCGCAACTCGGGCAGAGACTCGCCCGACTTGAAGTGGAAATCACGTAAGAGGTAATCGCTTTCCTGCGGCGACAATTTGTTGGGCTGCTGTCCTGTTTGTGCCTGACATGCGGTCGCGACCAGGAAGAGGGCAAGCAGAAAAACAAAGAACGAATCTCGAGCGAGCCGACTCATCTTCAGGCCTCCTACTGCTGCACTCTATCACCGCCAACCTTCGCGCACACCGGGAACCATAGCGGCTAACTCAATTGGCTTCGGCCAGGGACATTCTCAAGTAGACCGATGCGGCGCAGCAGTTCCTGAAATCGCGGATCGGAGCGTATCGGGTCCACCTGGGGTTCTACATTGAGATAGCCTAGCATTCCAGGCGTTTGCCGACGGTCGTTAACGGTATGCTCGGAAGCGCTGCTTCTCATTGTCAAGAAAGCGCTTAGAGCCCAAGGGCACGGTAGTTCTGACCTGACGATGCCGTCATGCCGGCTTCCGTTCCTGGATGTGTAGCTCTCCCGAGCAGACCCCATCGGACCCCCCAAAAAAATCTTGCTCCCTTCTATCGAAATCTTTCATCCAACTTTTTGCATGAGTTTGTTGACGAATCATGCTTGGCACCTTAGGATTCGAATCCAGAATGTCAGATAGCCTCAACTTTCGCGCGGTGTGCTGCTGCACTTGTTGTTGTTGTGCATGCGTGCGCGCTGGCGCGGGGAGGCTGCTGATCTAAGAATTTCTTCTTAATTCCGGCACTCATAAACCCATCGCCAGAGAAAAAGCTGGCGGTGGGTTTTTTGTTTTTGGGGTGAATTCTCTATGACAAATACAGCGAGAGAAACCAAAGCACAGCGAGTTGAGCGCCTGAAGCGCGAAAAGAATCCATGGGACGGACTGGAGGAGATCCGCCGATTTGCCCGCGAGGGCTTTGAATCCATCCCTCCCGAATGGATCGGGACCTATTTCCGCTGGTGGGGCGTTTACACCCAGGGCGATGGCGCCGGGGTAACCGGCGGACACGGCGGAGAAGGCCGCGCCTTGCAGCGCTTCATGGTGCGCATCCGGATTCCCAACGGCATGATGACTTCCCCGCAGTTGCGCGCTATCGCCGATCTCACTCGCCGCTATGCCAACGGAATTGCCGACCTCACCGTGCGTCAGAACATTCAATTGCACTGGGTCACCATCGAATCGCTTCCGGAAGTCCTCGAAGGCCTCTGGCAAGTGGGACTGAATACGACCGGCGCCTGCGGCGATGTGACGCGCAATGTTACGGGTTGCCCGGTGGCTGGCGTGGATGCGGACGAAATCGTCGATGCTTCGCCGCTCGTTCTGGAGGCATCGCGGTTGCTCGCGGGCAACGCCGATTTTTATAACCTGCCGCGCAAGTTCAAGATCTCGATCGCCGGATGCCGCGTATGGTGCCCCTATCCTGAAATCAATGACGTCGGCCTGACTGCGATCACTCGCAATGTCGGTGGCAAGGCCGAGGTCGGCTTCTCCCTGCGAGTCGCGGGAGGGCTTTCGGCGGAACCTTATCTGGGCGCACGCCTGAACGCGTTTGTCCGCTGGAACCAGGCCATCCCGGTCATTAAGGGAATTGCGGAATTGTTTCGCGACTCCGATGTTTTGCGCGAACACCGCGAGCGTGCGCGCCTAAAATTTCTTTTCTTGCGACATGGTTGGACCGCCGACCGTTTTCTCGGCGAGCTGCAGGAGCGCATCGGATTCCAACTCGATCCGGCAGTCGAAGAACACCCCCCCGACGACCTGTACCGCGACCATGTGGGCATTCATCCGCAGAAGCAGCCCGGCTACTCCTATGTCGGAGCGGTTGCGTTGCGGGGGCGAATCAGCGCCGATCAGATGCAAGCCGCAGCCGATCTTGCCGAGCGCTTCGCCAACGGCGAATTGCGCGCCACCAACATGCAGAACCTGCTCGTCGTGAACGTGCCCACGATCAACGCCGATGTTCTCGCGAAGGAGTTGGATGCGATCGGCCTGAAAGTTGGCGGTTCTTCATTTTGGCGTGGGACGGTGGCGTGCAGTGGTACGGAATTCTGCAAGCTGGCAATCACAGAAACGAAGAGTTTCTCGCGCTGGCTGGTGGAGGAAATGGAAGAACGTTTACCCGGTTTCGACCAGCATCTGAAGCTGCACGTCACCGGATGTCCCAATAGTTGCGGACAGCACTGGATCGCCGACATCGGCATTGAGGGCAAGAAGATCAGAGTTCAGGACAACGCTCAGGACCGCATGGTCGACGCCTACTACTTCTGCGTAGGCGGGGCTCTGGGTCTGCATCAGGCCACGGCGCGGCCCGTCGGATATCGATGCCCAGCGACCGAAGTGCCCGACGCGCTCGAGCGTCTTCTGGGCCAGTTTCTCGCACAACGCCAGCCCGGCGAAAACCTGCGGCGATTTTTTGCCCGTCATACCGACACAGAGTTGCGCGAGTTTCTGGCCGGCGAATCCGTGCCTGCAGTGACAAGAGACTTGCCGGACCCGACTCGAAGTTTGACGCGCTCAGCTGGAGACTTCAGTGACTAGCTTATTTCCAATGTTTCTGAAGCTGGCCGGCAGGCAATGCCTGGTGGTGGGGGCTGGGAAAGTCGGAGAGCCCAAGATCGGTGGCCTGCTCGAGAGCGGCGCGCGCATTCGCGTGGTGGCCATCGAAGCCAGCGACGCGGTCCGCGAGTGGTCGCGTGCGGGAAAGATCGAACTCGAATTGCGCGCCTTCTCGTCCGAGGATCTCGATGGCGCATTTCTTGCCGTCGTGGCGACCTCTTCGCGCGGCTTGAACGAGCGGGTCTATCGCGAAGCTCGGCGGCGCGGGGTGCTGTGCAATGTGGTCGATGTGCCCGACTTGTGCGACTTCTTCTATCCCGCGATCGTGCGGCGCGGCGATCTGCAAATTGCGGTTTCAACCGCCGGCCAAAGTCCATCGCTTGCCCAGAAAATTCGGCAGCAACTCGAAAAACAATTCGGCCCGGGATACGCGGGGTGGGTCGCAGAGCTGGGCGAGACCAGAAAGCTGATCCTCGCAAGCGATCTCGACAAAGAACGCAAGTTGGACCTGCTGCATTCACTGGCGAGCCGGGAGGCGGTCGAGTCCGCCCTGAAGGAAAAGACCGAAGTATCCGCAAAAGGAGAAGTGGCATGAAGGGAAAAGTGTTTTTGGTTGGCGCGGGGCCGGGCGATCCAGAGTTACTTACCTTGAAAGCGTTGCGCCTGCTGCGAACGGCAGAGGCCGTCCTGCACGACGACCTTGTTGCTCCGGAGATCCTGAAACTCATTCCTCCGACTGCGCAGCGGCACAATGTCGGCAAGCGTTGCGGCAAGAAGAAAATTCTCCAGGCGGAAATCAACTTCCTGATGGTTGCGCTCGCCGAATCGGGTCTGCGAGTGGTTCGCTTGAAAGGCGGCGATCCGTTGATCTTCGGACGGGCGGGGGAAGAAATCGATGCGCTGCGTAGAGCCAACGTCGGCTATGAGATTGTGCCGGGCATAACCTCAGCCCTGGGAGGCGCCGCCACCGCGCAGATTCCGTTGACCCAGCGCGGGGTGTCTTCAGCACTTGTTCTCATCACAGCGCATCAAGCCTCTGAGAGCGCAGCCGCAGACTGGAGCAAACTTGCCAGCAGCGGAGCGACCCTTGCGCTTTACATGCCCGGCCACAATTACTCCGAGGTTGCCAGGAAGCTTAAGGCTGCAGGACTTTCCAGCCAGACGCCGTGCGCGATCATCTCCAGAGCTACCACCCAACACCAGCGCACTCACCTCACGACGATCTCCGGCTTGCCTCAGGCGCCGCGCCTGCCGGCCCCAACGCTGCTCATCGTGGGCGAGGTCGTGCGCTCGTCCTCCTCACTTGGCCTTATGCCGGACTTTGTGATGCCGGCAATTCCTGTGAGCAGTAGCCGCCCGCTCTCCGCCGCGCGGTTGGCAAATCCCGGTTCCCAGTTGGCAGATTTCGGAAAAGGCGAGGAGCGAATCGCGTGAAGAATCAAGGTATAAATCAAATCGAAAATGTGCAGGTTGAGGCAGAAAGTTGGAGCCCGCAGCGGGTCCTGGCTTGGGCATTCACGACCTTTGGGAACGGGGTAGCAATCTCTTCGGCGTTCGGCGCCGAGGGAATGGTACTGATTGATATGGCCTCCCGGACCCGCAAAGATTTCCGGCTTTTCACCGTCGATACTGAATTCCTCTTTCCCGAAACGTACAGTTTGATGGACCGGATTGAACAGAAATACGGGATCTCGATCGAGAGGGTGTATTCCGCACTCTCGCCGGAGGTGCAAGAACAAACTCACGGAGCCGCCCTCTGGAGCCGCGATCCTGACCTTTGCTGCGGACTGCGGAAAGTCGAGCCTCTCCGCCGCAAGCTCGGCGAGTTGAACGCTTGGATTACGAGCATCCGCCGTGACCAGACGTCAGTTCGGTCCGGCGCTCACCGCGTTGAATGGGACGCCAAGTTCGGCCTGGTGAAGGTCAATCCAATTGTTGACTGGACAGCGAAGCAAGTTTGGCGCTACATCCACGATCATGACGTGCCGTATAACACACTTCATGATCAGGACTATCCCAGCATCGGGTGCACGCATTGCACGCGAGCGGTCCGGCCGGGAGAAGACGCGCGCGCCGGTCGTTGGCCGGGATTCGCCAAAACCGAGTGCGGCTTGCACGTCATCGAGCCTTTGCCGGCCTCGCCTGTGAGTGCGCCGAAAACCGCCAAGATGGGTAATGGAGCTGCCTGATTCGCATGATTCCTGCCGCACCGCTGGCTGGCCAAAGATATTAAAGATCAAGGAGTTCAACCCGTCCGAAGCGGCCACCCGCTCCTCGAAATCGAGGTCATGGACCAGTTGTCACTGCCCACTGTGACGGCTATCACCACCTCTTTGTGATGGGTGAAATCCCGATTGGGTTCCCGAGCTGTGCGCGATTTGGCCCAAACCCAACCCCGAAACACTCCGCGGTGAACCATCTAACCCATTTATTTGTAGCATGTTACTGACTCCATGGTGCTTGGCGTGGAACGTGCATTGCTACCCCCGTGGTGGGAGCGCAATATGACTGTGGGTGCAGGGTCCAAACCAGCCAAATCAGTGATTCGCAAAATCTGGCAGACCGCCGCCTCGATCAAAACGGGCGTCGTTCTGCTTATCCTGGTCGTCATTCTGGCAGCCGCCGGAACCATCATTCTGCAGCGGCCGATGACCGAACCCGACGACATGCAGCGCGCCTACTCTCCCCAGGCTCTGCGCTTGCTCGATGCCACCGGCCTGACCGACGTGTTTCATGCATGGTGGTTCCTGGGATTGATGGCGCTGGTCAGCCTCTGCATTATCGCTGCGTCCATCGAACGATTCCCAAACGCCTGGCGCTATTATTCGCGTCCTTACAAGTATCCTGATGCCAACTTCCGGCGAGCTTTGCATCCGCAAAAATCAATTGCGGTCACGGACGAGGAGACCGGGCTGGTGGCCGCCGAGCGCGCACTCCACTGCGTCGGACTGAAGCCGGAACGAGTGGTACGCGAAGACCACTTCGGCATTTTCGCGGAGCGTCACCGCATATCCGAGATGGCCGTTTACATCGTGCATGCCAGCTTGCTCTTGATTTTCTTTGGCTGGATTATCGACGGCGTTTACGGGTGGCGCGGAACGCTGAACCTCAATGAAGGCCAGGCCTCAAACCTCGTCCAATTGCGCGACGGCACAACCAAGGCTCTTCCCTTTGCCATCCGTTGCGACGCCACCGGCCAGGAGAACTACAAGGACGGTACGCCCAGGAAGTGGTGGTCGAAGCTGGCAGTCGTGGCGGACGGCCAGGACGTAAGCAAAAAAGAGATTGTTGTGAATGATCCGCTGCTCTATGGTGGCGTGCGCTTCTACCAGGCCAACTTCGGCGCCAACGGCAAAGCGGACAAACTGGTGGTCACGGCAGTTCCGAACGCTAAGTCCGGGGCGTCGAGTTCCCCCACTTCCACTACCCCAGTACCAATGACCAATGACAAGAAAGAGATCGCTCTCACGCTGGGTGAAACAGCCGATCTCGATCCCGCCACCAGTGTGCGTTTTGCCGACTTCATCCCCGACTTCGCGGTGCGGGATGGGCAAGTTTACAGGCGTTCGAACGAACTGGGCAATCCGGCGGCACATCTGATCGTCACTTCCAAGGCGAGCGGGAAAAGCTTCGACGTCTGGTTTCCAGCGTTGGAAGAAGTCGCCGACAACTCCAAGGCTCCTTACCTCCTCGAACCAAAGGATTTGAAGATCGGCCACTACACCGGCCTGGAAGTCTCGCACGAACCCGGACAATGGGGCGTTTGGGCAGGAGTGGTGCTGATTGGCGTCGGACTCGCATTCGTTTTCTATGTTGTGCACATGCGCTTCTGGGTGGTGCCCGTGCGCGACCAGCAGACGGGAAAGTTCACTCTTTGGGTAGGCGGCAGCGCCAACCGCAATCGGGACGCTTTCGAGCAGCGTTTCAGCGCACTGGTTGAGGCAATCGAAAAAGAATTACAACCCATTCCCATGATCGCTGCGAGCGATCACATCGCGACGGTCGCCTCTCGCTGACCAGCGCAATGGAGGATCTAGCAATGGCACAAGTAAAAACAGAACAACAGCAGCCGCCGGCGGCAACCGGCGCGACCCTGATCGTGTTCGTCGGGCTGGGAATCGCATTTCTGCTTTTCATGGCCTTTCTGAATGTAGTGAAGACCGGCAACCTGTTGAACGAAACGAACCTTCTCTTCGCGGCGCTGATTTTCTACGCGGGAGCCGGCGCACTCTACCTCGGATTCGGCGTCACGGGCACGGAATCCTATGTAAAGTTTGCCTCGCTCGCGACCTGGGCGGGCCTCATCGCCAATACGGGCGCCGTTGTCCATCGCTGGTATGAAGCCGGCCATCCCCCATTTGCCAGCGTTTATGAAATGTTGCTGAGTTTCGTCTGGACGCTGGCCGTGCTCACGCTGATCGCGGAAAAGAAGTACCACGTAAAAGTAATTGGAACGGTCACGATGCCGGTGGCAATTGTCGGCGTGGTCCTGATGCAGTTGCTGCGCTCCGATGTCCATCCTCTGGTGCCGGCGTTGCAATCCACCTGGCTGCATGTGCACGTTACGCTGGCCATGCTGGCCTATGCCGCGTGCGCGTTAAGTTTTGCCCTCGCCATGATGTTCCTGATCCAGGACAAGATGAAGACCGAGACTTTCCTCGCCGCGACAAGCACGAGTTGCGTGGCGATCTACGCCAGCATCGTGCTGACGCGCTTCGAAAAGTGGGGAGGCCTGAGCCTGGTTGGGTGGGACGCGCAACACAAGCAAGAAGTTTTCCTGTCGAAGGGCGTGCGGCTGTTCGTCACCGTCCCCGACCTTGGTTGGCTGATGCTGCTGGCGCTAATCGTGGTCGCCGCGCCGCTCGTTCTCTACGGACTGGCCCGTTGGAAGAAAGATGAGAGCTACCTGACCGTCGCCAATCGTGCGGTGTTTGTCAGCATTCTGCTGCAGATCATGACGCTGGTGATGTTCCTGCTGCGCGCCAGCGAAGGAAGTTATCCATCACTCGACGCCGACGGCTTGTTTGCCACTAGTCTTGCCGCCAGCCCGTTTATTCTGTCGGCGCTGGTCGGTTCGATCTTTATCTCACTGCTTTACCTGCTCCTTATATGGCGGCGCGCGGATCTGGAGCGCTTGTTACCCACAGCCGATGACCTGGACCGCATTACCTACAAGACGATCTGTCTCGCTTTCCCGTTGTTGACGCTCATGATCGCCGCCGGCGCTTATTGGGCGAACCAGACTTGGGGATCGTACTGGAACTGGGATCCAAAAGAGACATGGGCAGCTATCACGTGGCTGGTGTATGCAGGCTATTTGCATATGCGCATCACGCGCGGTTGGCGAGGCCGCCGGGCTGCGTACTTCGCCATCCTTGGATTCGGCGTGGTGATGTTTACATTCTTTGGAGTAACTTACTTGCTGCCAGGATTGCACGCCTATGCCTGAGGCTGATGTTCGGCATAGACCGGCAATGACCTTGGCAACACTCGCACGATGTAAGACAGGGGAGAAAACACGATGCCTGGAATGCGGGTGAACTGGCAACTGAAGGCCATCTGGCCGGTGGCCGTTGTGTTGCTGAACGGCATGTTTCTCTTCCTGCTCGCGACCCTCTCGCTGCAGGATACCGAGCGCCATCGCGTGTTGATGATCGCCGGCGCCGGGGCCGTCGCGATCTGCGGAGTCGTGATCGTGGTGCTGGTCACCACCATCCAAAAACCGATGATCGAACTGCAGGAGCAGATGGAACGCGTGGGAGAAGGCGATCTCACCGCCTCCGTTAGCTTCGGAAAGAAGAATGACGAGATCGGCGACCTGGGGCGGAATTTCAACCTCATGGTGCAACAGTTGCGCGAGAGCCGCGAGGAGATCGAACGCCTGCACCGCACGCAGATGTCGCGCGCCGAACACTTTGCTACGCTGGGCGAACTTGCTACCGGCCTGGCGCACGAGATTCGCAACCCGCTGGCCGGAATCGCCGGCGTCATCGAGATCGTGGGACGCGACCTGCCAGCCTCCAGCCCAGCGAAAGCGGTTGTGAAAGATGTGCGCGAAGAAATTGCCCAGATCAACCGGATCCTCACTGACCTCCTCGGAACGGCCCGTCCGCGCGCTTCCGAGATGCGCCCGAGCGATTTGAATACGACTGTGGAGCACGCTGTGATGCTGGCCCGCCAGCAGGTGTTATCAAGACCGATCCAGATCGAGTTCACACCCTCTACGGATTTGCTTGAGGTAGAGCACGACAGCGATCAGATGCACCAGGTACTGCTGAACCTGCTGCTGAATTCCGTGCAGGCGATCGAGGGATCGGGTCTGGTGCGGGTTGCCGTGTTTGCCAAAGACGGCGGCGAAGATGCCGTCATCATCGTGTCCGATACCGGTCGCGGAATTTCCCCCGAGCACCTGCAAAATATTTTCCGGCCATTCTTTACGACCAAGGGAAACGGCACCGGCCTGGGGCTGTCACTGGCCCGGCGGATCGTTGAGGAACATCGCGGCCGCATCGAGGTCGCCAGCAGTTCGGGGAAAGGCACAACTTTCTCCGTGACGCTGCCCTTGCATCAGGCAGTGCGCGTCGCTTCCTAACCGTCATAATGACAAGATGATTTCCGCAGCAGATAAAGCGTAGCGTCGGCCTCGCCGGCGAGCGTCCGGTTGTCTTTCCTCCCGTTGCAGCAGGTCAACCGTCTGCGAGAACGCGACATTGCGGCTGCGCGCGCAGAAAGTGCACGTCGAGGAACTGGTCTTCCCCGACGAAATTCACGTTTTCCAACCAATCTTGTCACCGCCGAACATGCGGGAAGAATTGCGTGGGTGCTCTCATCCAAATTGACTTTATTGTACGTACAGTGTTGTCAGAGTTGGGCGAAGAAATTACGAATTTGACAGGGCGAAAATAAATTTGAGTTTGAGGCGAGTGTGAAAGTGGCCGAATCAGAGATTTTTCGTTGGATGGATGTTTACTATCTGGTTATGGCGCCTCTCCTTTGATCTTACTTTGGTTTATGAGAATGCTGGAGTTAGCGCAGATTTCTTCTTCGCGGTTTTAGAGTGAAGCACTTACAGTGAAGTATCCGGGAGTAAAGGACTTACTCGTTTTGGTTCATTTTGCTTTCCGTGTTTTAGAGGGTTTCTGCGGCCGGAATTTGTCAAGCTGACAAGTCGTGCT
>Ga0209698_10006267_pt1 | contig 12673 bp, 7 predicted proteins | sample LitLauG_LLR_2012_FD_187203 | JGI IMG/M metagenome (GOLD analysis project Ga0209698, IMG submission 187203) | Freshwater sediment microbial communities from Pennsylvania, USA - Little Laurel Run_MetaG_LLR_2012 (SPAdes) (version 2) | ecosystem: Environmental > Aquatic > Freshwater > Creek >...
TTTCGAGAAAGCGCTCGTCGGCATAATCATCCGCCTCTGCGATCCACACGTACTGCCCGGTCGCCAGCTTCAGTCCTTTGTTCCATTGCTTGAAAGCGCTGCCGGAATTTTGTTCATTGCGCACCAGCTGACAGTGATTTTCGCGGGCAAATCGTTCCAGCACCTGCATGCTGCCGTCGGTCGAAGCGTCGTCGAGCAGGATAATTTCGAAATCTTTGTAGGTCTGCCTTGCAATGCTTCCCAGCCGCTGATCCAGAAAGCGCGCGTAATTGTAATTCGGCACGAGGATCGAAACTTTGGGCATGAGGTACCGGTGTTCTCCTTCAGGCGCGCAAACGAAGGCTTGTCGCCAAGGGTAGAACGTCCCAGGCTCAGCTCGCCAGTACTCGCCTGTAGACACCAGTAATCGTTTGCAGGTACTTCGTCATCCCACAGTGATCTCGAACCCACTTAACGCCTTCAGAAGCCATCGTTCCTCTCGGTTCCGGGTGCGAGAGCAGAAATTCCACGTGGCTCGACATTTCCAAAGCATCGATACCGCGACACAAGATCCCACGCTCGTTTTGACCGATGATTTCCGGCATTCCACCGATCGCAAAAGACACGACGGGCGTACCACAAGCCAGGGATTCAAGCGCGACATAGGGCAGGTTTTCCCCCAGCGAAGGGAGCAAAGTTATGTCCGCCGCCCGGTAAGCGCGCGCCAGAGTGGCGTCGTCTCTTGCCTGCAAGCAGACGGCTGGGATAGGGCGAATCATTTCCTGGATGGTCTCGGCGGAATTGCCCAGGAGTACAACCTGAATCTCACGGCGGGTTCCGGCCTCCTTGATGGCCGTAACTCCCAAGCCAATCCCTTTGTGAGCCTGCGCAAGATCGGCGGATATCATGAGCAGCGCGGGACGATCCGTGCTCAGTCCAAGCGCAACCTTCGCTGCGGCCCGGTCCATGGTCGTCTCCGACAGGTCAAGCATCCGGGTTCCATTCGGGATGTGGACAATTTCCGAGTGCGGGAACACCCCCGAGGATCGAGCGAGACCAACCATATACTCGCTGGGACAAATGACAACCCTGGGTTGAGGCATGGAGCGGTCCAGGAATTTGCGCGTCCTTCGCCACTTGTAGTTCTCGTGATAGCGGTGGTAGGGGATGTAGCGGATCGGGCCATGGGAGAGCCGTTTAACATCTGAAGGCGATATTTTTCCGGTCAAGTCATAAGTGAGCCCGCGTTTGGGAGCCCACTCGTCGTGCAGTGTCCACACACATGGGAATCGTTCCGTCAGTTCTCGAACTGCCCAGATCGAGATCCAGCCGCTGTGAATGTTGTGGATGTGAACAAGATCAAACTCCTTTGACGAGATGGGTCGCAAAGCGGCGATCGACCCGTGATGCCGCCAATCGGTAAGGTCGGGAAACGTCTCGAGCGGCGCCAGGTACCTTTCCCACGGAAATTGAATCGTTCGCACGCCCGAAGGAGTTCCCGGGGTGCGGCCGCTGACCCACAGGGCGCTTTCCACTCCGAGCTTTGGCAGCTCCTCATACAGTTCTCGGGCACAGCGATCCGCGCCGGTTCCCGCGTGGTCAATATTGAGTTGGAGTACCCGCATTTATTGAGGACTCAGGTGAAACGTCGATTGCTTGATCTTTTCAGCTTCCCCCATGAAGTCGGAATTCTCGATGATTTCACAGGAACCGCCGGGAGAGCGCGAGATGATTGAGAAGCAATCGTTGGGAACATTGCCTCCCCAATTCACGATTTCCTGCCGCACACAATACAGATTGTGTTGCTGACACAACTCGCGAACGATGCGGGCAGAGACGGATTCTGCCCTCCAGTGGTAGTTCGGCTTGACTCCGAGCGCCCCGGTTCGCCACATCAGATGACGAACCAGAGGTACATGGGTCAGCCGGGTAGCGAACGGACTGGCAAGACAGTCCGCGAAGTTCGAGTGATGGATAAACGCCGTTCCTTGAGGAGTGAGAATGCGAGCGAACTCCGCAAGATAAGCGTCAATGACCGCCGCCTCGGCATGGACGAGCGAATCGTAACTGAAAATGAAAGCAACCGAACCGTCTCCCGCCATGGCGAGTGACTTCCCGTCGTTGACGTAAAACGACATCGAAGGATCACCGCCAAACTGTTGGCGGCAATGATCGATGCAGTTGGTGTTGAGGTCCACGGCGATCAACTTCTGACAGTGTCCACGCAGAAAACGGGTCCATCGCCCGAATCCTGGGGCGATTTCCAGAATTGAGTGAACGGGCAGATAGGGACGGATGCGCGGCCAGATGCTCCCATACCACTGTTTGTCGGCTCCGCCCCACGCGACCGACCATTCATTGCCGGCGTCGGTCCAGCTACAATCAGCACCCCACTTCGAGACGTTCTGACGGATCGTGGGCATGCGCGCTTACTCCTTCCAAAATACGTGGAAGGGTCCAAAGAGCGTGGAATGAGAATATCCCTTCATCACCTCGGCGCGCACCCCAGGACTTGTCTGTGCTCCAGGGAAGTACGGGGATTCAAAGATGACCACGACCTTGATGTCGTTGGACCGCAGCACTTTCAGCACTTCTTCAGCCGGCACCCCGTTATCATCGCGGGTAACGTTCCTCAGTCCCGTCAGAAAGTACAGCTCCGGACAGTCATTGCCTGCGTACATCAAGCCGTTCGAGGCGCGCTGCTGCAGGAAGATCGTCACCGTCTCGAAAAAGGGCTCGTCTTCAATCTCCAGGCCTCCGCGCGCCACGCGGAGCAGGTCCCTGCGGCCGATGGGATGCGAATATTCGGCGAGATGGCGCGGAATCATGCACACCACTCCGAACGCAAGATAAAGCCCAACCAGCGCAGCCAGAACGTAGGTCCCGCGCTGCTTCCGGACGGTGGTCACAACTGCCACCAAAGCCAGCAGGGTTAAAGGCAACGCGTAGCAAAGATAGATGGGGACCGGAAGCGGATACTGCACAAGCGTGCAGGTCGCGGCCAACGCCACTAACAACACTAGACGCTCGCGCTGGAGTTTTGAGATGTCATTTTGCGAGCGCAGCGCAAGGATTGACGCTGCACCCGCCGCAACCACCACGGGCGTCAGCATCGCCACCGAGAACCACACCCCCGAGTAAACGGCCTCAGACCGCATTGCTCGCACCACGACCACAACCGCGAGCAGGGCGACGGCCGCACCGACAACCCGTCCCTGAAACTGCTTCCAGTACATACCGGCCGCCAGGAACGCCACCAGAGGCAGGACAGCCACAAGGTACTGGGGTGGGACTGGCCGAGCTTCAGCTAAATCTCTTGCATGGCTGATCGCGCTGGAGGTGACCCCTGGAAAAAAGACGCCTACCGAGCCCGCCAGCGCATACGGGATCAAAAAGAGGACGACGGGAACGAGCACACCGCAAATGAATGGAATCACCAGCCGCACAAGTGTGGCGAACCGCTCCCCCGTTCCGGCACCGGCCTTGCGTTCCCCGAGCAAAATCATTCCAACCACGGCGAGTGAGGGCAGCAGAAAATGGTAGAACTCTCCAGCCGCGAGCCGGCCGTGCAACACCGAAATCAACGTACCCAGAAACGCGAGCAAGCCGCCGGCACTGAATGCGCGGTAACCCCAGCTGTTTTTCCCCGTTCCCTGTTGCTCATTCTCGCTCTGCTCCAGAAACGCCAGGAACAGCAGAACGCCGGCGATGTAGTAGAACCCGATCACCTTGATGAGAACTGAGATTCCGCCGCACAGCCCCGCGATGAACAGCCAACGCCTGCTCCGTACTTCGAGGTAATGGAGCAATGCCGCCGCACCGAACGTGGCGAAAAACAGGTTGTACCAGGACGGCATCGCCGCCTCATAGTTCGGAAAACTCCAGGCAATGGCCAGCAGCGTGACCATCCCCGCGGCGACGGGAGGCGTAAAGCGCAGGACAACGTAATAGACTGCCGGAACCCACGCTAGAAAAAATAAGAACACGCAAATCCGCAGCGACAGCAGATTGACTCCGAACAGGCGAAAAGCTGCGGCATGAATAAAGCTGAGGCCGCCCGTATAAATCTCGACAAAGTCGCTATGGGGAAGCTGGCCTTGAAAAACGCGCACAGCACTTTGGGCCAGAATTCCGTCATCGACCGCAATCCAGCTCTGATTCACCCGGACGCCCACGTAGGTTCCGGCGATGACCATGACAAGGCCAAGAACGAGCAGGCGAGCCAGCGAGTCACTTCTTGAAAACATCGCCAGCATGGCTGTCCAGGCAGCGGTTGCTGGGTGGTCAGAGTCCGCCGTCCGAACCCTTACTTCAACACTCAGCTGCATCTGACTTGGAGCTCTGCGGGACCGGTCTTCGACCTCGTGACCTGGAATCCGGTTGTCTTCGATCTGCTCGCTCACTTTCCCTCCAGCGCCGTCAACCGCAGCCGGGCCTCGGTGCTCCCCTGGTTCAGTTGCAACGCCTGCTGATACTCCGCCCGTGCCGCCGCAATATTCCCGTTTCGTTCCAGCGCCTGCGCCAGCCAGTAGTGGTAGTCCCACACCTTCGGATCCAGCGCGACCGCCGCCTGCAAAAACGGCTGCGCTTCCCGAACCCGCCCATCCTCCAGAAGCGCTCGGCCGAGGTAGTGTTTCGGCCCTGCCTCTTCCGGCACCAACTGCACGGCCCGCGACAAGAGTTGCTCCGCCGCGGCATACTTGCCCGCCATCATGTCAATATTTCCGCAGTTATAAAGCGCGGAATACAGGTTCGCGTCCTTCGCTAGAATCTGGTCGCACAAGCCCAACGCCTGCTCGAAGTCTCCCATCCGCCCGTAGAGCCCGGCCACCGTTGCCATTCCTGTCTCTGACGTCAGGTAGTCTGGATGCGCCGCCAGAAACCTCTGCAGCCACGTCCGCCCCTCTTCAAACCGTCCCGCACGGATCGTCGTCTCCGCCATTGCCAGCTGCGCGTAGGCATACTCCGGATGCTCACGCACGGCTTCCCGCGCCAGTTCAATCGCCTTCTCATGAGCGCCCCGCTCGCTGTATTCCGCTGCCAGTCCCACCACCACACTGGGGTTGCTTGGATACAGGTTTTGTCCCCGCAACAGGACCAGAAAACCATTCCCCCAGTAAACCTGCTGCGAGAGCGAAGCCACTATATAGAAACTGCACAGTGCACCCACGGCGCATGCTTGCAGGTTCTTGGCACTCCATTTCCCGATCGCCGGCAACCGCCGCAGTCCTGCGGCTGCCAAGATCGCAAATCCGATCGAAGGCAAGTAAATGTAGCGGTCCCGAACAAAGTCCCCGTTGACGAAGTTCCGCAGGTAGAGCGCGGGCGCCAGTCCCACCAGCAGCCATAGTCCGGCAAACGCTACTGTAGAATCTTTCTCGCGCCGGTTCCAATACCACAACCCAACCCATACCGCCGCCAGCACCGCTGCTGGCAGAACAACGTGCTTGAAGATTGCCCCGATAACATACGGTGTGTAATAGAGACCGGTAAGTCCGACCGGCACCAGCAAGTGCCGCAGATAGAAGGTGAGGACCAATGGCCATGTCCGGACCAGATCCATCATCCCGTGAGCGGTGTCAAACTGCCCTGTCGAGTGCATCAACGCATGCTTCCGCAGCAATACGTACCCCAATGTCACCGCCGCGTACGGTATCGCCTCGATCACCGCCCCGCGAAACCTGCGCCCCAACGACGGCTTCTCGCCCGCCGGATTCAGCCACACATAGATCCCTACCAGCGCCGTAAATGTCACCGCCATCTCTTTCGTCAGCAGCGCGCACATCAGCAGCGCCCACGATGCCATCCACCACGCAGTTTTCCTCTTCCCCGCCTGATCCCGTCCGCTCAGGTATGCCACAAAGGCCAGGGCTGCGAACATCGCGACCATCGAGTCCGAAGCCGCGGAAATCCACGCCACTGGTTCAATATGGATTGGGTGCAACGCGAAAATCAGCGCCGCCAGCGCTGCCGTCCAATATTCCAGTTTCAGCTTGCGCGCCAGCCAGAAGACCGAGGCCACCGCTCCCATATGGAGCACCACCGCTCCCAGGTGCCATCCCCACGACTGCAACCGGAACAAGGTGAAATTCAGCATCGACCAGGCCACGAACAGGGGCCGGTAGTACACCTGGTTCCGCGCCACGTGATACCACAGGTCGCTGCTGAACGCCTGCGGCAGATTGCTCCACGACCGGATAATTGGGTTATTGACGATCTGGGGCCAGTCGTCCCACACGAACTCAAAGAAGAGCGTGCCGCTGTAGAGTACTAAAGTAACTAGTGCGAGCGCCGGCACAAGGACCCACGGCCTACGCAGATATTCGGCAAGTAGCTCGAGGGCAGTAGGTTCTGAAGGGCTATGGGTCTCGTCCATGCTCTGCGCCATCGAGCGGGCGTTCCTTTCGTGGACTTCTTCCGGACTCAGATCGCTCCTGCTCCGAATTGGCTCATAGTAACTCTGCCCTGGGCTCGGCGCATGTTACTCAGGTTACCGACGTGCACCATTTGGCCCCCGGGGTTTCCCTCTCCTGTATGCGACCATCAGCTCATGGGATTCGTCACGGGAGCCAAGCTCGCGAAGGCGCCGACCCCGGTTCTGTGTGTTGACCTGGACGGCACTCTGATCCGCGGCGACCTCGTGTGGGAGTGTGTCCTTGCTCTCCTCAAGACTCATCCCCTGGCGCTCTTTTTTCTCCCCTTTTGGCTGCTCTCCGGCAAGGCCTTCGTCAAGCGACAGCTGGCAGCCAGGACGCGTCTGGATCCGGCTCGCCTTCCTTATCGGCAGGAAGTTATCGAGTTGATCCAGCGGTTACGCGCGGAAGGCCGCCGTGTCGCGCTCGTCACCGCCGCCGACCGCGAACTCGCGGACGCCGTCGCGCAGCATCTCGCTTTGTTCGACGAGGTTCACGCCAGCGACAGCCAACTCAATCTGAAGGGACGGAATAAGGCTGATTTTCTGGTCGAACATGTCGGTGAGCACGGTTTCGACTATGTCGGAGACTCGGCCGCCGATCTTGAGGTTTGGCGCAAGGCGCGCGCCGCCTACGTCGTTGGTTCAAACCGTCGCGCCCAACAAGCTGCTGCGGTTACCACGCTCAACGCCGCGATTCTCGACGAGCCTGCTTCGCTCCACACCTGGATCGATGCTTTGCGCGGTCATCACTGGGCTAAGAACGCGCTGCTCTTTCTGCCTCTGGCGCTCTCACACAACCTGGTCTTCGCGCCACTTGCCCGCACCTTTCTCGGATTCGTGCTCTATGGAGCGTGCGCTTCTGGCCTCTATATCCTCAACGACCTGCTTGATCTTCACTCCGATCGCGAGCACCCCTGGAAAAAGGAGCGCCCCTTCGCCGCCAGCGAGATTTCGATTCCTCAAGGCCTGAGCGCCTCGTTTGTTCTTCTTTCCTTTGCGCTGGGTTTCGGATTCTGGCTTGACCTCCACTTCGGCGCCGCTTTGCTCGGCTACGCTACCCTCACGCTGTGGTACTCGCTCCATCTCAAAAAGATTGCTTTGCTTGACGTCTTTGTTCTTTCGAGCTTCTACAGTTTCCGCATCCTCGCCGGCGCCCTCATTTCGGCCACACCCTTATCACAATGGTTTCTCGCGTTCTCCCTGTTCTTCTTTCTGAGTCTTGCCATGGCGAAACGTTATTCCGAGTTAGTCCACGCTACTGATCTCCTTAAATCTGGCAACTCCGGGCGCGGATACCGCACCGATGACTGTGAACTCCTGCTGTCTCTCGGCGTCGGTAGCAGCTTTGCTTCGGTGGTAATCCTGAGCCTCTACGTGCACAGTCAGGAAGTGCGTGTTCTCTATACCTCGCCAGAATTCTTGTTCCTGCTCTGTCCGATCATTCTCTACTGGCTCAGCCGGAACTGGCTGCTGGCCCACCGCGGAGAACTCCAAGAAGACCCTGTGACGCTCGCCATCCGCGACCGCGTCAGTTACGGGGTCGCGTTCGCATCTTCGATCGTCATCGCCGCGAGCATGCTACACGTGAGCTTTTAATGTCTGGCCAATCGGCAGCATCGTTGCAGAAGAAGCGCGCTGTATGCGCGCCCACCGACCAATATCTTTCGTGGGGCCGATACCCGAAGACCGTCCACCAGCATGTCCACAGGCCCGCATGGAACGACCAGGTGCCGGAAATTCTTTTTTCCGCCGGGCCCGGTTCCCTGCTTCCGTATGGCCTCGGCCGCAGCTACGGCGACTCTTGCCTTAATGACGGCCGTGAACTCGTTGATTGCCACCCCCTCAATCGCATCCTCGGCTTTGACGCGGAGACCGGAATCGTGCGCTGCGAAAGCGGTGTCACTCTTTCTGACCTCATCGAGGTCTTCCTACCCAAAGGCTGGTTTCTTCCGGTCACGCCCGGCACACGCTTTGTCACGATCGGGGGCGCGATCGCCAACGACGTGCATGGCAAGAATCATCACCGGGCCGGAACCTTCGGAGCGCACCTACGCCAACTTGGCCTGCACCGCTCCGACCACGGCCTGGTCGTGTGCAGCCCCGACCTGAATGCCGACATGTTCCAAGCCACCATTGCAGGCCTCGGTCTTACGGGCGTGATTGCATGGGCTGACATTCAACTCAAACGTGTGGCCGGACCCTGGATCGATTCCAGCGCGGTTCCCTTTCACTCCCTTCAATCCTTTCTCGACCTCAGCCATGAGAGCGATGGCCACTTTGAATACACCGTCGCATGGCTTGACTGCTTTGCCGGCAAACACACGCGCGGCATCTTTGTCCGCGGCAATCATTCAGAACAGCGGGGACAGAACTTCCGTCCCCAATGGGGCCCGAGATTGCCGTTCGCCCTGCCCGCTCTCGCGCTCAACCGCTACACCGTCAAGGCATTCAACAATCTTTACTACCATGCACACGCCGCTAAGAGAGGCGCATCCCTGGTTCGCTACGACTCGTTCTTCTACCCGCTCGATTCCATTCGCCGGTGGAATCTGCTCTACGGCAAGCGCGGTTTTCTGCAATATCAATGCGTCATCCCGGAAAATAATCTGGTGGCCCTCGAAGAGGTCCTCGATCGCATCGCCCGTTCCGGCATGGGGTCGTTCCTGGGAGTGCTCAAGCAATTCGGCTCCGGCCCGCCCGCCGGCATGCTGTCATTTCCGCGGCCGGGACTGACCCTGGCCCTCGACTTCGCTATGCGCGGCGAGCCTACGCTCCAACTGCTGTGCTCTCTTGATGAAGTTGTCCGCCAAAGTGGCGGTGGTCTTTACCCCGCGAAGGACGCCCGCATGAGCCCCGCTCTGTTCGAAGCGTCGTTTCCGCGATGGCGCAGCTTTGTTCCCTATATTGACCCGAAAATGTCCTCGTCGTTCTGGCGCCGAGTCACGGAGGCGCAATGATGATGACGATCACCACACGCTCCTCGACTCCGCGCACCATGCGCATGCAGAAGATCGTCATTCTGGGCGCTACTTCCGGCATTGCGCTCGAAATCCAGCGCCAACTCGCTCGTCAGGGACAAGACTTACTCCTCGTTGCCCGCTCCGCGCAGCGCCTTTCAGAACTGCAATCAGACCTGTTGGCCCGCGGAGCGCAGCAAGTCCTCACCATCGCCGCCGATCTAGCGGATGTGCGGCAGCACGCGCAGGTCTTCGATTTCGTCCGCAGATCCTTCCCCAATTTCGACACCGTGCTCCTCGCCTACGGCACCATGGAGGACCAGCAAGATGCGGAAGCTTCGGTTGATGTGTTACTAGACGAGCTGAACGTCAACTTCGTCAGTGCCGCCGCGTTGCTTACTCTTTTCGCCGCCGACCTGGAGCAACGCAGCACCGGATGCCTCGCCGCCATCACCTCCGTCGCCGGAGACCGCGGCCGCCGTTCCAATTACGTGTACGGCTCCGCCAAAGGGGCTCTCTCGCTCTTCCTCCAGGGACTGCGCAGTCGCCTTCATCCCGCCGGTGTCAAAGTCATTACCATCAAGCCTGGACCGGTCCAGACTCCCATGACTGACCACTTGGCTCACTCCGGCCGCTTTGCTCAGCCCGAGCGCGTCGCGCGCGACATCATCCGAGCCCTGAACCGCCGCGCACCTGACGTCCTCTACACTCCGTGGTTCTGGCGTCCCATCATGACTGCGGTTCGCCACTTGCCGGAAACTTTGTTCAAGCGCCTGGCGTTCTAAGCATCGTGTAGCGCGGACACTCCTGTCCGCGCCGTTGGCAGCAGGACTCCGTGTAGCTTCACTCCACGCGCAGAGTTCTCCCACAGACACCTCGTTCCCAGTTCGGGAATCTCCCTCGGCTGGTTTTGTGACGTATATCACTGAGTGCAGCCACTTGAATGGTCGATAAAAGTCTACAGGCCCGAATTGCACTGGTTCCAAATCGGGTCGCGAATCATCAGGCGTAGCAATCTGTTTTTGCCTCCCGCGCCCTTTAGAGAACTGTCTCTTCGGGTCATGACGCCGATGGCCGGTGCGAGAGCAGGACAAAGGCCCCAGGTCATGAGCGCCACGGGTTCGACGAAATCGCTGGTCGGCCCTCCCCCCTCTCGAACCCGTGGCTGCCTTCTGCGTTACGGTTTCGCTCTCCTTGCGGTTGCGGTCGCCGCCGCCCTCCGTTACTGGCTTGGAACTTTCGGACTCACCGCCCCTTACATCACTTTTTATCCGATCGTTATGTTGGTCGCGATCATCGCCGGACTTGGACCGGGGTTGCTCGCTACTTTGCTTTCTCTGATCGCCGCAGCCCATCTCTTTCTCGAGCCGGCCGGATTCGCGGTTGAGAGTCTCGGTGACAGGATCGGGATGGCACTGTTCCTGGTCATGGGAATCGCCCTCAACGCCCTCGCAGAAACGATGCGCCGCCGCAACCGGGACCTAAGCCGCAGCCGATCGGATTTGGCGAGCGCGCAGGCAGTCGCACAGGTGGGCAGCTGGTATCTCGATATTGCGGACAATGTGCTCACCTGGCCCGACGAAACCTACCGGCTGTTCCAAGTGCCGATTGGCACACCCCTGTCATTCGAAACCTTCCTCGACCGAGTCCACCCCGGGGATCGCCAGCAAGTCCTGGATGCGTGGAGCGCGGCTCTTCGAGGCGCGCCGTATGACATCGAGCACCGCATCCTGGTGGATGGCAAGACCAAACGGGTGCGGGAGAGAGCGGAGATTGAGTTCGGAGCCGGAGGTAAGCCACAATTCGCTACCGGCACGGTCCAGGACATCACCGAGCGCCAGCAGGCCGAAGAGGCAATCCAGAAAAGCGAACAGCGCCTCAACCTTGCCCTGGACTCGGCTCAAATGGGCATCTGGGAACTTGACCTCACCACCGACACGGCGATTCGAAATCTCCGCCATGACCAGATATTCGGATATCAATCCCTTCAGCCCGCATGGAGCCGCGAAACCTTTCTCACCCACATCGTCCCCGAAGACCGGGACGCGGTTCGAAAGCAGTTTGAACAAGCCCTCGCCACCGGCAGCCTGTACCTCGATTGCCGAATCGTCTGGCCCGACCAATCGATGCACTGGATCTGCGCGCGCGGCACCACTTATCGGGATGGTCAGGGCAAGCCCGTTAAGATGATCGGCACGGTCGTAGACATTACCGAGCGCAAGCGGGCGGAAGAAGAATTAGCCAAGAGCAAGAAGGACTGGGAACTCACTTTCGACGCGGTTCCCGACCTGGTCATGCTGTTGGACGCGGACAATCACATTCTGCGCGCCAACCAGACCCTGTGCTCGTTCCTTGGCCTGGAGCTTAGCGCGCTCCTCGGCAAACGCTGCTTTGAAGTGGTCCACCACCTGACCGCGCCTCATCCGGAGTGCCCGTTGAAGCTCATGCTGACGACTGGGCAGGAACAGCAAGGCGAAATTGTGGAGCCCCGCCTCGGCAAGATCTTCGATGTGAGCGTTACCCCCGTGTGGGACGGAAAGATCTTCCGCGGCGCAGTGCATGTCATGCGCGATATCACCGATCGCAAACGCGCGGAAGAACGCCTGCGCCAACAGCTGAGAGTCAATGAGGCCATGTTCGATCAGGCCCTCAGTTGCTTCGTTCTCCTCGATCCCAAGTTCAATTTTCTCCGCGTCAATGAAGCCTATGCCAAAGCCTGCCACCGGAAGGTGGACGATTTCCCGGGCCACAATCATTTTGAGTTCTATCCTTCAGATACGAAGGACCTCTTTGACGAAGTGGTGCGGACTGGCCTTCCGGTTCAGGTTCTGGCCCGACCCTTTTCCTTTCCCGATCAGCCCGAGCGCGGCACGACTTATTGGGACTGGACTCTGCAACCCATCTTTGACGAAACTGGAGCTCTGGAATTCCTGTTCTTTTCTCTCAATGACGTTACCGAGCACGAACGGGCGCAGCAAAATCTCAAGCAGTCGCAGGCTGAGCTTGCCCGACAGCATGAGCAGGTACGCAGGGCGTCCCTCTACACCCGCAGCTTAATCGAGGCCTCCCCCGATCCTCTGGTCACGATCAGCCCGGAAGGTAAGATCACCGATGTAAACGCAGCCACCGAGAGTGTCACCGGACTCTCCCGGGAACGACTCATCGGCAGCGATTTTTCCGACAGGATCGTGATCAGCGAATCCTGCACATCGGCGGGAATGCGCGTGAGCTCTTCGACCCGGGCGATCGTGCCGGTGGACATCGCGTTCATGATCGGGCCGGGGACCAGCGCCTCGCGGCTTGGCCCTTTGGCCAGCAGCAT
>Ga0209698_10006268_pt1 | contig 12673 bp, 7 predicted proteins | sample LitLauG_LLR_2012_FD_187203 | JGI IMG/M metagenome (GOLD analysis project Ga0209698, IMG submission 187203) | Freshwater sediment microbial communities from Pennsylvania, USA - Little Laurel Run_MetaG_LLR_2012 (SPAdes) (version 2) | ecosystem: Environmental > Aquatic > Freshwater > Creek >...
GGTATGGTGAACGCCGCGTCCTGGAACGAGTACCAGCCATTGGCCGCAGGGGAGGGAGTAGTGTGCAGATACCACCACGGGTTCACGACGTCCTGAACAAAGTAGGTGGTCCCGTTCAGCAGCTTCCCGAAATATTGAAAGAGCGGGTCTCCCACCTCGAGCAAAGGATTCACACCATAAACCGGTTCGAGAGCTGGTGGAGCAAAATTCGATGCGGCGAAGTCGGTCGTCGAGTTTATAGGGAATGGGTCGTTGAAAACCTCCGCCACTTCGTGGGCCAAAGTGATCATGTCAACCTGCGTGGGCGGGAGGGCGCTGTGTTCCGAGTATCCGGTGAAAATATAGGCGTGGCTTGACGGGTCGGACCGGACTGTACCGTGGTAGCCAAAGGCGAGGCCCCCGCCGAAGTCGGCGAAGATGTTGCGGCCCCAAAAAATCGGAAGCACGTCCGGCGTGTAAGAAGAAAGCTGCGCCTGCAGAGTGTTGTCGAGCAAATTCGCGTCGACAAAACCGCTGAGCTCACTGGCATAAGTCCCTGCAAAGCCCTGCCCTTGAGAAACGTCGACAGGGATGGTGACCGTTGGAGCAATCACCGGCATCCCGAGCAGAACGTGATAGTCATCCTTGAAGTGCGGCAGGTTCCAGAATTGCGCTCGCATCAAGGCGTCGCCGTATTGAGTTACACCCAGATCCACTTTGCCCGAATGGAAACTGGTCTTCTGGAAAATCGGAGAGTTCACAACCGGGTCAATCACCTGGCTTCCGTCGAAAACCTCACCGGTCGAGAACACAATTTTCAACGGGATCAGAACCGTCGGAATTATGGTGGTCCCTCCTTCCTCAGTGGGATTTGTCCCAACGAAATGAAGGGGAATCTTCTCAGCGCCAAGCGAGGAGTATTCGGCAACATGGCTTACCAGTCGCCGTGTTGGCGCGGGAGGCGTCGGTGGAGTCTGTGGGACCGACTGAGATGCCCTTGACGCCGTCAACCTCCGGCGGAACTCGGTGTCCGACAAGATAGTCACCGTCTTTGGTCCGCTAGGCGAATTGACCCTGATCTCCTGGGCGAATGACGAACCGCAGAGAGTCGCGAATCCGGCCACTGCCCATAAGTAACGCCGTGATGGTTTGATGTTCATAATATGAGAACTCCTCCTTCGTTAGTTCAAGGCCGGCGGCGCGGAAACCCGGTAGCCGGAACACTGCCTCTATTGGGGTAAGCGGGAGGCGAAGGGAGATTTAGCAGACTGCGAAAAATAATCGTGCGATTACGCAAGGGGCGCATTCCCTGAATTACCTGGACTTTGCCCTCATGCAGCCGGGAAAGCGTGCCGGAACTTAATGCGGCTCCGCTAACTCCCGCCTCAGCCATGCGTGCGCCAGGCGAAGCTCGTGGCGGACTATGTGCACGGACCGGCCCACGACCTCGGCGGTTTCTTCGGCGGTCATGCCTCCGAAGTAGCGCATCTCGATCAGCTCGGCCAGAGAGCTCCGCTCCCGGGTCAGGGCGTCGAGAGCGAGATCCAGATCGAGGAGTTTCATCGGCTCGGCGCCGGCCGCTGCCTCGAACTCGATGGACGTATCCAGATGCACCTCCCCCTCGTTACGCCGTGCCGCGGATCGGGCCCGGGCGTGGTCTACCAGGATTCTGCGCATCACCCGCGAAACGAGTGCAAAAAAGTGCGCCCGGTCGGTGAACTCGATTTCCGAACGGCCAAACAGCTTCAGGTATGCCTCGTTCACCAGGGCGGTAGGCTGCAGGGTGTGGTCGGGGCGTTCCCTGCGGAGCTGCGAGCCGGCAATCCGGTGCAGAGTCTGATAGGTGACGCTCATCAGTTCGTCCCGCGCGGCTGTGTCCCCGGCGCGCATCTGATGAAGCAACTCGGTGATAGGTGGAGGTGATCCCAAACGGATATAAGTTATTTTACGACTCCGCTGATTCGCCGGAGCTTTCCCGCTTATATAAATCAGGCGGTGCCTGAGCCGCCGGAAGGCCGCGCGGGAGAAGGCGAGGTTTGAGCCTCTGCAGCGCAGCCCGCCGTTGTGACATTATTTCCTGAGTATGCGAGACGAGGTCGTCCGATTATTCCCCGAAGTGAATGACCTCACTCCCGCGGAACGCCGGCTTTATTTCGAGCGGCACGACGTTACATTGGATTTACAGGCGGAACTGGAGTCGCTCCTCCAGTTCGATTCACCTGATGCGCCGCTGGCGAACCTGATTTCAGGAGCCGCGCGAGGCTTCCTCGAAAGCGTGGAGGAGCCTTCAGCTCCGGGACTCCGCTGCGGACCCTACCGTCTGGAGCGTGTGCTGGGTCGCGGCGGAGCAGGCGAGGTCTTTCTGGCGGCGCGGGCCGACGGTCAGGTGGAGCAACATGTCGCGATCAAGCTGCTGCGCGCTGACGTTTCGCGTTCATCGTTGCGGTCCCGGTTTTTGCAGGAGCGCCAGATTCTGGCGTCTCTGCAGCATCCTGGAATCGCCCGGCTTCTCGACGCCGGCGAGACCGCCGAGGGCCGCCCCTACCTGGCACTGGACTACGTCGATGGCATTCCCATCGACGTGTACTCGCGGACGCTGGACGTGCGCGCCAAACTTCGCTTGTTCCTCGGGGTGTGCGATGCGGTCGCGTATGCGCATCGCAACCTCATCATCCACCGCGATATCAAGCCTTCCAACATCCTGGTCGACGCGGGCGGGCAACCGAAGCTGCTGGATTTCGGCATAGCCAGGATTCTCGCTGCCTCGACTGACCAGACCCGTACGCGGGAGCGTCTGCTGACGCCGGACTATGCCAGCCCCGAGCAGGTCCGAGGTGCGGCCCAGACTACCGCGACCGATGTCTACTCTCTGGGTGCGGTGCTCTACCAACTACTCACGGGACAATCGCCGCATGCCTTCCCCAATCGCACGGCGGAAGCCATCGACGCTGCGATCTGCACCACCGATCCCACGCCAGCCCGCCGCCTGAACCCTCAATTGCCCGCCGATCTCGACTTCATCCTCCTCAAAGCTCTGCGCAAGGACCCGCAGGAGCGCTACACCACGGTCGAGCACCTGGCCGGCGATATCACAGCTTTTCTCGAATCGCGGCCGGTGCAGGCACGCTCGGCCGACTTCTGGTATCGCTCGCGAAAGTTTGCGCGGCGCTACTGGATGCCGGCGAGCGCTGCCGCGGTCGTGACCTTCAGTCTCGCGTTCGGCCTGTACATCGCGGAGCGCCAGCGGGCCATTGCCGAGGGCCGCGTGGCCCAGTTACGGCAGCTTTCCCGGCGACTGCTGGATTTCGAAAGACAGCTGGATAGCGGCGCCGATATTCAGCTGCACAACAAGATCGTTGCCACTTCCATCCAGTATCTGGAAAGTCTGCGCCCGGAAGCGCGCCGGGACAAACAACTGGCGCTCGAGATCGGCGCCGGTTATCTGCGCATCGCGCGCATTCAGGGAGTTCCGGAGTGGAACCAACTCGGCCAGTACGAGGAGGCCGAAAAGAGCCTGGGCAAGACGGAAGAGATCGCGAGGGCCGTTTTGGCCGCCGATCCAACCAACCGGGAAGCGATCTGGCAAGTGGCGAATGTGGCGCACGATCTCGCGGTGATCGCATATACCCAACGCCGCCCGGAGGAGGTCTTCGCCTGGTCTCCGAAGGTAGTACAGGGCTTCGACCGCCTGGCCAGGCTCGGAAATCTGACGCGCCGTGAGATTAACGGCGCGACTTATATCTACGGGGATCTGGCGGAAGTCCACACCGGCCTCCATCGGTTCGAGGATGCGGTCCGTTACGCCCAGCTGGGTATCGACTACTCGCGAAACACCTCGACCGTGCCGGGGCCGCGGGCGCAGGCGTTCAACATGCTGGCGGGCGCCTTGACTTACCTGGGCGACTTGCGGGGTGCGCAGGAAGCAGTTCGTCAGGCCCGCCAGTTATGGGTACAACTCCTCCACGACGAGGGGGACACGGAGTATACCCGGCTGATCCTGTACCAGACCCGATGCCGCGAAGGACTCCTTCTGGGAGAAGACGGCGGCGTCAATCTGAATCAACCCCGGCAGGCGGCCGTCCTGCTGCAGGAAGCTTTCGGCGCGCTGGAAAACTTTACCCAGTCCCCTCGCACCGATTACGATTCCCGCACTACCATTGCGACGGGTGGTCATTACCTCGGTGATCTCTTGCGCCGCACGAATCCGCGGCGCGCGCTCGACGTCTACGATCACGCGCTGATGAGGATACGGGAGGTCCCCAATGACGTGGCCGCACGCCGTCTGGAAGCGCTCCTGCTGGCCGGGTCCTCCTATGCCGCCCGCTGGATGCATCGCGAGAACGATGCCCGGACGCGGATTGAAGCCGCGTTCCGGCTGCTGCGCGACACCGGCGATTATCCCGCCGCGGTTATCAAACCTGGAAGCGAAGCCGACATCGCCGTGCGCGCTCTCGCCGACCATGACGCGGAAACAGGCGGGCTCGACGAGGCGATTCGGCGTTATCAGGAACTGCGCCTCAGCCTGTTGGCATCCAACCCCCAGGCTCGGACAGACTTACTGGATGCAGTCACTCTCACCACCCTCGACACATCGTTGGCGGCGCTGCTCCGCCGCGCCGGCGCTGCCGACCGGGCTGGCACTCTCGAAGCCGGCAACCGGGAGATCTGGCGACACTGGAACCGCCAGATCCCCGACAATCCGTTTGTGCTCCGCAAACTCGCAGCGGCATCGCCTTAGAGCCGCCATTTCACTGCTCCAGGAAATCTCGCCCGGACTGCGCACCCCTCGCCGGGCCTGCGTGAAAGGGTCGCCACCACCGACTTCAGGCGGCGCTTCTCTTCATCCTCGGGGCCGGCTTCGCGACTCTTCATGCTCGCTTCGCCGCCCGCCAGAAAACGCTCCCGCCATTCGGTGAGTGTGGCTGCCGTCACGCGGTATTTGCGCGACGTGGCCTCCACATCGGCGCCGTGAAGCAGCTCCAGCACCACCCCGGTTTTCCGTCGGCTCGACCAGCGCCCTGCGCCGGCCCGACCCGATTCCGGGGAGTGCTCAGTCGCCCTCCGGGCTCCTTCCGCAGCCCCGGAATCGGAATTCTTCGTATTGGACATTCTCTCTCCTTTTGAACATTTTCTACCTCAAATGTTCCCAGAGAACTGTCCAAGGAAATCGTGGGTCAGGGGACCTTGTTCCGAGTCTAATCTCACAGACAGCCTCACAAGTGGCAAGCTGCGAGGTACCGTTGACGAGCGGCGCTTTCACGAATGTTTGCGACGGTGCCGTCGGCAGGAATACCTTTCGCGGTGCCAGTCTCTCAAATCTCGCCGCCGTGAGTTGGGAGGCATCACTGAGGGAGAGCCAAAGGGTTTTATTTCGGCTCGAAGCGTTCAACGTCCTGAATCGGGCCCATTTTGCACTGCCGGTGAGAACGCTCGATGCGCCTTCCTTTGGCAGCGCAGTGAGTACGCCGGCACCGAATCGGTCGCTCCAGGTGTCCGTACGTTGGATGTTTAGGCATCCGGCTGAGTCTCGCGGCGACTCAGAAAGTCGCCCGAAGCGGGGATAAAGTCTCCCATAGGGATCGACAGCGTGGAAGATAGACCGAAAAGAAGCGCAGCCGCAACTCCGCACCAGCGTGCGTGGTTATTTTGCTTTCGCCCGGCGAACGACCGGAAACTCCTTTTGCATGAATACTTCCGCTACTACGCCGCGAAGCCACTTATTCGCCGGGTCGCGGCTGTAGCGCTCGTGCCAGTGCTGCATCACCCGATAGCTGGGCGCGCTGAACGGCAGCTGAAGCAGGCGAATGTCCCCTGTTTTTGCCATAAGGAGGCCCATTTGCTCCGGCAGCAGCATCAGAAAATCCGTGTTCGCGATGATCGCATCCACACCGAGGAAGCTCGGCACGCGCAGCCCGATTTTTCGCCGGATGCCCTTCGTTGCCATGGCCCGTTCCACCACTACATGGCCGGTTCCGGACGTCAGGACCACCAGGTGCGTCTCTTCCTGAAACTGCTGCAGCGTGATTTCGTTCCGGATGCGGGGATGGCGCGCGCTCAGGGCGCAGACATAGCGTTCCTTGAAAAGCGTCTGCTGGCAAAACCCTGCACCCATCGGCGAAATGAAGCCGACCGCCAGATCCACTTCGCCGGATTCGAGCAGTTTCGATGTGTTTTCTGAAATATTGCGAATTTCAATCCGCACCGAGGGTGCGAGTTCCCGGAGCCGCTTCATCAGATCGGGCAGGAGGCGCAATTGCCCGATGTCGCGCGAGCAGATGTGAAACATCCGGTCCGAGACGGCCGGCTCGAAAACCACATGGTGCTCCAGCGCCATCTGAAGCAGGTCCTCGGCCTTTTTCAGAATGTTGATCAGATCGGTTGCGTGCGGCGTGGGTTCCATTCCGGTGGAGGTGCGGACGAAGAGCGGATCCCGAAAGTGCTCGCGCAGCTTGGCGAGACTCATGCTGATGGCCGACTGGCTCAGATCGAGGTTCTCCGCCGCGTGTGAGACGCTGCGGGTCTTGTGCAGTTCGCTGATAACAGCCAGTAGCTTGAGGTCTATGTTGTTCATGTGGCAAAAGACAGCGGACGGACACGCCAGCGAGGGGATTAGCTTAGACCGGAGCCCGGAACTACTCCGCAACGGCACCGAAGCCGGGACTCCCGCGCCAACTCCCCCGGATGATGAGCTCCAGTTTATCCAACGCAGTCTATCTCGTCACAGAGTGTTTCGTCTATCGGCCTTTCGGCCCATCTTCGGCAGATGCAAGGCGACGCGGGCAGGCGGGTTCCCGAATAGCACTCCGTCCAATCTCCGAACCCGCGCGACATGTATCAATTTAATTGATAACCCCTATCAGCACGGGTCTATCGACCTGGCACCCGCCAGGATATAAACTCTTTCCGATTAGTGGTCGTGTCTCCGGAGCGCAGCGTCGATGCCCCGGTTCGTGGCCCGGGGTCTGAATGCGCACTCGGAACGCCAAATTATATGGTCCGAAAACGGGCCTTGTCAGTGGCTGTACGTCGAAAGGGGCTCTCATGCATCGTTTTCTCGCTTCGCTTTGCTTCCTTGTTGTTTTCTCTTCAGCGGTTTTCGCGCAAAGCGACCGCGGGAACATAACGGGCACCGTCACGGATCCAGCCGGCGGTGTTGTTATCAATGCGCCGATCACGGCTCGCAACTCCAGCACCGGGGCGCAGTATCAGGCAGCCACCACCGACACCGGCAATTACACACTGGCGCAGTTGCCCGCCGGTCCGTATGAAATATCCGTTGGGGCGCCGGGTTTCAAGACCTACAACCGCAATGGCCTGACCGTGGAAAACGCGCAGACGCTGCGGATCGACGTCGCACTACAGGTCGGCAACACCACCGAGTCGGTCACCGTTACCGAGGCCGCCGCGCTGCTGAAGACCGATACCGGCGATCTTAGCCACAACGTCACGACGGATCGCATGGACAATCTCCCGGTCATGGGCATAGGCGCGCAGAGTTCGAGCAACATCGGCCTTCGCAACCCCATGGCCGTCACCCAGCTTATTCCGGGCACCTATTTCCAGTCGAACACCACACTCCGCGTCAACGGTGCGCCGAGTAATAGCCAGGCCGTACGGATGGAAGGTCTCGACGCCACGGCGGACATCATGTCTTTTGCGACCACGCTTTTCCAGCCGAGCGTCGACGCGGTACAGGAAACCGCAGTCCTCACCAGCAACTACGCCCCGGAATACGGGCAGGCTGGCGGCGGCGTCTTTAATTACACGATGAAGGGCGGGGCGAATGCCTATCATGGAACCGCCTACGACTATTATGTAAACGAATTCCTGAACGCCGGGACGCCGTACACCAACAACGGGAACGGCAAACTGATTCGTCCCGCGCAGCGCAGAAACGACTTCGGCGCCACGTTCGGCGGACCGCTGAGCATCCCGAAAATCTACAACGGGAAGGACCGCACGTTCTTCTTCTTCAACTGGGAACAATATAAAGAAGTTCAGTACATCAATAACCAGCCGCTTGTGGTCCCCACGCTCCAAATGCGCGCCGGTAACTTCAGCCAGCCAGGAGTTTTCACCAACCGCAACCTCGGCACCGACCCGCTGGGCCGTCCAATTCTGGAAAATGCCATCTACGATCCTTCCACACAACGGGCGGTGAGCGCGTCCAACGCGACTCTGATCCGCGACCCTTTCCCGAATAACACCATCCCGGGGAGCCGGATGGACCCGGTGGCACTGAAAATTCAGGACTTTATTCCGTTGCCGCAGAACAGCGGTCTGATCAATAATCTGATCGCCCCGTGGCACTCTCCGCAGGATACGAATATTCCGGCGTTCAAGGTCGACCAATACTTCGGGGCCAATAACAAGGTTTCCGTGTACTGGTCCACCACAGACGCCAACTCGCGTCAGCCCGCAACGCAGTTGCAGACGGTGGACGGCATTCAGGCGATCAATCTGACCAATGTCGACGGGTACAGCGGGCCGGATGTGGTGACTTCGTCCCGTGGTAATTTCATTCAGTCCTACACGACGCGCGTGAATTACGACCGCACCATTACGCCAACTCTGGTCTGGCACGTTGGCCTCGGATTCATCAAGTTCAACCTGTCGTCCGATCCGGTGCAAGTCAACTTTGACGCCGCCAAATACTGGGGCCTGACCGGCGCCTCTTTGGTTCGCCAGGCTCCGTTCTTCTCCGGCTTGCAGACCAATTTTGGCGGCATGAAGAATATGGGCGCCACTACTTTCGCCTACGATCACATGATCAAGCCGGGCGCGGCAACCAGCGTGACGTGGGTGAAGGGCGACCATACGTTCAAGTTCGGCGGCGAACTGAATGTTGGGGGCTATCCATCGCAGGTGTTCAACAACGTTTCCGGGAACTTTGGTTTCGCGGCGGCTCAGACAGGGCTGCCTTCCACCAACGGCCAAAACCTGGGCGGCGGAGCAGTTGGATTCCCGTATGCCAGTTTCCTCCTCGGCCAGGTCGATTCGGTGACCATGAATCCGCCCGAGAATCCAAAAGTCGGCCGTCACGCGATAGATTTTTATGCCCAGGACTCGTGGAAGATCACGCGCAAAATTACTCTCGATTACGGGCTGCGCTACGATTTCCAGACCTATGTCCGGGAGCAATACGGACGGATGCCCTCGCTGTCCACGACTACCCCTAATGCGGCTCTGGGCGGAATCCTCGGCGCGCCAATCTATGAAGGGTCCGGACCCGGGCACTGTAACTGTGACTTCGCAAAAAATTACCCGCTGGCGTTCGGTCCCCGCGTCGGCCTCGCTTATCAGATCACGCCGAAAACCGTTTTCCGGGCTGGCTTTGGCGTTGTTTACGGTTCCACTGCCCCTGGCAGCCGCATCCAGAGCGGCGCTGCGACCCAGAGCTTCGTGCTGCCGTCAGGGGCGAATGGCTTTGATCAGTCTGTCATGACTCTGGCCAATGGAATTCCGCTGAAACCAGTGTGGCCCAGCACGTCTCCGGCGTTGTTCCCCAACCTCGCGGCAATTAACGTGGTGGATCAGAACGCCGGGCGTCCCCCCCGCCAGGCCCAGTGGAGCATCGGGTTCCAGCGTGAAATTACGCATGACACCCTGGCCGAAATTTCGTACGTCGGCAACGTCGGCGCATGGTGGGTTGCCAACGGACTGGTCAACTACAACGCGATCAATCCGGCAACGCTGACGGCTCGCGGACTGGATCCCACCGTCGCAGCCAACCGGTCACTTCTCACCTCGCAGATCTGCTCCACGAACGCGGTTGCCGCGGGATTCAAGCTGCCGTACCCGTCCTTCCCGTGTACTGCGACTGTGGCGCAGTCGCTGCGGCCGTTCCCACAGTATGGAACGATCTCCGCCCTTTTCGCCCCGGACGGCAAAACCTGGTACAACGCGATGCATTTCAAACTGACCCAGCGCCTGTCGCACGGCCTTTCCGCGACCAGCAATATCGTCTGGGCCAAGTCCGAAACCCAGGGCGCCGCAGGTATCATCAGCGGCACCAATAACGAGGGCGTGGTGAACAACGTGTTCAACCGCCAGGTAAGCAAGACCCTCTCGGCTTACGATCAGCCGCTGGCTTGGGTGACGGCAGTCAACTACACCGTTCCCACGCTGAACGCCGGCACGCCTGTGATGAAAGTGATCCGCAATGTGGCCGGGTACTGGACGCTCGGCGCCGTGCTCAGTTATGCCAGCGGGCTGCCGATTCTGGCTCCAACTTCAAATAACGCGCTCAACTCGGTGATCTACCAGACCACCTACCAGAACCGTGTTCCGGGCGTGCCACTCTTCACGCACGACATCAACTGCCACTGTTACGACCCGAGCGCGACATTCATCCTGAATCCAGCGGCGTGGTCGGATGCACCTGCGGGCACTTTCGGCACAGCGGCTCCCTACTACAACGACTACCGGTTCCAGCGGCGGCCGTCGGAAAACATGAGCCTGTCGCGCCAGTTCCGCATCACGGAGCGCATCAGTCTGAATATGCGCGTTGAGTTCAACAACATCTTCAACCGCGCCACGCCGCCCGATCCGGTGGCCACCAACGCACAGGCGACGCAGGTTCGCTCGGCGAACGGCAATACGGTTTCCGGCTTCGGATTCATCAACACCGCCGCGATCGCAGGCGGCATTTCGGGCCTGTCCGGACCACGCAACGGCACCATCGTCGCGCGCTTCGTGTTCTGAAATGCTTCTAGGCGGGCTGGTTGTTAACGCACCCGGCCCGCTTTGTCGCGTATCTTCGGCAGCCTGGCACCTCCGCGACATCAAGCGCTCAGAACTGCCGGGGAAAATGTCGCCCGACTGAATCCAGCCTCTTTCTATTGACCTTTTTTGGGTCTGAACTCACGGATGAGCTTTTCCACCTCAGCCATTTGCTTCGGATTCAGCCCCGCCGCTACCTGATCGCGTTCCGCCGCGTATTTCGGCTCGTCTCCGGCCGCTTTACTGAGCCAAAAATATCCCTGCGCGGCGTCTCGCGAAATGCCCTTGCCTTCCAGATACAAGCCGCTCAGCCGATATTGCGCACCAGCGTGACCGCGCTCGGCGGCGCGACGGTACCAGCGGGCCGCTTCGGCGTAGTCCTGTTTGACTCCGCGTCCTTCCCCATACAGATCTCCAAGACTCGTTGCCGCGACTACGTCATTCTGGTCCGCTGCTTTGCGGTACCATTTGATCGCCTCCGCGTAATCCTGCGGCACTCCCGCACCCGCGTCGTAGAGTTTGGCCAGCGTCAACTGCACGGAACCGTAGCCCTCCTGATCGGCCAGCTTGCGGTACCACTTCACCGCCTCGGCCGCGTCTTTCGCTACGCCGGTTCCGTTCAGATACATCCCCGCCAGCGCGAACTGGGCCGTGGCATAGCCTTGATCCGCTGCGCGCCGATACCATACGGCCGCCTCCTGCAGGTCCTTCGGCACGCCGATTCCGTCTTCGAACATGGCGCCCAGATCCGCACAGGCGTCGGGGTTATTTTTCTCTGCCGCCGCCCGATACCAGATGGCGGCCATCCCGAAATCCCGGTGTTCACCGCGCCCGTAGTAAAAGGCCGAGCCGTAGCTGTACATCGCCACCGGATCGCCCTGCTGCGCCGCCTTCCTGTACCACTTCGCCGATTCGCCAAAATCCGGCGCCACGCCAAGGCCATTGAAGTACTGAAACCCGACGTTCAACTGTGCCAGCGCCAACCCCTGATCCGCTGCCTTGCGATACCACGTCAGCGCCTCCGTGAAATCCTGCGGCACGCCCTGTCCGTGCGCATATAGATAACCGAGATTCGCCTGGGCCGAAGGATGATTCAGCTCCGCGGCCTTCACGTACCAGCGCCGCATCTCTGCCAGATCCTGCGGGACGCCCTCGCCGTGGCCGTACATGTAGCCGAGGTTCACCATCGAACCCGCATGCCCCTTTTCGGCCGCCTTCCTGTACCAGCGCATCGCTTCTTCGTAATTCTGGGGCGCACCCTGGCCCGTCTCATACATACCGCCGACAGCGAACTGCGCATCCGGATTGCCCTGGTCGGCCAGCCGTCGCACGTCTGCGAGGGTTGGAGCCGACGGCGTTTGTGCCACGAGTGCACCACAAATCAGAATCAGGATCGCGAGGGTTCCGAGCGTATGCATGGCTTGGGCCGGACACCATTGGTCCAAACCAATTCTACTTCGTCAGCCCGGGCTTGTCCTGCGCGATGGTATTGGCCGTTGCGCGCCGCCCACCGTGCGGATTACGTTCGGGTCAAACAGTCATGATGGCCGTAACGGTAGTGCGGTAGAGCACTTCCTCGTATGCGCCCATCATTTGATCCAGCGGCACCGTACGCGTGGCCAGTGCCTTGGTATTGAACTGCCCTTTTTCCATCATCTCCACAAAGCGCGGGATGTCTCGCATCGGGTTTGTTCCGCCGGCTTGTCCACCGTGATGGCTCACGCCTCCGATGGAAAACAGCCCGGCAGGCAACGTGATGTTCCCACGCACCAGGCTGGTGGGACGCGTTTTCGCCGCTGTGTACTTGCCCGCGGCCACTGGCCAAGCCATTTGCGCGCGTGTCTCCGGATCGGTGATGCCCGGCGACACTTTCATTTTTCTGACGAGACGGCCAGCGCGTTCCATGGTCTCCATTTGTTCGGGGGGAATTCGATTTTAGCATGCCGGGAATGTTATACCTTACTCTTGCCCC
>Ga0209698_10006269_pt1 | contig 12671 bp, 18 predicted proteins | sample LitLauG_LLR_2012_FD_187203 | JGI IMG/M metagenome (GOLD analysis project Ga0209698, IMG submission 187203) | Freshwater sediment microbial communities from Pennsylvania, USA - Little Laurel Run_MetaG_LLR_2012 (SPAdes) (version 2) | ecosystem: Environmental > Aquatic > Freshwater > Creek >...
CACTGTGGCGCTCGTTCGATTGACCGCCAAACACTCGCAAACATCCCGTGTCCGCCTCACACGGAAACATGGCACCCGATTCCTCACATTGAGTTGGTGAATCAGGTGGAACGCTCACTGGCCACGTCTGGCATGGCCATCATCAATGAAGCCTTTGGTGTTACCGAAGACAATGCCCGGATGTTCGGGTTGCTTCAGATTGGACTGGCCGGCGCTTCCGAAGGTGATTACGGTTATGTCGTCGGTCTTCGCGGGGCGATTGACAAGTCGCTGAGCCGTGGCTTAGCCGTTGGTTCACAAGTCTTTGTGTGTGACAACCTCGCCTTTTCCTCTGAAATTGTGATGCACCGCAAGCAGACCAAAAACATCATGGAAGACTTGCCTTTGATGGTTGACACCGCAATCGGCCAGTTGTCCGCCCGTTGGAATTCGCAGGCCAAGCGGATTGAAACCTACAAAACCAAGGAAATTGGCCTTCGCGATGCTGACCATCTGTTGGCGGAAATTGCCGGGGAAGTCTTTCCGTGGCAGAAGTTTGAAGACATTCGCAAGGAGTTTGTCAAGCCTCGCCACGCTGAATTCGGCACGAATAACCTTTGGGCCTTGTTCAACGCGGTGACGGAATACCTCAAGCCTCGCAAGGAGTCGAAAGCTTCAGGTCTTTGGAGTATGCCGGCACGCACTGGCCGTCTTCACAAGATTTGTGATGACTACGCAGGTTTGGTGATTGACGCAACGCCTACCGCAATTGTGGCGCCTACAATTGAAGTTCAGGAAATTGTCAATCCAACCGTTAATAATCCGGCGAACAATTAACAGGGCTTGACTTCTATAAGAAACCTGTTAGATTGTGATTGTTGTTTGCCGGTGTTCGTTAAACCGGTTGGTGGAGCCGGATGTAAGATTGGTTGACTGTCTCACCATAGCAAGACAGTTGGAGCGAGCGAACAGTTTTCCGAGGGATTGGATGCCCGGCCGGCAAATCCAATAGCACCCGACGAATAAGAAAGGTGTGGACATTGAGTTCCACGCCTTTCTTATGCGTTGTTCTACTTTAACGATAAAGGAATATACGCAGCCGCCGATACCCTACTCTTGGCGCTCTTTCGAGTCTGGCCTCATCAACACCTTCATACTAAACTAATTTTAGAACAAGTCAAGCGTGGTGGCTCCGCTTGACTTAATGAAAAGATTGTATAAATTGGCTCTGTGGAAAAGAGATACCAATCAATAACCATCACCCATAAAGGCGTAGTGTATTATTTCTATGATTCCGGTCATAACTGGGTTGGTGGTATCAAATCCAATTACTTTGCGGTGGATGTTCTGACGCTCGCCAAGGTGGATGCTTTGCTTCAACCGAAGGGAATTGATATTATCAATGACTATAAGGTGACAATTGGCCTGTGGTTAGCACGCTTGACTTTCTGAAAACAAAGTATAAATTAACAATATGAAAGAAAACATTACATTGAAGTTTCCGATTGGTGAATTCACTCATACCGAATTGGCCCAAGCCAACGGTAAGACAAATCAACAAGTTTGGACGGCTTATCAGGCTGCCATCAAGGCCGGTATTATCGTATCGGCTGGAACTCGCCCGAATCCTTCCGGTAAAGGTAAACCGTCAAAGATTTGGAAAGTCGCCGACGGTCAACCGGTTCCTCTTGTGGATAAGGTTGAAGTCAAGCCGACTTTGGTTGTCGTCACCGAAACGGCCGTTGTAGTTGAACCTTTGCCATCTGTCGTTCCTACCGTGGCTCCGGTGGACAAACCTTTTGAAATTGAAATTGTCACGCCTGACAATTCCGGTGGTGAAACCATCGTGGAAGAACTGCCCAAGGTTGAACCTGTCGCAGTGCCGGTTGTCCGCAATCTCACTTGTCAAGTGACTGAAATTGAGGAAAAATGTCCTTTCTGTCAAACCAAGCTTCTTTCAGTCGAAACCTCGGGCGGTGTCAAAGTGTGGTGTCCCGTGAATGATTTGAAGATTTGCTCCTGCTCGGAAAATCCTTACGGTGTCAGCAATAACGTTAAAAATGCTGTGGAAATCCTTCACGAAAAATTCTTCAAACATCGGATGGTCAAGGCTTGACTTCTATAAATAATAGTTTAATATCATTTTACGATTGAAACAACAAAACAAATAACAACAAAAACAAAACAAAAATGAATACAAACAACAAACAAAACAAAGTTACCAAAAATCGGCGTTCACTCCGCGGCAAGTGGGGCAAGGTTGGTGCTCCTCCGAAGGCCACTCGTTTTCCCCGCGGCGCCTTCACGATGGAATCCTTGTTCACCCTGAACAAGAATCAGTGTCAACTGTCTCTCCGTAACAAGGTTGATGCGAAACTGGCCGATGGTTCTCTCATCGCCTTGAAACCCCGCAAGCAGGCCGGTGGTAAGGTTGGTCGCCCGAAGGCGGTGTTCGTGTTGAAGGACAACTTCAACAAGGACAAGCACGAAAAGGCCGATGTCAAGGCGAAGACCCCGAAGACTCGCACGGTTGTTACCGTGTCTCCGTCGCCCGTCGCTCCGACGACTCCGCCGGTGCCCGAAGCGACTCCGGTTGCCGCAACATCTGTCGTGGTTCCGGTTGCCACCGTCGTTCCCCCGACGCCTGAAGTCGCCACGCCGGTTGAAACGGCGGCGGTGATTGAAGCGCCCACGCCGCCGGCCATCGTCGAAACCGGCCACACGATTACGTTTGGTGTTCCGGCCGCTACTGTGGCAAGCGAGCCTGTGGTTGGTTGATAAAATTCTCGGTTCCAAGACAAAGGCTCGTGGTTGTAATGACCATGAGCCTTTTTTCTTGCACGCTTGACTTGTGGTAAATCTTCTATAAATTAAGTGTATGAAACGAATATTTTCAATATCAAAAAGAAACCTTAAACGTAGAATAGAAAGATTGCAATTGAAATATCTTGAAGCAGTAAACTCTAACAATACAAAAGATGTATTAAGCATCGGCAAACAAATTGACAATCTTACACAAGAGTATAACATTCGTTATGCTAAATATAATGTTACAAGTATTTGATTGAGCGCTTGACTTGTGGTAAATCTTCTATAAATTAAGTGTATGAGATTGACATTAGTTGAACATTCTTCCCGCCAATTCAGTTATTCAGACAAGGATAAAACCTTGGTGTCTGAAGCATCCGACTTGGATAACCGTCATCTTGAGCGCATCTATGATGACGCCTGTGACGTTGGTTTCGCAGTCAAGTCTGAAAAGACCGGCGCTGTCGTGGTTTATGTCATGTCTTCACCGATGTATCACGGCCAAGGCGAAGACCGTGAAATCAGTGGTTGGAATTATGAACCGGCCGGCTTCAGCATCAAAAAACATCCGGAGTGTGTTGGAACAAAGGCCATCATCTTTAACGACTGAACGCTTGACAATAGTAAAAATTTTGATAACTTGACTATATGACATTTACACCAAGCAACCTTACGTTGGAAGACATTTCAATCAATCAGAAATACAACGTCCATAAGAAGGACAATTTTGATATGTTCAACCACGATTTTGTTGGAACTGCCATTCAAATTACGGCAACCAATGTCATCGTTGAAGACCAGGAAGGTGAATGTTTTACGGTAGATGTTGACCAACTTACTCCGAATACCGATGAAGTGATGTCCGCTTGACAATTCAATAACTTTTAGTATTCTCTTTATATGAGTTTCAATTCAACCGGTCTGCTCGCACCTCAAATTCCACACGCAGAGTTGCTGTCGAATTCCCTTGGTAACAATGGGATATCCTGTGACTTCAGCGGCACGGGGATGGGTAAAACCTTTGTCGGTGCTTCCATCGCCCGCCATCGTGGTAAAAAGTTTGCTGTCATTTCACCAAAGCTGAACATTCCGAAGTGGAAAGCTACGCTTGACCAGTTCGGGATGAAGCCTGAATTCATCATCAATTACGAAAAATTGGCCCGTGGTAATACTGAATATTACCATTATCGGAGCAAGGGAATGAAAGAAGTCCCTGAATTCCTTCGCGGCCAGTTCAAACTGCCTCGCGGTTGTCAAGACATGGAATTTTATTTGGATGAAGGGCACCGTTGCAAAGGCCATGAATCGTTGAACGCTGGACTTGTTTACGCAGCGGCCGAGCAGGGAATTCCGATGCACATTATGTCTGCTACGATGGCGATGACGCCGCTTGACATGAGAGCCTTTGGCTACGCCGCCGGTCTTCACAAGGGAATGAATCACGTCAAGACTGAAAACTTTGGGATGCGTAAATTCAAGGCGTTTATGCAAGATGCTGGTGCCGAGTATGTTGGAAAGTGGGGCGCCATGTTCTTTGACTCTGAAAAAGAAGAGTCCAAGCAAAAGTTGCAAGAAGTTCGCCGTCAACTGTTTGAAGTCAAAAAAATTGCCAGTCGCATGAAACGGGAAGACTTTGGTGATATCTTTCCTCATAATCAAATCGAATGCACGCCTTACGACATGGGCGCCAACGGTGACAAGATTGCCCGTGTGTATGAAGATATGCAGATGGAGCTTGCCCGGTTGGAAAAGTTCTCTGAAAATTACTCGCAACATATTTTCGCTGTATTAACCAAAGCCCGCCGGCTTGCTGAGTTGTATAAGGTTCCTACCTTGTGTGAGCTTGCCGAAGACTTGGTAGATGAAGGCAAGTCTGTCCTTATCGGTGTCAATTATACTGATACCATTGACGCACTTTACAGTCGCTTGGCGAAGACATTCGGAGCGGACAAAATTGGACGCATCTACGGTGGCCAGTCGTTCGCCGAACGTCACGCAGACATTAACGGTTTCCAATCTGATAAAAAACGTATCATCATCGCCAATCTGTCTGCTGGTGGCGAGTGTGTGGACTTGCAGGATATCACGGGGAAACATCCTCGGGCGTCTTTGGTCAATCCATCCTATCGGGCGATATCGGTGCTTCAGTTTATTGGACGCCATGACCGTGCTGGTGCCAAGACAGATTGTTTGACTAATTTAGTGTTGGCAAGCGGCACCATTGAAGCGAGTGTCGGTGCCAAGTTCAATCACAAAAAAGGGCACTTGGACATTCTGAATGATGGCGACTTGGTTCCGGATGGAATTAGTTTCACTACTTCCCGAATCATCGCAGGAATGGATTTGTAAGGCTTGACGGTAAACCAATTTCTGATAATATCATTTTATGAAAAATCAATCCGAATGTAAATGTGGAAAAGGTGCTGGTTGTTGCAAAAACAAAATCGAACGTCGCAAGAAGGGCGAACATCTTTTTTCCAATCCCACCGGCGGAATTCCCCGTTGTGTTACCTGTGGTTGTGATGAAGATGACGCCTTTGTTGGTGGCGAAGAATGTTCCTACGGTCAAACGGAAAAGGAATTGGATGTCATTCGTGAAGATAACCGAATCGTTCAAGTGGTTCAAAAGGCTTGACGGTAAACCAATTTCTGATAACATTCTTTTATGGCAACACCAAAAGTTTACGAAAAACACGTCATTGTAATTGATGGCGTCGAACACCTTGTCAAAGGAATGGAATGGACCGAAAGTATCGGCGAAGCAATCACCGGCGGCTGGTTGGAAAACACTCCGGAGGAAATTGTCGAATATATCAAGCAAGCAGATTGAGGCTTGACGGTAAATAAATTACTGATATAATTTGATTGTAATAATAAACAATTAATCAAAAATAAAAATATGCCTTGTCGTTGTGATTATCCTGAAACTGTCTGTGAAGATGCCGGTCTTCGTCGTGAAGCCGACAAAGCCACCCGTGCTGCTTGTGATATGAGAACCATTCTCCGTCGCAACAACTTGGAACATGAGTTGACCCGTGAGACTCGTAAATGGATTGCTCAGCATGATGCCGAAGACGCAGCTCGGATTGCCGAAGAAAATGCTCGTGGTGAACGTGAACGAACGAAACGGCGAGCTCTTGACAAACTTTCCTTGGAAGAACGTCGTGTTTTGGGATTGTAAGGCTTGACGGAATCAAATCCGGTGGTATAGTTATATCTTTCCGCTGGAGTAGCTCAATTGGATAGAGCACCTGCCTTCTAAGCAGGTGGTTCCGGGTTCAAGTCCCGGCTCCAGCACCATTTCGCTACGGTAGCTCAGTTGGTAGAGCAGTGCCCTTTTAAGGCATTGGTCATGGGTTCGAGTCCCGTTCGTAGCACCAAAATTTTGAAAGTGAAGCGGTAAAATTCGTAAATCCGAAACGAGAGCAATTCGATTGAACATGAGTAATGGACACTTTTGGCTCTGTTAAGAAACCCGTCAATGGTCTGTCCACAAGGCCTGCAGGTGAATGCCTGACGCTTTCAAAAATTCTTGGCCCTTAGCTCAATGGCAGAGCAGGGAACTCATAATTCCTTGGTTGTCGGTTCGAGTCCGGCAGGGCCAACCAATTACGCTTGACAATATAAAATCATCTGATACATTGTTTTTGGCTCGCTGACAAAGAAAACCGCTGACGAACGAAGTCAAGTTGATACTAGTGGCAGTGATGGAGAGGAGTAATCGGCATAGTATCTTGTGTCTTTAACTTGGTTCAAATCCAAGGCGAGCCGCCAATTTTATGTTTCACTTCATTTTGTTTTGTGATGGATTTCTTCTCGGGTGGTTAATATCAGTCATAACAAAGATGATTAAGAACTACCACGCTTGACAATATAAAAAGTTTCTGATAATTTGTGTTTGTTGTTACGGGAAAAGACAAGTTATGTCGTGAGTGAAGACAAAGCGGAGTCGGTTCCAAGGCGCTTTCAGACATGGCGCACGTCTGACCGTTCGAGTCGGGCCGTAATGACAAACAAATTTTATGGGATTATTCATTGACAACAAAGGCAAAGTCATCGGCCGTGAAGTCAACGGTGTTCTGCTTGACGGCAAAGGTAAGAATGTTGCCCGTTTCAATGAGTCAAGCAACCGCACAGTGGATGGGAAGGGAAAGAATGTCGGCGTCGGTGACCAGAGATTGAAGCAGTTAGGAAAATAACGACGCTTGACATTTTTCGGAAGTTGGTTAGTATGTATTTGTGGTTCGTGAGTAGGAAGGGATAACGCAAGCATCGAAGGTCGAAAGCGAACCAGACTGGCGGTTAAGGGAAGGACGAACGGTAAGAGCCACTCAAATCATGTGGTGTTCCCGTTCAGGGATAAAAGCCAAGAGATTGGCGAATCGGCCTATGACCACGACGCTCCAAGGCGCCGTTAAGTTAGGATAAACGGTCCCGTTCAAGGGATTACGGTTAAGCCGACAATTTTCCGAAAGGGCTTGACAATGAGTTAAGTTCTGATAGGATGAAGATGTTGGTGATTGAAATGTCGAATGACGAATATGCCAATCGGAAGATGTTCCAGTAGGCAAGTCACCAATTTTGTTTTTTGAAAATTTAATTGATACCGTGTAAGAAAATAGACGTAGCAATTTTACTGTGAATCTGATTTCCACGACGATACTAAAATTCCGTATCAATTAGAGATTTATGTTCCGTGACTGAGCAACTGCTACCGTTAGCAGTAAGGTGCTGGGGTGGTGAAGAATCATCACAGACACGAAAGTAACGAACGGGTAAAGTAGAGAGTCGAATAGGTCGGCCAACCGAAACGATTCTCGTAATAACGCTAATATGCCATAACGGCGTTGTTTGGTGCCGACGGGTGCCGCTGACTGAATAACCTGAACGTGAGGATAGTCGAGAGTAACAAGCGAATCTCTCCGGAACATTTTTTAGTTTTCAAAAGACGCTTGACAGATGAAAAAGTTCTGTTAAGATGAATTTGTGGTTAGTCTCAAAACGTGGTTTGACCGAATGACGTAATTCGACGAATGATAAAAATACACGGGGCTGATAACCACAGAAAAATTTAGGATTGCGGGTTGGAGAAGTCCGGCCTATCTCGTCTCGCTCATAACGAGAAGAACCCTGGTTCAAATCCAGGACCCGCTACCAATTTTTTGATAGACCTTTATGGGTTTATTGGGTAAATACTTAATGGTGTTTACCAAAAATTTCAGTTGGATAAGGCTGGAGAAAATCAGTCTCGGGCGCTAGTCGCCTTAAAGAAACGTTAGCAACGTGATGGTAGCAATACCACGAACAGCTTCCAATAGAATGAGTCTATGGGCCGTGAAAACCGGCAATATCAATCGAAAGATTGTGACTCCGATGGTGGAGAACATGGGCAAGAACTTTTGAATTAAGGTTCAAACAGTAACCATTCACAGACAAACTTGTGATTAGGTTCGCCTTCAATTCAAAAGACACTTTTAGACCCAGCTACCAACGTGTAGAAAAGGGCATAATGGCGTCCATAATCGGTATGTGGTCGCCTGCTATTTAACTCATGGGCCATGTGTCCAAGGAGCTCGGGGGCCGGTTCGCCGGTATAATCCAATCACAAGGTTGGGCGCCCTGCATTTTCTAATAATTAACTTCACTTAAATAAAATTTACCTTTTCCCATCTTTGGGACTACTTATTCACCGTAGGCGGGTTCAATGTGTCGGCGCATGGGCTTCATCCGAAGTCAAGGGTTGGTTCAATTCCAGCAACTCGCTCCATCAATTAAAGGCCGGTGGTGTAAGAACTTCGCTCCATTTGGCATTGATAACATCGTCAAGATTACACTGCCAAAACTTGGCAATCACACGGGTAACTTTCTTTGAACGATAAGAGAAATCAAATGCTACCAATACAATTTCAGGTGAGGAATCAGGCAGACCCGTGGTAGGATTGTAAGACCACATCCAATAATATCCTGTTTGAGTTGGTTTGTTATATGTCATTTTCATATTGTTAAGATACCAAAAGTTTTCAACAAGTAAAGCGTTCAAACATCTTCAGGACAACCACCACGAATAGCAGCACAGTCCCAACAACTATCAGGATGGTCACAACCACATCCTGCTTCAGCATTTTCATGTTGGGTGAATGACATAAACGGATTCGCTATATTTTCCAAAACGTTGATACGAGCCAATACTGCGTCATTACATTCAAGCTCATTATTGCCAATGGCTTCGTATATCCAATTTAATTCTGCTTTGGCTTCATTCATATAGATAAAATACCAAAACTTTTAAACAAGTCAAGCGCACCATATAAGCGCAGAGGATTATACCCCCACCCGTATAGGTAGGGGTAGTACCCCCCGCGATAGATTGTCCGCCAGCCCCTTATTACTTGTCAGCCAGCTTCACCAATTTGATGTCTCCATAGATTCGGGACCGGAGGAATTTCTTGAATTGATACTTCGGCTTGTCGCCACTGCGATTGACTTCGAGGCCGGTGATATACTTGTTATCCATACTGATGACCTGAACTTCACGTTCGTCGGATTTGTAAAAGAATGAGACAGTCGGATATTTATCCTTCGGCTTCGATTCGGGGATACGAATATAAACCGTTCGATTGCTTGTAGCTAGTGCCGGTTTCTTGGTGTGTTTCCGGCGAAAGAAGGTGTAATTTTTATACGCCGGCCGGGATGGAGTCATCCCAATTGACCACTTCACAGGACGAACTGTGCCGAGGTTGTCTTTGTAGAAATCCTCCTTCCGGATAATTTCATCCGGCTTTAATTGCCGGTGGTTGTCTAATTTAATCATAGATTTATTATATGTGTTTGTTTTGAAAATGTCAAGCCCCTTTGCGGAGGCGGGAGGCACCCCCAACGCTTACGGATTTGGCCCCTGCGGTTATCGTTATCGCTTTTGTTTTACCATACCCACCGATACCCATCTTTTTAAGAGTTGACCAGGCCTTGGCCCAGACGGAGCCGGCCGGTTGCTGACCGTGAACCAGAAGAGCAAACGACTTGTCGCCACCGTAGGCATGGCTATCGTCATGGTCAATCGGCAAGCCCATCATTCGGGCTTCCTGAACACTTTTTACAACCTTGGCAAATTTCAGATTGTATTCTTTAATCATCCAGTCATGCGTGCCACCATAAGAGGCGGTAAGTTTAAAATTGTTAGGAATTGTATCCAGACGTTTAACCCAAAGCGGCAGAGCCTTTGTGTAGGCGTAGAATAACCGAGTAGGATTGCGGCGGGCAACGTCCATCCATGCGTCAAAATATTTTTGAGTAAAGAAGTCGCCGGCGATATGCACCCTTGTCGGCTTGCCCCAGCGGGCAATCGGCAAACTGCGTTCAATCAATTCGACGGTTGCTTGTTTTCCTTTTGTGAGGACAGAAAGCAAAGTGAGAAAATTGTGCCACCGTGCGTTTCGCACTTCTTTATACATGACTTCATCAATTGCGGTGAAGCACCGAAACTGCGTATCAGGCCCATCCTGAATGATGAATTTTCGCTTGTCGCCAATGTCATGCCGTTTGCGGGGATTGCGGACGGCACAGGAACGACAATCTTTGGCAAAGGGGCAACTATGTCCCGCAGGCATGGAAAAGGTAATAACATCGTCCAGTTTACTATTTTTATCGCCAAATTTGAGGTCAGCAGTTTCAGGATTAAATCCACGACCTTTTAAAACTCCGGCCATAAATTCTTTCATTTTCATGTCAATCATGTTTACAATTTATAGAATTATTTCACAAAGTCAAGCGCTGACCTCGACGAACATATTAACGATAAAGTGATTATCGCAGGGACCGGTGCCCTACTCTTGGCGCCTTGCGGTCGGCCTCATCCACATACTTAATTTAACAAAGATATTGGTGAAGTCAAGCGGCGGTGAGATAGTTGTTGCTCATCTTGTGGATGCCGAAGCAATCACTTTTCACCCAGACAAAGTTATCGGTGCGTGAACGTTTCAGCACTACTGCGGGAGTGTTCACCGGAATGTAAGGCCCACCCGTGTCCCGAAAGTCCACGTTATAGGCAAACTTCACTCGCTGATTCTTTTTGAATTTGAATGTCATACAGTTAAATTATAGAAGATTTACCACAAATCAAGCCTTCATAGAGCATTCGGGTCGAGGATGTTTTTAATCATATCCAACCGGCCTTGTGCTGACATTTCACCATTACTGGCAATCTTGGCAATCCGTTCAAGTGTCCGATGCTTTTCAGCTTCAACCTTTTCGGTTGGAGTCATGTCAGGCACCGCCCAATTGATAGGTGACAAAGTGGCCGGATTTACCTTGTCATGTTGGCTCTTTTGATACTCGTAAAGGTGGCTGGCATGGGGCCTGAAAGTCTTTTTGTTACGGATGCTGTCAACGTGATAGCCGTAGTAAATCTCACCATCCTGCATCCGGCGAGGCAAGTCGTATTGACGCCAATCGCCAACCAAGGCCACAGGCAAAAGCTGTTTGTCGGGCGTCACTTGGCACCGAACATAGTTGCCTGAATTCCGGTAGTGAACATACGAGCCGGGAGTGAGACTATCGAGAAACTTTTCAGAGTCATTCTGAATCTTGCCAATGGTTTGGCTCCAACGAATTGACGCTTCAATTTCTTGCGTGGTGAATGCCCGCTTGTGGCCGGAGTAATCGGGACACTCAATGATTTCAGCAACCCAAGTTCCGCGGCCACGTTTCTCACGGACAATCCACTTTGGATTAGCATCCGCGTAACCTGAATGAAAGGTGGTAACATTTACAGTAATCATGTTTTTAATTTATAGGATATTTACCACAAGTCAAGCGTGTCAATCTTCAAATTTGAATATCATTGATATACAAAAGAAAATCAAAGAAATTATGCTTAATATACTGGATACGTCCAGTTGATGAATTTTGTCAAAATCCGGCGAATGTGGTATTATAAAACCCATGATACCGAAAAAAATGCCTGCCATCAAAAGTCTCATTGTTGTTGATATTTTTCTCATACACTTAATTTATAGGATATTTACCACAAGTCAAGCGTGCTCGGTGACGCTTGACAATAGTAATATGTTTGGTAAATTGATTATATGAAATACATCACTGTTTCACCAGCTCTCGAAAAAGCTGTTCGGGAGAAAATCGAAGCGACTTTGGACATTTGCCGCAAAAAGTATAATGTGGCACTTCCGGCTCCTGTTCTCAAATTTCGTCAATGTGGTCGAGTGGCTGGATACTATCAGCCGCCACAAGCCTTCTATGGCAAGCCTGAATTACTCGTCATCAATCCTGACTTTTTTAAAAATCACTATGACGACCAGATGAACGTCACTGTGCCGCACGAAGTAGCTCACTACGTTACTCATCATATTTTTAGTAACCGTGTTCAAACTCATGGCCGTGAATGGGCAAGCGTGATGCGGGCGATTGGTTTACCGCCTGACCGTTGCCACACTTTCAGTTTGGAAGGCGTCAAGACTCGTCAAGTATCCAAACCGTATAAATACACTTGTAATTGTTCGGTTGGTGTTCGTTGGTTCACCGAATTAAAACACAAAAAACATCAAAGCTGGATGACGGCCGTTGGCAAGGGCTATCGTTGTAAACGTTGTAACGCCAATCTCACCTATCTTGGCCGTCAATCAGGCGGTCAATTTATTGAATCGGTGAAGAATCCGAAGCCGGTTGTCGAGTTTGTTCAAGTGTTTAATGTTGAGAAACCCGTTCCTTTAACGATAAAGGAACCTGAACAGCAGTTCAAAACGGTCACAAAATTTGTCAATGGGATGCTCACTAACGTTAAAGTCCCGGTAGAAGCGTAACATTGACATGGGAGCCGGCGTGTGATGACGCCGGTTTCCTTCATAATTATCGTTAAAGTAATCAATGCA
>Ga0209698_10006270_pt1 | contig 12670 bp, 10 predicted proteins | sample LitLauG_LLR_2012_FD_187203 | JGI IMG/M metagenome (GOLD analysis project Ga0209698, IMG submission 187203) | Freshwater sediment microbial communities from Pennsylvania, USA - Little Laurel Run_MetaG_LLR_2012 (SPAdes) (version 2) | ecosystem: Environmental > Aquatic > Freshwater > Creek >...
CGTGGACTGCACATCCGAGAACCTCGAACAGTTCGCCGTCATGGGCGAAATTTATTACCGCGCCATCTTCGGCCGCAAACCTCGCGTCGGCCTGCTTTCCATCGGCGAAGAAGAAACCAAAGGCAATGCTTTGACCCGCGAGGCCTTACCCCTTCTTAAACGACTGCCCATGAATTTCATCGGCAACGTGGAAGGTCGCGATCTGTTCAACGGCCGGGTCGACGTCATCGTCGCCGACGGATTTGTCGGCAACGTCGCGCTCAAAATCTCGGAGGGAGTGGCCTCCATGATCCGTGACGCCCTGCGAGAATCATTGAAAGCCACCATCACCCGCCAGGTCGGCTACTTGCTCTCGCGCAGCGCGTTCAGCGACTTCAAAAAGCGCATCGACCACACCGAATACGGCGGTGCGCCTCTGCTCGGCGTGAAAGGCGTCTGCTTCATCACTCACGGATCGTCGAATGCCAACGCCATCAAGAATGCCATTCGCGTCGCCGCCGAGTTCGCCGAACGCGACATTAACCGTTCCATCGAAAAGGGCCTTGCCGCGTTGCGCCCCATGCTGACCACGACGTAGCGCGCCGCTGCAATTCGCTGGGCCCGCCCAACTTCTGCCACTCCCCTGCAATAGCGTCATCCCGAAGCCCCGCGTTCTTTCCAGCGGAATCTCAGTCTCATCCGCCGCTTGTCAAAACTCCCACAATCTGCAATTCTGACTCGCGCATGACCACTCCCATCGCATTCCTCTTCCCTGGACAAGGCTCGCAAGCCGTCGGCATGGGTCAGGACCTTGCCGCGAAATTCCCCGTTGCCCGCCACACATTTGAAGAAGCCGACGCCGCACTCGGCTACAAGCTCTCGGAACTCTGCTTTCAGGGCCCGGAAGATCGACTCCGCCTCACCGAGATCACCCAGCCCGCCATTCTGACTGCGTCAATCGCGGCCTGGCGCGTGCTCGAACAAAAAGGCCTGCGCCCAACCGTCGTTGCCGGACACAGCCTCGGTGAATATTCCGCCCACGTCGCTGCCGGCACTATTTCTTTTGCCGGCGCCGTCCGCACTGTCCGCAATCGTGGCAAGTATATGCAGGAAGCCGTGCCTGTCGGGGTCGGCGCGATGGCTGCAATTCTTGGGATGGATTTGGAAAAAGTAACTGCTATTTGTCGTGACGCTGCTCAAGGCGAAGTCTGCCAGCCCGCCAACATCAACTCACCCGGGCAGATTGTCATTTCAGGCCACGCTGCCGCGGTCGAGCGCGCCTGCAAGCTCGCCGACGAGCGCGGCGCCAAGCGCGCCAAGACACTCCCCGTCAGTGCCCCCTTCCATTGCGCCTTGATGCAGCCTGCGCAGGATCGCCTCACCGTCGATCTGCGAGCCTTGGATTTCAAGAATCCTGCATTCCCCGTTCTCTGCAATGTCGACGCCGCCATGATCGAAGAAGCCGAGCCCGCCCGTGACGCCCTCATTCGCCAGGTCACCGGCTCGGTCAAATGGGACCCGTCCATGCGCCTGCTGATTGAAAAAGGAATTCAGACTTTCGTGGAAGTCGGCCCCGGCAAGGTCCTCTGCGGCCTCATGCGCCAGATCGACCGTTCAAAAACGTGCCTGAACGTGGCCGACGAGGCCTCGTTAAACAAAGCGCTCGAAGCCCTGAGCGTGGCCTGACTCGTTGTCATTCCGAGCCGTCCGCAGCCTCTCATAGCGCGGCGAGCGCGTGTCGAGAGCCTGCCCTGAGCAAGCGAAGCGCGTGAAGGGAATCTGCTTTTCTGACGGCTGGTGGCTGACAGTTAATACGGCGAATAACTCATCGTCTTGTCCGACTTCTCCACCCACACCCGCGCCCGTTCGCTGCGGTTGTTCACCGTCACATCAACAACCACTCCGCTGCCGCCGCCCGGCGGAGTATCCGAAGCGTAAATTCGATACGAGTGGATCACTCCCCACTCTCCGCCCGGACCCCAGTCCCGATAAAAATCCTTGTACGGGTATTTCTTGTACGCCTCGCGATCGCCATGCTGCTGCCACTGCGGATCGTGCATCCACACTCCGTAAGCGCCCTCGAAATCCTGCTTCTGCAGGTCCGAAAAAAAATGGTCTGCCACGCGCTCCTCCGGCCAATAGCGCAGCCACCATGCCAGCAACCCGCCAACCAGCAGCGCAAGCGCCGCCACAATCAGAACTAGTTTTTTTCTTCGCCCCGCGGTGGGATCGTACTCGCGCGCATCCATCAGCGTCATAGAGTAAGAATAATAGACGAATCCAGCAACGCGAAGGTTCCCGGCGTTGCGTTTTGCCAACTGAAAGCTGACGGCTGATGGCTGAAAGCTTTCATAGCGTCCGCTTAAATAGCGGAATCGCAATCCCCAGCGTCACCGCCGCAAATATGCCCAGATACAGCATGTCCCCGCCAACCGCGGCCAGCGAAGTCTCTTTCAGCAACAAGGCTTTGAATCCATCAACCGCATAGGTAAACGGGTCACCCTTCGCAATAACCTGCAGCCATCGCGGAAACGCCTGGATCGGATAAATCGAGCCGCTGGGGAAAAACAGCAGTGTATTCAGAATCCCAAACATGGCCCGCGGCACCAGCGGATCTTCCACTCGCACCATCAGTAGAAACATCATCGTATTGAACGCCAGCGAAGTCAGAATAATCATCCCCAGCAGGCCGAGAATGGTAATCGGATTGAAGATCGAACTCACACCCGCAATCAGCGATCCGATCACGCAGATGATGATCCCGGTCATCACCGCCTTGATCGCTCCGGCCAGGTTCAACCCAAGCACCAGTTCCAGTTTCGTGATCGGCGTAACCAGGTAGCCTTCGTGTACGCCGCGCGCTTTGTCGTCAATGTAGAGCATGCCGCCGCCGATCATCACCGAGACAAACATCGCCAGCGTCAGCGACCCGGGCAGCAGATACTTCATGTACTCGATGTAGGGATACAGCTCCACAATCTCCAGCGCGGCTTTGTCCAGCATGCGCGGCTGCACCGTTGGTTGCGACAGCGCATCGGTCATGCCCTGCACCTCAGCTTCAAGCGCCGAGCTCATGAAGTTATCGCTGTTGTCCACCACCAGCCCGATTTGCGGATGCACTCCCTCCATCACTTCGCGCGAATACTGTGGGGGAATGATCAGCGCGCCTTGCAGTTTTCCGTTGCGCACGTCTTCCATCGCCACTTTGTCACTGTCATAAGGCACCGCGACGAACGTGCGAATGTTCGCCTGCACCGAATCGAACGCTTCCCGAATCTTCAACGCCTCGGTGCCGCCATCCTGGTCCACGATGGCCATTTTGGCGTCGCGAATCTTGCCGCCAAATGCGTTGCCCAGAATGATCAGCTGCACCAGCGGAAACACCATCGAAGCGAGCATCAGTGCGGGCGAGCGGAAGAATTTCCGCATTTCACGCTCGACAATCGCCATCATCCGGTTCATGGCTGCAACCCCGGCCGCTGCGGCATCGTGAACGCATGCGCCTTCACCAACTCATCTCTCAGCTGTCTGCCCGTGTAGTGGACAAACACATCGTCAAGGGTCGTGCTCTGCACCGTCAGCGTCTTTATTTCCACCCCTGCTTGTACCGCCATCTCTACCAGTTGCGTCGTGGTACGCGAACCGTTGCCGGTCAGGACGCGATACATGTCTGCGCCCTCATGCTGCACCGAGTGCACGTCGCTCAAGCATTTCAGCCTCTGTTCCCAGTCAGCCGGCGCGCCCAGGAACTGCACTTCCACCACATTCGATCCCGGCACGCTCCGCTTCAGTGCCATCGGTGCATCCAGCGCTACAAGCTTTCCGTGGTCCACAATCGCAATGCGGTCACACAGGCGGTCGGCCTCGTCCATGTAGTGGGTCGTGATCAGAATCGTCAGCTTCCGGTTTTCCTTGATGTTCATCAGCATTTCCCACACCGCCACGCGCGAGACGGGGTCAAGTCCGGTTGTCGGCTCATCCAGGAAAAAAATCTTCGGATGATGCACCAGCCCCCGCGCAATCTCCAGCCGTCGGCGCATTCCGCCAGAGAGCGTCTTCGTCTGCGCATCACGCCATTTCGTCAGGTCGACGAGCTCGAGCAGTTCGTCAATCGAGCGCTTCCGCTCCTTCGCCGGCACTTCGTACAACTTGGCGTAGATATTCAGGTTCTCGTTCACCGTGAGGTCCAGATCGCTGGTCAGCGCCTGCGGAATCACACCAATCGATTCGCGCGCCTTCGTCGGATCGGTCGCCACGTCGTTCCCCGCAATGCGCGCGTAACCGCCGGTGATCGGAATCAGCGTCGTCATCATCCGAATCAGCGTGGATTTTCCCGCACCATTCGGCCCCAGCAGCCCAAAAATCTCGCCTTCCTCCACCGCAAACGAAACGTCGTCCACCGCGGTAAAGTCGCCGTATTTCTTCACGATGTGATCCACCTCGATCATCAACGGCTTGCCGTTTGGACCTACTGCCGAATGTCCGTTCGTCGCAACCATCACTGTCCTGCCTTGGCCGAAACCGCGCTCTTCGCCTGTCCGGGCGGCGGCACCAGCACCTCCGCCGTCATTCCCGGCACAAATGCGCCTCTGGGATTGTCGAGCCGCACTTTCAAAACCAACGTCTTGATGTCGCGCTTGCGCCGGCCTACGTCACGCTGCGTGGCGAAGTCGCTCTCGACCGCTTTGAAAAATACTTTGCCGCTGGTGGTGTCGCCGCCCGGCAGCCGCACCCGCAGCACGTCGCCGAGACCGATCTGGTCCGCTTCAGTTTCCGGAATCGCTGCCCGCACCCATGTATCGCTCAGGTCCACGACCGTGACAATTGCCTGGCCAACGTTGACCACTTCGCCCTGGCGCGCTGCGCGCACAGAAACCGTCCCACTCACCGGCGCGTAGATCGTGGTATACCCCAGACGCACGTGTGCTTGATCTCTCTGCGCGATCGCGTTTTTCAAGTCTGCCTGGGTCGAAGCTACGGTGCTTTTGGCCGCATTTCCTTGTTGGGTTCGCGCAATCGAGGAGTTTAGGTCGGCCTGGGCCGCGCCCACACCGTCCTTTGCGGCCTGCAGACTGGCTTGTGCCGCGGCCAGATTGGTTTCCGCCTGCACCCGTTCCTGGTCCGAAGCCACTCCCGCCTTGGCCAGTTCGATGGTGCGCTGGCTGTCGCTCTGCGTTCGTTCCAGCGTTGCCTGTGCCTGCGCCAGTTGTGCCTTTGCCGACGATACCTTTGCCCTTGCACTTGCCACATCGCTCGTGGTCGAGCCCGACGTGGACTGTTCCGTGTGCTGCATCTCCGACACTTTGTGTTGCAGGCTCGCAATCTGCGCATTGGCCGCGGCTTCTTCGGCTTGCAGTTCCGAAGGGTCGAGCAGAGCGATCACGTCCCCGGACTTCACCACACTGCCTTCATCCACCAGCAACTTCTGAATGCGCCCTTGCACTTGCGCACTGACCACAACCTGATTCGAGTCCACCGTGCCTATCAGCACCAGGTCTTTCGAATGGTCGGTCGAAAAAGCGTAGTAGAGCGCCGCCAGCACGAAGATGACGCCGAGCAAGCTCCAAACTCTGTTCTGTAAACTCACTTCCGTTCTCCTTGAATTCGGCTGCCAGCCCGCGCTCCGGCGGCTCCCGGGGCAAACAAGGCCGTCGTGATGAAGTCCAGTACCGCCGCCTTCCGCTCCGACACCCGCTCCGGCGCCAGCGGATCGAAACGCACAATGCGCTGGATCACCGGTGCGCTGCTGAAATAAAACACAATCATGGCCACCATCGAAGGCACGAAATGTACCGGATCTACCTTGCGAAATTCTCCCCGGGCCATGCCGGCCTGCAGCACTCCGGCAACTTTGCCAAAAATCGGCCGCAGCGAGTCCTTTACGATCTTGTCGATGATGCTGGACTCGCCATCGCGCGCGCGCATCATCTCGCGCTGCATCAGCCGCGGATAGAGCGGGTGCGCAGCCAGGAAATCGAAATACACGCTCACGTAAGCGATCAGCTTGTCGCGGGGCGATAAATCGCTGTCGAGAGCCGTGAACACCTGCGCCTTCAATCCGGCAAATGCAGTGTCGAGCACAGCGGCATAAAGCGAGTCTTTGTCCTGAAAGTAGTAGTAAATCAACGCCTTGTTGACTTTCGCCGCGCGCGCAATGGCGTCGGTCCTAGCGCCGGCGACGCCCTGCTCGGCAAATTCCTTCTCCGCAGCTTTCAGGATCGCAGCCCGGCTTTCTTCCGGCTGTCCGCGCGTGCCCAGGCGCGGTGCCGGCTTGACGGCGGTCTTGGCAAAGCGAGGACGGAAAAGATGGGCCATGACGGGAGCTGTTCTAATTAACCAGTTAGTTAGATTGTATGGAAAATTGGCTCCTGAGGTCAAGGCTAAAATTCCCAGGGTCGCCGTCACCCCGAAGTCCTGTGTTTTCACCACGGGGACCAGAGCCTGCCGTGAAGTGAGGCTGAATGGGATCCAGCGCACAAGCTCCCGCCATGCCTACGAGGCTGCCGCTTTCTGTTGCTTCTCTTCCCACCGCCGTCTGGCCACGACCAGTCGAATGTCGTTGAAACCAATCTCCTCGGACACCGCGTCTTTGATCGGCCGCAGCCCCGCTGTGCCCAGGCGCGCACAGGCTGCTTCGATTTCCGCCAGCCGCGCCGGCTCGATCCATTCCGGCTTGAATTGCACATCGCCGCTTTCCACCAGCTCCGCAACCGCGTTGATGACGGTCGAGACCTGGCGCCCGCGGACAGTCGCGATCTCTGCGAAACTCCGCCCCTCGTCGAGCAGACGTTTGGTCGCGGCCGCGGGGCGCGAAATCGGTTTGAGTGCGGCGCTGGCCCGGTTACCGTTGCGGAAGCGCTCCAGCGCGGCAAATATCTTCGGCCCATACATTTGCGCTTTGCGCGCACCGAACCCAGTGATCTGCAACAGTGCGGGAATCGTCCGTGGCTGTTTGCGGCAAATTTCTTCGAGCGTAGTGTCGTGCATCACCACAAACGCCGGAGATCCCTGTGCTCGCGCAGTATTGCGGCGCCATTCGCGCATGTAGTCGCGCAACGCCTCGTCAATTTCCGGCATGGCGGCGATGGTCGCCGACTTGACTGGAAGTGCTGCAGCAAACTTTCCGGACAACCCAGCCGGCGCACCGCTGCACACGTCGCAACTCCCGCAGGTTTCCCACTTGGGCATCTCGCCAAAGTGCCGGCAGATTTGCCGCTGGCGGCATTCCGCGGAATCAACAAAGCCGCGAATATCGTGGTAGCGCTGCCAGGCGCGGTCTCTTTCCTGAGAGTCAGCGATCTGCTTCATGAAGTGCGCCAGCAGCGCGGCATCCTGCTTTTGCCAGAGCAAAATGCAATCGGCAGGATTGCCGTCGCGTCCGGCGCGCCCGGCTTCCTGGTAATACTGCTCAATCGATTTGGGCAAAGACATGTGCACCACCGCGCGCACCGTTGCCTTGTTGATGCCGAGACCAAAGGCGATGGTGCCCACCAGAATGCGCACTTCGTCCGACATCCAGGCTTCCTGATTGCGCTTGCGGTCGGCCGACTCCATTTTGCCGTGATAGCCGACGGCGGCGATGCCGTTTTCTTCGAGATAGTCCACGGTCTGCTCCACGCGGGCGATGGTCGGTTCGTAGACGATGACGTTGCCTTCGCGATAATTTCGTAGCAGATTCAGCAGCAGCGCCTGCATCTCGCGGTTCTCACACTGTTTCACGGCATAGCGCAGGTTGGCGCGATGAAAACTGGCGATGTACTTATGCGGAGTGCGAAGCTGCAACTGATGCAGAATGTCGTGACGCACGCGCTGCGTAGCACTGGCAGTGAAAGCGGCAATGTGGCACGCGGGAAAATGTTCACGCAGGCGGCTGAGTTGGCGGTAATCGGGACGGAACTCGTGTCCCCACTCGGAAATGCAGTGGGCCTCGTCAATTGCGAAGAAAGAAATGGGAACATCGCGGAGCCAGGTGCGCGTGTCCTCGCGCGCGAGGCGTTCGGGCGAAAGATAGAGCAGACGATATTCGCCATCGCGCGCCTTCTTCATCACGCGGAACTGATCGGAGGAAGACATCGTGCTGTTGAGAACGGCCGCGGGTATGCCCATCTGGGCCAGTTGTGCGGCCTGGTCCTGCATCAGCGCGATGAGTGGGGAGATGACGACCGCTGTTTTTCCCAGCACCAGTGCGGGCAGCTGATAGCACAACGACTTGCCGCCACCGGTAGGCATGATCACGCAAGTGTCATGAGCCGCCACCAGGCTGCGCACGATGCGCTCCTGCATCGGTCGAAACGAACTGTATCCCCAGTACTGATGCAGCGGCGCCAGCAAGTCCACTTCGGACATAGAGGAGCAGTATAGGGCCGGGGATGTGTGGGTTAGGTTTGACCAGTGAATGATTGAGGGATGCTATTTCCACAATGGCAGTGAAACTCCGACTACTCAGTCTTGAAGCTGCCTTTTCCCTCCAGGAACTTGGTCAAACTCCCGGCAACATGGACAAAGTCAGCTGGCATCATGATCACGGTAGTGCTGTTGTTTTCCGCACCTACCTCGGCAACCATTTGCATTCGGCGCAATTCAAGTGCAGCTGGGTTTCCAACCATCAATTTTGCGGCATCGGCCAGCTTCTGTGAAGCTTCCAATTCGGCATCGGCTTTAATAATTCGCGCTCGCTTTTCGCGCATCGCCTCAGCTTCCATAGCCATTACCCGCTGCATTTCTTGTGGAATTTCCACATCCTTCATTTCCAGCAATTCAACGGTTACTCCCCAGGGGGTGGTGTTCTCACGTACATTCTTTTTCAGTAGTGCATTGATCTTGTCACGCTCCTTCAATACTTCGTCAAGATCGTGCTGGCCGATTACATTGCGCAGGCTGGTGAGGGCCACCTGCTGCACGGCGGACCGAAAGCTTTCAACCGTGAGGACAGCCTTCTTCGGGTCATCGACCCGAAACCAAAGCACCGCGTTTACCTTTACTGTCACGCTGTCTCGCGTGATGGTCTCTTGCTGTTCAATGGGGTTAGTGACGACGCGTAGATCAATCCGGGTTTCGTTCTCAATGCCAAGAGGGATCAACCAAAATAACCCAGGCCCTCGTAAGCCCTTGTAGCGGCCCAACCGAAACACGACCGCACGTTGGTATTCCCGCGCAATCCGAAGCCCGGACGCGAGGATCGCCACTATGACAAGAGCGAGAACCAAACTCAAGGAAGTTCCCATGTTTTCAGCGTACCATGCCTGCTGGTTATCGGAATCGTTTTCGGCTGGATTGAAACTGATTTGTGAAGAGTTCTCGCAGGTGGGCCGCGCCGCATTGCCGGCGCGCCCACTCTTACGTCACGCCCAACGCAACGGAAGGTTGGGACACCCGCGTGATGGTTCGCGCTACTAGCTGTTGCCTTCGTCTTTCTTTTCGAAGTGCTCGGCGATGGCTCCGGCGCCTTCAAACCCGGCGACGGCAGCGGCGCCTTCGGTCAAAATCGATGCGTTTGGATCCAGCTTCTTAACGCCTTCCACTGCGGCCACAGCTCCAGCAATTTTTTCAGCTTCTTCCAGAAGTCCCATGACAATCTCCTTGGCATTCAGCGAATGAAGTTTGCGCCTTGGGGGCGCGACTTGAAGTATCCCTTGTAAGCCGCGGCGGGAGGCCTGTCAAGGGCCGAATGAAGGCGGATCGGAACCAGTGGCCGCGGGTGTGCCCCCGTTACCGATTCTGGGGAACCTGCGCCTATAATGGCGTCTCTCGAATCGTTTAGGTTAGAGCATGTCCTCTGCCCGCATCCCGTGGTGGTTTTGGCCGGTTGCAGCGTCTTTCATCGCCTGCTTCGTGGTGGGCTTTGTCTATTTACCTGCCAGACTTCCCGAGTCAACCGGCATCGGGACCAACTTTAGTGACAACCGGGTGGTGAATGTGAGGCCGGGGAGCCCGGCCGGTGCCGCCGGCGTGAAGCAGAATGACAGAATCGTCAACGTAGATGGCCACGCTGTACAAACTCCACTTGAACTCCAAAGCGCGTTTAGCAACGCTACATATGACCATCCGGTTTCCATGGTTGTACTGCGTGGAAATCAGGAAGTTCATTTGCAGTTAGCTTTGAATCAGAAGCTGATGCAGGCTTGGACTCCGAAGGAACACGTGGGCTGGTGGGTTGAGAATGCCGTCAGCCTGACTCAGTTACTGGTGGGGCTGCTCATTCTCTTCAAAAGACCACGCGACCTCACCGCCGTCGCAGCCGGCATATTTCTATGTGGCCTGGGCACAGGTACCGCGTACTTTACCTTCCCGAATGCCGGGGTGCTGTGGAGAAACCTGCCAGTAGCAATCCAGTGGCTCGTCTTCCCAGCGCTGATACTCGGTGTCAATGGCTTGCCCGTTGCGCCCATGCTGTGGTTTTCGCTTTCATTTCCCAAGCCGCTGTTGCATCGCCGATGGGCGTGGATCGCGCTGGCGGTGCTGGGAGCGCCTCTGCTGATCTCCGCAGCCACGGTCAATTACGTCGTGCTGTTCGCCGCTAAACGCGCTGCGGAGGCTAACCCTGGCTGGCTGGGTGCGATCATTGGGGTCGACTTCCTGATTGCTTTTCTTGCCCCGGTTGTGATCCTGGCAGTGAATTATTTCAGGCTGCGGGAGATAAATGAACGGCGCCGGATACGACTGGTGACCTTTGGCTTGCTGCTGTTCTGCTTGGATTTGCTGGCAGCCGTCCTGTTCTCGTTCTCTCCAAAAACACTTTGGCTTAGCGGGATTGCTACCTCGCCGCTGGTGTTTGGGCTTGCGCAAGTTCCGTTCACAATTTGTGTGGCGTATGCGGTTCTTAAGCAGCGGCTGTTTAACGTCAGCTTCATCGTCCGCCAGAGTCTGCAATACGCTGTGGCTCGCGGCGCCCTGCTCATCCCCCTGCCCATCCTTGCAGGAGTGCTCATTTTCGATTTGATTGTGCACAAGGACCAGCCAATCGGTGTGCTGCTCTCGGCGCACGGCTGGGCGTACGCGCTCATGGGAGTGGCTGGCGTAGTTGCCCATAAGAAACAGTCGCAATGGATGGGAGTGCTGGATCGGCGATTCTACCGCGAGCACTATAACGCGCAGCTGCTGCTGCGCCAGACGGTGGATGAGATTCGCGCCTCATCGAACCTCACCGAGGTTGCGCCCAAGGCAGTGGCCCGCATCGAGCAGGCGCTGCATCCAGAGTTTGTCTCAATCCTGATTCGCGAGGCCAGCGAGCCGACTTATCGTTGCATCGCTTCGGCCCCGTCCGAACTCTATCCCCGCGGATTGAACGCTGACAGCAAGCTCCTTGCCGCCTTCCGTCTTTTCGGCAAACCCTTGCAGATCTCGCTGGCTGAGAGTGGATGGCTCAAGCAGCAACTTCCCACAGAAGAGACTGGCTTCCTGCGCGACGCGCACATCGACCTGATGGTGCCCATCGCGATTGCGCCGCAGGCCCGCGAGGCGCTCATGGTTTTGGGCCCGAAGAAGTCAGAGGAACCCTACAGCAGCGAGGACCGTGAATTACTCTCCGGCATCGGCAGCGCGCTGGCCTTGCTGATGGAGCGCCCGCTCACGACTGCGCTGAGCGGATTTGAAGAGTGTCCGCGCTGTGGTTTGTGCTACGAGAGCGGCATGGGACGTTGCGCCAACGAGGGCGCGCAACTCACGCTCACCCCTTTTCGCCGGCTGCTGACTTCGCGCTACCGGCTGGAGCGAAGGTTGGGGCGTGGCGGCATGGGCACGGTTTACAAGGCCACCGACACCTCTCTCGAACGCTCCGTCGCAGTGAAACTGATAAGGGAAGACCTCATCACCAGTGGCGAAACCGCTGATCGTTTCAAGCGCGAAGCCAAGGCTGCTGCGTCGTTCACCCACCCGAATCTGGTTACCGTGCACGACTTCGGCATCGACCCGGATACGCGCGTGTTTCTGGTGATGGAGTTGCTTGAGGGCGTCACGCTGAGGCAACTCATCGAGCGGCGCAAGAAGTGTGCAACCCAGCAAGTCCTGCAGGTTCTGGGAGGCGTGTGCGCTGGCCTCGAGGCTGCACATGAGCACGGGTTAGTTCATCGCGACTTGAAGCCGGAAAACATTTTCCTGGTCCAGAGCGGCCAGGGCGAAATAGAGGCAGCCAAGATCCTGGACTTCGGTTTGGCGAAATTCCTAGCTTCGCCCACCAACTCGGCCGCTACGGTTGACACCGTTTCCGGTGTTCTTGTAGGAACACCGCAGTACATGTCGCCGGACCAGCTCAACGGCGAACCGGCATCCCCAGCATGGGACATGTGGGCGCTGGCCGTCATTACCTACGAGATGCTGGCCGGAGCACATCCATTTGCTGCAAACTCTGTGGGCCAGATGCACAACGCCATTCTCAATTGCCGGTTCACACCGCTTTCGACTCATTTGCCGGATGCTCCGGCGGAATGGCAGAAGTTCTTCGACCGGGCCTTGAGTCCCAAGACTTCCGATCGGCCGCAGTCAGCAAAGGAATTTGCTTCCACATTAGGAAATGCACTGGCTTTTTCCGGAAAGCCGGCTGTGGGATGAGCCATCCCGGGCTGAGTTATTCGAAGCTAGTTCGCCCCGCCGGCGATGGAGGGGACCAGCAACACTTCGTCGCCATCCTGAAACGCGTACGCGGGGCCGCCGAGAAAGCGAATGTCCTCTTCGTTGACGTAGATGTTCAGAAAGC
>Ga0209698_10006271_pt1 | contig 12670 bp, 11 predicted proteins | sample LitLauG_LLR_2012_FD_187203 | JGI IMG/M metagenome (GOLD analysis project Ga0209698, IMG submission 187203) | Freshwater sediment microbial communities from Pennsylvania, USA - Little Laurel Run_MetaG_LLR_2012 (SPAdes) (version 2) | ecosystem: Environmental > Aquatic > Freshwater > Creek >...
TGGTGCTAGTGAGCTTCGACCACGCATTTCGGAGCAAGACAAAGAACCTTTTGCTTCTCCCGAGCTGATCTCAAAGATCTAGAACTCCGCCAGTTCCCGCATGGCCCGGAACAGGTCGCTGGCCTGCGGCAGGATTGCATTTTCCAGCAGCGGTTGATAGGCGACGAAGGTGTCGGTGGCGGCGATGCGTTTCACCGGGGCGTCCAGATGGTGGAATAACTGGTCGGCGATGCGGGCGGCGATCTCGGCGCCGTATCCCCAGCTGAGCGAGTCTTCGTAGGCGATCAGCGCGCGGTTGGTTTTCTTCACCGAAGCCGCAATGGCTTCCCAGTCGAACGGATTTAGCGTGCGCAGGTCGACCAGTTCGACGCTGACGTGCTGCTCGCGCTCCAGTTTCTGTGCGGCCTGCAGGGCGCGCGGGACGACGGCGCCATAGGTGATGACGGTGAGGTCCGTTCCCGGCTGCACGACTTTCGCTTTGCCGAACGGCACCATGAAGTCCGGGCCGGGATAGGGCGAGCGGCCGTAAGTTTCGCGGTAGAGGCGCTTGTGCTCGAGGAAGAGAACGGGGTCGTCGCAGCGGATGGCGGTGCGCAACAGGCCCGCCGCGTCGAGCGAATTGGACGGGAAGACGACGCGCAGCCCGGGCGTGTGCGTGAAGATGCTCTCGCCGCACTGCGAGTGATAGATAGCGCCGCCGGTCAGGTATCCGCCAATGGCCACGCGCACTACGACCGGCGCTGAAAACGCATTGTTCGAGCGCCAGCGGATGGTCGGCAGTTCATCGCGCAGCTGCATCATGGCCGGCCAGATGTAATCGAAAAACTGAATTTCGACGACCGGCTTCAGGCCGCGGATGGCCATGCCGGTGGCGCGTCCGACGATCGCGGCCTCGGCGATGGGAGTGTTGAAGACACGGTCCGCGCCGAATTCCATCTGCAATCCGGAAGTCAGTTTGAAGACACCGCCCTTGCCCTTGATCAGCTTCTGCTTGAGATATTCCTCACGGCTGGCATCGGCCACGTCCTCGCCGAAGATCAGCACGCGCTCGTCGCGGCGCATCTCGTCGCGCAGGGTGGCGTTGATCAGGTCGGCCATGGTCTTGGGCTGCGACGCGGCCGAGCGTTTGCCGTCGGCGGTTGCCTCGGGTGAAGCGAACGCGGGAGGGCGGTCGAAGGCAGCCGACGCGGGATCGAGGTCGGGCGAATATACGTAGTTGTGAATCGTCTCGGGCTGCGGGATGGGCGCTTCGAGGGCGCGGTCGGCCGCGGACTGAACCTCCTCGTCCACTTCCTTCTCGATCTTGTTGATGCCCTTTTCGTCGAGGATGCCTTCGCGCAGCAGGAACATCTGCAGACGCGAGATCGGGTCGCGGGCGGCATCGCGCTGGCGCTCGGCGTCGGGACGGTAGAGCCGCTCGTCGTCGGACAGCGAGTGCGAGTAGGGACGGATCACGTGCGCGTGCACGAACGCCGGGCCGTTGCCGGCGCGGCAGTGCCCGGCCGCGCGCTGGAAGGCAGCATAGGCGATGACGGGATCGGTGCCGTCCAATTCTTCAAAATGGAAATTGGGGAAGCTGGAGACCAGGCGCGAGATGTTGCCGCCGGAGGTCTGCACCTCCACCGGAACCGAAATTGCGTACTCGTTGTCTTCCACGCAGAACAGCACCGGCAGGCGGCGGTTGGAGGCGGCATTGAGCGCTTCCCAGAACTCGCCTTCGCTGGTCGTTCCGTCGCCGAGCGAGACGTAGGTGACCTCGTCACCCTGGAACTGGACGTCTTTAAACTGGCGGTAGTCGCCTTCCACCTTGCGGGCCGCATTCGGATGTTTCGCCAGGTAGCGTCCGGCTTCGGCGCATCCCACGGCGTGCAGAATCTGCGTACCGGTGGCGGAAGACTGCGTGACCACGTTGAGCCGCTTGTAGGCCCAGTGCGAAGGCATCTGACGGCCGCCGGAGGAAGGGTCGTCGGCCGCGCCGACGGCGCCCATCAGCATTTCAAGCGGGGTTGCGCCGAGCGCAAGACAGAGCGCGCGGTCGCGGTAGTAGGGATAGAACCAGTCGTATCCGGGCTTCAGCACCAGAGCGGCGGCGACGCCCACCGCTTCGTGGCCGGCGCCCGAGATCTGGAAGAAGACCTTTTGCTGGCGCTTGAGCAGGATCTCGCGGTCGTCAATCCGGCGCGAGGTGAACATGATGCGATACGCGTCGACGAGCTGTTGACTCGTCAAACCCTGGTAGGTCTTGGGCTTCTTTTTGAGTTCGCTGTCGGTCAGCTTGGGATCGACTTTGGTCGTGGCCATCGTGTGCGGTCACCCCACCCAGGTCTAGGACGAGTTTTATTGTAAATCAGTGGGCAAGGGGTAGGTCTCAGGTGTTAGGTCTCAGGTCTCAGGAAAATCTGTTCACATTGAGTCCGCGAGCCTTTCTGAGCACCTCGCGCGCTGTTGACTGATTGATTCGCCGGCAATCAGCATTTTCTGAGACCTGAGACCTGAGACCTGAGACCTGAGACCTGTGACCTGGTTTATCCTGAACTGTCCATGATTCGTTTCCTGCGTCCGTTTGATCCACACGCTATCCGCCTGCTGATCTTTGATCTGGACGGCACACTGATTGATTCCCGGCTGGATTTGATTCATTCGATCAACGCGATGTTGCGGCACTTTGGGCGTCCGGAACTGGCGGGGGACGTGATCGCGACCTACGTGGGCGATGGCGCGCCGACGCTGGTGCGACGGGCTCTGGGCGAACCGGAGGTTGATCTGGCGGGCGGACCCCCGGACGACCAGTTCTTCAAATCCGCGCTGGAATATTTTCTTGGCTACTACCGCTTGCACAAGCTCGACCATACGACGGTGTACGAGGGGATTCCCGAGACGCTCGCAGCGCTGTCGTGTGGGGCGGGCATTCCTGCCCGCCCCGGTGTGCAGCGGCAGATGGCGGTGCTGTCCAATAAGCCGGTGCGTCCGTCGCAGGACATCGTGCAGGCGCTGGGCCTGGGCGACTACTTCGTGCGCATCTACGGAGGCAACAGTTTCACTACCAAGAAGCCGGATCCGCTGGGTGCCGAGACGATCCTGCACGAAATGGGCGTCGCTCCGGGGGAGGCGCTGATGATTGGCGATTCGTCGATTGATGTGCTGACGGGCCGCAACGCGGGGCTGTGGACTTGCGGCGTGACTTATGGGTTTGCTCCGCACACGCTGGAGGAAGTGTCGCCGGATGTGGTGGTGGAGAGGCCGCGGGAGTTGGGGGAGTTGTTGGGATAGCCTCGGCGCCATTGAAGCTGGTTCTACTGGCGACTGTTCCGGGCAACAATTGGGCAGTCGGAGAATCTGTCCTATCTTGCCAGGAGCGATGCTCTCCCCACTCCTCCTAGCAAAGCGGCAGGCGAGGATAGCTACTAGGCCATCCGAATCGCGCATAAGACCCATTGCTTATGACGCCTGCTCCGCGTGAGCAGAATTCGCTTCGCCTGCCTCGCAGTGAGTCTTTCGCGCCTCGTTCAACCTGTCTAGGACGCCAGTCACGGAGATCTGTGACACATCAATTCCTTGACCTCGTCAATGTGACAAGCATCACCGTCAATCCTGCTCTGTTGCATTAATCTCGCCCCTGATGGTCGGACGCGAATCAATAACGATTTTCTTGACGCTTGCGCTCTTATCATCGTGCGCCAAGAAACCAGACTTTCCTGAGCCAGTGATTCGTCGCTTGCGGGGCTTATCGTCCGACTGGAACAAATCGATGAGCATAGCGGCTACTGCTTGCGGAACGCCGCGCTACGAGGCTGATTGTCGCAAGTACGCCAAGTCCGGTGAGCTTCTGGAAGAAGAGATCGTACGCCTAGCCAAGCAGTATCCAGGTATTGAGGAGCAGGAGCCTTGGATCAAGATCCACCTCGAAGCCAAGTCTCATTGACTATCTAGACGTTCTCTCGGGGGATAGGAGGAACAATGGCAAGATGCCCAAAGTGCGGACTTGAACTTACGTGTCTCCATTGCTTCGCGAAAGAACGTGTAGCCAAGACGCAACGTGAATAGGGGATAAGACAGTTCCGAGAATGGGGCAAACTAGGCGGTCGGCCACGCGGCAAGCCGAGGGCACGGCCCCGCAAAGCTGGAGAAGCCGAAGGTCAACGGGCATCCGGACGGACTACCTTGCATGAAGGGGTAACGACGGACTCCGGGCGACATGAACGGCGAGCGTCCAAAGCTCAGAGAACAGTTCATCCGGGTTGGCCACCCCTGCCAGAAGACTAGGGCGTCTCAGTAACGTTCCATCACGCCCGAACCCGCTCCTCCATTCCCAATCATCACCTAATCCTGCTACGTTCAGAACACATCGAAAATGAGCAACGACGCCAACTCTTGGGGCCTCACTCCGACCGAACTGCGCAAGCTGCGCTCGCTGAAAGATCCGCACGGCATTCAGCGGTTGCTGGACGCGATGCCGTATCACCTGGAGGACTCGGCCTGGTCTCCACGGCGGGTTTTGCGGGAGAACACTTCACATTGCTACGAGGGAGCGCTGTTTGCGGCGGCGGCTTTGCGGGCGAATGGGTATCCTCCGCTGATTATCGACTTCGAAGCTGAGCACGATACCGATCACGTCCTGGCCGTGTACAAAGTCGGCGGGCATTGGGGAGCGGTGGCGAAGTCGAATTACACGGGATGCCGCTATCGCGAGCCGGTGTACCGGACGCTGCGCGAGCTGGCGTTGAGTTACTTCGATGTCTACTTCAATCTGCGCGGGGAGCGGACGCTGCGGACGTTTTCTCGCCCCGTGCACATGAAGCGGTTCGATCATCTGGATTGGATGACGACCGATAAGCCGGTGTGGTTTGTGGCGGAATATCTTCTGACGATTTCGCATACCCCGCTGATTTCGCGGGCGCAGGCGAAGCGGCTGCACCGGCTGGATGGGCGGTCGTTTCGGGCGGGGTGTCTGGAACGGGCGGAGAAGCAGTAGTCAGTAGTCAGTCTGAACCTCGGACGATCTGCTAGCGTATGAACAGCATGCGTTTTTGTCTGCGCTTGATCGTCGTCTCCATTCTGCTGGCCGCCTTTGCGCTGGCTCAGGAAACAGAGCCTGCTCCGGTCACTCCGCAAGCTGCTTCTCCAACGACTTCGAAACTTCCGATTACATGGGAGCCCGATCCTTCCGGCGCGGTTCCTCCCGAACAGATCCGCGCGCTCTTGCAGCGGGCTGAGGCCAACGACCTGGAAAACAACAAGCGCCTGCGCGATTACACCTACGTCGAGCGCGAAGAACAGCACAAGCTGGACTCGCACGGCCAGGTCAAGAAGATCGAATCCACGACTTCGGAGATTCTGCAGATCTACGGGGAACTCGCGGAGCGGCGGATCGAGAAGGACGACAAGCCGCTGCCCGAGCGCGAGGCGAAAAAGGAAGAAGAGAAGATTCAGAAGATCATCGACAAGCGGAAAAACGAATCCGAGGACGACCGCCGCAAGCGTCTGGAGAAAGAAGAGAAGAGCCGGGAGGAAGACCGCAAGTTCGTGCTGGAGATCGCGGACGCTTTTAACTTTCGGCTCGTCGGTTCGGACGTTGTGGACGGATTCGACACGTGGGTGCTGGACGCGGAACCCCGTCCGGGCTACGAGCCCAGGCAGCGGGCTTCCAAGTTACTGACCAAGTTCAAAGGCCGGGTGTGGATTGACAAGCGCGAGGCGCAGATGGTGAAGATCGATATGACCGCGATCGACACACTATCATTCGGTTTCATCGTGGCCCGGATCCACAAGGGCACGCACGTAGTTGTGGAGCAGGTCAAGATTAACGACGAAGTGTGGCTGCCGAAACATGTGGCGGTTCATGTCGATGCGCGGGTGGCGCTCTTCAAGAGTGTCGATGAAGACATCGATGTGACATACCGGGATTACAAGAAGTTCCGGACGGATACGAAGATCACGGTGGTGGAGGAGAGTCGCGAGTAGCGGGTGGCGAGTCGCGAGTTTACCTCTTGTGCCGCCCCTCCGGGACTTAAATCATTTCTTCCACTTTTCCCAGCGCTGAAGCGCTGGGCTAAGCTGGATCGCCCCTCCGGGGCTGAAGTCTTGCAGATAGCAACGGGCGACTGTTTCCTACTCCATCCGGTACTCGATCTTGATTCCACGGCGCGCGATTTCTTCGAGGAAAGTCTCGGCGGGCACATCTCGCTCCTGCAAGACTGCGCCGCGCTTGCTGACTGCGCCCATGCACATCATCTGGAGGACGATGGACGCCGGGAAGGCGGTGGTGCGCATCATTGCGCTCATATCGCTCTTGGGATCGTAGTGGTCGACCATGGTGAAGGTGGCGACCCGGCCTTTCAGCTTTCCTCCCAGCAGGCCGCGGACTCCCGGAGCTTTGATGGATTCGTGGGCTTCGAGGCGCATGATGCAGACGTCCGGGCCCTTACCGGCAAATTTTCCCTCGAACACTTTGGACATGAGCGCGCGGGGTGCGACTTCCACGTTGCCGACCCGCATCTTTTCTTTCGAGAACAGGCCGAGGTTGTTCAATTCGCAGAGCAGATCGTAGTGGCCGGGATAGCGCAGGGTCTTCTCGAAGCACTCGCCGACTCTTCCTTCGAAGGTTTCGGGCAAAGTGGAGGTTCCTCCGGAAGTCTGAAAGGCCACCAGCGGGGCGAAGCCGTCCATATGAAATTCTTCGGGTTCGGTCAGCGGATCGATGGTGATCAGCTTGCCCTTGCGCAGGATGCGGGCCGGCTCCACGTATTCGTTGATCAGTCCTTCTACGGAGAACACGAGTTGATAATGAAACGGAGGCATCGGCCGTTCGGGGAGTCCGCCGACGTAGAGTTTGAGCGCGTCGGCGCGTCCGTCCAGCCGGCGCACCAGTTCGCCGCCCAGAATCGAGGCCATGCCGGGCGAGAGGCCGCAGTCGGGCGCGATCCCGACCCCTTTCTTCTCCGCCTGCCTGGCGAGCGCGAGTTCCTGGCGCACGACCGTGTTATTGCCGCCAAGATCGGCGAAATGGCATCCGGCGCTGATGGCGGCTTTGGCCAGGCCGAGGTTCAGGCGGTAGGGAACGGCGGAGAGTACGCCGTCGTGGCCCTTCATGATGCGGGCAGCCTCTTTTTCTTTCGAAGCATCGAGTGCGACGGCGCGGACTTTCTTGTCCCCGGTGATGCGGTTGACGCGGGCCGCAACGTCCCTGGCGCGCTTCACGTCGCTGTCGGCGAGAGTGACGGACTCAACGTGGCCCTGGCGGGCCATATCGTAGGCGGCGGCGGAACCCATCATGCCGGAACCGATGACGAGTAGTTTCATGACTGCTCCTTACCTTGCTGAAGATTGACGCAGAACAAACAGGCTACCGGAATTGTTCCGGACAATAAGTGATACGGCTCACCGAGCCTCGTAACGGTGAACCTCTCCAGGGGTCATATTTCGCTTGACAGGGCGGGGGGAGAGTTGGAAAATACGCGGCGCTTGTGCAGGCCGCGTTCCAGGCGGCTGTCGCTCGTCTGATCACTCCCCCCGCACGAATTTATTGGAAGCATCGGCAGTCTTCTTGTTGGAGACACAGGGGCTCAATCTGACGTCTGACGCCAGATGTGAGGACATTTGTGGACCGCGGTGTGCGAACCGGGAAGGCTCAGGAGGCTACCATGCGCGAGGGATCTGGTTGCTGTGACGTCGGCGCGAGGGTGCTGCACGCGTTCTACTCTGGTTTTCTTCTCTTCCTGCTAGCAGGCATCGTGCCCGCCGCGGCGTTCGGCCAGACGGATGTGTGGCTGGGCGGCACGGGGAACTGGAGCGATGCCAGCAAGTGGAGCGCCGGCGTGCCCACATCAACCAGCAATGTCTTTATTGATAACGGGAATGGCCCGGCGTCGGTCACGGTGTCCGGTGGTTACCATTGCAACAATCTCACCATCGACGCCGACGCCATTCTGACTATCAGTGGCCAGCCGGGTTTTAGCCACTTGGACGTCTACGGGACGAGTATCGCCAATGCGGGAAACATCGTGGTGGACGACACCAATGGGGACGCCTGGCTGGGCTTTGCGTCCGGTCAGAACGTGGCGCTCACGGGCGGAGGAACGGTGACGCTGAACGACACCACAGGAGCGGCCGCGGCTTTCATCAGCGGAGACGCGAGTAATGCGACATTAACCAATGCCAACAATACGATTCAGGGATCGGGCCAGCTCGGGTTTGGCAACGGACTGACGCTGGTCAACCAGGCCGGCGGGGTGGTCAACGCTAACCAGACGGGCCGCGTGTTGTACATAAACCCGTACAACGGAGTCACCAACCAGGGTCTGATGGAGGCGACCAGCGGGGGATCGTTAACGTTCAGCCAGGGCGACACTGTCAACAACGCCGGTGGCACCATTTCTTCCAGCGGAAGCGGCTCCACCGTCTTGCTGATCGATGTCACCCAAGGCGGGACGCTGACGACCGCGGCCAGCGGAGTGATGCAGGGAGAGGGCACGCTGGATGGCGCAACCCACGGCACTCTAAACAACCAGGGCACCTTCTCAGTTCCGGGCGGCCACGGCACTACCCTGATCGGAACCATTAACAACACGGGGACGCTGGTGGTGGACGACACCAGCGGGGACTCCTCGTTGAACGTCGAGGCCGGTCAGAACGTGATGCTCACGGGCGCGGGCACGGTCATGATGAACGACACCACCGGTGCGGTCGCCGCCTTCATCGCCGGGGGCGCAAGCTCGACCTTGACCAATGTCAACAACACGATCGAAGGATCGGGACAGATTGGCCAGGCCGGCGGACTGAAGCTGATCAATCAGAAGAGCGGCGTCATCAATGCCAATCAGCCGGGGCACGTTCTGTATATCAATGCGCCCGCCGGAGTTACGAATCAAGGACTGATGGAAGCTACGAACGGAACTGTGCTGAATCTTTCGGCGGTCGTATCCAACACGCACACCATCCAGACAAAAGGCAGCGGCTCTGAGGTGCTGGTGCCCCTCACAATCAAGAACACTGGCACGTTCATCGTGGGTGCCGGAACCCTGTTCGACATTGCAGGGACCTTCACTAATTTCTCGAGCACCACCGCAACCTTGACGGCGGGAACCTATACCGTGTCAGGCACGTTGCAGTTCAACGGGGCCAATATCGTGAACGATGCGGCCCAGATCGCGTTGTCGGGAGCTTCGTCGGCGATCATCGACCAGGCCTCTAACGATGCAATGAGAAACTTCGCGGCCATTACCGCGAAAGGCTCGCTGGCGCTGGCCTCGGGCAAGACGCTGGTTACGCCCGCGAGTCTGAGCAGCGCGGGCAAGGTGACGGTGGGAGCCGGAACCAACCTCAAGATCACCGGCAGCTACACCCAAACGGCCGGTAGTACGACCGTGGATGGCACACTGACCGCTGCTTCGGGAACGGCCATCCAGGCAGGAAAAGTATTCGGCAAGGGAATAATTGCCAGCACAGTGGTCTCCAGTGGCTCGTTTACGGCGGGAGACTCCGCGACCAGGACGGGGAAGCTTTCGCCGAGCACCTATACGCAGAATGCCACCGGCAGCCTGAACATTGCCATGGGCGGGTTGACCGTCGGCAAGCAATATGGGCAACTCGCCGTGCTCAACGGGGCCAGTCTGAATGGGACTCTCAACCTGTCGGTGCTCCCGCCCTTCGTCCCGGCGGTCGGGACCACGTTCACGATTTTGACTTGCAAGGTATGCAGCAGCCAGTTTTCCACGGTCAATGGGCTCAGCATCAACAGCAGCGAGCACTTCCAGATCAACTACAGCACAGCCAATGTGACTGCGGTCGTGATGTCGGGACCGTAAGGCGATCGAGATGTGATGTGCTCCAGCGCTAGAGCAGCTTCCGGATCTCGGCTTCGATGACCGACGCTTCCGTGGCACCGACGTGGCGGGCCGTGATTCGCCCGTTGCGGTCGATCACAAAGGTGATGGGCAGGCCGAGGATCCCGCCATATTGGTCCGCAAGCTTGGGACTGCCCATCGCTACTGGATAGTTCATTTTGAATTGTTGCTGAAATTCGCGGACCGGCGGCTCATCGTCATCCATGGATACACCGAGTATTTGCAGTCCCTGCGATGCGTACTTGTTCTGCATCTCGATGAAAGAAGGGATCTCCCGTTTGCAGGGATCGCACCAGGTGGCCCAGAAATCCAGGATGACGACTTTGCCGCGGTAGTCCGACAGGCTGACGGGGCGGCCCGAGAGATCGGTGAGGGAGAAGTCAGGAGCCGGCCGCAAGCCGGTGGTGTGCGGTCTGGCCGAGTGCTGCCACAGGGTCCAGCCGAGGAGGAGGAATCCGGCCGCGAGGATGAGTAGTACTTTCTTCACGATGAGTTATTCGCCCTTGGCTACTGGATATCCCTTGTCGACCCAGTCCGTGCCGAAGTTGTTGGCAAGGAAAAGGACCTTCACGCTGGTGAAGCCCATTTGCAGAAGCGTGTCGTAGGCGGGATTCACATTCGGACAATGGCTCCACGGACAACATCCGCAATAGAGCACGATGGGAGCATTTTTCGGCAGGCTGCTCACGCGCCGGCGCAAGTTCTGAATTCCTTCAGCCGTAGATCCGGCGCCCAGATATTCCGATCCGGGGATGTGCGCCTGCACGTAGAGCATGTGGGAGCCGACTTGAAATAGAAGAGGCGGAGGAGCCTTGGAGGCCTGGGACTGGAGGACACGCACCAGTTCCGCGGGCGTGAGCGTCTTCATGTTGGTGCTGTCCGCGGCGCGGGCGAGAGGTCCGTGGACCAGTCCACAGAGGAGAGCAAGAAGCACGAGTACGCGGGTGCCAGAGGGAAGTTGCATGTTGTGGAGATCCGTCCTGCATTATCTGCGTGAGCCTAGGGATTCAGCAAATAGAGCCGAAAAACGCAACCGAAAAGACTGGATTTTGAGGGCGAGCAGAGTAGTTTCGTGGCCGCATTTTCAGCGAGATGCGCGTCTGTCCTAGTACTTCCGTACCGTCTCTAGTACTTCGGTTACTCCAACCCGAGTGACTGGTGCATCATTCTCCTGAAAGATACTACTAATAGTAGTGTACAACTATTCGTCTACTACCTGTAGAGTCCATCTGCAACTCCGTGGTTTTCGAATTCCAGAAAACACCCATAAAACCCAGCAAAACCGGGAGATTCACGTTCACTGGCCCGCAGTTCCGGTTGAGATATGCTCAGCACACCAAAACTCACTCGAACGCATTTGAATCGAGGACTTGGTTCTCCCAATTTCCTCAGTGCTGCCGGGAAGGATGGCGGGGCTGAGAACAGATTCTGCGGGAGGGGAAACGACTTATGGCTGACTCGCGTGAAGTGATGAACATTCGCCAGGCGTCGCAGTACCTGGGAGTGAGTCCGGACACGCTGTACAAATACGTGAACGAGCAGAAGATTCCCGCGTTCAAGCTGGGCAATCGCTGGCGCTTCAAGAAATCGAAGCTCGACCAGTGGATGGAAGAGAAGTCGATGGAGCAGGAACCGCGGGGAAAGAAGAAAGTTGTCAAGGCGGCGATGAAGGCCGCTGGACAGAGCTAGGAAAACCGTCGCGGGCAAGAATGCCCGCGCCACACAGAAGGCGGGCACATGTTTGGATTCGGAGCGAAGACGATTGTTGGTCTGGATGTGGGTTCCTCGAGCATCAAGGCAGTCGAGCTCAAGCGCACGCGCGCTGGTATTGAGGTGGCGCACCTCGGGCAGGAGCCGATCGCACCCGATATCGTGGTCGACTCGATGATCGTCGATTCGGGCACGGTTTCGAGCGCGATCGCGAAACTGTTCACCGACACCGAGATCAAGTCGAAGGCGGTCGCCACCGCGGTCAGCGGACACTCCGTGATCGTGAAGAAAATCTCGCTGCCCTCGATGAGCGACCAGGAACTGGCCGAAACGATCCAGAAGGAAGCCGCGCAGCACATTCCCTTCGACCTGGCCGACGTGAACCTGGACTATCAGATCCTCTCCGACGACGCGACCAGCCCGCAGATGGACGTTTTACTGGTGGCCGTCAAGAAGGACAAGATTCTGAACTACACCAACGTACTCTCGATGGCCGGGAAGACACCCGCTATTGTGGACATCGATGCGCTGGCTCTGCAGAACTGCTACGAGTACAACTACGAACCCGCGCCGGGACAAGTGGTCGCCCTGCTCAACCTGGGCGCCAGCGTGATGAACATCAACATCGTCAAGGGCACGACCCCACTGTTCCCGCGTGACGTTTCGGTGGGTGGGCATCAGTACACCGACTCGCTGCAGAAGGAACTGGATCTCAGCTTCGATGATGCCGAGTCCCTGAAGCTGGGACGCAAAGTGGGCACGGTGCACGACGACGCCAAGACACCGATCCTGCAGCAAGTCACCGAAATCATCGTGCTGGAAATTCAGAAGACGTTTGACTTCTTCCGAGCCAGCGCGGCGGGTGAGCACATCGAGAAGATTTACCTAGCGGGCGGTTCGGCGAAAGTGCCGGGCCTGGTGGAAGCGTTGCGGCAGGAGTTCTCGATGCCGGTGGAGTTGTTCAACCCCTTCCAGAAGGTGCTGGCGCCGATGGAAGGCTCGGCGGCACAGTTGGTGGAACAGAATGCCGGCCAGTTGGCAGTGGCCGTGGGTTTGGCCCTGAGGAGCTTTGAAAAGCTATGATCCGAATCAACCTGCTGGGTGCTCCGAAACCGAAG